>FWWM01002644.1_pt1 | contig 47471 bp, 42 predicted proteins | sample 2228351 | NCBI WGS metagenome assembly FWWM01 (sample SAMEA103939774, study PRJEB20133) | metagenome | reverse complement strand
GCAGATCCTCTCTCGGGATCATATATGCCTATTCTCTAATGATCGTATTCTATATCGACAGATCTTTTGAATCGTGGCTATAGATCTATTATGAGGCTCTCCGACCGGCATCTATACCAGCATAGCTTCTCAGCTAGGGAGGCTACCCTGCCTATAACTATGAGGGATGGGTTTTTAAAGCCATATCTAGCCATGTTTTCTGGCAGCTTATCCAGATAAGTTACGAGGGCTCGTTGCTCCCTGGTTGTTCCCTTCTCTATAGCTGCTGCGGGTGTTCTTGGATCTATTCCGCTTTTTAGAAGCTCTTGGACTATCTCTCCAACCCTCGCCACCCCCATTAGGATCACCAGCGTATCCACGGCTCTCGCTATCGCCCCTAGATCCACATTCCTCTCCTTCCCCTCAGCCTCCCTCCCAGGGGCTATGGCTACGGATGAGGAGATCCTCCTATGGGTTATGGGTATACCCGCATATGCTGGGACAGCATATATAGAAGATACACCTGGCACGACCTCGTAGCATATACCGCTCTCCCTAAGGATCTCCATCTCCTCCCCACCTCTTCCAAAGACGATCGGATCTCCGCCCTTGAGCCTCACAACTATCTCTCCCCTCATTGCCCTCTCAACCATGATCCTATTGATCTCTTCCTGGGGATTCTCACCAGCCCCTGGCTCCTTACCAACATATATTATCTCGGCCCCCGGCCTCGCATAGCCCAGGATCTCTCTGGGAACAAGCCTGTCGACAAGGATAACATCGGCCATAGAGATGATCCTCAGTGCTTTAACTGTTATGAGCCCTGGATCCCCTGGCCCCGCCCCTACGAGATACACAACCCCCTTGGATCTGCAGCTAGATCTCTCTTCCACGAGCTACTCCTCCCCAGGCTCTTCGCCAGCCCTTCTAACCCACTCCCTCACGAGCTCTAGGCCTCCTTCACGCTCAAACCTCTTATAGATCTTGTCGACGATCTCCTCAACATCGAATCCCTGGTGCTCCTCCTCAAAATAGATTCTAGATAGATAGTCTGGGGATACGAGCGAGACAGAAACCCTCACAGCCCCGTTAAGAGCCTCTGCAGTGATCCCTATGGGCGCTCTGCACCCAGCACCGAGGATCCCTATGAACCTCCTCTCAATAGATGTCTCGATCCTAGAGATCGGATCGTCTATGGCGGAGGCTATCCTCACAGCCAGGGATCCCTTCCTAGCAACGACAGCCAATGCTCCCTGGCCAGCCTGGGGAGTAACTATCCTTGTGCTCAGGGGCTCGTAGTTATCATAGCCTATTCTCTGGAGACCCGCCTCTGCAAGGATGAGTGCATCAACCTCAACCCCGATCTTCCTTATCCTTGTATCAACATTGCCCCTGATCCCCTTTACCACAAGATCCCTTCTGTGGTAGAGTATATGTGAGGCTCTCCTAACGCTCCCAGTGCCTATCACAGCACTGCTTGGAAGCCTCTCCAGAGATCCATAGCTTTTGGGAACCACCGCTTCTCTTCTAGATCTTCTTTTGGGCACGGCAGCTATAACTAGATCCTCTGGAACCCTGGTTGGATAGTCTTTGAGGGAGTGGACAGCGAGATCTATAGATCCTCTGAGAAGCTCCACATCTATCTCTTTGGTAAAGATCCCAGGGGATCTGATCTCCCTCACATCTCCTCTAAAAACATCTCCCCTGGTCTTTATCCTCACAACATCAAACCCGATCTCGGGAAAGATCTTGTTGAGTGTCTCGACAACCTCTAGGGTCTGCTTAACAGCAAGCGCGCTACCCCTAGTCCCAACCCTCAGCCTCAAGAGATCCTCCCCAGAGCTTCTCGAATAGCTTCAAGAGTCACCGATAGATCCTCATCTGTGTGGGCATACGAGGGGAACCAAGTCTCGAACTGTGAGGGGGGTATGAAGATGCCTCTCCTAATAAGCTCTAGGTGGAGCTCGCCATAGGCCTTGGTATTGCTCCTCACAACATCTCTGTAGCTCTTCACAGGCCCCCTTGTCATGAAGATCTGGAGCAGGCCTTCGAATCTATTAACATGGGCATCGATCCCCCTTCTATCTATTATTCCAACAGCCTCCCTCTCTATCTCCGAAGCAATCCTCCTAAGCCTGCTATAGATCCTGCTGCCCTCCCTCTCTATAGTCTCAAGCGTAGCTATAGCTGCTGCAACCGAGATCGGGTTCCCGCTATATGTGCCTGCTTGATAAACAGGCCCTGAGGGCGCAACCATCTCCATGATCCTCTTATCACCAGCGTAAGCAGCTATTGGGAAGCCCGAGCCCATCGCCTTCCCAATCGCGATCAGATCGGCCTTTATCCCAAAATACTCCTGAGCCCCTCCAACAGCTATCCTGAACCCCGTGACAACCTCATCGAAGATCAGGAGGCATCCATAGGTGTTGCAAAGCTCCCTCGATGCTTTGAGGAACCCCGGGTCCGGCGGCACCAGCCCCATGTTGGCCGCAACAGGCTCCATTATTATTGCTGCAACAGAGTCGCCGTGGATCCTCATTATCCTCTCAAGCTCCTCAGCATCGTTATACTCAACAACAAGGGTTTTTGACGCTGCATCTCTCAACACGCCCTTATGGGACGGGACTCCAGCCGCCCCCGATCCGGGTGCTACTAACACATAGTCGTGGGATCCGTGGAAGCACCCCCTAAACTTAACTATATATTCCCTCTCTGTATAGCCTCTAGCAAGCCTAATGGCACTCATAGAAGCCTCTGTCCCTGTGTTGACAAGCCTAACCATCCCTATATTCGGGATCATTTTCACGAGCTTCTCAGCCAGGATCACCTCTGCCTCTGTGGGCATGCCGTAGAGGATACCGCTCCAAAGAGCATCTGAGATCCTCTTGACAAGCCACTCTGGCGAGTGGCCGAAGAGATTGGCTCCATAGCCCATCACATAGTCCACATAGCTGTTCCCATCGGCATCATAGAACCTAGACCCGCTTGCCCTGGCGGCAAACAGGGGATAGGGCTTGAAGGCCCTCACAGGGCTGTTAACACCGCCTGGTATGACTCCCAAGGCCCTCTCGTACAGCTCCCTGCTCTTCCCCGCCCCGATCACGGGATCATCTCCCCAGGAGCTTAGATGCCTTGTAAGCATAGTAGGTTATTATTATGTCGGCCCCAGCTCTTCTAATTGCTGTGAGGGCCTCGAGGACTGCTTGATCCTCTGAGAGGTAGCCGCTCAAGGCCGCTGCCTTGATCATTAGGTACTCGCCGCTAACGCTATAAACAGCCAGGGGTGTTTCGGGGAAGTTTTCCTTGACAAGCCTCACTATATCGAGGTACCAGAGCCCCGGCTTAACCATAACTATGTCGGCCCCCTCTGCTATATCCATCTCAACCTCTTTCAAAGCCTCCCAGATGTTCCTGGGATCCATCTGGTAGCCTTTCCTATCACCGAACTGGGGTTTAGAGGACGCGGCTATTCTGAAAGGCCCGTAGAGCGAGGATGCATATTTAGCTGAGTACGACATTATCGCTATATCGCTGAACCCCTCGGAGTCCAGGGCCTCTCTTATAGCCCCTACTTGTCCGTCCATCATTGCTGAGGGTGCTACTATGTCGGCGCCTGCTTCTGCATGGCTGACAGCAATTCTCGAGAGGATCTTTAATGTCTCATCGTTATCTATAGCGTATCCAGAGCCTCTCTTAACAACAACCCCACAGTGGCCGTGATCTGTGTAGGAGCATATACAGACATCAGTAGCTATCAGTATATCTTCTCCATATTCCTTCCTAATACTCCTAACAGCCCTCTGGACAGGGCCATCAATGCTATAAGCCCTCCTAGCCATAGGATCCTTCTCCGATGGAACGCCAAAGACCAGTATACTCCTAACCCCAGCGTCTAAAAGATCTCCGACAAAGGATACAACCCCCGCTATCGAGTATCTATACTGATCAGGCATAGATTCTATAGGCACCTTCTCGCCACTGATATTCTCATCCACAAATACCGGTTGCACAAAACTCTCCATAGAGATCCTCGACTGAGCCGCCAGATCCCTTATGCTCTGTGTCCTCCTAAGCCTCCTAGGCCTCGTGACCGGGTATCTATATATGCTCAAACAAAACCCTGTGACGGGTTCTCTCACAGGTTAAAAATACCTCTTAACCACAGATAGCTACCCATGGATACAGGGTATGGAAACATCATATAAAGATTCATAGCCTTGAAACATCCAGCATGACACCGACCCTGCCTCATGGGGTGGCAACGCTTGTTAGGATCGTTTAGGGTTTCTAGCCTTTCAGGGCTGTTGGGGTATTTAGGCTTGTTCTTATTAAGCATATAGCGCCCCCGGGTCTTCGAGATCCGCGGCCTAACCGCTTAGGCTTGGGAGGCCGCGATGATCCTGAGGCAGCTTCAAAAGAATAATAGCTCTGAGGCGAGCAGTGGGGCTCACAGCTATGTAATATATAAAAGCCTAAAAGAATAGAGATATAGGATGATTTCGATGAGCAAGGCGATCGTTTTGATAAACACGGATGTGGGTGCGGAGGAGGAGGTTTTTAACCAGCTGTTAAAGATACCTGGGGTTTCTGAGGTCTATATAGTGTATGGTGTATACGATGTTGTTGCTATAGTTTCTGCAAAGTCCCAGGACGAGTTGAGGGAGATCATTGTTAGACATATAAGGAGAATGCCTAAGGTTAGATCCACAACAACCATGATGGTTGTTGAGGAGACTAAGAAGAGCTAGCTCCCCTCGAACTCTATTATAAGGCTAGGGGTGTTTTCGCAAAAGACCCCTTCTTATAACCAAGAGCCTCGCTCTTAAGGGTGGGGAGAAGGTTATATGTGGTCAGCATAGTGAGTGCTCTTTAAAGAACCTCTTAACCTTCTGATACGTCTTGCCCTTACATATATCCCTTATAACCTCCTCGACCTGTGTTTCTCCGTCGAACATTGCTTTGAAGAACACGCCGGTTCTTCCCAGCTTATCTCTCCTCATGAGAACCCTGACCCTCTCCATCACTGTCTCTATAGATATGCCCAATATCTTGGCAACCTCTGCCTCGTGTCCCAAGACCCTTCTCTCTATATGCCCCCTCTCTGTTGGTATAACCAGCCATAGCCTTTTATTTACTCCTGGGACTCTCTGGTCCAGCAGTATCTGATCTAGGCTGGCCATGCCGCCGAACTTGTAGAACTCATACTCTGTTTTAGATGGTTTCCAGAGATGCTTAGATATAGAGATCCTACCCTCTATGTCGAGATATAGGTAGAGCACAGGTGTTCTCACAGGTGTTGCCATAACGATCTCCCCCCTATAGATTCTCCACCTCTTCTCTATACAGAGCCTCAGCATGCTTGTTGGTATGTCATCGATTATAGCTATATCTACATCGCTCTCCTTATCAACATCCCCCCTGGCTATCGAGCCATAGACATACCCCTCGATCCCGCACTCCCTGAGGCTCTCAAGGATCTCTCTAGCAACTCTCCTCAGCCTACCAAGGATTCCCAGCCTCTCCTCGCCATACACAACCTCTGTGATCTTTCCCCTAAGATCTATCTTTACCCTCAACTTCCCAGAAATATGATCTCTTCGGGGATAAAAGCTATTAGGCACCCAGGATCCTCTTGACCAGGTTCTCAGCCTCCGACAGATCATATTCCCTGGCAAGACCGATCCTGCTGGCCTCTGCAGAGCCCTCGGCATGGATCATGAGGCCCAGGGTATACCCAGCAAGACTGCTCCCAGCAAGCTCCTTAGCCATCTTGAGCAGCGCTATCCTCTCTCTCCCATCAACAGCCCCGGCTAGGTATTTAGCCACGAGATCCCCCAGCTCTCCTCCCAGATCCTCTTCAGATGGTAGTGTAGAGACTATACCTCCAGCTATATCTACGAGGGCTTCGAGAACCTTTGAGAAGCTGGTGTTTGAGTATAGCTTAGCTATGTTGGTATATATCGGGTTCGGAATCGCTATCCCCTCATCGATTACCGGGTTAATGGCAGAGGCTATGGCGCCCATCCTCATGATCTCCTTCCACATCATGATCTCAATGATCCTGCCCCTTATATGGGGAGCATCGAAAACACCGTTGGCCTTCGCAACAAGGCTCGCAACCCCTAGGTAGAGGTTAGCCATAGCGGATCTATAGGATACTGCTGTGAATCTATGGTATATTGCGAAGAGATTAGCGAGAGATCCGGCGAGCTCGTGCTCCCTAAACATAAAGACCCTCTCCCAGGGGACAAAGACGTTGTCGAAGATCGTTAGTGTCTCGAGTTCATAGTCCTTTCTGCTAAGCACAGCGCTGCTGTTACCCTCAACCTCATCTATAGGCCTCACGATCATTCTGAGACCCCTAGTGTTGGCCGGAACGGCAAATGCTATTGCGTAGTCCGAGTCCTTGGGCGTCATGGCCCTCGTAGGGATCACTATGATCTCGTCTGAAACGGCTGCCTGTGTAGTGTGGGCCTTGGCCCCCCTAACTATGATCCCATCGCTTCTTGTCTCAACAACCCTTAGATAGAGATCCGGGTCTCTCTGCTCGTGAGGCCTCTTAGATCTGTCGCCCTTAACATCTGTCTGGGCCACAGCGATCGATAGATCGTTTTTAGCGATATACCTATAATAGTTAGCAACCCTCTCGCGGTAGTTGGTGCCATATTTAGCATCGATCTTCTTGGAGACTATCATCAGTGCGAAGAGAGCGTCAGATCCTATGGCCTGCCCTATGTTGAAGATCCCGTTGCACTCATATGTATGCCCGTAGATCATCTTATACCTCTCGAGAAGATCCCCAGAGCCCTTGGGGATCTTGAAGTACATGCTCACAGCTCCGAGCTCGTTGTCTTGGTAAAGCCTATCCTTCATTGAGTAGAGCTTCGCCAGATGCTTAGCAGCTATGCCCAGAACAGGGTGATCGGCTATTGAGGAGATCCTGGATCCTCTGTACCAAACCTCCCTCCCATCCCTCAGCGAGGCTATATAATCATCTGGGGTTCTGACCACAGAGATCCCCATGGCCTGTTACCCATGGGGGAAAATATGTTAAAATAGAGGGATAGCAGGCCCATAGATGCTCTAAACAAAGAGATGTCTCTTGATAATATCCAGCTCCTTCTCAGCCCTCTCCCTCTCACCGAAGTAAACGATCCTTCCGCTGCTCATCACAGAGATCTTCGTAGCTATGCCCATTATGTGCTGGAGCTTTGTCCCAGGCTCTACAAGCACTATGGTCATGCCCCTCTTTCTCAGAGTGCCCAGCATGCTGTATATCTTCTTAACCATAAGAGGCATGATACCCTCTGTTGGCTCGTCTAGGAGAAGAACCTCCGATCCTGTGAGCAGTGATCTGAGCATAGATATTATTTTTCTCTCACCACCGCTCAGCAGATCGGCTCTTCTATGGAGAAGCTCCCTCACCCCTGGATAGATCTCCTCCAGAGGCTCTATGGAGAAGCTCTTCCTGCCAGCCGCGAGCCTCAGGTTATCCATAACGCTCATCCCGGGGAAGAGGCCCACGTCGTCGGGCATGTAGAAAATGCCTCTCCTAGCTATCTCGTGTGTCTTGAGCCCCAAGAGATCCTCGCCCTTGAATAGGATCTTGCCCCTCCTGATCACCTCGATACCCATGATCGATTTCAGGAGGGTTGTCTTGCCAACCCCGTTTCTACCTAGAATAGCCAATATATCTCCCCGATCAACTGTGATGTCTATTTTATGGAGAACGTGGGCCTTGCCGTAGAAGGCGTCGAGGCTCTTTATAGCTAGGTTCTCACTCGCCAAGATAGATCTCCCTCACAAGCTTGTTCTCAGCAATATCCCTGGGGCTTCCCTCGGCAATGACCTCGCCCCGATTCATAACAACGATCCTCCTGGATATGTTGAAAACAACATCCATATCGTGCTCAACCATAACTATCGGTATCTCGGCGCCCAGGCTTTTTATCACGGATATTATCTCCTCCTTCTCGTTCACATTAAGCCCTGCCGTGGGCTCGTCGAGAAGCAGTAGCCTGGGTTTAGTGGCGAGGGCCACAGCTATCTCCACCACCCTCCGAACGCCCTGGGGCAGCTTATAGACCTCAAGATCCCTGTATTCTTTCAGGCGAAGCTTCTTCAAGACACCATCGACCTCGGAGACCGCGTCCCCTCCCCTCGATAGAGCTGCTATCAATACGTTCTGATAAACACTCAATGCCATGAAGAGATTTATAACCTGGAATGTCCTCGCAATACCCAGCCTCACTATCTTATGAGGACTCATCCCGGTTATATCCCTGCCCATGAATATAACCCTGCCCCTGTCGGGCTTAAGCCTCCCAGTGATCACGTTTATCAGCGTTGACTTCCCCGCGCCGTTTGGACCTATTATAGATGCTATCCCATCGCTGAATATGGATAGGCTCACCCCGTTAAGCGCTGTGAAGTCTCCGAATTTTTTAACTATCCCCTCAACCCTGAGGATCTCCTTGCCCCCAGCTCCCTCCATACCCTATCGATCACCTCCGCAATACCTCCCCTCGAACCGAGGATCAACCCTACCAGGATTAAACCCAATATGAGCTGCCATATATCTGCCACCCTCGCCACAAGGGTGGTTGCTGCAACATAGATCAGGGATCCGAGCACTGGCCCTATAAAAAATCTAGAACCACCTATCAGGGTCGCTACGAGGGGCTCGGCGCTTGTGGTCCAGTACGCAAGATCTGGTGTTACAACGCCCATCAGCAATGCATAGAGCGCCCCCGCAACACCGGCCGTGCTTCCCGACACTATGAATGCGATCATTCTGAGGCCATATATAGAGTGACCTGTATATGGCACGAAGTCCTCGTTAACCCCAAGCCCTCTTATTAAAAGCCCATATCTAGATCTGTGGAAAGCATATAGCAGAATCAATATTAGTGCAAAAACCCCATATATGAAGAAATACCTCGCCACAGGATCCAGTATATTTATTATAAAACCACTCCTAGGTATGCCAGCTATACCATCACTCCCACCGGTGACGCTCCTCCACTTTATGAGAAGGGCGTAGAGGAGCATCCCAAAGGCCAGCGTAAGCATAGAGAAATAGATCTTGCTGTGCCTCAGGGTCAGGGCACCAACAGCCACTGCTAAGGCAGCTGACACGCCCAGAGATACCAAAACACCAGCTAAGGGGTCTCTGAGAACGTTTAGCGTGAAGAGGGCGAGGCTATAAGCACCAGCTGCATAGAAGAGGGCGTGGCCAAAGCTTAGGAGACCCGCGTATCCGAAGAGTATGTTGTATGATAGTGAGAATATCGATAGTATCATGAAGAGCGATGATAGGTATAGGTAAAAAGGATCTCTGGCTAGCACAACTATGGGTGGTAGTATGATTAATGCTACAATAACATATAACAGAGAATCTCTAGGCCCTGTCTTCAAAACCTTCAGGGCTATCATCACCTCTCACCAAAGATCCCCTGGGGCCTTAGCAGGAGCGAGATAGCCATTATAAGGTAGATCAATAGAAGATCTATCTCGGGTAGGTAGAGTGTAAAGAAGCTCTCCGCAACACCTATTATGATCGAGGCCACATATGCCCCCAACAAGTTGCCCATACCAGCTATTACTGTAACGATGAAGGCATAGATTATTAGGAAATCACCGAGGCCAGGGCCTACGGGGGAGAAGGCGATCCTCAAGGCCCCGCCCAGCCCTGCTATCGCGCTTCCGAGGAAGAATACAGACGCGTAGATAGTGCTGGTGTTTATCTTCAAGGACTCTGCTATCTCAGGCCTTCTCCACGTAGCCCTCACCCTCAGTCCCCACATGGTTCTATTGATCAGCATCGCCATAGCTACATATATCGCGAGGCCAGCAACTATTACTAGGATCACGTAGAGTGGGAACACTCTCCCAAATATGTTTACGCCCAGCTTAAGAACCTCTGGCAATGGCACCGATACGGGGAGCCTGCCCCACAGCGTCTTTGTTAGATCATTTAGTATTAGAACAACAGCGAAGGTCATCAAGAGCTGGTATGTAGCCTCAACTCTATATAGGGGCTTTAAAAGAAGCCTCTCGATCAAGAGGCCCACAAGCCCTACCGAGAGAGCTGAGAGGGGTATTGCTATCCAGAAGCTCCCCGTGATTGTGTAGAATGTATAGGCCATATAGCCTCCAAGAACCAGGAGCGTAGCCTGGGCAAAGTTAACCACCCTCAGAACGCCGAAGATCAGCGTGAGGCCCGAGGCTATCAACCAGTATATAGAGGCGTTATAAAAACCTGTAACTATCTGATACAGAATAGGGGATAGATCCACTTATATCCCCGCTCCTAGCCTACTAGGGGGACAGTCCAGTCGGGCGGCGATCTATAGTAGAGGAACGCTGGAACAGCCCTTATATCGGTTAGCACTGGGACATCGCCCCCAACGTTGGTCACCTCACCCGAGATCCTTCCATAGGGAACCTCATATATCGCCTGATGATCCTGGGGCCTGATCCACCTAATACCGGCAGGCGATGTCAGAACCATGCCCTCCATAGCCTTGACAAGCGCGTCTAGATCAAGAGACCCTGTTTTCTCAACAGCGGCTTTTATCATATATATAGCCGTGTAGGTAGTCTCTGAGGAATATGCTGGAAGCCTCCCCCACCTACTCACGAACGAGTTAACAAACCTCTTATTAATATCGGTTGGGGGGTAGAACCAGACATATCTACCGCTAACCCATGTTCCGCTGGATAGCTGTGGGTAGTCCTTGCCAAGGCCATAGGCAACGTCCATAGAATAGCCCATGGGATTGAACACTGCCTTGAGCTTCTTATAGAGGCCGAGCTCTACTGCCTGCTTATGCTGCGTAATCGCCTCTATAGCCCAGTTGGTGGTGAATAGCCCCTCAACATCTGTTGCCAGTACAGCGCTTATCCACCTACTGAAATCCGTGGTTCCCGGCGATGGGTTCCACTGCTCTGATACAAACTCAACATCTGGCCTGAGCCTCTTGAGGTATGTTTTGAAGAACTCCCACGAAACCCTCCCGTACTCATAGTCTGGGTTTATCCCTGCCCACTTCTTAACGGGGAGATCCTTGGCGATCCACGCCGCAAGTATCCCGTCCTGATATACTGGAACAGATACTCTGAATATATGCTTTATACCCTGCTTATACACAAGCTCCTCAGTAACCCTGTGGGTCGCGGCATGGGCTATGATCAGTATTTTGTTCAGCTCAGGCATTATCGGCCCAACCCTCATGGCATTTCCACTCGAATCGATACCCACTATGAAGTCAACCCTCTCCTGCTCAACCAGCTCTCTAGCCTGTTTAACAGCGTCGGCAGCCTCGTCCCTTATAGAGAGCTCTATCTTGGCACCAAGGATCCCTCCTGCAGCGTTTATCTCCTCAGCAGCAAGCCTCGCCCCCTGTTCTATGAAGGTTCCATAGGTTGCCCAGGTGCCGCTCCTGATCCCCATGACACCTATCTTGATAGTATCTTTTGGAAGCTTTGCGGCGGGGGCCTCTATTCTGGCTGGCTGTGTTACTGTTACTGTCGTTGTCCTCAGAACCTCTCTAATCTTCTCCGGTGATAGTGTGTATCCGCCCGCGGCCCCTATTGCTAGGCCCACTATGCCTGCTCCTATCAGCTTAAGCACGGATCTTCTGTTCTCATTGGCCATAATATCGCCTCACAATATCCTTAGATAAGGAAAATATATATTTAATTGTTCTTATATGAATATCTATTGGGAGAAAATCGCTATGTTTATGCTTAATATAAGGCATATACTTGAGAGGGCCAGGCTCTACTTTGGAAAAAAGGAGATCGTTTCCAGAGATGGGGAGGGGTTTGTTAGATACACATACAGAGATCTGTTTGTTAGGGTGTGCAAGCTGATCAACTCCCTAAAAGATCTGGGGATAGGGCGTGGAGACAGGGTTGCCAGCATAGCTTGGAATACCCATAGGCACTTGGAGCTCCACTTCGCAGTCCCCCTAATGGGCGCTGTGCTCCACACCGTGAACTTGAGATACAGCCCTGAGGAGATGATCTATACTATTAACAAGGCGGAAGATAGGATCCTCTTCGTAGATCCTGACGTGATCCCCACAGTGAAGAAGATCGTGGGGAGGCTTGGGACGATCGAGGCCTTTGTGATCATGTCTCCAGAGAGGATCGAGAGCCCAGATCTGGGGAGGCCTGTGTATTACTACGAAGATCTTGTGGAGAGGTTTCCCAGTCAGTGCGAGCTAGAGGATATAGATGAGAACTCCCCAGCCGTTATGTGCTTCACCTCGGGAACCACGGGGTTCCCAAAGGGTGTTGTCTACACACACAGAGGGATCTTTCTCAGGAGCCTTTCAACATGCCTAGTAGACACCTATGCTCTCTCGGAGAGGGACACTATACTCCACATAGTCCCAATGTTCCATATAAGCAGCTGGTTCATGCCATATGCAGCAACCCTCGTGGGGGCTAAGCATGTTCTCCCCGGACCGAGGCCGAGGCCTGAGAATATCTATGAGCTTATCAAGAGAGAAGGGGTTACTGTGAGTGATGGAGCCCCAACCATCTGGATCGATTTTCTCAGCTACATCAGATCCAGGGGTGAGAAGAACATAGAGCCTCTTAAGAGGCTCATAATAGGAGGATCAGCTCCTCCAAAGGCACTTATAAAGAGCTATAGAGAGCTGGGTGTCGAGGTTCTCCACGCCTGGGGCATGACGGAGACATATGATTCCGCAGCTGCGTTCACAAGGCCTAAGAGCTATCTAGAGGATCTATCTGATGAAGCTAAGCTAAGCCTTATAGCTAAGCAGGGCCTCCCATTCCCCGGGATAGAGGTTATGGTTGTTGATGAGGGTGGAAAGCCCCTTCCATGGGATGGGAGGTCTGTTGGCGAGCTCTTGATAAGGGGTGCTTGGGTTGTTGATGAGTATTATAGGGATCCCGAGGCCACTAAAAGATCTTTTGTGAATGGCTGGCTGAGAACGGGGGATCTTGTTACTATCGATGAGGAGGGCTATATAGAGATCGTTGATAGAGCTAAGGATGTGATCAAGAGTGGTGGTGAGTGGATATCCTCGGTGAGGATAGAGAATGAGGCCATGGCCCACCCAGCAGTTCTAGAGGCCGTGGCCATAGCTGTTCCGCACCCCAGGTGGGGTGAGAGGCCCCTCTTGATTGTGAAGCCTAGAGAGGGCTATGCCAGGAGGATCTCTAAGGAAGATATACTTAGCTTCCTCAAGGAGAGGCTTCCAAAATGGTGGGTTCCGGATGATGTGGTGTTCACAGACGAGATCCCGAAGACAGGGACTGGTAAGTTTGATAAAAAGGTTCTTAGAGAGAGGTTCAAGAACCGCTACGGAGGTCTAGGGCTATGAGGGGATGGGTGGCGATTGTCACGGGCTCTGGGAGGGGTATTGGCAGGGCTATAGCCCTCAGGCTTGCTAGAGAGGGGTTTAGGGTTGTTGTGAATGCTAAGAAGGGCTATGACGAGGTTATGGAGACTGTGGAGCTGATAAGGTCGGGGGGCGGTGAGGCGATACCGGTTCTGGCCGATGTCTCGACCAGGGAGGGTTGCAGACAGCTTGTAGAGGCGGCTGTTAAGGGCTATGGGAGGCTGGATGTTCTTGTGAATAACGCTGGGCTTGGGCTCTATGGGCATTTTCTGGATCAGAGTGATTCCATGATAGATAAGGTTCTCTCAGTATCCCTTAGATCGGCTATATATTGCTCACAGGAGGCTGCAAAGGCTATGGAGGAGGGATCTATAATAAACATAGCATCGATAGCCGGTGTGGAGCCCCTCTACGGGCTCTCGATATATAGTGCTGCTAAGGCGGGCTTGATTGGGCTCACAAGGGCGCTAGCTGTGGAGCTGGCCCCTAGGATAAGGGTAAACGCTATTGCGCCAGGTGTTGTTAGGACAAAGATGGGTGATAGTCTCTTAAAAGTCCTCGGGCTCGGCGAGGATGAATATATAGAGAAATATACTTTGCTAAGGAGAATGGTGGGGCCTGAGGAGATAGCTGAGGCTGTTGTCTTCGTACTAAAGATCCCGTCCCTCACGGGGCAGACCATAGTGATCGATGCTGGGATGAGTCTAATATCATCTATAATAGGTGAGGTTTCCCACAAAGCCCCTGGCCAGCGATCCTGAAGATCTCCATGCTAGCTTGGTTTCTTCTCAGCCTCCACGTTGACCAGAGACCTTGTCCTTAGATCCACTATTCTAACGAGATCATATACCGAGTACCCGTGGCTCGGGTAGCCGAGGCTCCCAAGGATCTATCTATAATATTTTGTATCTAGAAAGCAGTAGGATCTTACAAGCGCTATGATGCCCCTCTCAATGTTTTCAAAATACGCAGCGAATAACATACAGAGCACCCCGGATCTTGTGAGAGGCTCTCTGCTCTTAAGAGCGGTCTCTGTGACCATGTCAATGATCTCGAGCACCTCTCTGGAAAGACTCCTATCTTAACAGGTATGGGCTCCTCTACATAGAGGTAGCTCCCATCATCAATTCTATCCTCAAGCTGTTATAGTTAAGAAGCACTTAACCCTATCCCCAAGCCTTCTTACCTCAAACAGCTTTACAAACCCGCTCAGCATGGTTAGGTACGAGAGGTTTTTCCATACCTAGAGTAGCAACTCTCTCTAGCCCTCATAGAGGGGTTATCAAAACCATCTCTAGAGAAAGCCAGGGTTAGTACTCGGCATAGTTCTCAAGATTCTTAAGAGCTATGCAGAGCCTCTCCTCAGCATCTCTAGCCCTGCAGGCCATAGCCCTCCAGCATGGCACAGGAGCCAAACCCCTGTGGACAGAAACACCACAAAACAACACAAAAACAAACCTCAAGGGGCAAGTGGTATAGATGGTCTATTGGTTGTTGCTGGGCCAGGGCTTGATGGCGGGGTTTCTTTAATGGTGATGTCCTGTGGGAATCTAGATCCGTTTTTCCTCTTTTTTGCTTATGGTATATGTGTATCTTTTTGTTAGTATTGATGAGTAGCTCTGGACTATCATTAGGTAGGCTATTCTCAGAATATGGGTTATTCTCGAGATAGGGCTTCTATCTGCTATCTCTGGTTCGCATCCCAGTGGCATCGGGTCTGTGAAGCTGTTTTTCCCAGGCCTCGCTATAGAGATAAGTGCTTCCAGAATTATTGGTGGTAATATGCTTATCCCGCCTCTTATTCTCTTACCATCTATTAGCCATGGCATCGAGCTGTAGATCTCTTCTTTCCCGCCCAGAATACCCAGGATCTCTTCTCTATATCCAGCCGCTTTTTCTGAGAACATGCCCAGGATCTTGATCCTGCCTCTCGTCATCCTCCAAGCCATTCTAGCCATTCTATAACATATCGCGCACCTATCGTTATAGAGGAGTATTTTCTCCAAAATCCACCTTGTTGTATATCGAGTCAGGGTTATTATTAGCCGCACCGCGAGTGGCTATTACTTATAAGCGTTATCATATTGCTAAAAACATTGGAGAACTATGTGGGATAGCAGGATACCGAGGGGTATATACGCGAGGCTCTATGCTAGGTGGAGGAGGATCGGTAGGGAGGTTGATATTATAGAGAGTATCTTTAGGAAACACGATATAAAGAGGATCGTTGAGTTTGGATGCGGTCTTGGGAGGCACGGCTATCTTCTCTCGAAGAGAGGATTCGAGGTTCTCTTAACAGATATAGAGGATCAGAGGTTCGGTGTTGCCAAGAAGCTTCCATTCAAAACATATGATCTCTTGAAAGGAGGATCTATAGGCTCTTTCGAAGGAGGCTATGCAGTGGGGGTTATCACCCTCTTCGAGTACCAGGACATAGTGAGGATCTTTAGAAACATTAGGAGCGTGATAGGGAGCGGCATCTATGTCTTCGACTATAACTTCACATCATACACAGATCCCGAGAGGGTTGAGGTTAGAATCAATGGGAAGAGATACACAGCCATTCTGGAGAGAAACAGCTACAGGCCAGTCGACGGAGGGCTGGTATATGAATACACCGTAAGGGTTGTTGACGAGAAAGGCAACACAGTGGGGATCGAGAACGCATCCTACCCAATATATAGCAGGGAGAAGATATTCAAGGCTATAGAGCAGGCAGGCTATGTGATCAAAGATATAGTATGGGTCTCATGGGATCCTGTGGAATATATATACAGACCTAGCGGCGGGGGATCTGACAGCGCATTCATAGCTATAACACCCAGCTCAAAGGCTAGCCCTTCCTAGCTATCACGAGAATGGCGTCGAAAACAGCGACAAGCTCCCCCCTCTGGTTATAAACCTCGTTCTTTATCGTGACAAGACCCAGGCCATCCTTAAGCCTCTTATCAGCGACAACAAGCCTGGCCTTAATAGTATCGCCTATCCTCACAGGCTTTATGAAGCGAAGCCTATCCGCACCATAGAAAGCTATCAAAGATCCCTCAAAGATCCCTAGCCTCATCCACAGCCCGGTAACGATGGCTATGGTTAGGAGGCCGTGGGCAACCCTGCCCCCAAAGATGGTCTTTGAGGCGAACACCTCATCGGTGTGGATGCTGTAGAAATCACCGCTTACACCGGCGAAGTTAACTATATCGGCCTCCGTGATCGTTCTCCCAGGAGTCTCGAAAACCTGGCCCACGGAGAAGTCCTCGTAGTAGAGAGGGCTCATCACGGCCACCTTGCTAGATATCATATGTTGCTTATAATCTCTACCCATCCCGGCAAGATCTCAGCCTCCTCTATTCCTTGCAGAGGATCTATATAGCCTTGCCAGAACCCTTGCTCTATATCTAACAACGCTCGGATTGAGCAGATAATAGGCTATCCCCCGCGGCATTGCCAGAACTATCGCTATAAAGAGCGCCCCCACGAAGACCAGGCTCCATCCACCCGCATAGTCTGCAACGAACCTCTCTATCAATGTCACGGCAATCGCCCCCACTACCGAGCCCTCTATGGGGTATAGACCCCCTATGAGTGAGTAGATAAGCCCATAGACAGATAACAGGGGATCAAAGGTCCTCTCGGGATTTATGTTGAATGCGTAGACAGCATAGAGGCTCCCGCTCAGCGCCGCCACAGCCCCAGAAATGGACATTGCTGTTGCTTTGTATATAAATACATCGTATCCCAGGCTTGCCGCCCTGGCCTCGTTATCCCTTATCGAGACCCATACTAGCCCTAGGGGCGATTCTAGGATCCTCTTCATAGCGAGGATCACTGCTATGAGGAGTGTTAGCGAAAAGATATAGAGGTTGGGCGAGACTCTGAGAGCCTCGCTCTTGCCAGCTATATTCTCTATAGTTAGCGTGAAGATCGGTAGGAGGAGCAGGGCCAGGATCGCTGGGGCCGTGCTTCTCACTAGGCTCGCTGATCTCTCTCCGGGGCGGTGTCTCCTAGTCCTTATAGCCATATATATGGAGGCTATGGCCAGGGCTGAGGTCACGGTCAGGGTTATGTATGGCATGACCGTTGATCTGAAGATCTCTGGGACTGGGACTAGCAATCCCTGCTCAGAGCCGCTTATGGCTCTCAGCTCTCTCCTCCTATAGAGCATATAGATCATTATGAGGGCTGTTAGCGATATGAATGCAAATGGTATGCCTCCAAAGGCTCTCCTAGCCATGAGCGATATGAGGATCCCAGCAGCGGCCCCGAGGATCATTGATATAGGGATTGCTAGTAGATATGGGACGCCCCACCACATGATCTGGTAGGCTGTGAAGTAGGCACCGACCCCGAAGAAGAGAGCGTGGCCGAAGTTGAGCAGCCCTAGATATCCTAGGAGGAGCGAGAAAGATACAGCGTAGATCGACATTATGTAGCCGTAGGTTAGTATAGATATTAGCCTCGAAACCCCCATGCTCTCTAAAAGAAGGGGTAGAAGGGAGAGCAGAGCATATATAGCTGCTAGCCATGCTGTCCTCATTCTCTACACCTTGAGGAGCCCCGATGGTCTTAGGAGGAGGACTGCGAGCATTAGTATGAAGATAGATGGCTCTGCTAGATATGGCGCATAGTATGCTGAGAGCTGCTGGGCAAGCCCGGTTATTATTGATGCCACTATGGTGCCCCCTATGCTTCCAACGCCTCCGATCACAACTATTGCGAATGCGTATAACAAGTAGTTGATCCCGAGGGTTGGGTAGACGCCCTGCCACGGAGTCAATATAGATCCTGCTACTCCGGCTAGGACGGAGCCTAGGGTGAAGGTTATCGTGAAGATCCTGTCTATGTTGATCCCGAAGGCCTGGATCATCTCTCTATCGTCTATCCCAGCCCTTATAACCATGCCATACCTAGTTCTGTTGAAGAAAACATAGATAGCTATCGATAGAGCCAGGCCCATGGCTATCACTAGGAGCCTGTATTTATAGAGGATCGCTAGGCCCACAACTATAGATCCCTCGAGCTCCGGGGGCGACCAGATATAGGTTATATCTCCCCACCTTAGCCAAGCTATCCTGTCTAGAAGAAGCATGAGGCCTATAGTTATGATCACCTGTGTTAGAGGATCTCTAAGCCTTCTCAGAAGAAGATACTGGATCGAGAGGCCCATGAGGCCAGCTATAGCGGCAGACGCGAGGATCCCTAGCAATAGGTTCCCAGTTCTGGAGGAGACCTCGTATCCCACATAAGCTCCCCACAGGAACAGGCTGCCGTGGGCGAAGTTAACTATCCTCATGAGGCCGAAGACCACTGAGAGGCCCAGGGATAATAGGAGGAATATGAAGCCGAGAGCGATCCCGTCTATGATGGCTGACACCAGGATCTCTATCGCCATTCTCGACCCCTAGCCCATAGCCGTGCCGAGATACCTCTCTATAAGATCTCTGCTGCCCTCTAGATCCCATATACTCCCCTGAGAAACGATCCTGCCGTTGCTCATTATAGCATATCTACCCCCGACTCTTCTCATCGTGCTAGGCCTTGTCTCCACAATGATCACGCCTCGATCCCCTCTCACAAGATCCTGGATAGCCGAGGCGATCTTAGAGGCGTAGAGGGGGCTCAGCCCCTCGGTCGGCTCGTCTATGAGGAAGAGATCCGCGTCGGGCGAGGCCATGGATCTCGCAATGTTGAGCATCTGCTGCTGCCCCCCGCTCAGCTGCCCGGCCTTGAGCCTTCTAAGCCTCTTGAGGTCTGGGAATATCGAGTATATATACTCGATCCTCTCGAGGATCTTCTCACCATCGTAGCCAGAGCCTGAGAGCCCTATGAGGAGATTCTCCTCAACTGTGAGGCTTGTGAAGAGCCTTCTGTTGTCGGGGATATATCTCATACCCATTCTAGCCCTCTCATAGGGGGGCTTAGAGGTTATGTCGACGCCCTTGTAAGAGATCCTGCCGCGCGAGAGGGCAACAAAACCCACTATGGTTTTGAGAAGAGTTGTCTTGCCAGAGCCGTTTCTCCCCAGTATAAAGAGGGCTTCTCCCCTCTCCACTCTAAGACTCACTCCTTGGATCACGTATAGAGGCCCTAGGTACACGTGGAGATCCTGGATCTCAAGCATGATCCCCACCCAGGTAGGCCTCAATAACCTCTCTATTGCTCATCACGCTACCGGGCGGCCCCTCAGCTATAACCCTCCCCTCCTTCATCGCTATAACCCTCTCTGCAAGCTCCCTCACAACCTCTATCTTGTGCTCCACCAGGATTATGGTGAGGGAGTTCTTCTCCCTCTTCAGACTCTTAATTAGATTCAGTATAACAGGTATCTCTTCCATCGAAAGCCCCGAGGTGGGTTCGTCGAGGAGCAGGAGCCTGGGTCTCTGGGATATGGCGAGGGCTATGTCGAGCTTTCTCTGATCAGCCTGGGTTAGAGAACCCACAGCTAGATCCTCTTTCCCAGAGAGACCCACGGTCTCTGCTATGGCCATCGCCTCTTCCTCCAGCTCGCAGTACTGGCTAACCCTCTTCAGGGGATTCATAGAGACCCTAGATCCCCTTGTCCTGAGGAGAGCTATCTTGATATTATTAAGAACCGTGAGGCTTGGGAAGACGCTTATGTTCTGAAAAGATCTCGCAATACCCATCCTAGCCCTCTCGTGTGAGTTCATCCTAGTTATATCCCTCCCCTCGAAGAACACCCTGCCACTGTCTGGGATAACAGCACCGCTTATCAAGTTGAGCAGAGTCGTCTTCCCCGCGCCGTTTGGGCCTATTATAGCCGTTATAGATCCCCCGTCAACCCTTATCGAGACGCTGTTAACGGCTACGAGGCCTCCGAACCGCTTGGTCAGCTCCACGGTCTCTAGAACTGGTTTCACCTATACCTCCTTCTCATAACGGCTATCACAAGGCCGATAGCTATAACGATCACCGCTATCGCTGCCGCTATGATCATGTTGATTCCCTGCCCCTGCTGCCCTGCAGCCTGTGTCTGGGTGGCTGTCACTGCTTGAGGTGTTGTTTCGATCTCTGGCTTTAGAATCACTATGCCTGCTGTGGCATTTGCTCTAAGCCCTATCGAGTCTGTGCACCTCAAGGTTATGTTGAAGATCCCGGGGTTTGTGAAGGTATATGGCAGGCTCGTTCCGTTGAAAGTCCTGCCCTCTACAGTCCATTCGCATGTATAAGGCGGGGTGCCGCCCTCTATGGCTGCTGTCAGCGTTGCTGTGAATGGTGCTGTACCTGCTAGGGGTGATCTTATCGATACTGAGAATGCCTTGGGGTAGGGCTTATAGCTCGTGAGGATCCTCGGTGCTACCTTTTCAGGAGGTATCGTTGCAACGTGCTGTCCTATCACGAGCCCGTAGGTGTCTGAGGCTGTTTCATTATCGATCACATATCTAACTATGTAGTAAGGCCTGAGGGCCTGGTGATCCTGGGGCCTTATGGTAGTCACCCCCATGGGTGTTTCGAGGGTGAGGCCTTCTAGAAATGCTATCATTCTATCTACATTGAGGTCTGGAACCGCCTTTACAGCCTCTACTATGAACTGGGCCGTTGCGAATGCGGGCGGGTGCCATAGATCTGGGACTCTTGCTCCGGAGAGCTTGTCGAGAGCCTTGCAGGGGTTGCCTTTGAGGAAGTCATAGGGGTATATGTTCTCCTCCTTCATCATTCTCTCCAGCGTTCTGTACAGGGGGCCCTGGCTGGCTCTATAGGCATCGTAGGTCACCGCTGTGAGGTTTACGAGCGAGCCCTGCGTCCCTGGGACACAGAAGTTTATATAGTTCGTTGTGAAGAGATCTATCATAATGCTTGCCAGAGGTATTCTGCCCAGCATATTGAGCGCCGAGAGATCCCTTACTATCAGGCTGAAATCACCGGCCCATATGGTGCCCAGAACATCTGGGTTGGAGGCATTTATCCTCAGGAGATATGGCTTGAAATCCGTGGTTGTTAGAGGAACCCATTCTAGAGAGACTATCCTTGTCCCTGTATATCTTGAGAGGGCTGCCTGTATAGATTCCATGAAAGACCAGCCGAACTCGTAGTCAGCTGCTAGGAAGGCGAATCTCTTGTACCCTAGGTTCTCAACCATATAGTATATCATCGCAAAGGCATCTTGATCAGTGTTTCTCGCAACCCTGAAGACATATTTATTGAACACGGGATCCTGGGTGATAGATGCGGCAGCCGCTGGGAACACGAAGTACAGCTTCCCATACTGCTTAGCTATCGAGGCCAGTGTCACTGCTATGCTACTGAAAGTCTCTCCCGCAAGTATATCCGCCCCCCACTCCTCTATAGCCTCCTTAGCCCTAGATATAGCCACATCGGGCTTCCCCTGCGTGTCGAAAACCCTTACAACTATTCTCCTGCCATCTGGGAGGCTGTAGGAAGCCTCCTTGAGGTCCATGAGGATCGCTAGGTTCCCCGGCTTCCTATCCCCCGTCGCGTACTCTAGACCCAGGTGAAAGCCCTGTATAGCCCATGTTCCGTAGAAGTTGAGAGCCGCTGCTGTTCTTGGTTGGAAGAGCGCTATCTTGATCACGCTTTTAGGGGCCTGTGCCAGTGTCACGCTCATCGGTGCCAGGGCTATTGCAACGAGTATTAGGGATGCTATCAATAGAGACCCGGTTTGTCTCAACCTACCAGATCTAGGATACATGGGTTTCACACGGATCACCTCCTTACAAAAGGAAGATCGAGGGGTTCTCTCTCAACCACTATTGGGTTCTCAACAGGCCTGTAGGATCCGCTCTCCACAGAGGCTATAAAGCTCCTCACAATGCTGTTGAACACAGCGCTCCTCTCTATGTTAACAACATGCCCAGCTCCTCTGAATATAACCAGAGAGGATCCCTTGATCTTTGAGTGGAGCTTGAAGGCATTAGATACAGGGACAACCCTATCGTTCTCACCATTTATTATGAGCACGGGGCACTCTATTCTAGATATAGAGGCCGATGCGTCGAAGCCAGCCACAGCCATTGCCTGGTTTATATAGGCTTCATACGGCTGGGGCTCTCTGATCCTGTGTTCTATCAGCCTCTCCAATAGATCCCTGTTGCTCTCGATCCACTCTTTTGAGAAGGCATAGCTCATCCTATATCTATAAAGATCCCTCTCGTTCTTTATATGGGGAGGCGGGGGCCCGAACATGGCTCTCACAGTCTCCTCAGGAGGAGGATCTATATCTCTCCCCCCGTGGTGCGTTGCAACGAGTATCAAAGATCTCACCCTCTGTGGGTATTTCAGCGCGAACTGCTGTGCTATCATGCCACCCATAGATACTCCGAGCACATGTGCGGAATCAGTGCCCGTGCTGTCGAGCACTGCTTTTAGATCTTCGGCGAAGAGATCCATGGTGTATAGGTATTGAGGCTTATCCGACTTCCCAACGCCTCTGTTGTCGAAGACGATCACCTTATGATCTCTTGAGAGATCCTCGATCTGTAGGATCCACATCCACATAGCATATCCAAGGCCCTCGACGAGAGCCAGCGGGGGGCCTGAGCCCCTCACCTCATAATAGATCCTGGCGTCCCAAGATATAGCGAAGGGCATTAACCCCACCTCAGCACAGTCGCTCCCCATATGAATCCAGTGCCTCCTGATGCTAGAACCACTACCGATCCTTCTCTGACGAGGCCTCTCTTTATCCCTATATCGAGCCCTATAACCATATCGCTACTCTGCGTGTGTCCGTACTCCTCGAGATAAGGTGCTCTAGCCTCTTCTATGCCCAGCTCTCTAAGGATCTCTCTGTGGAAGCTTCTCTTCATATGGTTAAGCACCAATAGATCCACGTCTTTTGCTGTATACCCGCTGCGATCTAAGGCTTCCCTTATAACCCTCACGAAGTTGTTCTTACTAGTCCCAGATAGATCGCCTCTCACCTGATCCTTATCCACGAGGCTATCAAAATAGGGTCTCTCTATAGAATCGGGATCCCCGTGATCCCTGAATATAACCGCTCCAAGCGATTTCACAACAACCAGGTTCCAGAACCTCCCATCGCTTATAAAAGAGCTCTCAAGCACCCTGTTCCTCGCATAGGATCTAGAGACTATCACGGCCGAAGCCCCATCGGCGAAATCCGAGATCCACGTGGTGTTGGGGTTTCTATAGTTAACTAGATAGGACTCCTTAGAAGCGGCTACCAGTAGCATGTTCTCAGCAAAATCGCTGATCCTCTTGGCTATCGCCAGCCCCACAACATAGCCAGCACACATGGCCGTGATGTCAAAGGCGAAGGCCTCTCCAGCCTCAACCATATCCTGGATCCTTGTTGACATCATCCACACGCCGTAGTCCTTGAACTCGCTCCCAACATAGAGGATCGCCTTTATATCCCTAGCCCCTATCCCCAGCTTCTCAGAAGCCTCTATGGCTCTCGCGACTGCTTTTATAGCCATCACTGAGGGCATCTCATCGCGTCTGCTGATCCTCTTAACCCTCCAGCCCTGCTTCTCCTCAATAACCTCCCTCGGGATCCCGGAGATCTTCGAGATCTCGCTGCTAGTAACCAGATGATCAGGCAAGTATAACCCATAGCTAACTATCCCAACCATAGTAGCGTCCCACGCCTACATAGTGACTCACTACCAAAAATATAAAGCTTATCCTTTCAAAGTTACCGTTAATATTATAAATGGTGATTCACAAAAATATAGGGGTTATGGATGAGCATCTCGCCACAGCATCTCCAGGCCATAGATGCGATCGAGGAGGCCAGCAGGATATATTCCTCAAAGACAGCTGTGATCGAATACCCTTCTGGCAATCGCTATAGCTACAGCGACCTTGAAAGAAGATCCTCAAGTGTGGCCGGGTTTCTCGAGAGCCTCTCGCTAAGGCCAGGCGATAGGATCGCCTATATGCTCACCAACAGAATAGAATGCATAGACATGTTCATCGCTTCGGGAAAGCTGGGGCTCATCCTGGTTCCACTAAACTGGAGACTAGCTGGGGAGGAGCTCAGATCTATTATAAAGAACACGGCACCAAAGGCGATATTTTATGAATCGGGATTCAGGGATCTAGCTATAGATTCTTTAAAAGGAACCAGCGGGATCCTCAGGATCGTTGTCGATGAAGAGCCGAGGGAGGGCGAGCATGGCTATGAAGAGGCCCTCGGAGCTGCTAGAGCCGGGATCTCGGGGAAGAGGGCTTCTCTAGAAGAGCCGCGAATGATCCTATACACCGGCGGCACCACAGGAGTTCCTAAAGGGGCTATAATATCCAACAGACAGATCCTTTTCAACATATTCTCCGAAATACTTACCTGGAGACTGAGAGATGATCACAAGGCCGTCCTGCTCCTGCCGCTTTTCCACACAGGGGGATGGAACCTCTTAACACTACCCCTCCTGGCCAGGGGAGGTGCCATATATATGACTAGGAGATTCGATCCCGGGTTGTTTCTCGAGATAGTTGAGAGCGAAAAAGGATCCTTCATAGTGTTCGGCGTCCCCACGATGTATTATATGATCTCGAAGCACGAGGGATTCAAAGACACGAGATTCAGCAATGTTGAGTGGATGATGAGCGGAGGCTCCCACATTGATAGAAAGATCATGGAGGCGTTCTGGGCAAAGGGCGTGAAGCTCGCACAGGGCTATGGGAGCACCGAGGCCGGGCCTAACAATTTAACACCCCCTATACAGGATCTATCTCTCGAGGAGATAAAGAGGAGGTGGAGAAGCGTTGGCAAGCCCTTCACCTTCAACGAGGTCTTCGTGGTAGACGATAGGGGCCAGATCCTGGGGCCCAACCAGCCTGGAGAGCTCGTATTCTGCGGTCTTCTCGTGTTCTCTGGATACTGGGGAATGCCTGAGGAGACGAGAAGCACTCTGAGGAATGGCTGTGTATATACCGGGGATATCGGGTTCTATGATGATGAGGGCTACTTCTATATAGTTGATAGGAAGAAGGATATCATTAAGAGCGGTGGGGAGCAGATATATCCGAGGGAGATAGAAGATCTGGTGCTGCAGCACCCAGCGGTCGAGGACTGCGCTGTGATACCTGTCCCTAATGAGAAGTGGGGCGAGGTTCCCAAGCTTGTTGTTAAGCTGCGAAGCGGCTTTAGGATCACTAAGCAGGAGATCCTCGGGATCCTGGAGGGAAGGATAGCTAGATACAAGATCCCTAAATATATCGCTGTTGTAAACGAGATCCCGAGGAACCCTGCCGGGAAGATCCTGAAGAGGGTCTTGATCGAGAGGCACGGCTTTCCAGTAGACGAGATCTAGATCCCCTATGGCTTGCCAGGATCTCTGCTTCCCAGCTTCTCTGAGAACTTCTTCTTCAAATATACATAGTCAACCTTACCAACCGGGGTCTTCGGGATCTCATCAACGATCCATATGTATTTGGGGATCTTATAGCCAGCTATCCTCCCCCTCAGGAAATCCCTCAGAGACTGGGGATCCAGGCTATATCCAGACCTGGGCCTCACCACAGCGGCAACGGCCTCGCCCCACTTCTCATCAGGAACCCCGAAGACCGCTGCCTCCTCCACGCCTGGGTGCTCTCTTATGCGCTCCTCAACCTCGAATGGATATATGTTCTCACCGCCGCTCTTTATCATGAACTTCTTTCTCTCGACAAAATAGTAGTGGCCGTCCTCATCAACCATAAATAGATCCCCTGTTCTCACCCACCCATCCTCAGTGATCGTTTCCCTCGTCTCTTCAGGCCTTCTCCAGTATCCCGAAAAGGTTATGGGGCCTCTCACTAGAAGCTCGCCAACCTCCCCCGGCCTGGCCTCTGTGCCGTCGTCCCTAACGATCTTTAGCTCTGCAAATATGCTCCTCTTTCCAACGCTCACCGGCTTCTTCTCCATATCCTCTGGCGGTGTGTAGAGCAGATTTGGGCCTGCCTCTGTTAATCCATATCCCTGGAAGTACCTGATCCCCTTATCCCAGAAGATCTTCACCAGGCTGTAGGGGCTCATACCCCCACCGCTTTTGAAGAACCTCACGCTCTTGAAGCTCGCATCCCTGAATCTTGGGGATCTTGTTAACATGTGGAAGGCTGTTGGCACCGCTATTATTACTGTGCATCTCTCCCTCTCTATTATCTCCAGAGCCTCCTCTGGATCGAACTTCTTGGTGATAACAACCCTGCCGCCGATCATGTAGAGAGGTATTGTTATAACATGCCAGCCCCCCGTGTGGAATAATGGGAAGAAGAGGGGCGCCACGTCATCCCTTGTCAGGCCCCAGGTGATTATCGTGTTTATAGCGTTCCATATAACCTGCCTATACGGTATCATGGCAGCCTTAAGCGAGCCCGTGGTTCCTCCCGTGTATAGGAGCATGCTTATATCGCTGCCTTTGACTCTCTCCCCTCTATACTCTCTCCGCGGCTGCTCTCTATGGGCTCCCCTAAGGATCTCTATATCCTCTACCAGCGGCTTATGGGCAGAGATCTTGAGGGCCTCATCCAGGAGATCTTTAAACTCTCTGTGATAAAACAATAGAGAGGGCTCTACATCATCTATCATAAAGGCTAGATCCCTTGGGATGGCTCTCAAGCTAAGAGGCGCCAATATAGCTCCCTTCTTCATAGCTGCCAGGTAGGTGAACACGTACTCAGCATTGTTGTAGGATAGCACTGCAATCCTGTCGCCTTTCTCCACGCCTCTCTCCTCTAGGATCGAGGCTATGTTGTCCGAAGCCCTGGCCGCGTCTCTATAGCTGTACTCCTCCCTAGATCCCCATGAGTAGTCCACGATAGCTGTTCTGTCTGGATAGAGCCTCGCCCCGGTTTCTGCAAGATCTGGTATGAGATCTTCTTGAGACTCGCTATAGATCATCTGTGAATCACCATTCTAATAATTCGGGAGAGGCGAATAAACTTTTACACCATAACCACAATACTATTTAGGAAGGATGGGTATGCCTCATAGAGGTAGCGATAATCCTGCCAGGGAGAGGATAATAGAGTCGTTCTCACACCTAGCCCTCAGAAAGAGCTATAGAGACATCTCGCTGAAAGAGATCTCAGAGCTGGCTGGGATCTCCATCCCGTCTTTCTATACGTACTTCAATTCAAAGGAAGATATGCTTAGATACTACGTGGAATACTCCCTCGAACACCTAGAAAGATCTATAGGCTCGCACATAGAAGAGGGATCTAGTGCAAGCATAGTAATAAGATACCTGCTCCACATCCTCTCAACACTGCTAGAGGACAAGATCCTGGTTGCCTTCCACAGGGTCTTCAGGGAGTTCGAGTTCCTAGAGAGAGATCTCTCGAAGCTGTATTATAGAAGGCTCTTCAGCATGCTCGGAGGCTTCATCGGAAAAAGGCTTGATGAGCTGGGCTACCGGGATCCCGTGGTTATATCGATAGCTATTGTGGGGAGCTCGAGCTTTATATATCTATTCAGAAAGATCTTTGGTCTGGAGGGGAGCATATCGATCGATATAGAGGTATCTGGAGATCTAGTCCTCAAGGGGCTTGGATCCAGAGAGATCCCCAGGGCATCGCCTATAGAGACCCCGCCGGATATGGTGGATCTCATGGATAGATATGGAGTGCTAGAGGTACCAGGGATCCCCGGCGGTAAGAAACAGATCTTGAGGGCTACTCTAGAGGTTCTCAGCTTTAAGAGCTTCAACGACACAAAGATCTACGAGATCATGAGCAGAACAGGCTACTCGGTGGGCTCTTTCTACAAGATCTATAGGAGTAAGGAGGAGCTGCTAGAAGATCTCGTGGAGATCCTGGGGAAGGTGGTTAGGAGATATCTCTCAGAATGCTCGGGAGGCGTGGAAGACCCCGTGGAGATCGAGGTGAGGGGGACAGCCTGTTTTCTCGGATTCGTTAGGAGGAACGGCAACATATATAGAATCGTCAGGGAGTCGGAGTACATAGACCCCAGAATAGCGGCGAAGTACTATATACCCTTCTTAAAGAGATACACAGAAAAACTAGGCGGAAGAGCAGAGAAAGGGCTTATAAAGACGTTCAACCCAGAGTCGCTTGCAATAACTCTCATGGGGATAAACAGCATGGCCGGCATCGCGGGCCAAATGATAGAGGATATAGATGAGAAAAGAATTATAGATGGGCTGGCCGAGATATATGCAAGAGGTGTTCTAAAGAGATAGAATATTTGGGCTTCAGTGATATTTTGGACCACAAGCCCTCGACCTTCTTCTCAGCAACCCTGAAGCTCCTGTGGCATACCACTTCCTATCAACATGATCGTAGTATATTTGCATACTACCCCGCTCTCCCTTAACATCGATCTCTCCTTTATAGGGTAGTCTGTGTTGCCTATCTGTTCCAACCCATGGGTGCAGAGCCTCTTATCATCAGCTTATTCCTATATTCCTTATGCGTGTCTCAGGCTTCCTCTTACCAGCAGAAGTATCACAAAGCCTTGATGGCCTAGCCTCAGCATTCTATCTGGCAACAGTAACAGCCCACAGATCCCCGGTTCTCCTTTCCACTGTTCTTAGAGGCCCAGGTCTTTTTTAGGCGAAGGGGTATCTGAAATAGAGACATAAAGCTAGGCGGAGATATTGATCGAGAAATCCTATTTCAGGGGCAGTCTCTATTCTAATCGCTCCCCAGGAGTGTAGAGGCAAAGATCTATAGCATAACATCATAAACAGACGCACTTAGCCTAAGCCATCTCTGCCCTAAAAGACGAGGCTTCCAAGTTGTAACCCGAACCTAAGAATCTAAACAACCCTAGCAAACGTTACAACTGAAAGCCCCGCCTTGAAGGGCGGGGAGAAGGTCATAGTGATGATGGCGTTAATACCGATAATGCTGAGAATACTGGGGCTATATAGTGTGAGGATTGTTTATACCGGTTAGCTCCTTTTAGAGCTCTGTGAGATAGACTGACACCTACTATGATGATCTGTTATTTAAATGAATACCATGTTTTATTAAATATAGAGGAAAATAAAATTGCAATATTACGTGATAAGTTCAGCCTATATGCGGCTTTTTATTTACAGTAGAAATAAATATATATACGCCATTAACATAGAGATATATTGGTTGGTTTAGTTGGATAAAGTGAGGATCGATAATGTGGGGTCCGGACTCTATAGGCTGGATCTTAGGGGCTATGTGTGTCCATACCCACAGATCTTTACTTTGAAAGCGCTCTCAGAGTTGAAGAGGGGCGAGACTCTTGAGGTAATTATAGATAACCCAGCGTCTTGCGAGAACGTGCCCTCAGCTGTCTCTGGAAAGGGTCACAGGGTTCTCGGGGTTGAGAAGATCGGTGCTGGTGTCTGGAGGATCTTGATTGAGAGGGGGTGAGTTGCTTGGGTAAGGCTAAGCAGATCCTCGTTGTTAGTGGCGTGTGGAGGTTGCATGGTCTCTATATCTATGCCCTGCTCTTTGGGGTTGCCTCGGTAGCCCTAGCGTACCTTAGCCTAGTGTTCTTTGGAAGAGGATCTGTGTGGGGGATAACTACTGGCGAGTCTAAGCTTGGGGGTCTTGCGTGGGCATATACCCTGGATCCCAGGATAGCTAGTACACTGTATTATAGAGAGTTCCCCCTTGTAAATCCTCTCACAGACCCTACCCAGACCATTGTTATAGGGATCCTGCTCGGCGGGATGATAGCCTCGCTGGTTCTTGGGGAGTTCTCCCTAAAGCATGCGCCTAACCCGTGGATGCTCCTCCAAGCAGTTATCGGGGGCTTCCTCCTCGGCTATGGGGCAAGGCTTGCCCTGGGATGCAATATAGGCAACTTCCTAAGCGCCTGGGCCTCGGCTGGGTTGAACGCTGTTTCCTTCACACTTGGAATGACCCTCGGCATGTTTTTAGGAACCAAGATCTTTGAGAAGGTCTTCCTCTTTAGAGCGGGGCCCGCGACAACGAGATCCCTGGCTCCCCGCGGGACTTCTAGAACAGCCTTAACCCTGCTCACAGCGCTCTTGATCATGTGGCTAGCAATATCCTCAAGCCCCCCAGCATCTTTATTTCTCACCTTCGGCGTGATCTTCGGGGTAATAGGATACCTATCGAAGCTGTGCTGGGCCACGGGGCTCAGAGAGCTCTTATCGCCCCTATATGGCTCGGGGAGAATGGCGGCGGCGCTGGCTATAACCATAGCCGTCTACTCAATCGGGATCTGGATCCTATATATTGCAGGAGCACCCCTAAACCTATCCCTCGCCAGAGGCGCGGGGCAGCTGATGATCTTTATAGGGGGCGTTATCTTCGGGATCGGCATGGGTATCTCGGGAACATGCATATTCAGCGGCGAGTGGAGAGCAGGCTCGGGCAGCATCTATTCAATGGTAGTTATAGCATCAACGATCCTGTTGGGAATGCCAGTACTGGCCTACCACTACGAGTGGTGGAAGTCAATATTACCACAACCCCTAGCCCAGGTGAGCTTCTACCACATCCTAGGCCCTCTAGGCATAGCGCCTGTAATCATATTCACCCTAGCCATGATCCTGGTGCCCAGGGTAACGCAGGGAAGGAGATAGGCTTTCTATTTAAAAGAGGATAGCTGAACCCTGAAAGCCCCTCAAAAAGAGGGGCATGTTACCTGAGCGAAGGCGCCCTAATCCCTTTTTCCCTTATAAACCTCTTCGAGGTCTCATAACCAGCGTCGGCGTGTCTCACAACACCTATCCCGGGATCTACTGTTAAGACCCTCTCAGCCCTCAGATCGCTCTCCCTGGTTCCATCGAGAACAAGTCCGAGCCCGGCGTGGATGCTGTAGCCTATCCCAACGCCTCCCCCGTGGTGGACGCAAACCCATGTTGCCCCTACAGCTGTGTTTAGAAGCGCGTTTAGGATCGGCCAGTCGGCTATGGCATCGGATCCGTCGAGCATGCCCTCAGTCTCTCTGTAGGGGGAGGCAACGGATCCCGTGTCAAGGTGGTCTCTGCCTATCCATATGGGGCCTATAACCCCTCTCCTCACGAGCTCGTTTATCCTTAGCCCAAACAGAGATCTCTCCCCGTATCCCAGCCATACGACCCTTGAGGGGAGGCCCTGGAACTTCACATATCTCCTAGCGTTCTCAACCCATCTAACGAGCCTTCTATTGTTCCTGAACATCTCTATAACCTCGTCGTCAAGGATCTCTATATCCCTGGGATCGCCTGTGAGGGAGGCCCATCTAAAAGGCCCCCTACCCTCCTCGAACATGGGCCTTATATAGGCCTGGACAAAGCCTGGGAATGAGAAGGCCTCTTTATAGCCGGCCTCGTAGGCCATCTTCCTTATATTGTTTCCGTATTCGAATACAACAGCGCCTCTCCCCATAAACCCAACCATTGCCTCCACCTGTCTCTTCATGCTCTCGAGGCTGAGTCTCCTGTACCTCTCCGGATCCCTTGATCTTAGTTCGCTCGCCTCCTCAAGGCTCATCCCAGCGGGAACATAGCTCAGAGGATCGTGGGCGGGGGTCTGATCTGTGACAACAGAGATGTTAGCATTCCTCCTAAGCAGCTCTGGATACACCTCTGCAGCGTTTCCAAGAAGACCTATCGAGAGCCCCTCACCCCTCTGGGCATACCTCTCAGCAAGATCTATGGCGCTGTCTATACTATCTACCCACGTATCGAGGTAGCCGAACCTCATCCTCCTCTCGATCATCCTCTTATCAACCTCAACAACAATCGCAACACCCCCATTCATCTTAACCGCGAGGGGCTGTGCACCCCCCATCTCCCCCAGCCCAGCCGTGAGAACGATCCTACCGCTTAGAGAGCCCTGGAAATGCTTCTCAGCAGCGAAGGCGAAGGTCTCGTAAGTCCCCTGAAGGATCCCCTGTGTCCCTATATAGGCCCAACAACCAGCTGTCATCTGCCCATACATTGTTAGGCCTTTCCTCTCAAGCTCCAAGAAGTATTCCCAGTCAGCCCACTTAGGAACTAGAAGAGCGTTGGCCATAACGATCCTTGGCGCCAGCCTATGGGTTGTGAAAACAGCCACAGGCTTCCCACTCTGGATCACTAGGGTGTCATCGCTCTTCATAGTCATCAGAGTATTAACTATGGTTTCGAAAGCCTCCCAGCTCCTGCAGGCCCTCCCAGTGCCACCATATACTATGAGGTTCTTGGGATCCTTAGCAACATCAGGATCTAGAACGTGGAAGAGCATCCTCAAAGCACCCTCAACCTGCCAGTCACCGCTCTCAACATGGAGCTCCCCACCCTTTATAGCCCTCACACTCCTCGTCGAGGGGTCGTAATAGCCCTTCTGGATCAGCCTATCTATGGGTCTTCCTCCCATATCACAGCCACCAAACTATATCTCGTTAGAAAAAATATTCTAAAGAGTCACTCGACCTTCTAACCACCACAGCCCTAGCAACCCTCGTGGAGAGGATAGCGCTTGAGAGAACCATGAGCCTGTCTATAATTGTATTTATAGCGGGGCGTTGAGCCACGATATCGATGGGGATAGCAGCGTAGCTATGGGCGCCGCCCAGGCCCCAGCCAGCCCGCCGTTATACCCAGCCCAGCGGCTGTTGCCCTCACCCTGGGTGGAACCATATCATAGATATATATCTGGAGCATCCCCACAGGCTCTACTACTATGAAGCCCCACACAAGCGTCGTCCACGGGTTCCCAAGAGAAGTACATAGATAAAGGGGTAGGCAGCAACTATCTTCATGGCAGACCATATCATGAGGGCTCTACGGCTCCCACAAGATCTACTAGAAGCCCTCCCAGGAGACCAAGAATTTCGACCATTTTTCTCTCACCACAACTCGGTTCAGAAGAACTGTGGTTGCTCGCTCGTTGGTCATTGTGGGCTTCCCCCCTTGGATCGGTTTTATCTCCACAGCGTGGGCCTCGGGGCTCTACCCACATCAAAGCCCTATAAGCAGGCATGGTATATCAATGCTAGTTCCAAGATGCGATCAGATCTTGTCAATTGTTTTCTTGGAAGGCCTCTAGGAAGGATATTGGTGGCTGGGGATCTGGGGTAACTGTTTTTAACCCTAGCAGTTACGATCCCACACATATCCCCAGCCACAGAGATCAAACATATCGATGCTAAGGAAATATAATATGATCTTTTCTAGCTAATGAGACAGATCTCTTGTTCATCAAAGCCCCCAATATGAGGTAACACAGAACACATAGCCTAACAAACAGTCTGGGGGCCTTTTGACAAAGAGCTTCTAGCCCGTATCAAACGGCAAGGCTCTAGGCAGGGGTGGGCTCTGTCAAGGCTGGTTAGGTTGTATTTGTTGGTCTATCACGGTTCTTATTTATGATTATATTGTGGGGTATGTGCTAAGATCGTGGGGTCTGTTTTGAGTCTTCAAGAAGCCGATCTTATAGTCCATAGTGCTGCTCTTGTGCTCACACTTCCCAGGGTTGTGAGGGGCTATGCTGACTGCTCCTCTCTTGGGTGTGTTGAGGATGGGGGTATTGTTGTTAGAAACGGGAGGATCTTTTCTGTGGGGCTTAGCGATGATATCCTTAGAAGGTACAAAGCTAGGCGGTATATAGATGCCTCTGGGCTTCTCGTTACCCCGGGCCTTGTTGATCCCCATACACACTTGCTATACCACGGATCCAGAGAGGATGAGAGGGAACTGATACTGAGCGGTGTCTCCTACAGCGATATTTTGGCCAAGGGGGGCGGGATTCTGAGGACTATGAGGGAGACCTCGAAGGCCTCTAGGGAGATCCTCGTTGACTCACTTCTAACCAGGATCGATTCTCTTCTTGAGAGCGGCGTAACCACGGTTGAGGTTAAAACAGGCTACGGGTTATTGCCCCAGGACGAGGCCAGGTTGCTTGAGATCCTTGTTGATGTCTCTAGAAAAAGCCCTGCCAATGTTATCCCAACCCTTCTGGCCCACATCCCCATGCGGGGTTTTGATTTCAGGGCTATGCTGAGCGTCTATAGAGATTTCTTGATACCGGAGGCGTTGAAGCTGGGGGTGGGGTTTATAGATGTTTTTTGCGATCGGGGGGCCTTCTCTCCAGAGGAGTCTAGAGCAATACTGGGGCTTGGGAGAAGCGTGGGGATGATCCCGAGGATCCATGCTGACGAGTTCACCTACATGGGCTGCAGCGATATAGGCCTTGAGGAGGGGGCAGTCTCTCTCGATCATCTTAACCAGACGCCTGAGAGCACTGTCGAGAGGATCGCTAAGAGCACCTCGACAGCTACTCTGGCACCGAGCACGGCTCTAGCTATAGTGGGTAAGAAGCCCCCCTCCGGAGAGCTTCTAAAACTAGGGGCTATAATAGCTATAGCCACGGATCACTCGCCGGCTCTTATGAACCTCAACATGATCGGGACCATAGATCTCGCTGTGAACTACCTCTCACTGCCCCCGGGCAACGCGATAGCAGCCGCTACTATCAACGCTGCACACAGCCTGGGATTGGGGGGAGAGGTTGGCTCTATAAAAGAAGGATCTAGAGCTGATCTTGTTATATGGTCTCTCCCCAACCACAGGTGGTTCGGCTACCTCATGCACAGATCCCCCATAGCCTGTGTCATAAAGGACAGCGGGGTTGTGAGGAACACTAAATGCTCTATCCACAGCTCACCATGAGATCAAAGTTGTATTGAGAAAACATTTTGTGAGGAGAACAGTCCCAGTGACTCGGTTCTTAGCATTGTCACTGGTGATCATGCCCAGCACTATCTGCTGTCTTGTATCTAGCTTGGCTCCACATGTTTCTGAGTATTCTATAGGCTATTAGGGCTAGGCTTCTCCCACACAGATCCCCCTGATCTAGGTGTGGTGTGTACTCAACAATATCTGCTCCAACCACTCTGTGCCTCTCAGCTATGTGGTCGAGAATATCTATCGCCTCTCTGAGAGAGATCCCTAGGGGTGATGGGGAGTTCACGCCAGGGCATTGAGAGGGATCCAGGGAGTCGGAGTCGAAGCTCACGTAGACCCAGCTTGCCCCTGATAGGGTTTTGTTGAGCCTATCGATCGCTATGCCTATCTCGAGATCCTCTGAGTATATATACTCTACCCCAAGCATGTCGGCGAGCTCGAACATATATCTGGGGACGCTGTGGGGCCTCACACCGATCACGATCACACCCAACATATCTCCCCTCTCGGCGATGAGCTCCCTAAGATAGGTTCCCGACGAGAGGCCCTCGGAGAGCTCTCTGAGATCTAGATGTGCGTCGAAAACCACAAGCCCGGCTCTCCCGCCCAAGATATCGAGGGCAGATGCTACTGAGTATCTAGTGATGCTGTGATCCCCTCCCAGCAGGAGAAAGCCTCTGCAGGATCTCGCCAGCTGCTTCACAGCCTCATAGATCCTCTGTGAAGAGCTCCCAAGATCCCCTGGAACGATCCCCACATCTCCCCAGTCACAGAGGCAGAGATCCTCGTGCACATTATAGCTATACAGATGCTCCCTCAACCTGGAAGGGGCGAACCTAGCGCCGGGCCTCCCAGCAGTGCTCCAATCCCACGGAACCCCGGCTATGCATAGACACTCAGAGGAGCAGCTAGAGCTGCTCTTAACAACATCGCCCAGCCTAAGATCCCTGGGATCCCTGATCAGCCTCTCACCAGCCCTCCTAAAGAGACCCAACTTGCCCTGGAAACATTAGGTAGAGGCTAAATATAGATGCAAGATCTCTATAAAGATCAAGATAGATCTAGATCTAATTGACAAGGGATCTATCTCCCAGAGATAAACCCTCATTTCAATAGCTAAACCCGGCTGGATGAGCCAGTATATCGCGATCCCTTCTCCCAGGCCTTTCAGGCCATGTATTCCTAACCTCCTCCCATCGTTATGCTCTCAACGGCTCTAGATATATCTCCTAACATCAACCCTGTTCTTAAGCCTCGATCATTGGCTCTATATTTTTCTCTTAACAACGATGTTTCTAAGGCTATCATTTGATCGCTCTGAAGCTTTGGATATTGGAGCATCCCCGAGCTATTTGATCTAAGCTCCAGATCTTCAAATATGCTTAACGGCAACGCTAGGGCATTGGGGGAGGCGTATAGGTGTTAATAAGAGGATTGGTGCTTAAGGCAGCGATCACTCCTGGTCTCGATAACGATCCTCTTCTCCTCGATGATCACCCTCACTCTCTTACCCTCCAGATCGCTTAAGATCTCGATGAAGCCCATGCCCCCACCTCAAACCACCTCACCATGGATCCTTGACAGCTTCCCCAAGGATCTAGGATCCATCCTCTCTGGGTGGATAAATATATTATCACCAGCATATGGATATATAAACGTAACCTCCGCAATCCTCCCCGAGCCAGGCCTACTAGGCATCCAGACCGCCTCTAACTAACCCCAGGCCCGAGGCCTTAATGAGCCTGAAACCCCGGTGCGGGCTATGCATGATCATAAATAGATACTTTTTAAGAATCATTGGTGAATATGGGGAAAACTTGCTATGTGGAACAGAAAGAAGGCATTGGAACGCTGATCTAGCGCGTTCTGGTTTCTATGAGACCCCTGTATATGGTTCCAAAATAGCGGAAAACAGTGTATGGTAACCGCGGGTGCTGTTATCTCTCGCCGTGTCTAGCTTTTGTGTTCAATAGCTATAGCGTTATTTATAATAGCGTTATTTATATATGATATCTAGGGGCTTTTTATAGGGTCTCTGGGGTGATCTGTTGCCGGCTGTAGAGCTTGTTGAGGTTGTTAAGAGGTTTGGGAGGACTGTGGCTGTTGATAGGGTTAGCTTTAGTGTTGAGAAGGGTGAGCTCTTCACTATTTTAGGGCCCTCTGGCTGTGGTAAGACTACTACTCTTAGGCTTATAGCCGGGCTTGAGATCCCGGATAGCGGTAAGATCTATATAGGGGGTAGGGATGTTACGTGGAACAAGCCTTATGAGAGGAACACCGCGATGGTTTTTCAGAACTGGGCTTTGTGGCCCCACATGAGTGTTTTTGATAACATAGCCTATGGACTGAAGATCAGGAAGATCCCTAGGGATGAGATTAGGAGGAGGGTTAAGAGGATCCTAGAGATCGTTGGTCTCGAGGGTCTTGAGAATAGATATCCACACCAGCTCTCAGGGGGGCAGCAGCAGAGAGTAGCTCTCGCAAGAGCTCTTGTCATCGAGCCAGAGGTTCTTCTCCTAGACGAGCCTCTCTCGAATCTAGATGCTAGGCTGAGGATCTCGATGAGGGGGGAGATAAGATCTATGCAGAGGAGGCTGGGGATCACAGCTATATATGTCACCCACGATCAGGAGGAGGCTATGGCCCTCTCAGACAGGATCGGGGTTATGAACAGGGGGGAGATGATCCAGATAGGAAGCCCGGAAGAGATCTATAGAAACCCGAGAAACCTGTTCATAGCAACATTCATAGGAAAAACCTCAGTGATAGAGGGAACGATAGTTGAGACAGATAGAGACACGATAGAGATAGAAACGCTGGGGGGAAAGATATGGGCGCAGTGGAGAAGCCAAGAAACACCGAGCAAGGGGGCAAGGGCAGCGGTAGTGATAAGGCCTGAGGAGAGCAGCATATTAACACAGCCTAGGGGACAGTGCTTAGAGGGGATCTTGAGGAGCACATCATTCCTAGGAGACAGGATCCAGGCGATCATAGAGATAGGGGGGAAGGAGATAATAACATATACAGAAACAAGTAACAAAGAGATCACAAGATCTGGGGAGAACACAAAAATATACCTCTGCCTACTAGAAAAACCCAAAGCATATCTAGCAGAAACACAGTGATCGAAAACACGGTATTGCAGGCTAGGCCTCTTTCAAAAGATCTCCTATGCCGAGGATCTTTGAAATCACGTCTCAGCTAAAAAGCTCAGCCGAAGTAGGCTTTGTTGAAATATATCGCCCGCCGTCTGGGTATACCCAGTACCCCTTGAGAACCTTTGACTCTGCATAGAACCTTTCCATATAGTCTCCATGATCTGTTTATAGAGCTCGGCCCTCTTAGTGGCATTGATCTCCACCAAGGCCTGGTCGAGAAGCGCGTCGATCGTGGATCTGTTATAGTGAGAAGCCGCAAGTCCCTTGGGCGGTATCTGGGATGCTGGTGCCTCAGCCGAGGAGAAGTAGATCGTAGTCTTTTTGGTTTAGAGGCTTGGTTATAGAGGCAACGAGGCTGGGCCAATCCATCGTTCTCAGCGTAACTTTAACACCTATTCTCGATAGATATGCCTGGACAGCCTCGGCTACCTGTTTATCCTGTAGATACCTCCCAGTCGGGTGGAGGAGCACTAGCTCTCTATCAAACGGGAAGCCCGCCTCTTCCAGCATTCTCCTGGCCTTCTGGGGATCATATGGGTAGGGCCCAACCTTCGTGTAGCCGAAGAACCCTGGCGGGACACTCCAACGATGGATAGTCTAGAAACCCCCTCTCACCATCGTATCACCAGGCACCTACAACAAACAAAGCTTATATAGCTTCTATCACTTCTATCAAATTATATAGTGCTCCTAAATCCTAGGATCCCAGAAAACGAGCTTTTCAAGCCCCGAGTAATGCCTGCAAGGAATATTTTACAGGCCTTCCCCATGCTAGAGGAGCTTTACAGAACCTGGAAATAGCTTCTCCAGCTCGATATAGAGGGGCAGAGACACGGTAACGACTCCCTGCAGAAGACCGTCAATCCCGAGGTTTTTCTCTTCTAGAGCCTTTCCAAGTCCTCTGGCTATCCTTCCTGCAATATATCCATCGATCGCCGGTATTAAAACCGGGTAGATCTTTATGGTATGGTCGCTATCATCTGTAGATAGCTCATCAACGCTTCTCACAACAGCGACGCCACATTTCTGACCATCCTGATGCCCGCACTCACTTCTAACACTGCTTCTAAGGGCTAGTAACGTGTAGAGATAGTTGTAGTAAGTCTGGGGCGTGTAGATCAGCACCAGCCTTCTAGGCCACCGATCTCTTCCCAAAAGCCTGATCATGGCTGGCCCCGCCTGCTCGGTCATGCTAAATAGGTTTACAATAACCTTTTTCCCCTGATCTTGGGTGCTATGCTGCGTATAACCAGATCTAGGGATCTCTCTAGCTTTTTCCCCTGTGATTCCGAGATCCCTGCATATTTTGCTAAGCCTCCCCACCAGGGTCTCCGATCTACCCTGGATATTCATGGCTCTTCTCAGTGTTTCCGAAATAGCTGTGCTGATCTCTTTAGATAGATCACATATTGTTTTCGAAATATCTCCACTACCCCCAGCTCTTTTAACCCTTCTCCCAGAGTCGATAGCAGTCCTGATAGTTTCTTTAAACATCCACGATGAGTCTCTCAGAATGCAAACAAGATCGCGGCTGCTGTAGTTCCTCTCCACTATGTGCTTCACAGCGTCTAGGAGATGCTGGGCAGCTACTGAAAAGGTCAGCTCACCGCCATAGATAGAGGCTATCTTTACAAAATGATATGGAAGCCATATATAGGTATCAACAACCAGCAGCGATAGGATCCTCAGCATCAAATCTATCCCCTCGCTCTTCTCAAAATCACAGCCAGGCTTAGATATAGACTCTGCAGCTATCCTCAAGATCTCCTGGGCAGCCAGTTGCCTAACCCCGACAGACTGTCTGCTAGCAGGGCCTAGCAGAGAGACTAGAGAAAGGGCCAGAACCGGGAGCCAGGAATCGTTATAGCATTGATCAGAAGAGTAGCTAGAGGGGATCTCATATTGTCTAGCCCCCCTTATAGAGTCTTCGTGAATAAATCTACCGAGACCCCTGGCAGCGTGGTGAACCATCGATAAAAGGTTTTCTTTCTCGACCTCCAGAGAACCGGAAATGCCTCTCTCAACAACCCAGATCCTCGTCTGGATCTTCGAGGCCGAGTGGAGGGACAGCCTAGAAACTAGATCGGCAAAAACCCTAATACCTCCAAAGCTAGAGACATAGAGATCCTTGGAGACCCTGTGGGCCCCATCCACCGAATAGCCAAAGCCAACGATAAGCGGTTGCCTATCTCTTCGCCCCTCCTTGCCACACCCTCTATCACAAGAACCCTGCCCATAGCTTAGAGGGAAAGTGAAGCCCGTGGCCAGCAACGTAAAAAGATCTAGAAGGTCATAACCAATATTTCGATCTAGTCTAATGATTAGCAAAGGTTTATCCTCAAGGCTCATTTTACTCACCCATTTTCTCTAAGGGATCCTGATCAGCTAGATCTAGGTATTTTATATAAAGCCCAGCTGGATATTCTTTTAAACAGAGCTTCTTATATCTATCCCTATCTTCTATCAATGTTAATGAGCATGGCTCCACAATCTTCTTTGTGTCAGGCTGCTCCCTAGGCTTATATATTGAAAGAGGAGCAACCGCCACTGCTATCTTACAGCCATTTTTAATAATAGTCTCCAGGATTCTAGTAGCCTCTCTCGACTTCTTACCACATTCAGCCGAGCTATCACTGAGGTTCCTGGAACTACGGTGAGTCAGCGGCAAGAGATCTTTTATGAGTTCTTGAAGCACCTCTTTGCCATAATCTCCGACAATAAGGAATACAAAGGAGCATCTGCGCTCCCTCTTCTGAACATCGGATCCTTGGGTGCTGTTGATAATCATATCCGTAGCTCTTTTAACGCACTCATATATACCCTCTACCTCATCTCTACTCTCTTCTACACAGCCTTCACCCTTACCCCTCTTTTCGCCTTTTTTAGCACACACTTCCACCAAGATCTTCTCTGAATACCCATACCCGCTTTCGCTTTTCATTACACTACTTGCTAGTCTCTGTAGCACACTTAAAAGATCCTGCTTTGCGGCGTGGCACTCGCTACTACTCCAATCTATAAAACATAGAGCGAGTCCTTTCAAGCTCCCTGGCTCTTTTATAAGCATGAGTATCTCAGCTAGTCTGGCCATAACTACATAGGCCATTGTGAGTGAATGGGCGGCATCAGGTGCTGCTGCCATGTCTGCTTCCCTGTAGATCGATAGGGCGTTTTTTATAGCTTCTCGTGGTGTTGATCTCTGGGGCAGGGCTATAATATAGATCTCGTTGCTTTCGACAAGCTCTCTAAGCTCTGTCATAAAATACAGGCCATCTCTATACCGGGTCTCTATAAGATCTATAAGATCTATGAGAGCGCATGATGCCTCCTCTGCCAAACACCTGATATATTCTTCACCGTCCTCCCGAGAAATGCTGCTCATAGAACTAAGCATCTCTGTCTCGAGGCCCAGAAGAGTGGCGTATCTAGATAAGAGTCCCAGCTCCTCCTTCTCGGAGCCTTTTTTCAATATGTATAGAGAGTTGTCCAAGCTGATCTTTACATCATCCCATGGACTTCTCTCGCTATAAGGATATCCAGCCCTGCTAAGGTAGGGGCCCGAGAATTGGATATATAGAGGGAGCTCTGTTCCTAACCTATAGATCTTGGATCTAGCTTCGAACAGCCTTCTAAGCACTTCTCTCATGTCTCCTAGAAGCTGGGATCTACGATCTAGTTGGCCTAATAGGAGCTCTATGTGCCTTGATAAGAGCCCTCTAAAGTCCTTACTATCAGCCAGCCTGAGTGAGAGAGCCTTCAGAACGTCACTTCTACTGTTTACGCTCTCTCTTTCCGTGATCCAGATCGTGGGGTATGGCCATACTCTCTGCTCTTTCACAAGCTTCTCTATCTCTGAGGTCTCTCCCAAGCTATGTTCTATGAAAACCGGGATCACGCTACTGCCTATCCTCAGGATCGCTAGTGCATCGTACTCTCTCTCAGCCTCTGTGAATATGTAGAACTGGTCTGGGACAAACACGCTTATAGAGGGTATTATATATAGGATCTCGACCTCGGATTTCCCCCGGGACTGTTGATCCATATCGCGCTCCCCGAGTCTATATTTGTATTGGTAACAAAACGAACCTCCCGAAGCCCTCTTCCACGAGATCATGTAATCTAGAAGCAACCTCTCCATCTCGATCATCTTTCTCGCCGCTCTCCCCAGCAATCTCTTCCGCTATATGGGCGTAGCCGCCTGTATATAGCATCTCCACCGCTTTGAAATAATCTATAGAGCACGAGGTTATGAGGAGAGAGCTTCCCGGAAGCACCCATGCTCTATAGGGCCTTCTTCTCTGTGCCGCGAGGCTCCAGCCCCCTGGCTGCTGGTCGATATGGACAAAAGATCCCTTGGCCTCGCATTCTCCAGAACGTCTACACCTCTCCAGGATCTTCTTAACGGCTTCTCTAAACATGGCGGCCATGTCTTCTCTATAGCAGCTGCAGAGCCCCGGCATGGGGGATGCTAGGAATGCTATGAAGGCTACATACTCTTCTCCCGAGCGCCAAAGCCTCTCAATATGAGTCCTCAGGGGATCTGCGTTCTCGAAGATCTTTAGGGAGGCTATTCTGGAAGATCCTCCCAGCCTTACTGGTACTAGCTTGCCCATAAAGCCTCCGATATTTCTGAGACCCTCTTGGCTGATCTGCATTGGTAGATAGACATAGCAGTCCGTGGATCTTTCTTCAAATAATCTCCCCATAGCGAAGAAAGATCTTGTGAATAGATAGCCCTCCCTAGCCCTCTTAACAGGATCCTCGAGAGAAACCCTCACCAGCCCTTTCTCCCACCTAAGCCCCTCGTCCAGCTTCTTAACATTATCTACAAAGGCCCTCCAGGCCTCTGCCAAACCCTTCTCCACGTTGCCAGCCTTACGAGCTCTGTTCACGATCTCTTTGTGGAGCTTTAAGATATTCAGGGGGCCGTGTACGGTGAATAGATATATATTCTCATCTCCCCCACCATCCAGATCTCCAGATCCCTTGCACCATATATAGGGCGGGCCGGTGATCCTGAGGTTGAGTTCTCTCTTCAACACCTCATAGGCTCTCAGATCATCTTTACCCGAGATCTTTTGATCCTCAAGAAGCCCTTGATCCATCATCGCTGTGGCAATGGCCCCGAGGATAGTGCTTGGGGGTATATAGAGAGCGCTCCTAGCATAGCTGCTGGGCCCCACCGCTAGGACGCGAGGATCTCCAGATCTCCTTATATAGATAGGCTCTAGATACCCTATCTCCACCAAGAGATCCCTGCCCATCAAGCCCACCCCTGAAGAGATCCCAGAAGGATCTCCGAGGCCTCGAGGATAGATTGGGCAAGACCTCTCCCACCACAACGATCCACCTGGGTTTTCTCGAGAGCCGCTTTGTATTTAGAAACGCTCCCTAGATCCCTAGCCACGGCCATCATAGCGGAGGCTAGATGCGATCTGCTCGGCGGGGGCGAGTTCCTCTCAACAAGGATCTCGAGGCCTCCTACGATGCTTCTCACAAGCCTCTTCCTAGAGTCCTCGGTGTGTGCTGACATAACAGCCTGCTCCATAGATGCTAGGGATCTTCTGTAGTCGTTGAAAAAGCTTCTAGAGAGACAGATAGAGGCTCCTCTAGAGGAGCAGTCGGCGAGAAGCTCCACCAGGGCTAGGGGATCTATTATATGTGTTCCATCACCAGCTCTTACCCTGTGGGGGATTATCGATGCCCCGCCCTCCCCTATAGATCCCCTGTGGATAATAGCTATGGCCGCCATGTCTCTCTTCCTCTTCCCACATTCCGGGTCTATTAGATATGTCTCCTTAGCCCTCTCAACCAGATCCTTGGCCCTTGCAAACACAAGATATAGAGGGGCCTTGTAGTGGGCAACAACCACCGAGGTAGATCTGGTGGGGCTTGGCAGTAGGAGTCTTAGAAGCCCCGCCTCCTCCATATGGGATCTAAGCCTCCTGGCTATCTTGAGAGCTCCTCCAACTGGTGAGAGGGCTATCACATCATCCCCACCTATGTAGACCGGCCACCCACCGGATCTCAAGATGATCTTCTCGGACTTCTCTGAAAGCTCTAGAAGAGCCGCGGAGTAGAGATGGATCACAGAGGGTGAGAGGCAGATCTCGTAGAACTCGACCCCATCATCCTCCTCCCCGCTAGGTATTTTTCTAGGCTCCCCGCTACAGGATCTCGGCATCTCGGCGTAGCCCTGGGTTCTCAGCTTCTCCTTCTCGATCGCTATGAGGCCTTTCTTAACCCTGCCCCCGTAATCCATATCGCTGTAGATCATAGCATAGTACGAGGAGAACCCCTTCCCCACCTCGAAGGGGCTTGAGGAGGTTGTGTTGATTATCTTCTCTATCTCTCTTGATATATCGCTTAGGCTTTTTCTAAACTTTTCAAAGCTCCTCGTCTCCCTGTACTCTTTATCAGGCGTTGTTAATGGTTTCTCGAGAAGCTCTTCCACGGCGTATCTAAGAAACATATAGACGCTTTTGCCTACCTCTATCCCTCTCTCCTTCTCAAGTTTCCTCAGCCTGGATAGAAGCCTCTCAGTATAGTAATCGATCCTCTGGGGTCTGGGTAGCTTCTCAGGCCTTTCCCTCCTAAGCTCTTCTCGAGCCCTCAAGAGATCCTCGATCATCTTCTCTATCTTTCCCCAATGCTCAGAACCAACCAGATCTACTATAAAGCCTCTCAGCCCCTGGATAGCTATGTCGCCTGTGGAGGGTGCTACGGGGATGGTGTAGAGATCCCTTTCCATAGATCTTCTTTTAAGCCTCTTGAGCCTATACTCAACCCCGCTTCCAAAGGCCTCCTGGTATATGGCTACAGCGCCTTCCACGACGCTGAGAAGTCTTTTGGTGAGGCAGTATACACAGAGGTTCTCCTCCACCAAGACCCCCTGGATCTTCAGGGATGCTCCGTGCCTCTCCCACTCGAAAACAGCTGGGAGGACGCCGCAAACGCTGCAGATCTTCCCAGCATGATCATCGATCTTCTCGAGGTTCTTTACAAGGGGCCTGCCCTTAACCACGTTCTCCCCCTCCCCATAGATCTTCTTGACCGCTTCGTGGAATGAGAGCCAGGAGATCTGGTCTAGCGAGTCTCTATAGACACCCAGCAGATCCTTATCAAGGGCCTCCACAAGCCTGGGATCCTCGAGACCTACTCTAAGATCTATTGAGACCTCCTCAACGGCCACTGTGAGGGGGACTGGGGGCTCGGGCTCGAGAGCATCTAGATCTGAGAGCACGGTGTCAGGAGCACCAATAGATCTGGCTATATCTCTGGCCCTCCGGGATATAGAGATCCAGAAAGATCTATAGCTATCCTCAATCCTCTTCACAACCCTGTTCTTGATATCCTTGCCATCCGTGTCTCTCTCCCCCTCTCTCAGGGCTCTCTCGAGGATCTTGCCCCCGGGCAGCAGGATCAGTATCTGGGCAGGTGTTTTGGCAAAGAGATCTATATCGATCTCCTCCAGAGACCCTGGGAATGGGTGTAGCTTCCGCAGCCCCTCCATCCCCAGCTCGCTGTGGAGAGCGTTTATGATCAGCGGCTCCACCTGATCGCTAGCGGGTGGGAATGGTATCAGCATTATATCAGGCCCTAGTGCCCGGGCCAGGGGCCTTATAGAGGCCCACGCGGCTGTGCTTGAGAGAAGGCTTGAGATCAATAGATCCCTCGGCCTCCTAGCCTCTGAGATATAATCCTGCACCCTCCTAACATCGACTAGAACGAGAAGGCCTTTCGAGGTTCTCGGCAGATCTGCTCTTCTAGGATCAGAGGCCTCTCCGATCCTCTCGATCAGTTCGGAGAAGAGGTTAACAGAGGTGGCCCCGGAGTAGGCGGCAACAAAGCTGGCAAGATCTCTGGGCCTCTTTCTCAGAGATCCCCAGGCTTCCCTCCAGATCCTTGGGTAGGCCAGGAAGTACGAGGCCCTGAGAGCCTCTGCCCGGCTTCTCTTCTCCCCCGCGAGCCCGGATCCCCTCCTCAGGATCTCGAGGAGATGTCTGGAAACAATCTCCATGGCTCCCGGGGGAGCTCCTCCGAGGAGGCCTCCGAAGATGCTTTCGTGAGGCCCTATGGAGAATCGCTTGGAGAGAAGGGCTATCTTGACAGCATATTCAGCGAGACCTCTGGATCCAAGCATGCTCCTAGCAAGGCTTAGGAGAAGCTCACCGCTCCCAGAGACGGAGGCCAGCGAGAGGATCTTAGAGGCCCAGAAGAGCTCCAAACCCCTCTCCAGATCACCCACGATCCAGACACCCCTCAACCCTAAGCTTAAAGACACCATAGCCAACAGAAGTCCTAGCCCCTATACCCTCCACGCCAAAGGCACAGTCTATCCACTTGCAAAGCCTCTCAAGAACCTCTCCCTCAGGGATATCGAGATTCTTTTTCCTATTATAGAACTCTATATAGCTCCTCAGCCTCAGAAGATCTATAATTAATGGAAACACAAAGATAGTGCCAAAGTTGATCACACAGTGAACAAGAGGAACAGGGGTAACTCTAGCTTCATCGAGGATCTCTCTGCCCCTCTTTACATCTATATAGTGAGGAGTAATAACATCGGGAACAACGATAGGCTCATCCCTATACCCCTTCTTATTAGGAACAGGATAGCCATCGAGAAAAACAACACTCCCAGATCTTTCAGATCTTAAGCCCCGCTGCCCCTTCGGCTCGCTGCCCAAAAGGATCTTGAGCATAGCATCAACCCTTTCCCAATCATTTCCAGAGGACTCAGCATCCCTCTCAGCACAAGTCCTAACAGCACCCTTAACAGCGGAACCCCTTATCACGGGAACACCATAGATAGGATCAAACTCTAAGCCAACCTCAAACGCGGTTCTCCCAAGACCAGAAGAAGATCCATAGATAGCCCTCTGAACAAGCCTAGCCCTCACAAGAACAGCTCTATAGCCAGTCCTGCTAAGCAAGCTATCATCGAGAAAGAAGGAACCACTAATATGCTCAGCTAGATATTTTAAAGCAGGATCGACATTTGGCCCTCTCATCAAACTATAGATCTCAGAAACCGATCTGGAAAGCAATTCCGCGAGATCTTTCTTAACCTGATGTCCATCACGTGTACCACAAACCGCTTCGATGGAGAGGCAATAGTGCTTCAACAAAAACTGACTGTAAGGAGAGATCGGCCCTCTATAACTACCTTTCTCTATGTTTCTAAAGAGAGCCTCTATTTCGGAGCAGAAGCTCACTTTTGCTCCCCCCACGAGCTAGGCGACATGATATAGCATATAATTTTAACCACTCCATCTATACATTCACATTTATCTTTATCGGAGCTGTATGGTAGAGGTTTAAAAGTTATCGCTACAACTCTATAGTCGGATGAAGTCTTAAGAATTCTAAACCATATACGGGAAATCCTTCTGTGTCGGCCG
>FWWM01002643.1_pt1 | contig 47471 bp, 31 predicted proteins | sample 2228351 | NCBI WGS metagenome assembly FWWM01 (sample SAMEA103939774, study PRJEB20133) | metagenome | reverse complement strand
CGTTGGGTGGGTGGCTTCACAGGCAGCCACGCATCTCTGCCGTCGTGCGTCAACTCCACCACAGCGTCCAGCGTTTTAGGATGCGAGCGAAAGACGACAAAGAGGGAGCCGTAGGGCGGCAACCGTAGCGGCACGAAAGTTTGACCATCTTGCTCCCAGAAAGCGGGCGCCATTTCTGTTTCGCCCGTATCGGGATGCCACAACTCAGGCACCCTTCCTTGCACCCGAAACACGCCTACGCCCACTGTCCAACGCTCTTGTTGATTGGCGACGAAGTAAATGTCAACTTCTCCAACTTGGCGGTGAATCCACGCCACCCTTGCCGACTTGTCGCCTTGGAACAGAAAGTCGGGCTTGACGCCCTTCAACGCCAACACTTCTTCCACTGACTTGCCCCAGTAGACCTTGCCCTTCCCGAACGAACGCTCCGTCACCTGTTTGCCATCCATTCCGCCCCAGATTTCGTCTGCCAACTTTTGCACTTCCGCATCACATTGCGGATAGTTTTGCAGGCTTGGCGAACGAGCGGGTTTCGGTCCGACGACCGTCGCACCAGCAGCGATGAGCGCCCGCAGTTTTCGCAAAAGTTCTGGCGTCATTGCGTCCGTGTTGGGCAACACGAGCACCTCGTAACGGGTGCCATCAGGGAGAACGAGTTTCCCGTCGCGCACGCTCAAACGAGTGAGGACAACTTCCGCTGGGCACGCATCGTAGTCGTAGCCTTTCTCCTTCAGGTCGGGACGATGAGGCGCGGAGGTGGGGGCGTGTTCGCCGACGAAGAACAAAACATCCGCCACAAATCGCCCCTGTTGCAACAAGTATTGACAGCGCGCGAGGTAGTCCGTCCACGCTTTCGCCTGCGCCCACCAAGTCACTGTTCGTCCGAAGTGCGAGCCCCAAGGTCCCATCGTCATGCCCGGCAGCACATCAAACCAAGGTTGGTGAGCAGTGGTGTGAAAGATGAAGCGGTTGATGCCTTCGCAGAAGGCGCGGTCGCCGATGGCTTTGAGCAGATACGGATGCGTCCGCCAACGCCCCTGCTCAGGAGTGGCGGTGAAGGCTTCCGCACCGACGATGCGCTTGCCGTAAACGTGAGCAACGGAAGCGGCTAACTTGCAAGTGGAAATTGCGCCGCCACCGACCCAGAATTCGCCCATCGGAATGTCCGCTTTGCCGCCGCAAACAAGGTCTTCAAAGGGACCGTTGCCGTAAGGTTCGGTGGAGAACAGCAACCCGTGCCGATGGCACAGTTCGGCAAAGTAGCCGTAGTAGTTTTCGGCGAACAACTCGGCGATGGTGCGGCGGAAGTCCCAAAGGAAACGCTCGCTAACTTCCACGCTGTCCACGACATAACCTGCCAACACGGGCAAAAAGGGGCGCAAGTCGTAACCGCGCCGACGGCGAAACTCTTCGGGAAACTTGGGCGTCCAGTTTTGGCAACCCACTTCGTAACTGTCCACCAGCACATTGTTGAACACTTTGCCTGCTAACGGTCCCGCTTGACGCAAAAGGGGCACAATGGCGCTCTGCCAAAACGCGTCTAAGGCTTCGCGGCTCATCTTGTCCACTTCCAACCCGCGCCCTTCAGGCGTAGCAGGGTGATTGTCTTTGCCTGTCGGCGTGTGACCGATGCGCAAAATGCTCCAATCGCCTTCGGGCACTTCCCAAACCAAGCGTCCATCGGGTTGCAAGCGGTCGGTCAAATCCACGATGTTTGTTCGCTTGACAATCGCTTCAGCGGGTGCGGGGACATCGCGAGCAGGGACGATGTTGTCCGCCCGTTCGTAAGCGGCTTTTGCCCGCAAGTTTTGGATGCGCAAATTGCCCTGCGGCGTTGGAAAAGCGAGGACAGCGATGTCACGATAGTAGCCTGCCCGCGTTTCTGGTTGCGGCAACTTGCCGTCAAACTTCGTCGGTCCTTTCACCTGCACCTGGCTGGTGACGACCATTTGCATAGCGTGTTCGGGCTTGACCCATGGTCCACCGCTGCTGGACCAACCCGCGCAGTTGTGGACGCACAACTCTAAACCCAGCCGTTGGGCTTCATAAACAGCGTGATGAAAGAGCGAGAACCACTCAGGGCTGTAGAACTTGACGGGACCAGCGGGGACGCCCACATCCACATGGAACAGTTGGACACCACCAACGCCCGCTTTCGCCAGTGCTTCCAAATCGGCGGTGATGCCATCTTTCGTGACCCAATCGTTGACCCAGTGCCACCAAGTATGGGGTCTGGCGTTTGCTGGGGGTTGGCGGAAGTTTTTCCGCAGCGGGTCTAACCTTCCCTGCCCTCGCACTGTCGCCGTTGCTCCCCAGAGCAGGAGGCAGCCTAAAGTGACCAAAACGCGCCAACGCAAACCACTCATCGCTCTACCCCCCTTTTGTCCGCCACTCGGGTTAGCGCCCGCGAAAATTGTAGCATCTTCTCGTTCGCCAAAATCGCTTTCGCCCTTTCTGAACAGGTAGCGTCGCCCCTTGAGGGCGACGATAGTTTTTTAACAACTGTCGGGGACAAGCCCCGACGCTACCGCAATGGAACGAGGCGTTAGACGGAGGATGCAGGATGAAAACTCTGTGCTTCTTGCCTCTCGCTCCATGCTATCAGCACTTCAGCCCGTAGTTGACGACGCTGACGATGAGAGCGGAATTTAATCGGCGACAAATTTGTCATACCTCACGGCGCTCCTACGGAGGACTGCGTTCCCTTGTGATTGGTAGGAGCAGCATCAGCCGCAACTCGGTAGCGTCGTCCCTTGCGGGCGACGGTCGTTCAAACTTGCGGGTGCGTCTCCTGATACACCGCAACAGATCGGCACAACGAGAGGGCGTGTCTCCTGACACACCAAAAATGGCATTTCAGCGCAACCGGGAGGGTTCGCCTATTGGCGAACCATCGGCGCCTCAGGAGAGGCGCCCCCAGACCCTTCGGCACTGTGGGACGAACCCCAAATCTGCCCTGTGCTACCTCACCTGCTACTGAACGCTAAAGAGCACGCCACAGAGCCAAGCAAGCCAGTAACTTTCCCACTAAAGCACTTTTTGCGACAAAGTTTCTGGCGGAGAAACCATGATGGAGGGATGGGCATGATGGGGGTTGACGACCCGCTGTTCACCGCGCCGCCCGATTTGGTTGCGGCGGTGTGCGGTGGCTATTGCGCCGACCCATTCGCTGTGTTGGGAATGCACCGCGTGGATGTCCAATACGGGAGCGCAGAAACGACAAACGCTATTTCGGTGCGCGTCTTTGCCCCATTCGCCGAAAGCGTGGCAGTGCGGGCGTTGGACACTGATGAGGTCATCCCACTGCAGCGGATTCATCCTGAGGGCTTCTTTGAAGCGATTGTTTGGCACCGAACGGAACCTTTCCCCTACCGAGTGCTGATGACAGCAAACGGGGCGACGAAGGAGTTTTACGACCCTTACGCCTTCCCGCTGCTGCTCAGCGATTTTGACCTGCACCTGATTGCGGAAGGCAACCACTTTCGGCTATGGCAAGTGTTGGGAGCGCACATCGTGGAACTTCCAGCGCCATTGGGAGTGAGCGAAATGGTGCGAGGTGTCCGCTTCGCTGTCTGGGCACCTAACGCACAACGGGTGAGCGTGGTGGGCGATTTCAACCGTTGGGATGGGCGGGTGCACCCGATGCGCTTCCGCCACGAAGCAGGGGTGTGGGAATTGTTCTTGCCCGAGCAGGTGTTGGGTGGAACAGAGGGCGTGCTTTACAAGTTTGAGGTCAAGGGGCGTTACGGCGGTTACTTGCAACTGAAAGCGGACCCCGTTGGCTTTCGCCATGAAGTCCGCCCAAAGACAGCGTCCATCGTTTGGGACCTTCGCCATTACCGTTGGAGCGACAACGAGTGGATGACGAATCGCCGCGAGCGGCAAGGGCTTGACAAGCCTATCAGCATCTATGAAGTCCACCTCGGTTCGTGGCGGCGTGTGCCGGAGGAGGGTAACCGCTGGCTCACTTACCGCGAGTTAGCGGAGCAGTTAGTGCCGTATGTTCGCGACATGGGCTTCACGCACATTGAGTTGTTGCCCGTGATGGAACACCCGTTGGATGAGTCGTGGGGCTATCAGGTCACGGGTTACTTTGCGCCCACCTCCCGCTACGGCACGCCTGACGACTTCCGCTACTTTGTGGATGTGTGCCATCAGCACGGGTTGGGCGTCCTTTTGGACTGGGTGCCCGCTCACTTTCCCAAAGACATGCATGGGCTTGTGTTCTTTGACGGGACGAACCTTTACGAGTATGGCGACTGGCGGGGCGACCATCCCGATTGGCACACGAAGGTGTTCAACTTCGGACGCACGGAAGTGCGCAACTTCCTCATCGCCAGCGCCCTGTTTTGGCTGAAGGAGTATCACGCCGATGGGCTGCGCATTGATGCTGTCGCGTCCATGCTCTACCTGGACTATTCCCGCAAACCGGGCGAATGGCAGCCGAACATTTACGGCGGCAATGAGCACTTGGAAGCCATTGACTTCCTCAAGCGCTTGAACGAGGTGGTGCACGCAGAGGTGCCCGATGCGCTGATGATTGCGGAAGAATCCACAGCGTGGCCGATGGTCACCCGCCCCACTTATGTTGGTGGATTGGGCTTTGACTTCAAGTGGAACATGGGCTGGATGCACGACTCGCTCTTCTACTTCGGCAAAGACCCGATTTACCGCAAGTATCACCACGGCGCGCTGACTTTCTCGCTCTGGTATGCCTTCAGCGAGAACTTCATCCTGCCCCTTTCGCACGATGAGGTTGTGCACGGGAAGGCAAGTTTGCTGGGCAAAATGCCAGGCGACCTGTGGCAAAAGTTCGCCAACTTGCGGGCGCTGCTGGGTTGGATGTTTGGGCACCCTGGCAAAAAGTTGCTGTTCATGGGCAGCGAGATCGCCCAGTGGCGCGAGTGGGACTACGCTTCCGGTTTGGACTGGCACTTGTTGCAGTGGGAAAGTCACCAAGGCATCCAACGGTTGGTGCGGGATTTGAACTGGTTCTACCGCAACGAACCTGCCATGCACGAGTGGGATTGCGACCAACGGGGCTTTGAGTGGATTGACTTCAGCGATGCGGATAACTCCGTCGTCTCGTTCATTCGCTGGGCGAAAGATTGGCGCGACTGCGTCGTTGCTGTTTGCAATTTCACGCCCGTTGTTCGTCACGATTACCGCATTGGCGTTCCGTTCAATGGTGTTTGGCGCGAGGTGCTCAACACTGACTGGCAGCAGTATGGCGGCAGCCACATGACCAACGGGGAAGTGGTTGCCGAAGCGCTGCCGTGGCAAAACCGCCCTTACTCGGTGCGACTGACTTTGCCACCGTTAGCAGTGGTGTTTTTGAAGCGGGTGCAGCAAACTTGAAAGCGACGCACTTTTGCGGAGGGTTGACCCATGCGTGTGCTCATCACAGGTGGTGCAGGTTTCTTTGGGCTCCACATGGCACGGCGATTGCTCATGGAAGGGCACGAAGTGGTGTTGCTGGACATCGCCGATTTTGACCCGAGCGAATACGCCACCTTGGGCGAGCCGCTTCCCAAAGGTTGGGAGCAGCGGCTGGATTTTCGCAAAGGCGATGTGCGCGATGAGACCGCTGTTCGCGCTGCCCTTAACGGGGTGGATGTGGTCATCCATGCTGCTGCAGCGCTCCCGCTATGGCATCCCCGCGACATCATCACGACCAATGTGAACGGCACCCAAGTGGTTTTGGAACAAGCCCAGCGGAAAGGGCTTGACCGTGTGGTGTTCATTTCGTCCACAGCGGTTTACGGCATCCCTGAAAAGCACCCGCTCTACGAAGACGACCCGTTGGATGGTGTGGGACCTTATGGCAAAAGCAAAATCGCTGCCGAGCAAGTGTGCTTGGCGTTCCGCCGACGCGGGATGGTGGTGCCCATCGTTCGCCCCAAAACCTTCATCGGACCAGGGCGCTTGGGCGTGTTCCAAATCCTGTTTGACTGGATAGAGCGAGGCAAGCCCATCCCTGTCATTGGCTCTGGATACAACCGCTACCAGTTGTTGGATGTGGACGATTTGGCGGAAGCGGTGATGCGGTTGCTCACGCTGCCTACCGACTATGTCAACGACACTTTCAACATCGGTGCGGAGCGGTTCGGAACGGTTCGGGAGGATGTGCAAACGCTTTGTGACCACGCAGGGACAGGCGCGTTTGTTGTGCCTACCCCTGCATCCCTCGTCAAAGCCGTTTTGCGCACTTTGGAAACGCTGAAACTCTCGCCCCTTTACAAGTGGGTTTACGGAACAGCGGACAAAGACTCTTTCGTCGCCGTTGACCGCGCAAAGGCAAAATTGGGCTGGTCGGCGCGCTACAGTAACGCTGAGGCGCTGTGCCGAACTTACGACTGGTATCTGGCGCACAAGGAAGAAGTGCAAAACCGCGTCGGCGTGACCCATCGCGTGGCGTGGAGCCAAGGCGCACTGCGGATTGTTCGCGACTTGCTGCCATCGGGTAAAAGGCAAACGGTTCACTGTTCGGCATGCAATTCGCAAAGCGGGTTGGAGGGTTCGCCTCTCGGTGAGCCGAACGGGAAACGAATTTGGTAGCCTGGAGCCTAGAGGGTGCGTCTCCCGACGCACTGAATGAAGGAACAAAATCGGCGCACTGGAGGGTGCGTTTCCTGACGCACCGAAAAAATCGGCGCCTCAGGAGAGGCGCCCTCCAAAACTGGCAGTAACGAACAAAGGGAGCCCACAACCATGAGCGCGCGCAATAAAGTCTGCGAATTGGGCAAGCGCATTGCACAAACCTGCTCGGTAGCCTGTTTGTTGCTCCTGTTGGCAGGGTGGGGGTTAACGCCTTCTTGGGGGCAAAGCGAAGGGAGCACACCGCCGAGCGAAAAGGTTACTGCCCCGCAAGATGCCCCTGAAACACCGTCCGAAGAGGAGCGCAAAGAGGAAGTCACAAAGGACGAGCAAACAGCGACGGGAGAACAAACCGAAGCGAAAAAGCCCGAAGAGGAAACGACAGAACCCGTCCCTTCAGGGGAGACGCCTGCCGAGGCGAAACCGCAGGTGCCCCCATCTCCATCCCCCGCTGAGCAATTAAAGAAGCGAAAGAAGCGCCCTTTTGAGTTCAAGGTTTCAGCGCACGGTTACGCCAGTTTCCAATACCAAGTGGGCAGCACTGTCCAAGGCACCGAGCAAGGGCGACAAGTTTACCGCTACGAAAACTACGGGCTGTCCAAAGGCTTCAACGCCTTCGGTTCGCTGCAAGTGGATTGGCAACTGGGCAACTTGTCGGTCAAGGGTGAGTGGACGCCAGCGCGCTATTCGCCCACGGCACAACGTTTCCGAGCCGAATACAACGCTGGCAGCACCAAGTTCACTTACGGCAACTTGTTCCTTTCGCTGACGGGAAACCAGTTCGTGACCTTCTCCCGTTACGCGCAGGGGCTGCAGGTGACCCACAGTTTCGGTAAAGCGGGCGATTTGACGCTGGTGACTTTTGAGACCAAATCGCAGGTAGTCACCGATGTGTTCCAAGGCAACAACTCGCCAGGACCTTACTTTTTGCGGCGCAGCCCTGTGATTGAAGGGAGCGAGCAGGTGCGAGTGGACGAACGCATTTTGCGGCGGGGCACAGATTACACCATTGACTACTCCTACGGGCAACTCCTCTTCGCCACGCCCATCCCGCCTACTTCCACCATTGCGGTGAGTTACGAGAGCGTCGGATACGGGGGCGTGGGACGGTTCGTCGGTTTCCGCTCTAACCTGCGGACGGGTGAAAACAGCCGCCTCGGCATCACTTTCCTGACCCAACAAGTGCCTTTCACTGTCACGGAACGAGCGGAGCGGTTTCGGGAGGAGTTTCTGGGCAATGGCACAACAGGTCCCTTCCTGCTGCAAGTGCGCCCCGTGGCGGTCGGGAGCGAGAAAGTGTTTGTCAACGGCATCTTACAAACCCGCGATGTGAACTACCAAATCAACTATCAGCAGGGCATCGTCACTTTCCTGCAACCTGTGCCTGCAGGCGGCATCGTGGTCGTGGAGTATTACCGCGCCGCTGCCACGCGGGCGACAGTGGGCAACCTGCGGTTGCTGGGATTGGATTGGAGCGGTGAGGTGGGACGCATCGGGCGATTGAGTTGGCAGTTTGGGATGAGCAGCGGTGGCGACCGCAGCGGTTGGGCATCGGAACTGCGGTTGGGAAACGAAACCCGCCGACTGGCTTATTCCTTGCGCTGGCAACGAGTAGGCAGCGGCTTCACCCGCATTGACAACACCGACTTCTTCCGCAACGATTCAGGCTTGTCAGCGGAACTGCGCTACGAATTGCTGACAGGTCTCTCCCTTGTAGCCGCATGGCAAAACACCAAAACGGCTGGGGGACGATACTTTGGCATCGGCAGCGCTGAGGATGTGTCCGAAAGCCGCAACCGAGACTTGAGCCTTCAACTCACCTTTGAGCGCCCTAAACTCCCGCGCTTGCAACTCAGCCATCAACGGCTGCGCAGTCGGTTCACGGGTGGCAGTCTCGGCACGGAAACGGAAAAAACTTTCACAACCGCTTATCTGAGCCATCAATGGGGGCAGTGGTCTCTCCAAGGGGCATGGGAACGCTCGCAGGATGAGACGCAACCGCTGGGCGGGCAAGGAGAAGGGACAACGACTTTGACCGCCACTTCCGCAACCACCGCCCGCAAGCGCGTTAGCCTTGCTTTCCAGCCTGGCAGCAAACTTTCGGTGCTGCTGGATTGGACGCAAAACGACGCTGATAGCGATGTCCAACAGTATCGCTCCAAAGCCACGCAGCGCGTCCTTTCGGTGAACTACACACCCTGGCAGAGTTTGCAATTTTCCTTCTCACACCAAAAGTTGAGCGGGGCAGCAAGCGTGAGCGCTCTTTTGGGTGGCACAGTGCTAACCGGCGTTGCTGGTGGCACTTTGAGTGGCATCGGCTACGGCGGTTTGAGCACGGGCTACGGAACGATGTTTGGCGGTTACGGCACTTTCGGCGTCGGGACGACACCCCGCCCCAGTTACGGTGGCTACGGAGGATGGGGCACCAGTGGTTGGGGTGACCCATCTGGTTGGGGCTCTTCTTCCGCACCCCTTTCGGGTTGGGAGAGCGCGCCAACGCGTTCCCGCCAACTTTCGCCCTTGCCCCCCACTCCCACCCTGCGCCGAACAGGGAACGCCAGCACGGTCACCAGTTTCAGCATTCAGTGGACACCAAAACAGCAACTCGTTTTGACTGCTGACTTGACCATGAACTCGGACAAGGGATCGGAGTTGGTGGGCAGTTTGCGGCAACGAGACTTGAGTTTCAGCGGCTCGTGGCAAGTGACCCGCAAACTCAACTTGTTCAGCCAATTCGTCCGCAGCCGCACCACTTACTTGGGCGAACTGAACGACTCGCTCACCCTCATGGGCATGGTGGGGCTCACTTGGGGTGATTTTCAGGGCTTTAACTTCTCGCTCAACTACCAGCGGTTGCGGATGCAAAACCTGCGGGTCATCAACCGCATCCCCCAACTGGAGGAGACCACCTACAGCGCCATTACCGCCAGCGTGCAAGTGCCCCTTGCCAAACGGGTGCAACTGAGGGCGCGCGCTGCTTACTTGCAAAACAAGAGCCCCGCCAGCCTCTTCGGCGGTCGCTACCGAACAACAGAGTTGGAAGCAGAGTTGGTTTACAACATCCACCGCAATGTGGGCTTTGGAGTGGTTTGGACCCGCACGAAACGCAGCGGCGATCGCCCCGAGCAGGATTACTCCGCATCGGTGCTGCGCGCCGCACTGACCCTGCAGTTTTAAACGCTGGTAACCGCTGGCAAAACGGGTTTCAAACATCTGTCGCCTGCAAGTAGCGACGGTGCCGAATTTTGGAGAAAGCGCGTTCCTAACGCGCTACCTTAGTGCGCTGGTCTATCAGGCAGCAAACTTCGCAGACTAATACGCTTCCGCTGCCTCTAAATCGCTGGCATAAATGACCAAGAGGTCAAAAGTGTGGGCGACCCTCAAGGCTTTTGGCTCAAAGGTCTCGCCCACCACAATGCCTATCACTGACTCCTCTACTGACCCACGCAAAGGGCGAACGATAGCGTTGCAAAACAGGGTGACATCCGCAGGCGAAATGGTGGGCTTGACAAAAATGGTGAGTGTAACGGGTTGTCCGTTGTAACTCCCCTCGCCCATCAGCACCTGCGCGTTTTGCAGGATCGGCGAAGAGGTTTGGGTTTGCCGAGCCTTAAGGTAGTCCACTTCTATTGCAAACTGGCGCTTTAAGTGCTCGGCCAATCGCTCTGGAAAATCCTCTGCTTGCAGGATTGACGAAGGTGCTGCCACACTGGCAACACCGTCAGCGGCTAAGGCTTCCCGGACGGGCTGAGGTGGAGGTTCTTCCAACCAACGCTCGTCCTCAACGGGAGAGGGTATCTCTTCCTGTTCGGGCGGAGCCATCACTGCGTAACCTTGAGAAGAAGGCTCTGCCGAAGGCTGTTCCACTGTCGCTTCGGAAGCATCCGAAAGGAACTCGCCCCGCCCACTGGCAAGTGTCTCGGGAGCAACTGCAACATCACTGCCTTGTCCATTCGTGACCCCTTGGGCTGTGGCTTCTTGGGCTTCCAGTGCTTGCCTGAGAAGGACAAGCAACTCGCTCAAGAGCGCTTCCGTTCGTTGTTGGTGCGCATGGGTGGCTTCCAACAACTGATGCAACAATTGCGCTATCTCCGCCAATTGCTTTTGCACCACATGCCACTGAGGGGCGTCGCGAGAAGCAGGCTCAGGGGTGGGTTCAGGCGCAGACAAACTGGCTGACGGGGGTTCCCGCGCGCTGCCTTGCAGCGGTGGGTTTTCACGCAACCGCAGCCGGTCCTCCACGACACGAACGATGAAATCGTAAAGGTCGCCCAAGCGAATCTCCACGGTCTCTCACCTTAAGCGAAATTATGTCACATTTCGGGAAGTGTGAGCGTGACTTGCGCCTTGTGGCATACTTTTGAGAACGCACGGAGGGACCCGCATGGTGAAGCGACCGACTTTCTCCATCGTCACCTTGGGGTGCAAGGTGAACCAATACGATGGTTGGCAGATCGCCCGGCAGTTGCGGGCGAAGGGATTTCGGCAGGTGCCTTTCGGGGCGCCAGCGGATGTGGTTATTGTCAACGCTTGCACCGTCACCCATGTGGCGGAAGCCAAGTCGCGGAAGATGCTTTCCCGCGCCCGACGGATGAGCCCACATGGGTTTATCGTGTTCACTGGATGCGCCGCTGAATTGCTGTTGCAGCGGGGCGTCCAATTGGAGCACGCCGACTTGATGGTGGGCAACGCAGGGAAGGAGCAACTGGCGGAACTCATCGCCGAACGAATTCGTCATCGCTCTCCAAGCCCTTCCAACATAACGCCGCTTCCTTATGGGCAACCATTGTTGGACGAACCTAACGATGGTGTGCACGAGCGGGTTCGGGCGTTTTTGAAGGTGCAGGAAGGGTGCGACAAGTTTTGCACCTTCTGCATTGTCCCTACCACGCGCGGGATGCCCCGCAGCAAGCCCCTTGAGCAGGTCATTGCAGAGGCGCGGGAACTGGTGGAAGAGTTTGGCTTTCCCGAAATTGTCTTGACAGGCGTTTGCCTTACCCTTTGGGGGCGCGAGTTCGGGCTCACCCTCTCCGACCTGTTGCAAGCGGTGCACAACATTCCCGGCTTGCGACGGCTGCGGCTCAGTTCTCTTGACCCGCGTGACATTGACGAGCGTTTCATCCGCACTTGCGCCGAGTTGGAAAAGTTGTGCCCGCATTTCCACATCTCCCTACAGTCTGGGGACGACGAAATTTTGCAAGCGATGGGACGCGGGCATGACCGCGCTTACTTCTTGCAGTTGATAGACACTTTCAGAGCCGCTATCCCCAACGCTGCCTTCACCACTGACATCATGGTCGGCTTCCCGGGCGAGACGGAGGCGCATTTTGAAAACACGGTGCAGTTTGTCCGCCAAGTGGGCTTCATGCGCTTGCATGTTTTCCGCTTCTCCCCACGCCCAGGCACTCCTGCGGCAGGTTTACCTAACCCTGTCCCGCCGCAGGTGGCGGAAGAGCGTGCGAATCGCCTCATTGCTGTCAGCAGGGAGTTGTGGGAACAATTTGCGCAACGGTTCCTCGGCACAGTGCAAGAGGTGCTGGTGGAGAATTGTCGCTTGGAGACCGATGCGCCCTCACCCCGCTATGCGCTTTCGGGGCTCACAGGCAATTACTTGCGAGTGCGTTGGACCTCCCCTCATCCTGTGGAGGAGGGAAACTTAGTGCCTGTCCGGCTGGTAGCCTTTGCTTCCGAGCGGGAGGTGCTGGAGGGAGAAGCAGTGGAACACCATTTTCTTGCGCGGTTAGACGCAAGTTCCCACTCAGGGACTGCCACGCCATTGGCTTCAGCCAGTGGTTGATAAGGCTATCATGAACGCTTGCTTTAGCGGGCGGAGTTGTTTCGCCGATTGAAATCTGCCCATTACGGGCGGCGGTCGTTTAAACACCCGTCGGGGACAAGCCCCGACGCTACCGTAACAGTGTGGTGCCAATTGCTAAGTCATCGGTGGCATTGCCCCTTGTGGGCGATAGCGTTTGAACACCTGTTGGAGACAAGCCCCGACGCTACGGAGTAAACTGAGGCTGCTGTGAACACTGTTTTAGCAGGCGGAAAGGATGCCACTTGCAGAGGTTGCAACGCGTGTATTTCGGATGGGACAAAAAGTTTACTGTTTGCACAGCGGTTTGATGTGGCAAAATTGAAGTGCCAGTGGGGCACCGTTGTTCCCCTGGGCGTCGGCGGTGGTAGAAAGGAGGGGTTTCAATCTATGGTGGCTGATGTCAACTTCATCATGGTCACAGGGATTGCTACGAAGGATGCGGTCCTTCGGCGGCGACCGACAGGAGTCGTCAAGGCGGAGTTCAGCATGGAGGTAGCGCGCCCCTTCTTCAAAGCCAACGGAGAGCCTATCTCCGACCTCTTCTTGGTGGATGTTTACGGACCGTTGGCGGAAGAGTGCGCTCGGTTCGTGCGGCAAGGCTCGCGCCTGTTGGTCATCGGCACGCTCAACAAGGAGAGTTTCATCACCCGAACGGGGCGCCGGGAGCACTTGACGGTCATCAAAGCCAAGTTCATCAAGCCTTTAGGCGACCCCATCACCCAAATCGGGGATGTCACCATAGACGAACTGCGCCGAGACCAGTGGGGCGATGCCACGATTGCTGCCTACATTGAAGCCCTGAAGGAGATCTTCGGGAAAGCCACAAAGGACTAATACTGAAGGCACGGGGTGACTTCTTCTGCCGAAGTTGCCCCGTTGCCTCCCCCTTTACGGGAACACCACTGCCCCGAAGGTCACGACGGAAGCGTTGCCTCCTTCCACTGACTGGTCATAATGGCGGACAATCCCTTTCGGTTCGTCCAACGCTTTCAGCATCACATACACGGCGGGGTAAGCGTCCACGCGCCGGCTGTTTCGGTCCGCATGGATGAGTGCGAACGCCCCGTCCGCATCGCCAGCGGCAACTCGTTCCAAAAACAACCTGTCTTCCGCTTCCAGCCATCGCAACACATGGGGCGTGGTAGGATGGCGGTCGCCGAACCGCTGTCCCACATGGCTTAGGTCCACGCTGGCGATCAGGGTAACAGGTTCGCCCCACTCCGCCAAGACCTCCTTTAGGGCTTCTGTGAACTCCTGCACAGGTGGCAAGGTTGTGGGCAATTCGCCCGGCGCCACCAGGTGCTCAAAGCCAGCGCATAGGAGAGGAACGATGCGCACCTCTCCGAAGAGGTGTTGTAACCACACAACCTGTAACTCCACCGAATGCTCGTTGCGGTGTGCAAATTCGTCCGCCAAAAGGTCAAAAGAGACGCGCCGCTGCAAAGCGTCAATGAACGCTGCTTCCGTGCGGGCAAGCCCCAAGGGGGTCAAGAAGTCCTTCGTGGTGGCAGCGAATAGATTTTCCGTCGGCAAGTGGGCGATGCCCAAGATGACGAACAGGGATGGCGCAGGGGCTTCCGCAAGGTCTTTGTATGCCCACGCATAGGTGGCACCACCCCGCGCCAAATCTATGTGGGGAACGATAATGCCCTTGAGGGGAGAGGAAACTTTGACGGCTTCTGGTCGCCCCGGACCGCGAGGGGGCTCAAAGAAACTGTCCAACATTGCCTTAAGAGCCGAAGCGTCTTTGGGGTAACTTTGCCCCGCCAATGCTGGGGGGCGATATGGGCTCTGGCGGTAAGCAGCGATAGCAGCCCGCAACGCTTCTCGGAACCGCTCGTTCTCCAGCAGCAAGGCTTCATCCAACCGCTTTACCAATTCCGCCAATCGGTCGCTGAACACCAGTTCACCTGTCAAACGCATCAGGTCCGCCTGAATTTCCCGCAGGGTGCGGGTGCCGTCCAACAAGGACAGCATCACCCCTGCAGTAGCGGAAACAACCAAGACCTGGTCCGTCAGCCCCAACGGGTCGCGCAGCAAGAAATGAGGGCGCCCTTCTACCTGAACGGGCACGATGTCCACTGCCCGCAGTTTGGGTCGCTCGTCCATCGCCGTTGCCTCCTTGCAAGTTTCCAAAACGCATTTGCGCATGCGCTCCCGCTCAAAAGTATGCGACACACTCTGAAAGCAAAGGGGAGCAAAAGCGCCGCCCACGCGCTGCAAGGGGCAAAATTGGAAAGGGTGAATCGGCATGAAAGACAGCGCGTGGCAAGACTTCTTAACGCGGTTGCAGCAAGCCGAAACTTACCGCAACCAGATTGTTGCGACCTTGTTCATTCCCGCCCGTGAAGCCGCTTTTGCTGACCCTGCCATTCCTTTGCACCCTGCTTTGAAAGAGGCGTTGAGTCGCATTGGCATAGAGCGCCTTTACCAGCACCAAGCAGAAGCCTGCGATGCAGCCCGCCGAGGCGAGCATGTGGCTGTCTTCACCCCCACCGCTTCAGGCAAAACTTGGTGCTACAACCTCCCTGTGTTGGACACTTTGCTGAAAGACTCGCAGGCACGGGCGTTTTACCTTTTCCCCACAAAAGCGTTAGCGCAAGACCAATTGCGGAAGTTGCAAGAGTTGGGTTTGTCAAAGGAAGTGCCCGCCAGCACTTACGATGGCGACACGCCGACCGACCTTCGCCCCATCATCCGCGACCGCTGTCGCATCGTTCTGACGAACCCTGACATGCTCCATGTGGGCATCCTGCCCAATCACTCGTTGTGGGCAGCCTTTCTCCGCAACCTGCGGTTCGTTGTGGTGGACGAGTTACACTCTTACCGAGGCATCTTTGGCATCCATTTCGCTTACATCGTGCGGCGCTTGCAACGGCTTTGCCAACTTTACGGGAGCAAACCTGTCTTCATTTGCACTTCTGCCACGACAGGCAACCCAGAAGAAGCGGTGCGCAATCTGCTGGGCGTGTCCGCTCGCATCATCACGGGTGACACTTCCCCCCTTCCCGCAAAAACCGTCGTGCTGTGGAATCCGCCTTACCTTGACTTGGAGGCAGGCATCCGCGCCCGCGCCAGCACTGAAGCAGTACGCCTTGTTGTTCGCCTGTTGCAAGAAGGGGTTCGCACCATCGCCTTCACTAAGTCTCGCTTGGGGGCGGAGTTGCTTTTGCGATATGTCCGAGAACAGTTGGTGCAAGAAGGTTTGGGCGAACTGCGCGAGAAGGTAATGAGTTACCGCGCCGGTTACTTGCCCGAAGAGCGACGAGAGATTGAACGCCAACTATTTAACGGCGAACTGTTGGGCGTCATCGCCACCAGCGCTTTGGAGTTGGGCATTGATGTGGGCGAACTGGACGCCGCCGTTTTGGTCGGCTACCCCGGCACTATCGCCAGCACTTGGCAACGGGCAGGGCGCGCTGGACGGCAACGGGAAGGTCTGGTCTTCTTGGTCGCGACAGCGAACCCCGTTGACCAATACATCGTCCATCATCCCGACTTCTTGCTGAAGGGTGCCGAACCCGTCGCCGTCTCACCCCGCAACCCCTACATCGCAATGGCTCACCTAATGTGTGCTGCTTACGAGTTGCCCCTTAGTGAAGCGGACAAAACTTTTTTCGGTGACTTGTTTGAGCCGTTGGTTGTTCGCTTGGAGGAAGCAGGCGTCATCAGCCGAGGTGAGCGCAAGTTTTGGTTGCTCCGTTACCGCCCACACGATGAAGTGAACATCCGCTCCATCAGCGCCGACGAGTTTCAAATTGTCAATCGCAAAACGGGAACAGCGTTGGGCACTATGGAACGGTGGCGCGCGTTCCGCACCCTTTACCCCGGCGCCATCTACTTGCACATGGGCGAGACCTTCTTTGCGGAAGAGTTGGATTTGACCCAGCGCATCGCTTATGTGCAACCCACTGTCGCTGACTACTACACTGTCCCGATGGAGGAGAAGGACAACGAAGTTTTGTCGGTGTGGCAGCAAAAACCGCTGAAACAAGGCACGGCTTATCTGGGCGAATTAAGGGTCCGCGAACAAGTCATCGGTTTTAAGCGGTTGCGCCTCTTCACCGATGAAGTGCTTTCCGCCGAAGTGTTGGATTTGCCTGCTGATGAGTATGAGACGGTCGGGCTTTGGTTCTGCGTGGATGACACATTGGTAGCAGAGTTGGAAGAGCACGAGTTCCACTTGATGGGTTCGCTCCACGCCAGCGAACACGCAGCCATCGCTTTGATGCCGCTGGTTGTTTCTGCCGACCCTGACGACATCGCAGGCATCTCTTTTGCTCCCTGGCACCCCGACACGAAACAGCCGACCGTGTTCATCTACGACAGCGTGCCTGGTGGTGCTGGCTTTGCCGAGATGGCGTTTGAGCGATTGGAAGAGTTGCTAACGAAAACGCTGGAGACTATCGCTCAATGCCCGTGCAAAGCGGGATGCCCCTCGTGTGTCCAGTCACCCCGTTGTGGCAGCGAGAACAGACCCCTTGACAAATGGGGTTCGGTTTTCCTGTTAGCGCGATTGTTGGGAAAACCCGTTATTGTGACCAGCGACCGAACCATCGCGATCGCTGCTCCTGCTTCGTTGGGCTAATGGACTTTCGGCAGTTATACAAACACTTGCGCTGGCAGCGACACATAATTTTCAATGACGAGTTCACACGCAGCGAGGAGGGTGAATTGTCATGCAGCGCGTTGGAGGCATGTTGAGCATCTTGGCATTGGGTTTGGCGTTATGGCTTGTTTTGTCTGCGCCCTCAACGGCGCAACAGAAGCGACCGCCCAAAAAGCAATGGCACATCGCTATCGTTCCCAAAGCCCTCACGGGCGAGTATTGGGTGCGGTGCAAGAAAGGGGCAGAGGCGGCTGCAAAGGAATTTGGTGTCCGCCTCACCTTCGTTGGTCCCTCCGCTGAAACGGAAGTGGACAAGCAAATTGACATCGTGGAGAACCTTCTTCAACGCGGTGTGGACGCTCTCGGCATTTCCCCCTGTGATGGCAAAGCCCTTGTGCCCGTGATTGAGAAAGCCATCGCTAAAGGGGTGCCCGTTGTGACGGTAGACTCTGACGCCCAAACACCCAAGCGGCTGGCTTATATTGGCACCGATAACGAAAAAGCGGGCGAGATTGCGGGACAAGAGTTGGCAAAGTTGATGGGAGGTAAAGGCAAGGTGCTCATTATTCAAGGCGTGCCCGGAGCGGAGAACTTGATGCAGCGAGTGAAAGGCTTCAAGAGGGTCATCGCCAAGTATCCGCAAATTCGCATCGTGTCAGAGCAGGCATGCCAAAGCGATCAAGCCTTGGCATTGAACATCACTGAGAACGCCCTTACAGCACACCCTGACTTAGGTGGCATCTTTGGCGTTAACATGCCTGGCGGACCCGGCGCTGCACAGGCGGTGAAAGCCGCTGGCAAAGCGGGCAAGGTCAAAATTGTCGCTTTTGATGCCGTGCCCAGCACGGTGCGCTACTGCGCTGAAGGGGTCATCCAAGCCATCATTGAGCAACGCCCTTACCGCATGGGCTACCTCGCTGTTCGCTATTTGAAGGAAGCGCTGGAGGGCAAAAAGATTCCTCGCAAAGTGGACACGGGCGTGGATGTCATTACACCTGAACAAGCAAGAAAGATGCTGTTGCCGCAAAAGCCAAGGTAAACTTGTCAAGCCTGGGCTGAGACCTTACGGGCTACTTGCTCTCTGGCGACCTGACGCGCCCATTCGTCTATTGCCCAGATGGTTGACAAATCTGCATCGGCGATCGGTTGGTGCTGAGCCATCGTCGCTTCTACAATTGCGGGAATGTCCATGAACCCGATGCGGCGCTGCAGGAAAGCCTCCACTGCCACTTCATCGGCAGCGTTCAGGACAGTGGGCATTGTGCCACCGATGCGAGCCGCTTCTTTCGCCAACCGCAAACACGGGAACCGCATCTCGTCGGGTGGCTCAAAAGTCAATGCTCCAATTGCTGCCAATTCCAACGGCTGGATGGGGCACGGGTGGCGTTCAGGGTAAAGCAGCGCATACTGAATGGGCAATCGCATGTCAGGAAGCGAGAGTTGGGCTTTGATGGAACCGTCCACGAACTCCACCAGCGAATGAACGATGCTTTGCGGGTGCACCACAACCTCAATGCGCTCAGCGGGAACGCCGAACAACCAGCGGGCTTCAATGATTTCCAAGCCCTTGTTCATCAAGGTGGCGGAGTCAATGGTCACTTTCGCCCCCATGCGCCAAGTGGGGTGGGCGAGGGCTTCCTCTACGGTGACCTGCCGCAACTCCTGCAGCGACTTTGTTCGGAACGGTCCACCCGAAGCCGTCAAGAGTAAGCGGGCGACGCGGCGAACATCCTCGCCCTGTAAGCACTGGAAAAGAGCGCTGTGCTCGCTGTCAATGGGGAGCAACTCGCCACCCTGACGGAGTTGCTGAACGACCAAATGCCCACCTGCCACCAACACCTCTTTCGTTGCCAACGCTACCCGCTTACCTACCCGCAATGCAGCAAGGGTTGGTAGCAAGGCTTTCGCTGTCGGAATTGCCACCACCACAATGTCGGCTTCTGGGTGCGTCGCTGCCTCCACGAAACCTTCCAGACCTGTCAAGACGGGACAATCCACTTTCCCTCGGCACACTTTTGCGGCATCGGGGTCATGGAGGGCAACCAACTTGGGGCGCCACTGTTGTGCCAGTTTTGTCAAGGTTTCTACATCCCGTCCTGCGCAGAGAGCAACTACCCGCAACTTGTCGGGATGGTGGGCGATGATGTCCAGCGTCTGTTGACCGATGGAACCCGTTGCGCCGAGGATGCTAACGCCTCGCACGCTTATTGCCTCCTTGCTTTCAAGCGAGCATTGCCACTAATTGGCGCACCTGTTCCAACGCCTCTCCAAAGGCTTGCATCGCCAACTCAATGTGTTCGGGTTGAACAATCAGCGGCGGTTCCAACCGAATGACGCGCGGGTTGTTCAGGGTGTAAGCCGTCAGGACGCGCCGTTGCACCAACGATGCCGCAGTGAGGGCAGCGACATCCTCATTGACGAACTCCACGCCGATGAGCAACCCCTTCCCCCGCACCTCTGCAAGGAGGTCAGGGAACTGTTCTTTCAAGGCATTCAATCTTTCCATCAGCAGGGCACCCATTTGAGCGGCGTGGTCAGCAAGGCGTTCTTCCTGCAACACTTGGAGCGCTGCTAAACCGGCGGCGCAGGCTAAGGGGTTGCCGCCGAGGGTGGACGAGTGCAGCAGCGGTCGGTCAAAAAGGGGTTCAAAAACCTGATGGGTGCCCATTGCTGCCCCCAATGGCAAAACGCCGCCGCCCAACGATTTCGCCAACGCCATCAAGTCTGGTGCTACGCCCCAATGCTCAACAGCGAAGTTTTTCCCCGTTCGCCCCAAACCCGTTTGCACTTCGTCAACGATGAGCAGCGCCCCCCGTTCACTGCATACTTGACGAACGAAAGGCAAAAAGTCATCGGGAGGAACAATAACGCCCCCCTCGCCTTGGATGGGCTCCACGATGACAGCCGCAGTGTCTTCGTCAACGGCTTGAGCGACTGCCTCCTTGTCGCCAAAGGGGACATGGACGAACCAATCCAGCAGCGGTTCAAAAGGTTGACGGTAAACTTCACGCCCCGAAGCGCTCAAAGCCCCCAAGGTTTTCCCGTGATAAGCGTTTTGCATGGACACGATTTTGCGCCGCCCTGTTGCTAAGCGGGCGAACTTCAAACAGGCTTCTACCGCTTCCGCGCCACTGTGACAGAAGAAGCAGTATTGCAAATCGCCGGGTGCAAGGTTTGCCAATGCTGCCGCCAGTTCCGCTTGTGGGGCATTGAAAAGCACGCGACTTGACAGCGGCATTTTTTGCAGTTGCTCTTGAACGGCAGTGACGATGCGGGGGTGACAGTGCCCGAAATTCAACGCGCCAAAACCCGCCAAAAAGTCAAGATAGCGATTGCCCTCGCTATCGTAAACCCAACACCCTTCTGCTCGCTCCTCAACTCCTTCCACGCCAGCGAATTTCATCAGCCGTGCCAACCCAGGGTTGATGTAGCGGGCATAGAGGTCAGCAACTCGCTCTGCTTTTGCCATCAATGTCACCTCTCCCACGCAAAGGATTGTTCAAAGTGGACAGAAAACAGTTTGGCGCAGGGGAAACAGCGAAGGACGGGGCAATGGTCGGGGTGCCCGGACTTGAACCGGGGACCTCTGGCCCCCCATGCCAGCGCGCTGCCAAGCTGCGCTACACCCCGACCGAAGGGGCGCTTGCAATTATAGCGTAACTTGTGCCTGTTGTCATCTGCAAGGGCTCCCTTCAAGCCCACAACCGATGACAAGCAAGCAGCGGCAAAGCAGATGGGAAGCAAGTGCCCATAACCTTAGAACGAGGTGACGAGAACCTTTCGGAGCCCTGATGACCGAACTATCTGTTGGGCGGCTCGTTTCTCCTTCCCTGTTAACCGCCGTTGCAACTGTGGGTCGTCCCACGCTTTCCAGTCGGGGATGTAGTTGAGCATCAGGTGAAAAGGCACTTGCGGCAAATTTTCTGCAACCCAACGCACAACAGGTTCCAAACAGCAATCCAAATGCCCTGGCATGACCAAGTGGCGGACAACCATGCTGGCGCTGCGAGAAGCCAGAGGCAGCAGGTTTTGGAGGGTTGAGACATAGCCGCTGACTTTGCCGATGCGCTGGGCGCATTCGTTGTTCCCGAACTTGAAGTCCACCAAAAACAAGTCCACCACGCCGTCCAGCAAGCGCATCGTTTCATCCGTGATGAACAAGTTCGTGTTCCAAACGAGAGGCAGGGGGATATCTAAAACTCGCAAAGCGTTCAAGACGGCGAGCAAGTTTACGGACGGTTCACCGCCCACAAAGTGGACATTGCAGGCGCCTTCCCTTTGTCGTTGTTGGACAAGGGGCTTGAAAAACGCTGGTGAAAAGGGGATGCCGCTATCGGTTCGGACTACGCCTTCCCACGCTTGACAAAAAGTGCATCGCATGTTGCACCCTGTCAGGAATAACTCATGGGTAGGCACCACGAAAGGTTCCTCGCTGACCAGCAAGCCCTCCCGAAATACCCGCGCTTCCGCACCTAACCCGCATACTCCCTTCTCTCCCTTCAGGCGGTTAACCCCGCAGCGCCACGGACACAGATCGCAGGCTTGGTAATGACGGTGCACCAGTTCTCTCTTCACATCCAACAAGGAAGGTTGGGCTAAAGCATTTGCGCGCAGGGTCCTCCGTTGCCGAGAGTGCAAAAGGTTCACCAGTTCATCGTGGTGTGCCCACAACTGGTCAGTGGTCAGTGTTTTCCAGTTCGGGAGAGCCGGCACCTGTCGGCTCCGCCACCAGAGAGGCAACCGATGTTGCCGCACGACGGCAAGATAGTGTTTGAGCCCCACTCTTAGTGCTCCCCTCCCCCAAGCAACTTACGGCTTAACCTTCAAATCATCCACCTCTTGACGAACTGCAGCACTTCAACTCAAATGTGCCTTTAAGTGACAAGCGAGGCAGGAAATGAAATCTGGCAGCGTTGCCCTTGCGGGCGACGGAATTGTTTAACGACCTTCGCGGACAGCCCGGACGCTACCGCATCTTGGAAGGTGCGGTGAAGGAAACGGTCGCCTCGTTGCCTTTTCAACCACCGCTTTTACCAACCTTGGAAGAGCCGCCACGCTAACTCTTGGGGCAACCCTTCCTGAACAATTTTTCGGGCTGCCGTCTGGATGTCGTAGGGAAAGCGAATCACCTGCACAGTGAGCACTTCGGTGTCCAAAATGGCGCAGGCGCCGTAGGGATTGCCATCGCGAGGCTGCCCCACGCTGCCGACATTGATCAGATAAATGCCCTTTGGCTCTAATGGCAGGGTAGCGTCAACGAGGAAGCGGCAGTGCTGTAACCGCCGTTTCTTTGGAGGCACGAAATAAGCCTCGGCGACATGGGAGTGACCGAAGAAGAGGACGAGGGGGAAATCGCCTTCTCCCGCTGTCTTCTGCGCCTCTTGTTGCAGCAGGAGCGCGTTCTCTAACGCTACCTCAGCGCTGAGGATGTATTCGGTCAAGGGGGCGCGAAGGGAACCGTGCACCAGCCAAACGGTGGGGAGAGAAGGGGAAGGAAGGGAAACCGCTTTTCGGTCGGGCAAGTTTTGTAAGAAGGTGAGTTCCTCCTCGCTCAACTGTTGGTGCGTCCATAAGACAGCCGCTCGTGCCCACTCGTTGAACCATTCCAACTGCCACAGGGTGGCAGCGGCTTCGTCGTGGTTGCCCTTCAACAAAACGCGGCACTTTTGGCGCACGGTCGCTAAGCACTCTTGCGGGTTCGCCCCATAGCCCACCGTGTCGCCCAAACACCAAATTTCGTCCGTGCCTTCCAACTGCGCCAACGCAGCCTGCAATGCTTCCCAATTGCTATGCACATCCGAAAGAATCCCGATGCGCATTGTTCCCCCTCACAGTTCCACGAAGTAAGTCTCCACCGCTAAGTCTATCAACTCCCGCGTGAGTTTGTATTGCCAGCCCATGTAGTTGCAGTAGTCGCGCGCCTGCATGAGCAAGTCACGGGGATGGACAGCGCGGAAGCCGCGCCCCACTCGCTTGTAGTGCCGCTCAATCAAGTAGTCCAGCAGTTCTGGCTCATACTCAAAGCCCATCGCTTCAGCGACGCGGCGGAAGATTTCCCGAAACTCCTCCTCGCTGGGGTCACCCACCTCAATCTTGTAGCGGATGCGTCGCAGAAAGGCTTCTTCCACCAACTCGCGGGGCGCCAAGTTGGTGGAGAAGATGATGAGCACCTTAAAGGGCACCACAATCTGCTCGCCCGTCTGCAAGGTGTAGTAGTCAATCCCTTTCTCCAGCGGGACAATCCAGCGGTTGAGCAGGTCGCGGGGATGGATGCGTTGCCGACCAAAGTCGTCAATCATGAACACGCCGCCGTTTGCTTTCAGTTGGAACGGGGCATTGTAGTAGTGAACGGTGGGGTCGTAAGCGAGTTCCAAGTTTTCCATCCGCAATTCGCCACCGACTACGATGAAGGGGCGCTTGCACAACACCCAGCGGCGGTCTGACGTCTGCAACTTCTCTTCAGGCACAGGGATGGGTTCGTGATAGGCGGGGTCAAAAAAGCGGATGATCTGCCCGTTGACCTCCAGAGCGAAAGGAACCAACACGCCGCCTTTCAAAGCGCGGGCGAAACGCTCCGCGATGGAAGTTTTGCCGTTGCCTGCGTTGCCGTAGAGAAACATGGACTTGCCCGAGTTGAACGCGGGACCCAACTTGCGGATAAGTCGGTCGTTGACCACTAAATCGCTCAAAGTTTCCCGCAGCGCCTGTTCCGTCAACCCCTCCCACGGCACTTGGTAGCGCTCAATGTAGTCGGTGTAGATGCGGATGGGGATGGGGGCAGGACCGACATAAGCGCATTGCTCCATCAACTCCCGCGCCCTCGCCAAACCTTTGTTGGTCAAAGCGTAAACCCACTGGGTGGAGAACTGTCCATACCCGCGCCGAACCTCCACCAACTCTTCCTCCCGCAGGAACTTGAGGACAGGCTCCAGAACATTGAAGTGAGGCAGTTTCAGATACTCGGAGAGGTCGCTCCCCAGCGAGGTGCCCCGCACATATAGGGTCTTGAGCACCAAGTCCGCTAAAAAGTCCTGCGAGAGCCCCGTCTCTTCCACGCTTTCAGGCGCAGGCGGCAGCGTCGGGAGCCCTTTGTCCACGAAGATGCCTTCGCGCTGTTCCCGTTCCAGCGCCATCATGAGTGCTCACCTCGCAAGCCTTTTCCAAAGCCTCTGCTCGGCTCAAAATTTCAGCATAAACAAATTTAACTCACCAAAAGGGCGGGGGCTATGACGGTTGTCTTCGCTTTGGCAGATGGGGTAAGTTGCTCACGATGAGCAACCGATTACGGTTCCACAACGGTCGGTTCAAACCATCGGCTCAGTTGGGGTAGGCACAAGTAGCCCATGCTCATCGCTGCTACACCTAACCGATACTGGCGGTCTTGCAGCAAACAGAAGTGGCGCAAGTTAGTGGGGATGGCGGTCGTGTAAATCCGCAACTCGCCGTCCACGCAGGTGATGATTTCTTCCCGCCAGTCACCAACAATGTCGGCAATGCCCAACAATGTGCCTTCTACCCGCAACAATTCCTTTTGCGTGCCCCAGTGGATGAGGCGACTGCCAATGAGCACTTCCTTTTGCCGATCGCCATCCCACCAAGCAGCGCGGGGTGAAAGGCTTGGGAAGCCTTGTTGTAAAATTTGACCTTTCGCGTTGAGCAACCACCGCTGTTCAGGAAAATCGCGTTCACCAGCGACACACTCCATGCCTGTGTGATGCGGGTCAATGTCGGCAACCATCCCTTGACCGTGAATGTGGATTGTCGGTTTGTCCCAACCCCAGAGGATTTGCCCTGTGCGGGCGTCCACAAGGCAAATGCCGTTGAGTCGCTGGCGCGTTTCAAAGCCGTAGAAGATTTCCAACCCTGGTCGGTCAGGGGCAATGTCGGCGACAACGCACACATCGGGGTGTCCCATTCTGAGCGACCACAGCAGTTTACCATTGTCGTCAATCACCGCAGCGCCAATCACCAGTTCGTCTTTGCCATCGCCGTCCACATCGGCAGCGTGCAAACAGTGCGCACCTTGTCCAGCAGCGGGGGAACCACGAGGCGCTTCAAAAGTCCAGATTGGTCGCAGTTTTGCATCCAAAGCGAAGATGCGGATGAGTCCATAAGTGCCCCGCTGAACAATGACGGATGGTGAGCGACCATCCAAATAGGCGATAGCAAGGAAGTTGCGGCTGGCGCGGTTGTAGTCCTCGTAACCCTCTCGGGAAATCCAAGGCACGCGGCGCTTCTCCCGTCCCGTCAGCCCATCCAGCATTAGCAGAAACTCGGGACCGGTCAGCACATGCCCCGTTGGCTCGCGCGGGTCACCTTCCCCTGCTTTTGTCAAGACTTCCGCTCTCCCGTCGCCATCTACATCATAAGCGAGGTAGGGCGAATACCAGATGCCCAACTCAATGGACCAACCCAAATCGTGCCGCCACAGGAAAGCACCATCGCTGCGGTAGGCTTCCAGTTTGTAAGTGTCGGGGCTGGGTTTCCAGTAGCCAGGCGCTTGGTAGGGGTCAACATTGAAATCGGGCTGTTTGATCACAAAGTCCAGTTCGCCGTCGCCATCCAAATCGGCAATTGCCACTTTTTGTGCTCGGTAGTTGCCTTGCAAGGGGATGGCAATGTAAGGCTTGGGCGAGCCAGTAACGGTGATGCGGACTTCTTTGCTTCGGTCCACTTCCTGCTCTCCCACGAATGCCCGAACCTGGTAGGTGTAGATGGCGCCTTTTTGCACTTGCGTGTCGGTGAAGTTGGTGCGAGAAAGGGGACGATCGGTCACGCGGTTCCATTCCTGTCCTTCTTGCCGACGAAAGATGTGGAAGGTGGTGTCGGGTGAGTCTTCCGTAAGCCAACGCCAACTGAGGAAGACTCCCTGTTCGCTTTCCACAGCCACAAGCCCGCGCCCCAATGGGGACTTGCTGGTCCATTGATCTGTTGTTGTCGCAGCGAGAAACAGCGTAGCAATGAAGCCAAACCAGAGTAGGATGACAATGCCAGCAAACCCGTTAAGCAACGCTCGCGACCAGTGCATCGCTTCCACCACCTTTTCTGGCGATAAGCAAACCCTTCTTCGGTTTCCTACCTTTTCCAACCGACGCTAATTTTGCAACAAGGCGCCAACCCTCATTGGTTGTCTTTCGTCCCGCATCCCGTGACAAAAGTGCACGAGTGCTATGGCACGACAACGGCTTTGAGAACGCGTCCATCCTCTGCGCTGCTGAGAAAGGAGGGCAAATCGGTCAGAGCGCAGCGGTGGGTGATGAGGCTTTCTACAGGTAACGCCGTTGTTTGTAGGAATCGCAGGGCGTCCCGAAACTGCCACCAAGGGTAAGCCCACACGCCCCGCACCTCCAAGTCCTTGAAGCAAATCAGGTGGGGTGCTATCGGCACCGTCCCGCTATCGGTGAAATGTCCCACTTCTATCACTTTGCCCCCACGACAAGCGCATTCCAGTGCTAAGAGGAACGCTTCGGGTGTCCCTGCGCACTCAAAAACCACATCCGCTCCTTCGCCGTCGGTCAAATCCCACACTTGCTGAACGATTGCTATCGGATTTTCGCGCGAGACCCGCACTGTTTCCGTTGCGCCTAACGCTTGCGCCATTTCCAATCGCTCGGCGGAAAGGTCAGCAGCAAGGATGCGATAGACACCCATTGTTTTCAGCACGGCGACCACCAGCAAACCGATAGGACCCGTTCCTATCACGAGAGTGGTGCGACCGATACCCAACCCTTCTCCCAACAAGGGGATGCCAGGCGACAATGCGCGTTCCACTGCCCACAAGGCAACGGCTGTCGGTTCTGCGAGCACTGCGCGCTCGTCGGGCAATTCGTCAGGCAGGAAGAAAAGGAAGGAGGAAGGCTGCACCCGCACGAATTCGGCAAAGCCGCCAAACAAGTGGGGCGGTTCGTCGCAACGGCGGAAGCCGTAAACGAAGCGATGGCGGCACAAGGTGGTGCGGTGCGGGTAGTGCAAGCAGTAAAAGCAGCGACCGCACGGGGCGCTACTGGGCACCAACACTGCTCGCTGCCCTTCCTTCCACGCGCCGCCGAAGGCTTTAATCGTGTCAAGTCCTTTCTCCGTCACTTCCACCACTTCGCCCACAATCTCATGCCCTGGGATGACGGGGAGCGACCACCGACCGTGTCCGAGGAAAAGGTGCTTGTCCGTCCCGCAAACACCGCAGCACCGCACCCGCAGCAGCGCTTCGCCGTTTTGCAACGGGCGCTCAGGGAAAGTGTGCAAGCGCAACTGCTGTGGCGCTTCTAACACCATCGCCTTTGCCATTCGCCTCACCTTTCGCTTTTGCAATGTAAGAGCCCCGATGAGCGCAAATCACGCTTTGGAAACGGCGGGCTCTTTCAACACCAGCGGGAGCATTTTCTCCTTGAGCGGGCGCAGGGAACCTTCCCGTCGGTTCCGCACCCACACCAACTCCGCTGCAATGCTAACGGCAATTTCCCACACACTTTCGCCCCCAATGTCCAACCCGATGGGTGAGTGAACTTTCGCCAACTGTTCAGGCGTCGCTCGCCCTTGCGCGATCAACTCGTCGTAGATGAGTTTGATTTTGCGTCGGCTGCCAATCATGCCGATGTAAGCCACTTGCTCCACATAGGGGATGACCGCGTGCAGAACCGCTGCATCGTGACGGTGCCCGCGGGTGACGATGACGATGTAGGTGTCTTTGTCCATCGGTTGCGAAGCAACGGTTTGAGCAATGTCGCCCACCAACACATGGTCGGCTTCGGGTAATCGTTGACGGTTAGCGAAACTGGGACGGTCATCCACCACGCTCACTTCAAACTCCAACAGCGAACCCAAATGCGCTAACGCCGCACCAATGTGCCCAGCACCTGCGATGATGAGGTGTGGGCGAGGGATGAGTGGTTCCACGAACACTTCGGCTTCAGCGGAAGGGAAAGAAACAGCGATAACGCGTTCGTCGCGCTCCTCAACCGCCTGTTGCGTGGCTGTCAAGACTTGTTCGGGGAGCGACGGAGCATTCTCTGGCGCTGCAGCGCGCACTTGCCATTGTGGTTCTGGTGCTTCGTCAACGGGGCAAGATGAGAGCACAACCTTTTCCACCAACCAGCGCGTGCCGACCAGTTCTTCTTGTGTGGCGGAGACAACGGTGACCAATGCGCCTTGTCGTCGTTGTCGCAGAAAGTCGGCGACCGTTTGCCAGAAGGAGGCTTGCTCGTCCACTCGTCCATCCAAGAAGATGCGGGCAGTGCCGCCGCAAATGAGCCCATCGTCAAAGCCGAAATCGCTGTCAAGGTGCAAAGTCAAGAGGGTGCGAGTTCGCCGCTGCAAACATTCCAACGCTACTCGTCGCGCTTCTGCTTCCAAGCATCCCCCACCCAGCGTGCCTGAGGAGCGCCCATCTGCCCAAAAGAGGGCTTTAGCGCCTGGCTTTTGTGGGGTGGAACCAGAAGTGGCTATCACTTCCCCAAAGGCGCAAGGGGTTCCTTGCTGCAGTTGCTCCGCCAGTTCATACAGCACCTGTCGCATGGCGCCATCACCTCGCTGGCTTTCATTTTATCGCACACTGACTTGGTAAAAGGCGTGATTCTGCCGACAAAGGGGCGAATTTTCGCGTCTACCGTTCGCCCTCCCTGCCCTATAATTGCTTTTGCCGTCGCGTGACAGCGGTAGGCAGAGACCCGCGCCTTTGGCGGAGGAGGTCGTTGACGGTGGATAAATTCGTGCACCTGCATGTGCACTCCGAGTATAGCCTCTTGGACGGCGCTGCGCGCATCAAAGCCTTAGTGCAGCGCGCGTGCGAACTGGAGATGCCCGCTGTTGCCCTGACCGATCACGGCGTCATGTATGGCATCATTGAGTTCTACGAAGCCTGCACCGAGGCAGGCATTAAACCCATTCTGGGCTGCGAGATTTACTACACGACCAAGAGCCGTTTTGACCGTGGTTCCCGCCAGCAGGCGGAAGCGCACCATTTGGTGCTCCTGTGCGAAAACGAAGTGGGCTACTACAACCTCATCAAGATTGTCAGCAAAGCCCACTTGGAGGGCTTTTACTACAAACCCCGTGCGGACAAGGAGTTGTTGGCGCAATACCACGAAGGGTTGATTGCGACCAGCGCTTGTCTCGCCAGCCCCATTGGGCGTGCCCTCTTGCAAGACGACATGAAAACGGCGGAGCGCTTGGCGTGTGAGTTCCGAGAGATTTTCGGTCCTGACAACTTCTTCTTGGAGTTGCAGGATCACGGCATCCCCGAGCAGCGGAAGGTGAATGAAGCGTTAGCGGCGATGAGCCACAAACTGGGCATCCCGCTCATCGTTACCAACGATGTCCACTATGTCAATGCCCAAGATTGGCAGGCGCAAGATGTGTTGCTGGCGATCAACACGGGCGCCAAGTCGGTAGAAGACGAAGACCGCTTTCGCTTCAAAAGCCATGAGTTCTACCTCAAGACCGCCGAAGAGATGCGGGCGCTGTTTCCTGACCACCTTGACGCCATTGCTCGCACAGTGGAAATTGCCGAACGGTGCAATGTGAAGTTAGTGTTGGGCGAACCGAAGATGCCCTACTATGAGGTGCCGGGTGGGTTGACGCCTGAAGAGTTTTTGCGGAAGTTGTGCTACGAACGGTTGCCCCTGCGTTACCCCGAACCGTCAGACGAAGTGAAGCAGCGGCTGGAGTATGAATTGCAGGTGATTTGCCAAAAAGGCTACGCTGGCTACTTTCTCATCGTGTGGGACATTGTCCACCATGCCCGCTCTCGCGGTATTCTCGTCGGACCCGGGCGAGGGAGCGCAGCGGGGTGTTTGGTCAGTTATGTGCTGGGCATCACCAACATTGACCCGCTCAAGTATGGGTTGATGTTTGAGCGCTTCCTCAACCCCGAACGACAAAGTTCGCCCGACATTGACTTGGACTTCCCCGACAACCGCCGGGAGGAAATCATCGCCTATGTGCGGAACAAGTATGGCGAAGACCATGTGGCGCAAATTGTCACCTTCGGAACGCTCCAAGCCCGCGCAGCCGTTAGGGACAGCGGGCGGGTGCTGAAAATTGATCCCGCTTTAGTGGACCGCGTGGCGAAACTGATTCCGATGAAGATGAGCATTGAGGAAGCGTTGGAGTATTCGTTGGAACTGCGGCAGTTGTGGGAGACGGACGAACAAATCCGGCACTGGTTGGAAACGGCGAAAGCCATTGAAGGGTTAGCGCGGCACGCTTCCACCCACCCGTGTGGCGTGGTGATTGGTAGCCGACCTTTGATTGAGTTGGTGCCGCTTCAACGGGGGCACGACGGTGGCGTCATCACGCAATACGACGGCGCATCAGTGGAGAAAGCGGGCTTAGTCAAGATGGACTTTCTGGGCTTGCGCAACTCCACCATCATCGGTCGCACCATTGAACTGGTCAAGGAGACCGAAGGCGTTGAGATTGACCTGAACAATTTGCCGTTGGACGACCCCAAAACCTATGCCATGCTCAGTGAAGGGCACACCGTCGGCGTCTTCCAAATGGAGAAATCGGGATGGCGCCGCTTGCTACGGGAGTTGCGCCCCGACCGCTTTGAACACCTGGTGCCACTGGTGGCGCTTTATCGCCCAGGACCGATGGAGGACATTCCCGTTTTCGTCCGTCGCCGGCACGGCGAACCCATTGAATACTTGCACCCCAAATTGGAACCCATCCTGCAAGATACTTTCGGTGTGATGCTTTACCAAGAGCAGGTCATGCGCATCGCTAACGAGTTGGCAGGATTTACCATGCCGCAAGCAGAAATTCTCATGCGGGCGATGGGCAAAAAGAAAGCGGACTTGATGGAAAAGATGCGCCCCCTGTTCATAGAGGGTGCCGTCAACAACGGTGTGCCGCGCGAGATTGCGGAGCAATTGTGGGAACGGATGTCCGCCTTCGCCCAGTATGCCTTCAACAAATCCCACAGTGCTGCTTATGCCCTCGTCGCTTACCAAACTGCCTACCTGAAAGCCAACTTCCCCGTCCAATACATGACCGCGTTCTTGTCGGCGAACCGAGCCTTTCGGGAGAAGGTGGTGGTGGGCATTGAGGAATGCCGGCGGATGAAAATCCCTGTCTTGCCACCCGACATCAACCTCAGCAGTTACGACTTCACCATTGAAGAAGTGGATGGTCAGCGCGCCATTCGGTTCGGACTGGGCGCGATTAAGAATGTGGGCGACAACGCGGTGGAAGCCATCTTGAAAGCGCGCAAGGAAGGCGGTCCGTTCACCGATATCGCCGATTTCCTTCGCCGCGTGCGACCTTACCGAACGGTCACCCGTTCCGTCGTGGAAAGCCTCATCAAGGTTGGGGCTTTTGACCGATTACACCCTAACCGCAACCAACTGCTGCAAGCCTTGGAACTTCTATGGGAGCAAGCGGGACGAAGCGCTTTGCCTGCCACAGGGCAAGTGGCTCTCTTCGGCAGCGAGGCGACAGCCACCGCAACGACCTTACTGCTCCCCGATGTCCGCGATGTTTCGCTGCGGGAGAAACTGGAATGGGAACGGGAGTTGCTGGGTGTGTTCCTCTCCGCCAACCCGCTGCAAGAAGGCTATCGGATTGTAGCGAACCGCATCACTCATCGTTTGGACGAACTGCCAGAAGTTACCCCCGGAGCGTTTGTTCGGGTTTGGGGCATTGTGGTCCACTCCCGTCCCACTGTGGACCGTCACAATCGCCCGCTACTGTTCGCTAAACTGCAAGACCACTCAGGCGCGGAAGCAGAAGTGGTGCTGAGCGGGGATACTTACCACGCCTTCGCCCACCTGTTTGAGACAGACGCTCTCCTCTATGTGGAGGGGACGGTGCGGCTGGAAGAGCAACTCCGTCCCAACGGGAATGGGGAAGAGAGCGAAGAGGAGGAAGAAGCGCGATTAGTTGTGCGTATCGTCCCCCGCTCGGTGCAAAAGTTCTCTTTGGACGATGCACCTCTTCCACCCTTGAGCAACGGCGCTCGTAACGGGCACCACACTCCTGCTACATCCGTTGGCGTTCCTTCGCCTTCGGAACCGACAACGGTTGCGCCGACCCCGACAGGAAAGCAGCAAAACGGGCGGCAGCCAAGCACAGGGCGACGGCTGCAACTCCTCTTACCCCCCGAATTGCCTCAGGCAACGGCACAACAGTTGCGATCGCTGCTCACCAGTTGCCCAGGCGAAACACCTGTGGAAGTGGTTATCCAAAACGGCAACACTAAGAAAACGAAAACGCTGGCTATTAAGGTCCGCCTCTCCCAAGAGTTCTACCAGCAGTTAACTCGCTTGCTGGGCAAGCAAGCGGTCCGCATCGTTCCGTAAACTTCTCATAGGGATAGGGAAGCCTTGCCTTCCCCAAGTTGGTAGCGTCGCTCCTTGCGGGCGATGACAGTTTTTTAACGACCGTCGGGGACAAGCCCCGACGCTACCGCGATTTTAATCGGCGAAATGAAAGCAGGTGGCGTGGAAAGTTCCCAGTCGTCCAACCGCGCGAGAACTTCATTGACCGTCGCCGTCGGCTCTGTCAAGTGGCAAAATCTCTTTGGTGACCGCAATGAGCAAAAGGGGACGACCAAGCAAACTGCAAAAAGGTTTCTCGCGTTTTCAGGGAGCGAAAGGGCTGATTATCGTCGCTGCCCTTGCGTTCGTTGCGTTCTGGAAAGGCTGCAGTGGGAGTTGGTCTATTAGCGTCAACCCCTCTCCTTCCCCTCCTGCCGTTTCCGCCTTTGACGGGCACCGGGCTTATGAGTTGCTGCTGCAGCAGGTCTCTTTTGGTCCCCGTGTGCCCGACACGGAGCCCCATCGCCAAACGCAGGACTTCATTGCGGGAAAGTTGAAGGACGCTGGGGCACAGGTGCTGCGGCAGGAGTTTGAAGTGACCTACCGCAACAAGCGCTACCGCATGGCGAACATCATCGGCATCGTTAAGGGCAAGAGCGAACGGAAAGTCCTTTTGTGCGCTCACTACGACACGCGCCCCGTCGCTGACCAAGACCCCAACCCTGTTAACCGCGACAAACCCATCCCCGGCGCCAACGATGGCGCATCGGGGGTTGCCGTGCTGTTGGAAATCGCACGGGTGCTCAAAACCCATCAACCACCTCGCACCGTCGTCTTCGTGTTTTTTGACGGCGAGGATTTGGGCGACATTGAGGATGGCGGGATGCTTTTCGGCAGCCGCTATTTCGCCAACAACCTCACTGTTAGCAGTGTCAACCTCAAAGCGGAGGCGGGCATTCTTCTGGACATGGTGGGCGATAAGGACTTCACCAGCAACGACGAGTGGCATTCCCGTCGCTACGCGCCGCAGGTGGTCACAGGTTTGTTGCAAGCAGCAACGCAGTTGGGCTACCAACGCTACTTCTTCCGACCGCCAACTCTGGTCATCATTGACGACCATGTCCCGCTCAACGAAATTGCGGGTATCCCCACCGCCAACATCATTGACTTTGACTACCCCTACTGGCACACCCTTCAAGACACGCCTGACAAATGCAGCCCTGACACTCTGGCGATTGTGGGCAAAACGGTCTTGCAGTGGCTTATGAACCTGCCTTGACCGATTGAGACGCATCAAGCCAAATGGGAAGCGAAGGGGCAAAAATGGTGCCGAAGCCAACGCTGTAACCCTGCGTTGAACGGAGGTGTATTGAGAATGCTGCAAACGAAACCGACTTGGATGACATACGCTGAGATGGCGGCAACGCTGACGCGTCCCCAACTGCCGCGCAACATCCACAAGAGCACGGAGCGGTTGGTGTTCTGTTACCAGTTTTACAAGGTGCGCCCCGAATGGTGGCACTTGCCAGAGGAAACGCGGGCGGAAGGGAAGGATGAGTTCCTTCAAATCTTGCGCGCTTTTGACCGTCACTTGCTCATTCGTCCTTACTCCACACTGGGGCTAAAAGCGGCAACGGACTTTCTCCTTTGGCTCATCAGCAAAGAAATGCGGGGCGTGGAGTTGTTCACTGCGGCGGTGCAGCACAGTTTCGTCGGTCGCTACCTTGACCGTCCCTACACCTACCTGAGCATGACGCGCCCTTCTCTTTACTTGCGCCACTCTGCCCGCCAACAGCAGGGAACTCCCGCTGAGGGAGCAACCGCCGAAGAGCGACGGGAGCAAGAGTTCACAGGGGAAGCACCCTACTTCTTCCTCTACCCGTTCACCAAAACCCACGAGTGGTATCAGTTGCCCTATGAGGAGCGGCGGCAGATGATGTTGGAGCACTTCCGCATCGGCAACCAATTCCCGACGGTTCGCACCTACACCACCTACAGCATTGGATTGGACGATCACGAGTTCATCGTAGCCTTTGAGTCGGAAGACCCCTACGAGTTCCAAGAGTGTGTGTTGCGGTTGCGGGAAGCCAAAGCCCGCCCTTACACCCTTGTGGATGTTCCGCTGTTCACCTGTCTCAAGCGAACGACTGAAGAGTTGGTTGAGTTGGTGTTATGACCGACGATGGTCGGTAAACCATCGTTCGGCGCTTTGAGAGGGGCAACCTTTGAGAAGTTGCGCGATTGCTGCGCGGAAAGCGAAAGCAGCAACGCGACGGTGTAAAAGAGCGCCGCAAGAAGAGCGAGGTAGCAAGCGATGGGGCGCTACGATGCTGATGTGCTGGTCGTCGGCGCGGGACCAGCCGGGGCAACCGCTGCCTATTGGTTGGCAAAATGGGGTTTCTCCGTGTTGCTGATTGAACGGAAATCCCTGCCTCGCTACAAGCCTTGCGGTGGCGCACTCACTCAACGAACTTTCCAATGGTTGCAGCCCTTGGATGTCACGCCCGTGATTGAAGCATGGGTGAGCACCATCACCATCAAGTCGCCCGAGGGCGATGAGTTTACGATTACTTTGCCGCGCCCCCTTATTGCAACAGTGATGCGCGACCGCTTTGACACTTTTCTGGTAGACGCTGCTTTGACGATGGGGGCAAAACTGCGGGACACCGAACCTGTTCTTCAGTGCCATCAAACTGACGAGTGGGTGGAGGTCGTGACAATCAAGCGCACCTACAAAGCGCGAGTGGTAATTGGGGCGGACGGAGCGAACAGCATCGTCGCTCACCAATTGCAGTTGAAGCCAAAGCGGCGGGCACTTTCGTTGGTAACGGAATTGCCCCCCGAAGCGAGCGAACGGTGGGGAGGCAACATTCACCTTCACTTCCCCCATGCCCTCAACGGTTACGCGTGGTGCTTCCCTAAAACCAACCACCTTTCAGCAGGGCTTTACACCCTCTCACCTTGCCTTCCCCATTGGCAGCAGCAACTTCACCGCTACTTGACAACCTTGCCATTGACTCACAACGAATTTGTTGTGCGGGTTCGTGGGCATCCCATCCCTTTGGCTGACAAACGCGCCTCGTTCCATCGGGGCAATGTTTTGCTCGTGGGCGACGCAGCAGGCTTAGCAGACCCCTTTACGGGAGAAGGGATTGCATGGGCAATTCGCTCCGCCCGATTAGCCAGTGTCTTTGTCCGACTGCTTTTGGAAGAAGACGAATCGGACGCTTTGAGGGATTACACCCGCTCCGTGGGGGACGAAATTCTTCAGGAAATGGCAGCAGCCCAGTGGTTTGCTCGCATTCTGTTCACCTTCCCGCGCCTCAGTTGCCAATGGTTTCTGAGGCGCGAGCAGGTCCTACACAACTTCGCCAAACTGCTGGGAGGCGAGATCAGTTACCAAACGCTTTGGCGCAAAACCTTACGCAAAGCCTTCCTTCTATTGAGGCATTGAGGGAATTGCTCAAGCAGTGGCCTTCCTTCAAGACCACCTGCCCTCGTTTTCCCCTTCTCGGCTGCATTACCGAAGAACCCCTTGCACTTAGCGCGAGGGTGGGTTAGTATCTTGACAGTCGTGGTGGGGCGGCAGTGCAAGTAGGTGATGAGCGATGGATATAGCGGTGGTTATCCCTGCGTTTAACGAGGAGACGCGGTTGCCTGCTGTGTTGGAAGCGGTGACAGCGTGTCCGTTGGTGCGGCAAGTGATCGTGGTTGATGACGGTTCGCACGACCGAACAGCAGAAGTGGCACGACAATTTAGCGTTCGGGTCATTCGGCTCCCTCAAAATCGGGGGAAAGCCGGGGCTGTTTGGGTTGGATTGCAAGAGGTGCGGCAGCCCTTTGTAGTGCTGTTGGATGCTGACCTCAAAGGGTTGCGCCCATCCCACATTGAAGCCCTAACCCGTCCCCTTCAGGACGGCGTTGACATGACTTTAGGCGTTTTCCGAGGGGGGCGATTTTGGACAGACTTGTCGCACCTGTTGGCTCCGTGGGTGACGGGACAGCGTGCCCTCCCATTGGAACGGGTGCATCAGTTGCCCGATTTCTCCAACCTGGGCTATGGTTTGGAGGCTGCCCTCAACAAGTTCGCTAAAGAGAACAACTGGACGGTCAAAACGGTGGTGCTACATGGCGTCAGCCATGTCATGAAGGAAGAGAAGTTAGGCTTCACCCGCGCCCTCGCTGCCCGCGCCACCATGTATTGGGAAGTGGGCAAAGGTTGGCTCATCAGCCTCAACGGTCGCGGACCAAACAAGGAGAGAGCGCACAAGGGTAATTGAGTCACCCATCAAACGCACGGAGGAAAGAGGTTTTGTGGTTCATCGGCAACGAGTGCTTCAACATCCTGTAGACACAAAACCTTAACGCAACCGATGCGAAGGATGGGGGTGCCTCCTACGGGATAGCAGAAGTGCTACAATTCCCATCCGACCCTAAAAGCGACAATCTTGGCTCAAGCATCATGCACCACTCCAGAGCAGATCGGCGCATTAGACACAAAGGATGAGGTGACGGGCATGCGTTCGGCTGGGATTATCGGGCTCGGCTCTTATGTGCCCGAGAAGGTGTTGACCAACTACGACTTGGAGAAACTGGTGGACACAAGCGACGAGTGGATTACCACCCGCACGGGCATCAAGGAGCGACGGGTGGCTTCCCTCCATGAGACAACGACGACAATGGCAATAGAAGCCGCCAAGGCAGCGTTGGCGGATGCCAGTATCACTGCTTCCGAAGTAGACCTTGTCATTGTCGCAACGGTCACGCCAGACAACTTTTTCCCTGCCACTGCCTGTCAAGTGCAGCATGCCATCGGGGCACCCAACGCGGCGGCTTTTGACCTGCTGGTGGGTTGCACTGGCTTTGTGTATGGCGTGGTCACGGCGTGCCAGTTCATCCAAACGGGCGCTGCCAATTGTGCTTTGGTGATCGGCTCGGAAACCCTGACGCGAATTGTGGACTGGTCAGACCGCAAGACCTGCGTTCTTTTTGGTGACGGGGCGGGAGCAGCAGTTGTTGCGCCTGTGCCCGAAGGGCGCGGTTTGTTGGGCTTTGATTTGGGCAACGACGGAAGCGGTGGACATCTCTTGCGGGCGGAAGCGCTGACTTGTTACTGTGAAGCCCTTCCCAGCATCAATGGCGGCAAGCAGCCTACCATCTTCATGAACGGCAACGAAGTTTTCAAGTTTGCGGTGCGGGTGATGGCAGATAGCACCCTCGCTGCCCTCCAACGGGCAGGGCTTTCCTTAGAGCAAGTCTCCCTCATTGTTCCCCACCAAGCCAACATCCGCATCATTGATGCCGCAGCGAGACGGTTGGGGGTGCCGATGGACAAAATCTTTGTCAACTTGGAGCGCTACGGCAACACTTCCGCTGCTTCTATTCCCATCGCTTTGGAGGAGGCAAAACGCAGCGGTCGGCTGAAGGAGGGCGATGTGGTGGTGGCGGTCGGATTTGGTGCAGGGCTCTCGTGGGCGAGTTTCGTGATGCGGTGGTGACAAGGTGTTCCCTAAGGATGTAGCCACTAAGCAAGCCTGTGGCAACATTTTTGTGTCCAAAACACCAGCAAAGGGGGAGAGCAATGGGTCTGGCGTTTGTGTTTCCTGGGCAAGGTGTGCAGCGGGTTGGGATGGGGAAGAGTTTAGTGAAAGCCTTCCCCTCCCTGCGCGAGTTTTTCGCTGCTGCTGACACCATCACGAAGCGTCCCATCAGCAAGTTGTGTTTTGAAGGACCAGAAGACGAACTGACCTTAACCCTCAATGCGCAGCCAGCAATTTTCACCGTGAGTTTTGCGTGTTGGGTGTTAATTTCTGAGCGCGGCTTTCGCCCCCAATTCGTGGCAGGGCATAGCCTCGGCGAGTGGACAGCAGTGGTCGCCAGTGGTGCCCTGGAGTTTGAAGAAGGCTTGCAATTGGTGGCGAAACGAGGCGAACTCATGCATCAAGCCCCTACAGGCAGCATGGCAGCCATCTTGGGCACCTCGTTGGAGCAAGTGGAGCAATTGTGTCAAGCCGCCAGCGAAAAAGGCACTATCGCTATCGCCAATTACAACGCTCCTGACCAAGTGGTCATTTCGGGCGAACCCGCAGCAGTGGAGTATGCGCTCCAAATCGCCCGCCAGTTCGGTGCCGTAAAGGTGATCCCGCTAAAAGTCAGTGGGGCTTTCCACTCACCCCTGATGGCGCAAGCCAAAGAGCAGTTCCGTCCTTTCGTCCAACAAGCCCCGTTTCAAGAAGCAGAAGTTCCCCTCGTCGCCAATGTCACAGGGCAACCCGTGCAAAAGCCTGAGGAGTTTAAACACCTGCTCGTTGAGCAGTTAACTTCTCCTGTTCGGTGGGTGGATTGCGTGCAGACGATGGCGACCAATGGCGTGCGGGTTTTCGTGGAGTTGGGACCTGGGCGGGTGCTGAGTGGCTTGATTCGCCGCATCGTGCCCGACGCTACCACTTTCTGCGTGGAAGACCCAAAATCCTTTGAGGAAACGGTGAACCGACTGGAAGCGATGGGACTGTAAACGATAGGGACGCAAGGCGAGGGACGAAAAGGAGTGATTGCTCAGTGGACTCATACGCATCCCTTTCGCTGGAAAACAAGGTCGCACTGGTCACAGGTGGCAGTCGCGGCATCGGTGCTGCTATCGTTCGCTTGTTGGCGCAACGAGGGGCAAGGGTGGCTTTGTGCTACCGCCAACAGGCAGAACAAGCCCTTGCATTGGCAGCAAAAGTGCAAGAGGAAACTGGTCAAAAAGTGTTGGCGATACAAGCGGATGTAACGGACCCTGAGCAAGTGCGGGCGATGATCGCACAAATCAAAAGCGCGTTGGGTGACATTGACATTTTGGTCAACAATGCTGGCATCGTCCGCGACGCTTTGTTCCTGCGGATGGACGAAAGCAAGTGGGACGAAGTCATCAACACCAACCTGCGCGGCGTGTTCCTGTGCACGAGGCAAGTCGCCCCCATAATGGTGGCGAAGCGGTGGGGACGCATCATCAACATCAGTTCCGTCGTGGGGCTCGTGGGTAATGTGGGGCAAACCAACTACGCCGCCGCTAAAGCCGCTCTCATCGGGTTCACCAAAAGCCTTGCGAAAGAGTTAGGGAGCCGAAACATTACTGTCAATGCTGTTGCGCCCGGCTTTATCGTGACCGACATGACCGCAGCACTCCCAGAAGAAGTGCGCTCCCGCTACGAAAGCCAAATCGCTCTGCGACGGTTCGGACAACCTGAAGAGGTGGCGGAAGTCGTCGCCTTCTTGGCTTCCGAAGCCGCCCGCTATATCACAGGACAAGTCATCGTCGTGGACGGAGGGCTCACCTGATGGGGGCTTTACAAACGCCCTTGTGTCGGTTATCATTAGCAAGCCCTCAGAAAGTGCCTGAGGAGAAAATGCGTGTGCAAAAACCGATGGATAGAGCACAACCACGCCACCAAACTGTGACAACTTTGCGTGTTAGGAGGGATGCCGTATGGCGGATGTGTTTGAGAAGGTGCGGGAAATTATTGTGGAGCGGCTGAAGGTGGACCCGAGCGAAGTGACACCAGACGCTGCCTTTGTGGAGGACTTGCGCGCCGATTCGCTGGACATCGTGGAGATGGTCATGAAACTGGAGGAGACTTTTGACATCTCCATCCCCGACGAGGATGTGGAGAAACTGCGCACCGTCGGCGACGCGGTGGCTTATGTGGAACGGCGGCTGAAAGAGAAAGCAGGCGTGTGAGCCATCGCTCTAAAGAAACAGTCATAGCGCTCAATCCAGCGAAAGTGGCAGACTGCAACAGCGGTCTGCACTTTAGTGAGGTGTTGTAGATGCACCTTTGGCGAGCGACAGAGCCAGTGGTCATCACTGGCATCGGTCTCATCACTGCCTTGGGCACAGGGGCAGAGAAAACTTGGGCAGGCATTAAGGAAGGGCGGTCGGGCATCCGCCGCATCACCCGCTTTGACCCTACCCCTTTCCCCTCCCAAATTGCTGGCGAGGTGCCCGATTTTGACCCTGAAGCCTTTATAGACCCGCGCGAAGTGCGCAAAATGGACCGCTATGTCCAACTTGCCGCAGCCGCCACTTTCATGGCGTTGGAAGATGCGGGGCTGACCATTAACGCCCACAACGCGGAACGCATCGGCGTTTGCATCGGTTCGGGCATCGGCGGGGCGTGGACTTGGGAAGAGAACCACACTAACTTGCTCCAAAAGGGACCGCGCGGCGTGAGCCCGCGCTTCATCCCCATGATGATTGCTGATATCGCTGCAGGGCATGTGGCTATCTTGACGGGAGCGAAGGGACCCAACTACGCCACCATCACCGCTTGCGCCACTTCTGGACACGCGATTGGCATGGCAGCGATGACCATCAAGATGGGTTTAGCGGATGTGATGATTGCTGGCGGCTCCGAAGCCGCCATTACGCCCCTTTCTGTAGCCGGCTTCTGCAGCATGAAAGCCCTCTCCACCCGCAACGACGAACCCGAAAAAGCCTCCCGACCTTTTGATGCAAATCGCGATGGTTTCGTTATGGCGGAGGGAGCGGGCATCGTGATCTTAGAGCGCCTCTCCCACGCTATCCGACGGGGGGCGAAGATTTACGCGGAGTTGGCAGGCTTTGGGATGAGTGGGGATGCATATCACTTGACGGCGATGTGTGAAGACGGCGATGGTCCCGCCCGCAGCATGTTGATGGCATTGGAAACAGCGGGGCTAACACCTTCGGAAGTGGATTACATCAACGCTCACGCGACCTCCACGCCGCAAGGAGACCCTTCAGAAGTGCGCGCCATCAAACGAGCCTTTGGTGAAGCCGCTTACAAAGTGCCTGTCAGTTCCACCAAATCTATGCACGGGCACACTTTGGGTGCCGCAGGGGCAGTGGAGTTAATCATCTGCTTGCTGGCGATGCGCGACCAAATCTTGCCTCCCACCATCAACTTGGAGCAACCCGACCCTGAGTGCGATTTGGACTTTGTGCCCCATCAAGCCCGCCCCGCCACCATAGAGGTTGCTCTTTCCAACTCCTTTGGCTTCGGTGGGCACAATGCTACCTTGCTCGTGCGAAAGTGGTCAAAACCCGAAGTATAATGAAAGCGGGTCAGTTCATTGGAGGGCGCACCTCCTGATGCGCCGAAATTTTGGCTTATCGGGAGACAAACCTTCCAGACACGCCAATGAAGGGGCGCGGAAGCCCGAGCAGCGGGAATAGGGCAATGGGGAAAGTGAAATCCCAAACGCAACGGCAAAACGCGAAAAAGCGACAACCCGTTTGTTTAGTGCACCGCCGTGACAAGGTCCACATTCGCCTCTCATCCCAGCGGCGGGAGGAACTTTTGCGGCTATGCGAGCAATTGGGTGTTCGGTTCCGACGCTTGGATCTCCTCAACACCGCCCTCACCCATCCTTCCTTTTGCGCGGAGTTCAACCAAGGGAACTTGCCCTCTAACCAACGGTTGGAATTCTTGGGCGATGCCGTCCTATCGCTCATCGTTGCTAACTACCTCTACCACACCTATCCTGAGATGGATGAGGGGCAACTGACCCGCATCAAAGCCATCTCGGTCAGTGAACCCGTGCTGCATGGTATTGCCAAAAAGTTGGGCTTGGGGCAATACCTGCTGTTAGGGCGCGGCGAAGAACGCTCTGGTGGACGAGACCGCCCTTCCGTGCTCGCAGATGCTTTTGAAGCCCTGGTGGGCGCAATGTTCCTTGATCGGGGGCTGAAAGTCACGGCGGAGTTCGTGCTCAAACGCATCAAGAGCCGCATCCGCTTGATTGAGCGGGATCGCCTCATCTTGGACTTCAAGAGCCGACTGCAGGAACTGACCCAAAGCCGCTACCATGTCGTTCCCACTTACCACCTCGTTCGCACCATTGGACCTGAACACGCAAAAACTTTCGTCTCTGAAGTCCGCATCCGAGGCGTGACAGTTGGACGAGGGAAAGGGCACAGCAAGAAGGAAGCAGAACAAGAAGCCGCACGGGCTGCTTTGCGCAAACTGCTGAAAGGCACCGTCCGCATCCCCGAAGAGTGAGGCGCTGCGAAGTTCATTGACCGCGCAGCAACGAAAGCAGCACAGGAACGATTTGGGCGGGCAGGTCGTTACGGTTCCCTTTCGTCACCTCCCACAGCCAAACATCTTCCCTTGCTCGCACCCGATCAAGGAATGGCAAGCGACTTTGCTGGAGAACACCCAAGACGGGTTTGGGGCTTTCCAAACACCGCCAAACCACTTCTGCGAAAGCAGGATGGCTCAGTTCCATCTTTGCGATTTCGTCAATGACGATGAGGTCGGCTTCCCTTAATCCTCGCTCCAACGCTGGCACCAAAATTGAGGCAACGGCAGCCACATTTACCCCGTAGCGCCCTACCCGATGAGGGGAGGGAAAGCCCTTGCGGGCTAACCACTCCCGCCGCCCGTCAAAGGTGACAATTTGGAACCCAATCCGCTCCCCGCCCTCCCGCACCTCTTCGGTAAAAAAGCCTTCCACAGCAATCCCCTTTGGCAACGCCTCCAACACCTTACGAATCACCGTCGTTTTCCCAACGCCAGGTGTTCCCGTTAAGAGCAAGTTTTTGCGGCGCATTTTGTCGTCCCTTCTCCAGTGGCAAGAGGCTTGTGTGAAAACATCCCTTAACCCTTTTGCAACGCTTCAATGCGTTGCCGCACCGCTTCCGTCACGCGCTGATAAAGGGCACGCCGCTCAGAAGCAAGCGATGGGTCAGTAACGAACATCTCTATCCGCACAGGTTCACCAAAGGTCACGCGCACTGGGTGCCGCTTGGGGAAAAGGCGCCCTTTCGGGAGGGCTTCAAAGGTGCCTTCAATGAGCGCGGGAACGATGGGCACCCCTGTCTCCACCGCCAGCATCCCTAACCCAGGTTTGAACGGTTGCAATTTCCCCGTGACGGAGCGCGTGCCTTCAGGGAAAAGAAGGAGGGGATAGCCAGCGTTGAGGATGGCAGCAGCCAGCCGTAACCCTTCTAATGGGTTGACCGTTCGGTCAAAAGGCACAACCCGCAGGAAAGTGTGGAAGAACCAACCACGCCACCAGTTGTTGAAAAAGTAGTCCCTTGCCCCCAGCACGAACAACGGCTCCGCCTTCTCCCCCAGCGCAACGAGGATGGCTCCTGTGTCCATGTGAGAAGCATGGTTGGCAGCAATGATGAACGGACCCCTTTCAGGCACATGCTCTATGCCCCGCACCTCAAAAGCGAACCAACGGTGATAAGCAGCAGCGAGCAGTTTTCGGGTTAACCGCCGCACCCATCGCTGGAATGCTGTCTCGCGCAACCACCTTTCGGCTTCCTTTCGGGTTTCAGGGGTCAGTAGGCGGGTGAGCAGAAGAGCACTTCCGTTCTCTGGCAACGCCATCGTTGGCACTGCACCGCCGAGGCGTTCGGCTAACAGTTCCACAACCTCGCCTACAGTCTGAGCCGCTGCAATAGCGCTTTCAGGCAGTGAGACGCGAAAACGCGCTTCCAACAACGCTGTCAACTCCACCCGCAGCAGCGAGTCAATCCCCAGTTCATCCAGGCGCGTCTCCAAACCAATTTGCTCTTGCGGCTGTTTCGTCAAGCGCGAGATTAACAGCGTCACTTGCTCTGCGAGTTGGGACGGGGGACGGGAGATGCGGGACAAGGGTTGGGGCAAGGGAGGCGAGATGAAGGTCAAGGGTTTCTCTTTCGCCATCAGCAGCGCCCGGACAGCGGCGCGGTCAGGGGCTAAAGCGACCGTCTTTGGCAACTCCTCTGTGACGATGTGCACCTGCGCAACGCGTTGGTAAGAAGGTAGGGCTTGGGAGCGGCGTTGAACTTCTTGGCGCACCATCGCTTCAAATGCTTGCAAGCGCTCAGGAGAAGTTGTCCACTCAGGCTCAGGCACGACAACCAAGTGGGGGCGCTCGCCCATCGTCTCCTCGTCCCACATCCCTATCACGCACAACTCCTTAACACCTGTGATCCCTGCCAACCTGCGCTCCACTTCTTCGGGGTAAACATTTTTGCCCGCAGCGGTGACGATGACATCCTTGACGCGTCCTGTGATGTAAAGGTAACCGTCGCGGTCAAAGCGTCCCAAGTCGCCCGTGTGCAGCCAACCTTCCTTCAGCATCCGCTCCGTTGCTTGCGGGTTGCGGAAATAGCCGACAAACACATTGGGACCGCGCACGAGAATTTCGCCCACGCCCCGCTCATCGGGATTGGCGATGACAACCTCCACACCGGGAAGCGGTTTGCCTACAGAACCACGCTTGGGACGGGTCATGGGGTTTACGGTAACAACTGGGGACGCTTCTGTCAACCCATACCCTTCGCACAGCAAGAAGCCCATTGCGGTGAAATCGTCAAAAATGGTGGCAGGCAGCGCAGCGCCACCACTGATCAGCACCCGCAACTTCCCACCGAACTGACGATGCACCTGAGCAAAGAGGTGCCGACCGATGTTGCGTCCTGTTATCGCCAGCCATACACGACTGAAGAGTTTCAAAGCATTGAAAACGAACCACGCCCCTCGTCCGCGCTTGCGAACTTCGGCATGAATGGCTTCGTGCAAAATCTGAAACACTCGCGGCACCCCAATGAGGGCCGTAACGCCCACTTCCCGCATCGTTTCCATCACGGTGCGCGAGCGGAGGTTTTCTGGGTAAGTGATGGTCGCTCCTGCCCATAGCGTCACCAACAGTTCGCTCGTGAAGGCAAAAGCATGGTGAAGGGGTAACAGCGAAAGACAATGGTCGTTTTGCAACGGCGGCAACACTTTCACAATGGCTCGCAGGTTGCTCAAGAAGTTCCGATGCGTCAACATCGCCCCACGCGGCTCTACCGTCGGTCCTGTGATGAAGATAATAGACGCAACGCTGTCTGGGTCCACTGCTGGAAGCATCGTCGTAGGGCTTATCGCTTCCCCTTCGGCTTCAACCAGTTCTGAGAAGGAGTAGATGGAGATGGCAAGTTGCTCCCGTTGAAATGCTTCCCGCAAAGTGGCAACCAAATTGTCGCTAAGCAGCGCGGCTTTTGCTTCTACGAAAGTGGCGATGCGGGTGATATCTTCAGGTCGCCATTGCCGGTCAAGGGGAACGACGGTCGCACCAGCGCAAGAAGCACTGAAGTAAGCCACCACCCACTCAGGGCAATTATCGCCGCAAAGGACGACGCGATCGCCTGGTTGCACCCCTGCTTTCAGCAACTGATGGGCATTGTGGCGCGCCAATTGCCACAGTTGCTTGTAGGTGTAGCGAACCCACTCCCCGCGCCGCTTTTGCTGCAGCGCCACTTTATCAGGAAACCTCGCCGCTGCGTAAGCCAGCAAATCGGGCAGCGTCTCTATGTTCTCCGCTGCCCCATTGTCCTCCGCCATCCGCAGGATGTGCCGCTTCAAACCGGGAATGTGCACTTCCTGCAAGTAATGCCGCCAGTCTATGGTGGTCACATCAAAGGGAAAAGCCTTTCGGTCGTCTTCGTCCATCGCTTCCCAAAGCCGCTGCAGGTTAGTCGTTGCAAAGAACGCTCGCATGTGGGTGTAAGGGGCGTAAATGCTGACGAAATACTCCAACCGCTCCACCGCTGCCTTGATGATGCCGAGCCGCCGCTGCCACGATCGGGCGAAGGCGAGAAAGGAAAATTTCTGCGCCAACCATTCCTGCCACTCCACAAGGCGCTTGCGGCGCGCCAGCCATTTTTGGTAGCGCGGTAAGGGCGGAAGGGTCCAAGGCTTGACTTTTAGCGGTCGCCCATCTCGGTCCACCAACGGTTGCTGCTCAAAGAACGCCACACACCACCGAACCATGTCCCGCAAAGTTAACAAGTTCTGCGTGCTGGTGGCAATCTGAACAACGACGGGACGAGGGACGGGAGACGCGGGACGGGAAAGAACTTGGTGCGCCATTGCCGCAATTGCGGCAAGCACAGCGTTGACAACGAAGTCGCACGGGATGAGATCCACCACGCTGTCAGGGTCGCCGGGAAAATCCACCAGTTGGCGCTTGGCAAAGCCAATGATTAGCGGGTCTGCCATCCGTTGGTTTTCAATCCACCCTGGCTCTGGCTCCTTGAGAGTGCTCTCAATGATGGCGGGGCGCAAGATGAGGGTGGGAATGTCGTCGCACTCGTGCACCAATAACCGCTCTCCTAACCATTTCGTGTAAGTGTAAGTGTCGTTGAACCCGCGTGCCCGCGCCCGCTTCATGCCCTCCTCCACAAGGGCTTCCCGAACAGCGCGGTCGCGGATAGGAGGTGGTGTTTCGTCATCGTTCACCTGCTCTTCCACATTGCGGCACAGTTGTAGCAGTTCGGCGATTTCTTCCTCAATGCCTGTAGGGTCTGGCGGTTCTTCAGGAATGACCCCGTTGCGGATGCCGCAGACATAGCAGGTGGAAATGTGAGCGAAGATGGGGGCGGGTTTGCCCAACGATTGGCGCAACTCCCTCCCCCGCTTGGCAAATTGGAGCATGCGATGGACGCCTAAGGTGTTCATGGTTAAAGCGCGGTCTAAGCGCTCGTCAAAGGACACGACAGCAGCGCTGTTGACAATGATGTCTGTTTCGGCTGCCACGCGTTCGTAAGTCTCTTCGTCCAAACCCAGTCGGTCAAAAGTTAAGTCGCCCTCCAACACGACAACTTTTTCGGCGACGAAGGCGTCAAACGCCTCTTGGTAGCGTCGGCGCAAAGTGGTGAAGATGGCGGAGCGGAACAGTTCCTTCCACACGCGCTCCTGCGCTGTCAGCCACGAACCGTCGGGCAACCGCTTTCCGCGCACCAGTAGATACACGCGGTGCACCTCAGGCAGCGTTCGCAAGATTTTCTCCACCAACGCTTTGCCCAGAAAACCTGTCGCGCCCGTGATGAACAGCACCTTGTCGCGGTAGAACTCACGCACCCAACCCATCGCTGTCAACGCTCACCTCTTCAATTTGTCGTCGTTGGGTAAGCCATCCCTTGCGAATGCGCTTTGTTCACTCGTCTGCCGAGCATCTACATTGTAGCGGGGCAATTGGGGCACAGGAATATTGGCATAGCCTTTTGAGTTCTAATCCAAAGACCATTGCAAGCACCAATGCTCCCCGTTGCGCCTATGCCAAACGGAAAAGCAATCCAAGCGCCAATTCCTTTCAACTATAGTTTTGCACAACCCAATTTTTCTGGAAAAAGCAAGGATTTTTCCCCTCTTTCCCCAACCCAAAGGTTGCCGAATGCCCCTACAAGCAT
>FWWM01002642.1_pt1 | contig 47497 bp, 35 predicted proteins | sample 2228351 | NCBI WGS metagenome assembly FWWM01 (sample SAMEA103939774, study PRJEB20133) | metagenome | reverse complement strand
CTCGCCGCGGCCGAGTTCTGGCTGTTGCGCGAGGAGGCCAAGGCGCTGACCGGCGACCTCTGCCGCTTCCCCCTCATGTACGGCGGGAAGCTCCTGGGCAGTAGCAGAGAGGTCCAGCTGGCAGTGGACAAATTCGGACGGCCGGTGGCGGTGCCAATAGACTCCCTCCCCACAGTCCACTCCGTAATTATCGGCCCCTCTGGGATGGGGAAGTCGTGGACTGTCGCCACTTGGCTCCTCAAGCTGGCCGAGGCCGGGGTGAGGGTGGTGGTGGTTGACCCCCACGGGGACTACCTCTACTGGGCGGGAATTGTGGGGGCGCAGGTATTGAAAGTGCCCGGGGAGGTCCCCGACGACTTGGCGGAGGTGTTGAGGCAGAGCCAGTGGTTTAAGCGGTTGCTGGCCGAGCTTGGGAGCACAGACGGCGCCGACGTCGCCAAATGGCTGGAGCAGAGAGCCGCCGAGAAGGGCCTCTCGCCGAGGGCCGTGCCGGTGTCGGGGAGGCACGTGGTCTTCGACATCACCGCCCTCAGCGCGGACTCCGCGGCGCAGATGCTCTGGGCCGCCGTCCTCCTCATATACCTAGTGTCTAGGTATATGCGGGAGAAGTCGGAGAAGCTCCAGACCGTGATAGTGTTCGACGAGGCTAGGCTATTGTCAAAACACGGCGTTAGGGGCGGGGAGACGTTGATCGCCATGATCGAGGACTTGGTGCAAGGCGGGAGGAAGTTCGGCTTCGGCGTCTGGTTCATACTCCAGCTGGAAACCCAGCTCCCCCACGACCTAATCCGCTCCGCCGCCATACAGCTCATCCTCGGCGGCAATGAGATGTTCGTCAAGGGGGCCGCCCAGTCCCTATACCTAGAGCAGGCAGATGTGAACTTCTTGTTAGCCGCCAGGACGCCGGGGGAGGCCGCCCTCGGGGGCCAGCCCACGGCAATGGGCGTCTTGCGCATGGCCCCGCGCAACATCAAATACCACGTCTACATCCCCCTGGACAGAAGGCTCAAGCCCCAGAGGTGATGGAGGAGTGCAACCGCCGGCCAGACCTCTGCGACCCCTACGGCGTGGCCAGAGAATCGGCAAGAAATCCGCCCCCGCCGCCGGCGGGTTCTCAAGAGGCGCCTCCGCCTGTGGCCGCGGGGGAGCCGCCCGCCTCCATCCCGCCCTCTGAGCCGGCTGTGGAGCTCCCGCCGGGGCCTCCAAAGCCGCAGGAGGCGGCTGGCGCCGTGGTGAGGTATAGGAGACTTCTTATACCCACCTACTGGCAGGTGGCTAGCGACGCCGCCGCTAGGCTGGGGGACGTGGTCGTGGTCTTCCCCGACAGGTGGCTCCTCTTGAGGCGCGTGAGGAGGCCCCCCAGCTGGTCTGACCCGGACGAGGGCTTTTTCGCCACCGGCTTTTTGAACAGGCAGGTGTGCGCCTACGGCTACCTCCCGAGGGGGGCGCTGGAGTACGTGGTGCAGCTGGCGAGGTCTGGGGCCGTAGTCGCCGCCATGTGTGACATAAGGGCGAGGGCCAAGCCCCCTAGGCGCCTAGAACTGCAGTGGCTGTGGCGGACTGAGGGCTACCTCGTAAACCTCTCCCCAGCCAGAATAGCCGTCCTCCAGCCGGCCGCGGAGGGCAAGCGGTACTTCGTGGCAGATCTAGCGAGGAGAGGCTGCCCAGCCTACTCGCACTGGGTTAACCAGATACTACAGGCGCTGGGCGTCCTCGCGAGGCTGACATGCTAGCGCCATGCTGGAGATAGTAATCGGCTCCGTTCTAGACAGCACGGCGGAGCGGCACTACACTGTCTGCCAGTCGGAAAAGACCACAGGCGTCGGCTTTGAGCTGACGCCGGAGGGGCAGTTGGTTTTTGCCACAATTTTCTTTAGGTACAACTACCCGATTACTCCCATACGCCACACAGCCGACTTGTTGCAGTGTTCCAACCCGCTGTGTCTCCTCTTCCGCTTTGCGGATTTCAGCCCCCTAGAAGAAGGGCCCGGGAGGTATCAGCTAAGAGTAGCCGCGGTAGACCCGGTGGGCCTCGCCGTTGGGCTAGCCCTGGCCCACTACCTCGATGCTAAATACGGCGGGGGGTGGCTGGTGGAGGTATACAGCGACGCTTGGCCTCAGTTCACCGACTTGCTTGCAATGGCCAAGCCGCTGGAGGGGACGCTTAGGGTGTACACCTCGGTCTACGACCCCCGCGTGGTCGTTGCCGACCGGGTTGTCTACACGCTTCAGTCAATTTCGGTGGAGGCGCTGGCGGCTAAGAAGGAGTGGAGAGGGGGCAAGATGTGCCGCGCGGCGACGCCTGAGTTCGCCGCCGCCGTCGAGGAGGACCTTCTGGAAATTGTGAGGGAGGTGTGGGAGGCGGGAGGCTTCGTGGCGCTAAAGTTCGCCCAGGAGAAGTTCGGCGAACGCCTGTTGAAGGCCATCAACGCAGGGTTGCTTAGGCTAGACGCCCTTACGCTGACTGTCAGGATAACAGAACTAGGGGCAAAGGCGCTGGGGATATGATGCACCAGAAGCTCTTCCACTTGGTGGTCGCGACGGAGGGAAATGCATTGGTAACTGGCCTCCCCGGCACGGGGAAGACTAGCCTAATCAAGTGGTCTCTGCGGGACATACCGCCCGACTTTGCCGTCGTCGTCTACGACACTGTTGGCGATTTCAGGGAGTGCGACTTCGCGGGCCGCTACTCCGTTAACCCCATGGATCTACAGCCGTCTCGGTTTTTGGAGATACTGGAGGAGGCCTTGTCGGCCACTTACGGCGAATATGCATACCTCCTCACGCCGGCAATGGCGGAGCTTATCACAAGGGCTATCGAGAACGGCGCTGAGACGCCGTCGGCGGTTAGGTCTATGGTGTACAAAATAGCGGAGGCCCACGAGGTGGACACGGCGCACGCGGTCCGCAGGCGTCTAGCCCATCTCGACTACCCGCAGTTCCTCAAATCGGACGTGCCGATTAAGCCTGGCAAGTCGACGTGCGTCGACATCTCGGCGCTGGACCGCGTGGGGAGGATGGCCTTTGTCTTGACGCATCTCGAGTTGACCCGCAGGAGTAGAAACGTCATATACGTCATAGACGAGGCGCATAGGTTCTTGGCCTTCGCCAACCGGTACTCGCTCTTGGTAGACCACTTGAGGACGGGGAGGGCCATGGGGAGGTTCTTCGTCTTGGTTTCGCATTCGTTTGGTGAATTCCGTAGACACCTCGGCTACGTCAAGATGTCCATCCGCTTCTTAGACTGGGACTGGGAGTCGGACAAGATGCCACCCCTAGGCCCCAGTGAGGCCTTGGTGACGCTCTGGGCCGCCTCCACGAGGTCGGCGGCTATGCTGTCGAAGATGGGCATCCCCCTAGCCGGCGGCGTTTCGAGGTTTAAGCTTCAAGTCCCGCCATATGCGGCGGGATCCCCTGCGTGAGGCTATCAACATGTTGAGGCAGGACTTCCCCGGCAAGTCGAGGAGCTGGATTAGGCGCGCCATTATGCGCCTCGGCGACGTTAAGGAGCTGAAGAGCGGCCTCTACCTGGTGGAGGGCAGGAGGGAGCTGGGGGACTGGAAGCCGCTTTACCAAGTGTGGTTTTCTGAGAGGGAGGGGAAGTGGTACTGCACCTGCTACTTCACGACGTTTGGGTTTATTAGGCAACGCGATATATGCACCCACGTGGCGGCTGTGTTGCTATACCGCCGGTACAAAAAGGCGCTGGAAAAGGCGGAGAGGAGGCGCGTATACGTGGCAGAGGCAGAGGTGGAGTGTAGAGGGCGGCTATCGGCCAACGGGGAGCTATACGCGAAGCCCGCCGCCGAGAGGGTAGACCTCACCTTCTACGCCTCGCCGCGGTACAAAATCCTCGTGATTTCAATCACGAGGCGGATAGTGGTTAAGTGCAACGGCCTTGAGGTGCTGGAGCTCGTGGGCGAGGAGGTGCCCCTCGCCACAGCCAAGTTCTTGGTGGAGAGGTGGCATGGCCGTTAAAAAGACCAAGAAGGGACGGTTTGTCCTGAGACCGGCCTCCCTGGCCGATTTTCAACGCCTCTACGTAGACGTCTTCTCCATTGCCGCCTCCCTCGCGTACCCGGAGGAGTTGTTTAAATCGGCCGCCGAGGCGGGGATAGATGCCGTCTTTGTAATAGACGCCTGGCACGAGTCCCACATCCCCCTTGCGAGGCGCTACCTAGAGCACTGCCGGAGGTACGGGCTGGAGTGCCGCCTCTCCGAGCAGAAGCCGGCTGAGCAATACGCCGTGGAGCTGTGCGAGGCGGAATGCGGCTCCGGTTGCGCAGTTGTCACTAGGGACTACGACGCCGCTCTGAAGGCGAGGAGGTGCGCTGTGCTATTGTTTTGGCGTGGTGGATTTTGGCTCGTGTCGCCTGCGTAGAAGCCGGTGTTGTACGGAAGTGGAAGGCGCCGACTTGTTGGAAGTTGTTCAGCGCATCGGCGGCCTTGTTGTACGTTTTTCAGAAAAAAAAAATACTGGTGTTTTTCTCTGAACATGCCAGGCATAAGGAATATATACACGAGCGCGTTGTTGGCTGTGCTTGCGCTGGCGGCTGTTGCTCACGCCGGCGACGAGGCGTTTATAGTCAACTCGCTGTTCGGCGCCTTCTCGCTTATAAATGTGCCGGACGCCCTAATGCCCCGATACGAGCTATTCCACACCGCGTACGTAACGAGTAGCGGGATTACGATTGTAGACGGGCCGTTGATACCCGGCGCAAACGCCACAGAGCTGGCGGCGTTGGCCAAGGCCGTCCTCCACGACCTTAGACAACAGCTAGACAACGGCTCGTTGCAGATTGCGGCGAACGAAACCGGCTTATACGTCTACCAAAACGGCACCTTGGCGTTTGCAATGGCCACGGCTGTGCCGGAAAACGCCACTGGGTGGCTCTCCGTGGAGTTCGGCAACTGGACTTCGATGCGCCTTGACTCAAACACCTGGCTTAACTACACGAGGGCTAAGGCGGCTGGGAGGGACTGGCTAGTTCTCTACTACGTGAGGTACGTGAACGAGACCCACCGCCTCTACGTCATAACGCTGGCCGAAATTGAGGAGGGAGGATATGGCAGAGTCTTCACCTGGGCTAACTACTGGTTTAAGAACAAGACTGTCTACTTCGGCGACTGGGTGGTGGTGGAGCGAAACGTCACGCTGTCTCAGTACTACGCCCTGCTGTCCACCGCGGTGGACCGCCTCGCCAAGAAGTGGCAGTCATCAGACAAGCAGTACAAGCCGCAGGCATACCCACAGATATCACAGGCACTGATGCAGATATCAAAAGCAATAGCCGGGACAGACATAGACGCCGTGTTGAAAAAAGGATACGCGCTGGTGACAGACATAGCGCCAATAGCGTTTTTAAAGGCTGGTTTAGTATTGGGAGTAGTGAGTGGAGTAGCTGCGGGGGCTCTTTCCTACCAGGCACATCGTAGTGTGGGCCGTGCAGTTGCATGTGGCTTATGGGTAGGCACTACTGTATTCTTCGCTACAGTAACAGGCCCCTACGCGACAACATTTGGAACTATAGTTGCTCACGGGTTATATTACGGAGTTTTCAGAGGTATTGTTGTGACTAGTCGAATTTGCTAGACAATGCATGCTAGGGCACAACTCTTTTATGTTTTTTTAATCCTTTACTTTGCTGGGTTTCTTATCTTCTTTTTAGAGGGGTTTGAGGTTTGGCTCGTCTTCTCACTGAGTTACATATTACATTTCCTATTGCTGTTCCTCCTAGTTCAAGGTCTAGGGCTGTGGAACCAGACATTATACGGCTTCATGAGTGTTACTATGCTTCTCTTCTATTACTTCGCACGCTCTCGCGACGTCTTTACCGAGTTTCTCAACTGCGTTGTGCTCGGTCCGCCGGCTCTTGCAATGTACGCAACGCTTCTCTACTTGTTGTTTTATGACAAGATTGCGTGGACTTATTTCCTTAGGGGTTTTGGCCTAGGAGTTGCTATGTTGTCGGCGTTGTGTTTCGTTAAGCCCTCCTTCTACGCGTTGTTGAGCGTGTTTTTCGCCTTGCTTTTCTCCGCGGGGTATGTCTCCCGGTTCGGCCGCGTGCCCCTCCGCGTCTACGGGGCCGCCGCCGCCTCAGCCGCCGCGGCCTTGACCGCGCCGGATGAAGCCGCAGTAATAGCCACAGCGGCGCCGTACGTGGCATTAGCCGTACACCAGTTGCTCACCCGGCGGGGAGAAGTCGGCAGCACTCCACAGAAGACGCCCGCCAGTAGTAGCCTCGCTTATGGCGTAGTGTAATGCCCAACGGCGCCGTCTAGATAGCCGCTGTTATGCCGGCGGCTTATTTCGGGCTGAGGGGGGCAGCCTCGACGGCCCTTTTAAGTAGCGGGCTGTTATTGATCTAGTAACTTGTTTAGACCAGCCCAGCGCTTAAAATGCCGACTGCACAAAGAGCCAAGCCGCCAGCGGCGTTGAAGAACTAGTTAAACGCCCCCCTTGTGCGGACTCTGCCCTTACGTAGGGGGTCTTGCCGCTTTTTGCCAAGACCGGCCTTCCACAACTCAGCCGCCTCTACGTAGACGCGTTTTCAATTGCGGCCTCTCTGCCGGAGAAGCTTTTTAAGTCAGCCGCTGAGCCGGGCGCAGACGCCGCTCTGAAGGCGAGGAGATGCGCCGTTCTGTTATTCCAGCGGGGCAAATTATGGCTTGTGTCAAAGGCCTAGCCGGCGCCTAGTCTTCACGGCCATAGTAGCTGGGCGTATGCCAACGCCTCGTCCAAGGCCATTAACAACTCCCAGCTCCTAATCCTCCAAGTCCCTACACCGCCTCGCCACGTATTCGGCCATGGCCAACGCCTTGGCAATGGCAGAGGCGGCCTTCCTCACGTCGATCGGCAAAAGGCGCCTAAGCCTCACGGCGACGCCCAATAAGTCTGTCAAGTTGCCGAGGAACTGCGTTTGAGAGGAGCGCCACCCCGTCTAAAGCCGGCGGCCCAGAACCCACATGTAGCCAGACAGCCCCCTCACCTCCACTCTGCCTAGGTAGAGATACATGGCGAAGAGAAAAACGCCACTTTATAAACATAACTGCGAAGAACGGCGCTGGGTATTGTCGTTTAGCACTAGCCAACATAAAGGCGAAGAATGGCGCCCGCCAAGACGGCACAGGGACATATTTGAATGTAAAGCGCTGAGAAAAAGAAGCTCGCCGCACGACAAAAAACCAAAGAAAAACTTAAAAACCCAAAAGAACCACACACGTGAGCGGCCGAAATCAAAAGATAGTTGAAACCCATATCCACTTTCTGCGCCGTCTCCTGGACTAGATACTTGCTGCCGAAATCAAAAGATAGTTGAAACAAGAGGGGGTCTGAAAAAAGGGCCAGTAGTTTAGGGTCAAGCGCGCCGAAATCAAAAGATAGTTGAAACCATCTACCTGGCACCGCTTTTAGAGGGCGGTGGCGTGTCTTACAGAAGAGGAGGCGGAGGAGCTTCTTAAAGAGAAGGTTTATCCGCACCCCCGGCCAGTAGCCGTATGCCCAAGCGGCCACTTTCCGACGTGCCTGAGGAGTGCCGCTGGGCTTTCGACATCTTCTCGGGGGAGAAGGCCGAGAGGGCTCTCCAGCTGTGCATGAGGGGCTACACGCTTAGGAAGATGGCGTTGATGACGCCGATGGAGATAGCCGACTTGCTCGGCTATGAAGACGTCACCGACGCCGAGAAGGCGGCTAGGCGGCTGAGGGAAGCCGCCGGCATAGACTCAAGGCCTCTCACAATCGCCGACCTCAAGAAGAGGCAGGACAAGGTGCTGAAGACGGGGGTGGCCGAGTTCGACGAGAAGACGCCTTGGAAGGGGGTTAAATTTGGATTAGTATACGGCTTCGCCGGCGAGTACGGCACTGGCAAGTCGTTGTTCGCAAAGCAGATATCGGCCGTCGCCCTCGCCGCTGGGTTGAAGGTGGCCTACTTCGACACGGAGGGCACCTTCGACGTTGATTCCGGCACCATGGAGGCGCTTTTCCGGCGATTCAACGTGCCGGAAGACGCCTACACCCGGCTCCTCATCTACAGGCCGGTGGACAGCTTCGCTCTCATAGAGCAGTTGAAGGAGCTGTCAGAAGACGTGGATGTCGTCGTGGTGGACTCGCTCGTGGCGCCGTTTAGGGCGGAGTACAGGGGGAGGCAGTTGCTGGCGCCTAGGCAGCAGGCCATGCTATACGCCCTCAACCTACTGCTAAGGCTGGCTAGGCTCGGCAAGCTGGCCATCGTGACAGACCAGGTAATGGACGTCCCCGCCTTCTTCGCCGTCAAGAGACCGGCTGGGGGAAACGTCTTGCTTCATACGGTGCAGGCCTTGTTCATGATGGAGCGGCCCAGCAAGAGCAAGCTTGAGGGCGTTATGTGGCCGCTGGACGTCCCCGGCATGGCCCCCAGCGTGGAGATTAGGTACAGGATTCGGGAGGATGGCCTATACTGAGTTCTTCTGTGATGGTCCTGTCGTTTTTACATCTTTACATGGCATAAGGGCATACAGTTCTTCAACATCATGTGGTTAGGCATGTCTCCGCTGGTGAAGAACTGCGGTGGACTTCGCGGCGCCCAGTTCTTCAAAGACGGGCCTCTGCCCAACAATTCGCCATTGAAGAACTGCGTTTGGAATAACGGCGCCCAGTTCTTCTATGCCGAGGAATTCGGCGTATGTACACCGCGGAAGAACTACGACTGGGTCAAAGGCGCCTCGTTCTTCTACGCTGAGTTTTTCGCCGCCTCTACGCCGCGGAAGAACTGTATTTGGAATAACAGCGCGCAGTTCTTCAATTGCGGGGATATGCCGTGTTCTGCGCCGTGGAAGAACCGCATCTTGGAAGAAGGCGCTTTGTTCTACAATGGCGTGGACACGCCGCGGAAGAACTATGACTGAAGGCGTTTTGGGAAGCGGCGTCTTGCCCATGGGCGTGAGGTGGTACCTCTGGGCCAGCAAGGGCAGGCTCTACATAACGCTGAAGAGGGGGCCTGTGAGGAAGACAGTCTACCTAGGCAAGGCGGAAGCCCCCTCGGAGCTGGAAGAAGCGGCGGGGGGAGAGCGCGGAGAGTGCCTCCGCTTGTTAAAAGAGCTGGCAGAGGCCTTCGAGGAGGCGGTGGAGATTGCTAAAAAGGCCAAATACGCCGAGTCTAAGGAGGAGATGAGGGAGGCCCTTAAAGAGCTGTCGTATAGGCCGCGCGCGTTAGAGGAGGCCCTGGAGTTCTTGGGGCGCTAGGTTTTTCCGGCCTTTCTCCAAGGCGCACATGAACTGGCTGGTGTTGGCGGCAGTCCTCATGGCCTACCCGCTGTCGGCGCTGTTCTGGCTGGTGCTGGAGCCCTCCGGTTGCATGGGGCCTCTCCCCGGCAGGTTGAAGAGGGCGCTGGTATTAGCCGCGGCCTTCACCGCAGGCGCGGCCCTAGTCGCTGTCTTGGCCGACTACCTATTCCTATGATCTATGCCTAGGAAGTGCGACTGCCGAGAGGCGGCTAGGCGTCTTGCAGATATGGGCTTCTCTGCGGCTGAGATTGCCAAAATTTTCGGCGTGTCGCCGAGGGCGGTTAGGTATTGGCTCTCGGCAAGCCGCCGAGAGGGGGCGAGGCCCAAGCTTATGGACGCCGCGCCGGCCGCGCTGATAGACAACGAGTGGGTGAAGATACTGAGAGGCAAAGCCTAGCGACACTCTTCCCCCCACAAGAGGAAAAATTCCGACGTCTTTTTTCCGCCTGGCAGACGCGGGGAAAAATCACGTCTTTTTTCTTCCGCGCATGCGGATAATCCCGGCGTTTTTCATCCTCGCCGTGCGTTGTGTCGGAAGGCCGGGTCTCCGCCACAGGAGGAAATAGACGGCGAGTTTTTTCTTGAAGAGCGCCTGCGGGCGGAAAAAACACGGCGTTTTCCTTCCGCACGGCATAAGGCGGAAAAACTTCGTCGAAGATCTTCCGCATATGTGCTGACGGCGTCTATCTACGTGAGGAAAAATAACGCCGAAAATCTTCCGTGCGCGGTGGGTTAATTTAAGGTTTATCCACCCTCCAGAATTGACGTGGCATGCCCAACAAACCAAAGACCAAAACCAAGAAAGCGCTGGTATTAGCGGCGCTGGCGTTGTTAGTGCTGGCTGTGGATGTATACGCCCAGCAGAAGGAGCCGATTGACGTGATTAAGGAAGCCCCCTTTATGGACACGATTAAGGGGGGTCTTAGGATACTGCTGGCGCTGATAGGCTTCGCCTCGATGACCGCCATGGCTCTGCTGGCGATATACGCCTTCGTGATGTACGTCCTGGGGCCCACCCACTGGTACAGGTGGCAGGCCTTGATCTCAGTGGTTGAGAACTTCAAGTGGCTAATCGTCGGCGCCGCAGCCTTCCCCTTCGCCATAGCCGCCGCGGTGTACGGGATAAACGTCGTCTTAGGCGGGTACGACGCGAAGCAGCTCTCAGTAACACCGCAAGAGGTGGCGGTGAAAATGCTTGAGGCCATATACGTGGAGCCGTTTAGACAGGCCTTCGACTGGGTGTTCGGATAATGGACGCCGCCCAACAAGTCCTAGACCTTTTTTCCTCCCTCCCCCTTTTGGGATACGCCTTTATCCCCATCGCCGCCTACGCCGGGTACGGCCTCCTCCTCTGGATGATGGGAGGCCACGGGAGGGAGGAGGCGAGGGCGGTCTGGTTCCGCTCCGTAGTCGCCGCGGCCACGGTGGCCTTCGCCCTGCTGGCCTCGGTGTGGGTGGGGTACGCCGCGTCTCTCTACATGAACGTGACCAAGGTCCCGGCGTCGTGTTTGGCCAGCTTTAAGCCGGCGCCTGACCTAAACCTCTACGCCTACAGCGTGGCCGTGGAGGAGGCCTTGGACTGCGCCTACGGGGAGTTCAGCAGCAAGTTCAACGGCCTCAAGGAGGTGTACATCAACGTGTTTAGGGCGGCGGCCATCGCCGGCGCTGTGCCGTTGTTGTCCAGCTGGAGCATGGGCGTCTTCCAAGCCGCCATGCCCATGTCAGGCGCGGCCTCCGGCGCGTTGATCTCGCTGTCGGTGGCCATGGCGGCTGTGGGCATCGCCAAGGGCCTCGTCGCCTTGATGGGCCTCGGCGCGTTTCTGTTAGCCACAGAGCGCTTGACGCCCCTAGGCGCCTTGATCCTCGCGGCGGCCATGGTCCTCCCAGCCGCCCTAGCCGGCGCCGCCGACGCCGTGAGGGAAGTGCCCTTCCGCGGCGGGGATCTAGGCCAAATAATAGCGTCCGCCCTTGGGGGCTACTGGCGAGCCGTGGACTGGGGATTGCTAGTCGACGACACGAAACACGCCGCCGCCATATCCACATACATCGCCACAGCCCTCTCGCTGGCGTCCGCGGCGACGGCCGCCGCCGCATACGCGTTGTCCAGAGTGGCCCAGCACCTGTCAGTGGAGTAATGGACATCACCTTTTTCCTCCTCCTCGCCGGGGGCCTGTCCGCCCTCTACCTCCTCCTGTTTAGGGGGGACGAGGAGTGGTACGTCCCCATCGCCGGAGCCGCGCTTTCAGTCCTGGCGCCTCTGGTTATACACCTGGTCTTCTCGGCGCTTGTCCCCTTCGCCGAGAGCCCCGTGTACGTCTACGGGGTGCTGGACGTAGAGAGGCACTTGGAGTGGGCGTATGAGCAGATCCACAAAACGGCGGAGGCCGCCTTTTTCGCCGCTGAGGCGGCTTTATACGCCATGGAGGGGGCCTACGCCGCCTTGACGGCCGCGCTGGCGGTAGTCGCCGCGTTGACGGCGGGCGTCGGGACATCCGTAGTGGTCACAGCCCTCAAGGCGGCTGGCTACGCCGAGCCGCTGACGGGCATTCTCGCATCGGCCTACAACGTGGCCATGGGCGTGGCCATGGCTTACCACGTGTTGGAGAAGGTGGCGGAGGCCGCCCTAAAGTTCACCCCGGCGTTGCTGACAGCCGGCATGTTGCTCCTGCCGTTGCCCCGGGCCAGGGCTGTGGGCGGGGCCCTCCTGGGGATGGGGCTAGTGCTGTACACAGGCGCCATGGCGGGGGGCTACTTCGCCCAGCCGGCGTTGGCCCTGGCCAACTGGACAAAGGCCATTGTGGCGTGGGTTGAAGAGGCGCCGAAGCCCCCCGCCAACGCCACGGCCTCCGCCTACGTGTTCACGGAAGGCGGCGGGATGTACTTCGCCAGGTACAACGCCACTCTGCACATGCCCCGGGTCTACGAGCTGTGGCGGGGAGTAGCCGAGGCGGCCCTCCCCATAAACATCTCCTACTACCGCCTCCTGCTTCTAAACGGCTCAGACTACGTCGCCGGCGCGGGCTTCGCCCCGATGTGGAACGGAAACGCCACTTGGACTGGGGTGGACAAGGGCTACCCCTACGCCGTCTTCGCCTGGCTGGACGTGCCGAGGGAGCCCCGGCGGGTTGCCTGGACCCACGACCACAGCCACGTCTACGCCATAGCCAGCCCCAACGAGACGCTGTTTGTCGTATACCCCGCCGCCCCCAACCAAGAGCCTATAAACATCACCGTGGGGGAGTACGCGGAGAGGGTGATGGGGGCGTGGGCGGCCTTTCTCAACGCCACGACGCCGTTTTGGCGGGTGGACACAGGCCCCCAGCCCTTCTGGCGGCTCCTCTACGCCGACGTGGTGGTCCACGTCAACCTCACCCGGCACACCCGCATATACTCCGGCGCGGACAGCGGAGTGGTCGGGGTCTGGGGCTGGATTAGGGCGCCAGACGAGGAGAGGTGCTACGTGGGCGGGGTTGAGGTCGGCTGTGGCCTCGCCGACGTCACCTCTGAGCCGGGCCTCTACCAGTACAACATAGAGGAGGGCGCGAAGAGCTGGGCTAGGCCCTCCACCAGAAGCCTCGTCGTCAAGCTAAACGCCACCCTCCCCCCGGCGCCTCGGCCCGCGAGGGGCGGCCACTTGGACTTCTACCGCTGGATGGAGACATGCGAGTGGTGCGAGGAGTACCATAACGGGACGTGCGTTAGGTGGGCCTCCACCACGAGGGAGGTGCGGGAGGAGCCCAGATGGAGGAAGTACACCAAGGAGGCGGAGGCCGAGCACAACGCCTCCCTCTACCTAAAGCCCTGGGTCCCGTCGGCTGAGGACGCGAGGATTATCCGCACGCCGTACACATACCGGGGCTGGGAGGTGTGGAAGGAAGTTGTTTACGGCCCGTGGAGCAACGGCGAGCCGCCTCCAGGCGCCTACTGCTACGCCCACGACGTGTCGCCGTATAAGAGAGTTGTCTTTTGGGACGTCCGTCACGCGGTGCGGGACGCCTACGCCTTCGCCTGGCTAAGCCGCGTGGAGGCTGACGCAGGGAGCGGCCCGGCCCTCCCGGACTACTACGACGGGGGGCCGGCGGAGGAGGAGGGCTTCTCCGTGATCAACCTCTTGAGGGGGGCTGAATACAGCTGGGAGTGCCGGTGGCACGTCCTTTCTGCTAACAGGCCGGAGTGGGGCCTTGTGCCCGCGGCAAACGCCAACTTGACCGAGCTACACCGGAGGTTCCTCATCTACCTCATGGCCCAGGGGGAGTACGCCAGCGCCAAGGTCGACTTAGCCCTCTCCGCGGTGGGCCAGCCGCCGCCTGACAAGCCCTCGCAGTACGCCGCAGAGGCGCTGAGGTGGGTGAGGGATGCCTTCCGCCGCAGCGGCGCCTTCTACCCCCTCCCCGAGCCCTCCCCAGACAGCTACCGCCCCCTAAACTTGTTGTTAGTCTGCCTCAGGTTTGACTGGGCCAACGAGACCGTCAAGGCCCCGGCGTCGGTGGTGATGGAGCCCGGGCTTGAGCCTTGGCTTTTCAGCTTCTACATGGCAGACTCCCGCCTCAGCCGGCTGACGGCTGAGAGGCTTTCGGCTATGTGGGCTTGGATTTACGCGCACCCGCCTCCCCCGCCTCCTCGGGAGGCGCTTGCCTTCTTGCCGGCGCAGTGGCCCGTGCCGTGGAACGGCTGGATGCAGTTGCCATACAACGCCTCCCCCGCCGCCCCGTTGCCCCCCGCCTCGTTTATGGGGATACCCGTGTGGCCGGTCTTCGGCCTCGCCGTGGCTGGGGCATACGTAATGGCGGCGTGGGCCTCCCTCTACCCGAACGTCTACATAGGGCTTTTAGCCGCAGTGGCCGCCCTTGAGGCCCTCTCGGCGCTCTTCGCCTTCCCCTCGGCGGGAGTCCTCCTCGCCAAGTTCGTCTGGAATGTGCTGGAGGACTTGGCGTTTTGGTACCAGGTCAGGCTGTTGATTAAGAGCAAGGTCTTCGCCAGGGCGTTCCGGGCCCACCCGGTGAGGGCCGCGGCTAGGCGCCTGGTGCAACGCCTCTACTACAAGGGTTATCTCAAAATCGGCGAGAGGAGGCGCCGGGAGCTGGAGAGGTTGCTGACGCCGGTGGGGGATATGGAGAGGGGACTGGAGAGGCGCGTCGCCCGCAGAGTGGAGGAGGCCGCGGAGAGGGCATTAAAGGCGGCGGAGGCAGTTAGGCGCGTTGCGGAGGCGGCGGCAGAGGCGGCCAAGGCAACGGCCGAGGCGGTGGAGAGGGCCTGGTCCTACGCCAAGCCTCTGTGGGAGGCCGCGGGCGCGCTGTGGGAGAGAGCGAGGGAGGCCGGCAGGAGGGCTTGGCGCGTTGCCCAGTGCCACGACGCGGTGTGCGCCTTGCGCGAGGTCAGCGCCAGGGCGGACAGGTGGTTTGAGGAGAGGGTGGCGGAGGCCGCGTCGAAGAGCCCCTTGTCGTACTTGCTTTTCTGGGCCCACTTCGACCCCCACGGCCGCCGCTGGGCCGCGGCGCTGAACACAGCGCTGTACTACGGAATGTTGAGGAGGGGGCTTATCACGAGGAGGGAGTTCGAGGAGCTGAGGAACTACCGGGACTACTTAATCGCGGTTAGGCTGGCGGAGAGGCTCAAGGCGCTTAGACAGGCAAGCGTAGAAGAGGCGGCAGAGGCGGCCAAAGAGGCGACCGAGAGGGCCACGGCCGCCTCCCTAGCCGCAATGACGCAGCTGGCCGAGGCGTTGCGGAGGGGAGCCGCCGCGGAGGAGGTGGAGAGGTTGTTGAGAGAGGTCTACCAGCCCTTAGCGGAGCTTCACCAGGGGGCCTTCTCCAAGCTGGCCGAGATAATAGCCACAGCCCTCGGCGAGAGGACGCCGGAGACTCCGGGGGAGCTGGCCGAGTTGCTAGTGAGGCGGGCCGCGGACTTCCTCGCGGCGGAGCCGCAGATACGGCAGACTTGGGCCGAGGAGTGGTCCTACCAGCTCTCCTTTGCCGGATACGCCAAGGCCCTCGCCGCTAGGGAGGTGGAGGAGAGGCTGGGCGAGCTGTACCTGCTGGCGCTGGCCTGGGACATAGCGAGGGGCAGGCTCGAGAGGCTGGAGGAGGCCAAGGCCGCGGTGGCAGTGGCCAAGGCGGAGTCTCTGGCGGAGCTGGGGGAGGCCTTGGCAAAACGCGGCGCGGGGCATGAGGAGGCCGAGGCCTTTCTAAAAGCCGCCGCGGCGAGGGTTAAGGAGGACGTAGCCAAGGTGCTGGAGGCCTTCGGCGTAGACGCCTCTTTCACAAAACTGTTGAGAATAGACGAGGAGGGGCTGGTCAAGGCCCTCGGCGAGGCCGGCCGCGCCGCCAAGCTGGCCGAGGCCGCCGTCAAGGCGGCGGAGGAGGCGAGGGCCGCCCTCGCCAAAATTGAGGCGGAGGGCGAAGCCGGCAGGCGCCTGGCAGAGGCGGCTAGGAGGGCGCTGGAGGCCTTGCTACAAGGACGCGGGGAGGAGGCAATTAGGCAGTTCAAGACAGAGGCCCTAGGCGGCGAGGCCGAGAAGTTGAGGCAGTTGGTCGTAAAAATTCTGCAGAGGACGGCGGAGAGGCTTGAGGCGGTGAGGAGGGAGGCGTATAAGCGCCTGCGGGAAATAGTGCACGACTTCCTCTGGGTCGGGAGGGCCGAGCCGCTGTTCACAATAGCGCTTCCCGGGGCTGAGGAGGCTCTCAGAGCCGCCGAGAGGGCGCTGAGGGCATTTGCAGAGGGCGCAGACAAGGAGAGTGTAGTTAGGCAATTCGGCGAGGAGATGGCCAAGATTAAACAGCACTACGCCGCCCTCGGCGCCGACGTGGGGCACTTGGAGGAGATAGAGAGGGGGGTGGCCTCTGTGCTCCGGCGGCTGGAGAGGCCGCCGCCCCTCAAGGCGCCGGAGGACGCCGCCGTCAAGGCTGAGCTGGTGAGGAGGGCGCTGGAGGCCCTATCGGACGACCGGGCCGCGAGGCTTGCCCTAATGCTGTACGCAGTGGGCGTAGACGTGGAGGAAGCGCTGGCGGCGAGGAGGGCGTATGAAATTATCTCTAGGGGGGAGCACGCGAGGGCGGTGCTGGAGGCGGAGGCGGCTGTGAGGAGGCTGGCGGAGAGGGCGGCGGAGCTGAGAGCTGCCCTGGAGCGCTACGCCGAGGCCAAGGCCGCGGCTGAGGCCGCTAAGGAGCCCTACGAGGCGGCGAGGCTCTTGGCTGAGGCTGACAGGCTGAGGGCCGAGGCCTTGGCGAGAGCCGCAGAGGCGAGGGAGGCCGCAGAGGCCGCCGCGGCTAGGGTCAAGGCGTTGGAGGAGGCCTTGGAGAAGGCCCCAGTCGGCTTGAGGAAAAGCGAGGCCCGCATCCCCGAAGACGTAGAGGCATACGTCTTGGCCCAGGCCTTCAAGGAGAGGGCCGAGAGGCTTAAGCGGGCAACGGGCGGGGAGAGGGCGAGGCTTCTGGCAGAGCTGAAGGCAGTCGCCGAGTTGCTCAGGGGGCGGCCGGCGGACGCGGTCAAAAGGGCCTTCGCCGGGGCTGTGGAGTTTAGGGCCGGCTCAACTGAAAGGGCAGAGGCCTTCGCCGAGGCTTGGAGGCTGGCCGAGGCGCTTAACAAATTCGCCGCGTGGGCCGCCGCGGCTAAGCAGTACGGCGATTTGGCGAGAGAGGCCGAAAAAGCCGCCGAGGAGCTGAGGAGGGAGATGTCTAGGCTTAGGGAGTTGCTGGAAAGGCGGCTGGAGGGCAAGGCTGGCGACGGCGCCGTGAGGGCACAAGTCGCAAGGGCGAGGGCGGCTGAGGAGCGCTTGAGGGCCTTGGCGGAGGTCCTCAGAAGGCTTGAAAAGCCGCCTCTGGAGGCGGCCCGCGTGGAGAGGACGGAGGTCAAGGCTCCGAGAGACGCTGTGCTTGCGGTGTTTGCAGAGGTCTTCAAGGAGAAGGTGGAGGAGCTGAGGGGGGCGAAGGGGGAGGAGAGGGGGGAGCTGTTGCGGCAGGTGAGGGAGCTGGCCTCGGAGATTAGGCAGTGGCCTCGGGAGCTGGTGGCGGAGGCCCTCAAGAGCGCCGATGTTTACGTAAAGCCGGGCTCTATTGCCGTTGACGAGAAGGCCTTGGAGGAGGCGCGGGCCCGCCTGAGGGAGCTGGCGGCGTCTATTGGCATAAGCGCAGATAAGCTAATGCTCTGGGCCTCCGTGACTCACAAGGCGGCGGAGGCTGTGCGCAGAATCAAGGAGGCGGAGGAGGTGCTGAGAGGCCGCAGAGAGATTTTAGAAATTTTGAACAAGGGCGGAGGGGTCTCGGACAAGGAGCTTGCCAAGCTCCGGTCTGGGCTTAGGGAGCTCGCCAGGGCTCTCCAGCTGTACCCGGAGCTGGCGGAGTTCCTCCGGAGCCCCAGCTTCGGCGCCGACCTGTCGGCTTTGGCCCGGGCGGCTGAGAGGCTTGGGCTCCCAGAGGCCGTGAGGTTCATCTCGGCGGTGGAGGAGGCGAGGTTTGTAGTAGATAAACACGGCTTTAGGCGGTACTACAGCGAGGCGCATCAAGAGGCGCTCAAAACGGCGGCGCCTAGGTGGCAGAAGGCCCTCCTAAAGGCCCCCATCGGCGCCCACGTGGTAAACGCCATGGGGCTAGACCTGGCGAGGGAGGTCTTCGCGCGCTATGAGCTCCTCAAGCAGTTCGGGGATGTGCTGATAGACATATCGCCGTATGTGCCCGCTAGGCTCGGCCTGCCCGCCCCGGTCTTCGACCCGGCCCTAATCGGGGTGGTCACTCCGCCTAAGCCCTACCCAGAGAAGGTGGCCAGGCACATCGCCAGCTGGGACGACTTAGGAGTACAAGAGGGGATAAGGAGGTTTTACAAGACGGAGCTGGGCAGAAGGCACAGGGCAGTGGCTGAGATCGCCGCGTTGGGCGCGAGGGCCGTCGCCTTCAGGAGGCTGGCGGAGAGGCTGATAAAGGAGGGGAGGGAGGGCGGAGACGTCTACAAGCAGATAGCCGGCCTTTTGATAGCCGCCAGGGCGGCCCGGGAGGAGGTGAGGATAGCCGCCCTTGCAGAGGCGGCTGGGCTAGAGGCCAAGCTTCTTAGGGAAGAGGCCGTTAGGCTCTACGCAAGCGCCGTGGGGGAGGCCTTCAGCCTCGCCCGAAATGTGCCGGTCTACGAGCTGGCGGAGAGGCTTAGGCCGCTTCTCGGGAACAAGGCGAGGCTGGTTATCGCCGGCGCGAGGGGCGAGGGCGGGCTGAGGAGGGCGCTGGAGAGGCTGTCTGCCGTCATTGACCTCCGGGAGCTCTACAGAATATTCGGCGAGGCATACCTGGCAAGGGCCATGTACGCAGAGTACGCGTACCGCTCCCTCGCGAAGGGGCTGAGGGAGAGGCCTAAGGCAGTTGAGCCGGGATACGCGGCGGAGGCCGCGAGGGCGCTGGAGGGGGCCGCGGCGTATAAGCGCCGGGTCGTGGAGGAGGCTGTGGCCGCGGCAGTGCCAGACTGGCTCCGGCAGAGGCTCGAGGAGCTGAGAGGCGCGTTGCAGACGGCAGACCCCTCCACAGCGCCCAGCTACTTGAAGCCCTACGCGAGGGGCTCCGGCGACTTCCGCAAGGAGGTAAACGCCTTTCTCGAAGAGGTGAGGCGGGCCGCCGAGTTCTCCCCAGCGGCCAAGCAAGCGCTGGCCGCAGTTGCCAAATACTTGGCGGGGGGCAAGCTCGAAAAGTACGAGGGAGTTAGGGACTGGCTCCCCGGGAGAGACGCCGTCGCGAAGTACTTGGGCGTTAGGATGTTGCAAGTACTGAGGGAGGTAGAGCCGGCGAGGGCGCCTACCCACGCGCATTTGGAGAGGCTTCCCGAGGCCTTGAGGAGGGCCGCCGCCGTGGAGGAGAGAGTTCTCGTGAGGGAGGGCTACTTCGACGACTGGCTGAGGGCTGTGTACAAGGCCTTGAATCTGGAGTTTACAAGGGAGCACCCCGCCAGAGCCGCCGCTAGGCTGGAAGGCGCGCTGGAGTCGCTGGCCGCCCGCCACGGCCTCTCGGCGGAGGAGGCAGTAAAGGCCCTTAGAGAGCTGGGGGCGGCGCCGATAGGCGCCTCGCTGGAGAAGGCGAAGGCCGCGGGGGAGGCCGTGGCGAGGGTCTTGGCTGAGGCGGCTAGGGTGAGGATTCTGGAGGAGGTGGAGCGGAGAGGCGCCTACTACGACGCGGACTTAGCATACCGGGAGGTGAAGGCCCTGTTGGAGAGGGTTGAGAAAATCGCCGCGGTGAAATTCGCAGAGGAGGCCGTTGCGGAGATCTTAATCCGCCTGGTAGACGCAGAGCGGCTGAGGGAGGGCCTACTGTCTAACCAGCCCGTGCCCTTCGGCGTGTTGGCCGCCAGGGACGTGGAGACGGCGCTGGCCCTCGGCCGCCGCTTTAAGATAGTGCCGGTAGACGCCGAGTTTTTAGAGGGGGAGGGGTCCAGGGTGGAGAGGCTGTACCTTGTCGTACACCCCGCGCTGGAGGAGGCTTTGGAGAGGCTGAAGGAGCAAGTGGCCGAGGAGCTGGCCAAGCGGCACTACCTAGAGCTGAGGCACTTAGGCGCGGCGCCGCCTGAGGTTGCGCTGAAGATTCCGGGCGTAGTCGGCGTGAGGGAGGGGGGCGCCCTCCACCTATACGTAAGGGACGAGGCGGACAAGCTGGCGAAGGCGGCGGCCAAGGCCCTCGCGGAGGGCGATAGGGAGACGGCAAGCCGCTTGTTGAAGAGGCTGAGGCTGGCCTGGCTCTTAGTGGCTAAGAAATACGGCGTAGGCCTCAGAGGCGACGAGGCCGTCGGCTACGCGGTGATGAAAGAGCTAATAGAGGCGCTTAGGGCCAAGTGGCTTTCCGGCGAGAGGGAGGCGCTTTTCAAGTGGGCACACGACCCGGAAATCGCCGCGGGCATGGCGAGGGCTCTGGGCGGGGAGGGAGACCCAGACCTTCTGATATTCGGGGTTAAGTACTGGCTGGAGTGGCTGGTGAGGGGCTCCCTGGCGCCTCCGGACTTCCCCGAGGCGCTTATACCGGCGGCTAGGCTGTACGCCGAAATAACGCTGGAGCCTTACAGAGACGTCCTCATGCGCATATACAGACGCCTAGGCGAAATCCGCGCGCACTACGCCCAGAGGCTGAGGGAGGTAGTCGAGGCAGAGCTGAGGAGGATAGGGGCTGTGCCGGAAGAGGCCAGGCCGCCGGAGAGGAGGCCCGAGGAGGCGAGGCTTGCAACGGGACGCGGAGAGGAGAAGCCGGCTGAGGCCGAAAAACTGGCTGAGGCCAAGAGGCTTCCTGAGAGGCCCGAGGGGGCTGGGGGGAGGGGGGCTGAGCCGCTGGAGAAGCCGGCTGAAGCCGCAGAGCCGGCGGGTGGGACAGCTGAAGCCGCCGCTGTTAAGCCGCCGGAGGCGCTGGAGAGGCCGGCTGTGGAATCCGTCCAGCCGGCTGAGAGGCTGGCTGAGGCCGCCAAGCCGCCTACAGAGGCGTTTGAGAAGCCGACTAAGGCTATCGAGAAGCCCTCTGCCGCCGAGGAGTTTGCAAGGCGGGCCGCCGGCCTCATTCCCGATGGGGTTTTCGGGGTGCAGGCGGCTTTGTGGCTTAGGCTGAGGCTCGGCGCGAGGGAGGTGGGGCACGAGGAGGCGAGGTGGCTTGGGGAGGCCGCCAGAAGGGCCAAGGAGTACGCCTTGGCGAAGGCGCTGAGGGGCGAGGCCCCGGAGGCCCTCCGGGAGTACTTGGAGGAGGCTGGGGCGAGGGCTTGGGCCGTGCTGTCGGAACTGGCGGCGTCTCCAGAGGCGGTGCGGTACGCCTCGCTGGCCGTGGCCTATCTTGAGGACGCCTACCGCGGCGTCTTGGAGACGGGCTTTGCCCAAGACGCCTACCGCCTCTTTAAGCCAGTGATAGACGCGGCGAGGAGGGCCGAGGAGGAGCTGGGGGCCGGCGACGTGGTGATACGCTTCGTGGATCTCTTCATCACGAAGTTCCTCAAGGAGGCCGAGAGGGCTTGGGAAAGGGCGTACAAGGCGGCCGCGACGATAGAGCAGGCGCTCAAGGCGGCCGCGGTGTCAGCCGCCGGGACGGCCGGCCTAATAGCAACACACGACGCGGTCTTCTCCTCGTTGCCCGCAGTAGCCGCCGCCATCGCGCTGGCCAGGGCCGAGAAGTACAGAGAAGCCGCCGAGGCCGCGAGGAAAGCCGCCGAGAGGATATACGAGGCGGCAAAGGAGATTTGGGAAGCCGCCAAGGTGGCGCTGGAAAGAATTATTGAGATTGTAGTCGAGGCAATCGCTAGGGCCCTTGACTACGTAAAGGCTCATTGGTTCTTGTTGGCCGCCGCGGCGGCTGGGCTAATCGCCTATTCGCTGGCGCAACAGCTGGACTACCAGCTGTGGATGGAGCACGTAGCCAAGCTAGCGCCTATCATAGTCGGGGCGCCTAAGTTCAAGGAGTTCAAGCTGGCGCTGGAGGGGGAGGCGCCGGGCCTATTGGCGAAGGCCGAGGAGGCCGTGAAGAGGAGGGGCGAGGGCGCGGTGAGGGCCCTCCTGAAGGAGGGCAGAGAGGCTCTAAACAAGGGCGAAGAGGCGGCGCCGAAGTTGCAGGACTTGAAAAAAGTGGTGGAGGAGGTAAACAAGCACCGCGCCGCTGGGGAGGAGATTTTGCCTGAGCACGCCGTCGTTGTTTGGGCTGTGTTCGAGGCGGGCTTGAAGATGCTGGGAAAGCCGCCGTCTCTGGAGGAGGCGGCTGAGAGACTGAAAGAGGGCAAGAAGGTGGAGCTGGACGTCAGAGAAATCGCGGAGTACATGCGGAGAATCCGCGACACGGCGCATGAGTTGAGGCTCCTCTTCGAATACATCGCGGAAAACGCCGAGAAGCTGGCGACAAACCCACAGGAGGCCGAGGCGATGAAAAGAGAGTTCAGAGTGACGGAGGCGGCTGAGGGGCTGGCCGAGGCGACGAAAAATGAGTTCGACCAGCTGGGAGACGCCACTCTCGCCGACAAGGCGGTGGCCTTTTTCGAGAGCTTGGCCCGCGGCACTTCGTGGAGCCGCGTTGTGATGAACGCCATGGAGAAGGGGAAGACGTACAGAGCGCTCGTTTTGGCGCCGGCAACAGCGGCTAAAGAATACCGCGCGGGGAGGGGGGCGGCAGACGTGTGGGAGAACTTGTTGATGCGCGCCGCCGTGTGGCTCGCCGGGAGGGGCGTTGACAAGGCCGAGTTCAGACGCAAGGGCAACCAAGTGGAAATCATCGTCGGCGGGGAGGCCGTCGCCGTCGTAGAAATAAAGAGGGGCGAGGGCGGAGGGACGACCTACGTGGCTAGGGGGAGGTGGGTTAAGGAAGAGGCCATGCAACTGTTGGATGCCGCTAGGGAGCTGGCCAAGGCCATAGAGGCGTCGCCGGGAGACTACGCGTTTCTCGCCTTGCTGGCCACAGACGGGAGCTACGACGCAAAGAGGCGCATGGTCCAAGCCACCACCACCTCAGTCGCCCAAGCGGCTTTGTACATAAAGCTCGGCCTTGAGGTTAAATATGCCGGCTACGGTCTCTTGACCGAAGAGGGGTTAAAACCCATGTTCATCGCGCGGCGCGCTGACGAGAAGGCCGTGGAGAGGCTGGCCGAGGGCTTGGCCGAAGCGAAGGCGCTACTCAAGGATCCGGGTAGGGCCATGTTGCTCTACAAGGCCCTAGACCTCCTCCAGGAGATCCAGTGGAACAGCGCCGGGGCGAAGAGGGAGGCGGCGGAGAGGATAATGACATTTCTCTTCCGCCTACGCTTGGGCGAGGGCGGGGAGGTGTGCCTGGCCAACTGCCAATTCGGCGAGCCCACGCTGACGGCTAAACACGAGGCGTACGCCCGCGTTGTGGCGCCGCTGTTGCACTACATAGCGAGGGAGGTGCCTAAGGGGGAGGAGGAAAGAGTGGGGGAGGAGGTCATGAAATTCCTCGCCCATGCCATCCTCTACGACGGACATGTGGCGCCGGATGAGGTATACCTCGCCGTGGGCGGCTTCGGCGCGAAAAGCGAAGGGAAGAAGCTCCCCATGGATATGTACGACAAAGTGGCGCTGTACATAATCCTCGCCGCTAAATACGGCGTAGAGGTCAAAGGGATATACGTCGGAAAGGGCGAGGTGAAGATACACCTTAAGCCAGAATACGCCGCGTGGGTCTTCGCGGCGGAGCGGCACTTCTTTTCGCAGATGCTCAGAGAGGGCAAGGCGATGGGCATCGGCGCCGACCACGTCATTAAAAAACTCGAAAAAATAGGGAGATACGTGGAGGAGCTCGCGGAGAAGATTAGGATTGAGCGCGAGCTGAGGGAGGAGGAAGGAAAGCCGAAGCTGATCGTGAGGTTTAAAGACAAGTCTGGGCGCGAATTAGCCCACATAAACGTGGGCTGGGACGGCGAAAGCTTGCGCGCAGTTTTCAACGGCGCCAGGGAGAACGCCGAGCGTCTCGCCTCGATTCTAAACGCGCTGGGCGCCGCGGCCGAGGCGAGGCAACACGGCAGGGATTGGCGCGTGGTGCTGTACACAGACTCCATTACAGCCATACGCCGCGCCGAATGGCTTGAGGCAGTTAGGATCCTCGTCGAGGAGCTTCACAGACGCGGCGTGATAAGCAACGAGAAGAGAAAAGAGCTTCTGAGGGAGCTGGCCGCAAGCCCCAACGCCATTGAGATAGCCGGAGTGGAGATGAGCGCGACAGCGGCGGAGAAGAAGACCGGCTCAAAGCGGCTGGAAATCAGCTATCAACCGACGTCGGCGGAGGCCTTCGAAGCCGCGGTGAAGGCGCTGAGGGAGGCGGGATTCGAGGAGGGGGTTCACTTCACCGCCAAGAGGCCGGAGAAAGTCGTGAAGGGCGAACGCGAAAGCGTAAAGCAAGGCTACATCCGCTTGAAGGTGCCAGCCGGCCTCTGGAAGCTTGAGGAGCTGAGGCGGCAGGGCGTAAAGTGGGCCGCCAAGGCCGTCAGCCGCCTAGAAGAAATAGCAAGGGCGAGGGGCTTTTACGACCTCGTGGAGAAGCACTTAAGGCCGGCGAGGGAGGCGGAAACCATAGACCCCAGGGGGATGACCGCGGAGGACCCGGAGAGAGGCGTTAAGGCCGTTATAAGGGATGTAAAAGTGATGTGGGAGGGCGGTCGACCGAGAATTGTCGTGGAGTACGAGGTAAATAGGCAGACAGAGTCCTTCTCCTTCATCTGGGACGTGGCGACGGGAAGAAAGGTCATAGCCGGCGTGAATCTAAACTACGAGAAAGCCGCCATCCTCGCGGCGCTGACGGGAGACGAGTTGCTGAAAGGGAAGAAAGGCACTGTGACACTTACCGCCAGACACTTGTTCGCCATGGCGAGAATTAAGGACGTCGGCTGGGAGCTTTTGAGGTGGTATGCCGGGGGACGGCCGAGAGGAAAAACCATATCGACGAAATAGCAGGCGCCCTTGGGGTGGAGCTAAGCGATGAGGACTTCGCGAGGATTTCTAGTGGAGTTCGTAGAGGATAGGTGGAAGGCGCTGGAGATAATAGGCCTTTATTACAAGGGCCCTGTTAAATACGCAAAGGCCGTGTTAGAAAAATGGCCGAAGTCAAACGGCATTGTGGCGCTAATAGGCGGAGCCGCCGCGGGCGCCGAGATTTTCTATAAAGTCGATTTACTCACGCCAGCTTGCGTCCACTACTACATAGCCGTGGTGCCTGAACACAGAAACAGAGGAATAGCTACTCAGATAGTGCAGAGAGTTGAGAAACTCTGCACCGCGCCGGTGTATATGGCCACAACCACGGAGGATAACGCCGCGGCACTGCGGCTATTTACTAAGCTCGGCTACACGCCGCACCGCTGGGAGGACATACCGCGGAGGGCCAGAGATTTCTTGTTAAAAGCCACTTGCGGTTATGACGACGACGTACTTTTCATAAAAGGGGCCGATCCCCGCGAGGTTGCCCAGCGTACCAACGACGTGGAAAAATTCTGGCTAGAGACTTGTCTCAAGCCTTACTTGAGTTTATAGCACTACGCATGATTTTTTAAAATGGATATATGGCATCTATATGGAACTATATTTTGCGTTTAAAAAAGACCCGCCCAAAGAGTGGGAGGGAATAACGGGCGTAAAGGCTGTTCGCGCTGATCAACTTTCCTCAATTGAGGGAAAATTCGTCGTGGTGGTGGGCGATAGAGAGCTGGCGGAGAGATTGCGCGTGGGCTATTTATCAGAAGAAGAGGCGCAGGAGTTCCTAGAATTCTTAAAGCGCAAGCTAGCCGGCCAAGCTCAGTGAAGGGCGTTGCGCTCACCCCTCGCCTACCGTGAGGCACATCACCGCTTGAAAGAGCGCACAAGCTTAAAAGCCTATGCCCCCAGAGAGACGTGATGAAGTCTCGGGGAGTAGCCGAGCGGTGACTTGGCGGTTATCACGCTGATTAATAAATGGCCAGCTCCACGCTTAGCCACTCCTTCACTTCTCTATACAAGGCCTCCACTTCCTCCCTCGCCTTTTTATTCTCTACGTATTTCATCTGGGGGACTCTAGTGTAATCAACTCTAAGGCTTAGAATAGTCTGAAACCTGGGGAGGTTTAGGCTCCTCTCCACTATTTTAAAAGCCTCGCGCCCCTCCCTAGTGCTGTTATCCACTTTATTGATTAAAACTCTCGCCTTTATGTCTATGCCCCTCTCCACCACCTCCATCAACTTGCCATACATTCTCTTCACTCTGATCGGCTCGGCGCCGTACGGGTGCGTTACGATAATTATCTTATCAGCGGCGTAAAAGGCAGTCAGCGTATACCGCCTCTCGTAAAACGGCAACGTGTCGAGCAATACGACGTCCCACCGGTCGGCGCCTGATTTGTCTAAGAAGTGTCTAAGTAGGCGCTCTGGACTAGGCCTGTTGCCTGAAAACCACGCCATCCCCATGGCGTCGCTGAGGGAATCCCCGCTTGGGACCACGTCGACTTGAAAGGCGCCAAGCCTTGCAGACACTACGTAATCCCCTAGGTTCACGACCTCGCCTCTCATGAACTTCAGAAGCGCATCGCCCACCGTCATCCCCCTTGCCTCCAATTTGGCGGCTTCCTCCTCGCCGAGAAGCGCGGCGGTAAGGCCGGCGCTGGGATCAAGGTCTATTAACAAAACCCTCCTGGCGTCGCTTAGAAATTTATGCGCTAAGTGAAGGGCAACTGTGGTCTTTCCAACGCCGCCGCTAGCTGAAAGAAACGCGATTATCTGCACAACTTCTATATGGCATCATACAGATTTAAACTCTACGTCAAGTTAAAAACTCTGAGTTGCCATCTAAATACTAAAACTCATACCCCTCTGAAATTTTATATAATAGGAATTAGTTAAATATAAATTACTCTTAATAAGTCAGTTATAAATCTATGAAAAATACAATACCATTATGAAATTTAAAAAACGCCTATTGACATGTCTAGAGTTCTACTGGGCAAAAAGGCTCTACGTCATTTACTTGGCGGCTTTCTTCACGGCGTACATAACAGACAGCCTCCGCTTGTCGGCAGGATTTAAAGAGTCTGTACTTTCACTCTGGTTCGTACCGGCCCTGGCCTCCGGTATAATCGCCAGAAGGTTTGTGAGGAAAGTCGCTAATGAAAAAGAGGCGGCGCTAGCCTTAATGCAATTCATCGCCGAGAGGCCATATTTCTGCACCGTGGCAGAGCTCACGACGAGGGCAATAGCGATATTTGCGGCGTCAATAGGCGCCGCGGCGGCGGCCAGCATATGGCTTAAGGACTCCTACGTAAGTATAGCTATTGCGCTTACCCTCTTCGCCGTGGCTTACGCCAGGCTTACGGGGCGGGAGTTGAAGAAAATGGTGGAGGAGTTCCAGCTGGCGGAAAAACTCAGAGAAGCTCATGAGGAGATCAAGATTTAAGCCCGATTTATACGTGACCTATAGGATTTTGAAAATTTTAAAAGACCACGGCCCCCTTTCAAAAACCTCGCTTGCCCTTTACGCGAGGCTTAATTACCAGAGGGCATTGGATTATCTGAGATATCTCAATGAAGTGGGAATTGTGAAAATAGATAGGGAGGTGACGTTAACTCCCCAAGGCTTAGAGGTATTAAGAAAAATAGAAGAGGTGTTGGAAAACTTGGGGTTACGTTAACAGACGCAACCTGACGTAAACCACTTATTTCAGTGAGCAGCGGCGTGTCTATATAAAAAGGCGTCGTATCCTATATAGGCAATGATGTCAAACACTGTACCGAGCAACCCACAAGTAATAGTAATGGCTCTGCCATTGGCTCTAACGCTTGCTAATATAGAGCCGCTTCCAGACGTCTGGGAGTTGAAAAAGCATAAACGCAACATTGGGTCAGTCAATTCGTAATACGACCTGTCCTCCACATAAACCGCGGCGCCGTATACTATTGTGAACCACCCCGCCGTAGCTACTTTGAAATAACCTAAAGACGCGTTGAACTGCCCCGAGCTCTCATCATAGAACGTATAGGTGCTGAAAGGCAAGATGCCACTTGCCTCCACATATCCCACTATACGCCAACCTCTTGTAAAAGTGATATCCCCCTCGCGCTCCGCCACCTCTACATACTCCTCCTCCAGATACTTCTCAAACTGCAAGGCCTTAGTGTATAAGCTCTTGTTGTTCCAAATTATTGCCCACATTTTAAGCGGCTCTTCTTCCACTAGCGTAACGACGTGAGTGCCGTTAAATCTGTAAGTGCCCAATATTTTTCCCTTAACGCCGGCGCGATTGACGACATCTCTAACACGACTTTCCGGAATTTCAACTCTCTTGGCGGGCCTCTCGCTGCCTCTTCCGAGGTAACGCATGCCCCTTGGGGGCTCCCCGTACTCCCCGGCCTTGACATAAGTACCGTTCTCATATTTTAAAACCACGGCGTATTTAGGCCCCCCGCCTGAAACAAAAGTGCTGTTCGTATAGTACCACTCGGCTATTTTCTCATGGCCGCTTCCCAACGCAAATATTACGGCTATTATAAACGCCGCCGCGGCTAGCATGTAAATACTCTTCCTTGGCATATACACGACGTACCTAGCTATTAATAAAATTGACTTACTCAAAGTAACTTATTAATACTCAATATTAAAAGTAAAGTTCTTACACTAATAAATCAAAATAGAAATTTAATAGTAAAATAATAAAGTAGTGTGTAGCGTGGTGATCTGTCGTTGATAGAAATAGGACAACGCTCTAAAAACGCCACATTGGGCAGTTGCATAATCAACCGGAGGGCGCCTATTTGTCCGCCGGGCAAAGAGACGGTTAAATGTCTTAATAACTCGGGGGCAAGCTTTACTTACCCCTACGGCAATATCCGGCGGTTGGAGCTCCTGTGGAGGGAAATGTTATAAAACGATACGGGCTACATATTGTGTCTAAGAGGCGAGAAGATCTTCAGTCTATTGAGGGCGTGGGGCCTAAGACTTTGGAAAAGCTCAGAGAGCTGGGAGTCACTTCGGTGGAGCACCTCGCAGAATTTACCGTAGAGGAGTTAGTAGAGGCCGGCATTGAGTACGACAGGGCTGTTAAGCTCTTACAACAAGCACTTCAGAGAGTTGGCGCGGCTAGGCCCCTGACTCTGAGGGAAATGAGGCAGAGACAAGTAAAGGCTTTTAAGACTGGCGTCGCCGAGTTTGACGAAAAGACGCCGTGGAGGGGCATTAGAGAGGCGTTTATATACGAATTTGCGGGGGAGTTCGGCGCAGGGAAGTCAATGCTAGCCCACCAAGCCTCTGTCGCCGCGCTGAGAGAGGGCTTCACTGAGAGAGTCGTGTATATTGACACGGAGGGCACTTTCAACGAGGCGTTAATTGAGGCGGTGGCGAGGAGGTTTGAACTAGACGTGGAGAGAATTGCTGATTCCATATATGTCTACCAGCCGGCTAACGTCGTTCAGTTGGAGCAAATCGTAAAATTCGACGTCCCAAAACACATCCAAGAGGGGTGCAGGCTGTTGGTAATAGACACAATAACGGCCCTCTACAGGGCGGAATTCGTGGGCAGGGAATACCTCGCCACCAGACAACAGCGCATACATTATCTTGTTGACTGGCTGAGGAGACACGCCAGGACCTTTGGCTTGACCACTGTGCTTACTAATCAAGTCATGGACGTCCCGGAGATATTCGCCGCTGGGGTGAAGAGGCCCGCGGGGGGCAACGTCCTCGCCCACGCGGTTAACGCCCGTTTTATGATGGTTAGGCCAAATAAGACAAAGCCCGAGGGGTATATATGGCCACTGGACGTCCCCGGGATGGCGCCGGATATACGCATTGAGTACAGAATTACGGGGGCTGGTCTGGAGTAGGCGTGGATAAGATAGACGCCTTTATCTTAGAGAAAATCGCCGCCACGAAACTCCCCAGCGTCTCTTATGCTGTTATTAAAGACGGCGAGGTGGCTTATGCTAACGCCCTGGGGTTTAGAGATTTAGAGCGCGGGCTCCCGGCAACTCCAGCCACGATTTACGGCATAGGGTCAATAACTAAATCCTTCACCGCTTTGTGTATTTTAAAACTCGTCGAGGAGGGAAGGCTGTCGTTAAACGATAATGTGGAAAAGTACATACCCATTAGGCTGAGATCCCGTGGTGAAAACGTGACGATACGCCATTTATTGACGCACACTTCGGGGATCCCGGCCTTGGGCTACGCCGAGGCGTTTATCGAGGGGCTGGTGTCTAGAGGAGGGACGTGGTTGCCCGTGGCGAAGCCGCAAGACTTACTCCCCTTTATGGAGAGCGCTGAGGAGTGGGCAGTTGCAAAGCCGGGGGAGAGGTTTTTCTACTTAAACGAGGGCTATGTCCTGCTGGGATTAGTGATAGAAAAAGTAACGGGAGCTCCTTACTGGGAATGCGTAAGGATGAAGATACTGACGCCGCTCGGCATGTTGAGAACGTATCTAGCCTCTGAAGAGGTTATGAAAGACGGAGACGTGGCTAAGCCCTACTACCCCGATCCTGAAAAGGGGACCCCAACGCCGGGGAGAATACCAATTGGCATTACTTCAGACGGCGGCATAATGAGCAATGCGCTTGACATGGCGAAGTATGTCGCAATGTTAATAAACAGAGGGACATATAACGGCGTTGAGATTATAGGCAAAAAAAGCGTTGAGGAGGCTGAGATAAAGCGGGTGGCAGTCCCTTGGAGACTTCTCGGCGACGAGGGCTACGGATACGGGCTTGTAATAAGCGAAAATTTCTACGGAAGGAAAATAGTAATGCACGGAGGAAACGTCCTCGTGTACACTGCCCACATGGCCTACCTCCCCTACGACAGAATAGGCGTGGTGGTGCTGGCTAATTCCACCGGCTATCCCATGTCTTATATCGCCATGTACATCTTGGCTATCGCCTTGGGCAGAAATCCGGAGGAGTTGCCGTTCCTCATGCGCGAAAAGGTGTTGAGAAAACTAGAGGGAACTTACAGGGGCTATAAAGGTACCGTCACATACACAGCTAAGGCAAAGGGCGACATATTGATTTTGAAAAGCCAGTGGGGAGAAGAACTCTACCTATTCCCCGAGGAGGTAAGGGAGGACTACGCCAAATTCCACACCTATACCAAGGGCTATAAACTCGATGTAGAATTCCACATAGGGAAAGACGGCGTTAAAATAGTTTTTGAAAGATATCTCTTAGTGAAAAGCGCATAAATACAGTTTGAAACCCTGCCCACAAGACTACAAGCCGCCAATATAAGTCTTAAGCCCCTCCAGCGCCCTCTCCAGCTCTCCGCCCCACTGGACTCTTTGCCTCAATGCCTCGACGCGCCTAGCCAGCTCTTTCAGAAGCAACACGACGTCTCTAGCCGCCTCTTCTCTATTCCGGTATTTGCTCAACGCCATGTCCGGGTCTGGGCCGTGGTATTGATAATCGTGGAGATCAAGCGCCATGGCTGTAACAAATGCAATCCCCCCATGTCCCACCTCTTCCAACATTTGGGACAACGCCTTTATTCTCCCAGTGGGCACTCTCGGCACTGCAGTGGATTCAAGCCAGCGCCTCTCTTCTTCCGTTTTTACAACGGCCTTAAGCCTATCAAGCTCAAGCCTGAGAAGAGCCGCCAAAAACGCCCGCCATGCTTGAAAAGCCTTCCCAGCGGCGTTTCTCACAAGCCCCCTCTCAAGAAACTCCAAAGCAAGACGCCCCTCCACCAGAGCCTCTAACAAACGCGCAGAGACATAACCCTCAGAAGAGGGCTTGGGGAGAGGCCTTTCCAACACTTCCGCGGACATAATTTTGATGAACAAAATTGCATTATAACTTTTGAAACAGCCGTCTCCGTTTTGTGATCGCTATAAAGCTATGTGGGTCTGGGGAAGTCTACCGGTTTGTAAACAGCGTGATGTGATATAGGCCGTTTGAAGTCATCAGGGGGAGGGACAAGTGGTGGGGCCGGAGGGATTTGAACCCCCGCCCTACGGGTCTGGAGCCCGCCGCTCTGCCTGGCTGAGCTACGGCCCCCAGGTTTATTACAGTCGGGTTTTATAACTTTTTACACGCCAAGACACTGTTGCCTCCGTTTTCAAATCGCCACAGTCTTACTATCCCGCCGTGAGGGTATTAATAATGATTGAACTTCGCATAGCAATGACCACTGTTAAAAGGCAACTGGCCGCCCCGCCGGTTAAAGCCGAATTCACTTCAATAGCGGCATATTCCCGTAGGCGTCTTTAAGCCAGTGTAGCCTTTGTAGAGCCGACGTAGACTTCTCCAGGTTGTTTATGTTGAGCCCCTCACCACTAGGCCCTCAGGTGCCGGGGATCTATGCTTTATTAGTTTGCAGATACATTTTTAAGGATCTTTTTTAAAGGCAACGATGGCGAAAATATATATAGCGACGGACGTCCTGGGCTTCTTCGCCGTTGATGAGGCGAATAACATTGTGGACAAAGAGCTATATGAGAGAAAGCTTGATTTAATAGCCTCTAGACTTATAGAGTTGGAGAAGTCCAATTACGTCCCGGAGCTTGTGGCCCTTATTGAAAGAGTCAAGGCCAAGGGCGATAAAATTGTACTAGAAGACCCAGAGCTAGCCCGCAAGCTCGTATCTGTTGTTAGGGGAGTTGAGATAGTCGGCGAGAGCCCATCTCCCGTATTAGTGGCGTTTAGGCAGAATTTTGAAAAATACCTCCCCTCACTAGGGCTGACCTGGGAGGAGTATAGGAAGTTGTTATTTGACGTAAGCGATTTAATCACCCGTTTAAAACTGAGACAGGCGGTGGAGAGAAGAGATTTGTTCATCGCCCAGGCCATCAGCGCACTTGACGATGTGGACAAAATCTTAAATCTAATAGCGTCGAGAATAAGGGAGTGGTACGGTCTTCACTTCCCAGAGCTAGAGGAGTTGGTGAGAGACAATAGGGAATACGTCTCTATAGTCTACCACTTGGGCCATAGGTCGAGAATAACTGAGGACTCTTTGAAAAAGGCCGTTGCCAACATCCCCGACGACAGGGCTAAGAAAATAGTAGAGTCGGCTAAGAAAAGCATAGGGGCGGAGATGTCAGAATGGGATTTAGATCAGCTGAGGGCATATGCCGACATATTCTTAAGGCTTGATTCCTACAGGGAGAAACTGGCTACGTATATCGACGAGGCCATGAAAGAGGTGGCGCCTAACGTCAGGGAGTTAGTAGGGCCTCTGCTCGGGGCTAGGCTGATAAAACTGGCCGGAGGCCTTACTAGAATGGCCTTCCTCCCAGCGTCGACAATACAAGTCCTGGGGGCGGAAAAGGCGTTGTTCAGAGCGTTGAGGACGGGCGGAAAGCCGCCTAAACACGGCGTAATATTCCAATACCCCGAGATATTCCGCTCCCCCCGCTGGCAGAGGGGGAAAATCGCCAGAGCCCTTGCGGCTAAGTTGGCAATTGCCGCCAAGGCAGATGCCTTCACTGGCAACTTCATAGCGCCGAGGCTAAAAGAGGAGTTAATGAAAAGAATACAGGAGATAAAGACGTTATACGCAAAGCCGCCTCCCAAAGCCCCTGCACAGCCAAGCGCCAGGGCGCCACCTCCTCCACCGCCGCCGCCAAGAGGGGGCGAGAGGAGGCCGCCTCCGAGGAGGGAAAGGGGAAGGAGGTAAAACAACAAAGCTATCGGGAGGCGCTGTTCTGTAACTGCGTAAATTACCGCCTCCTGCCTTTTAACACCCGCTAAGCAAGCTATAATCATTGCCCCCCACTGGCGCAATGCGGAGTAGACTAAAGCCCTCAATTACCTCCTCGCTGTTAAGAGGGCCATGGCTCGCCGTTCGCTCCCCGGCGACTGGGCCTGCTCAAAGTATATAAATAGAGGTGTTAGAAATAGGCGATGTCCATAGAAGTGGTCGAGGTTAAGCCACACGAGCGGCACTATGGAGTCTACGTAGTGAAATTTGAGGACGGGACTGAGCGTATAGCCACGAAAAACCTCACTCCCGGCAGGAGGGTTTACGGCGAGAGGCTGATAAAATGGGGCGGCGATGAGTACCGGGAGTGGAACCCCTACAGATCTAAACTAGCCGCCGCAATATTAAACGGGCTTAAACTAGTGCCCATCAAAGAGGGGACGCATATCTTATACCTAGGCGCAGCCTCCGGGACTACTCCAAGCCATATAAGCGATATAGTTGGGGAAAACGGGCTGATATACTCAGTGGAGTTTTCGCCGCGCGTGTTCAGGGAGTTTATGGAGAAGCTGGTGGACCAGGGGCGGAGAAACGTAGTGCCAATTCTAGGCGATGCGAGATTTCCATATCAATACGCGCACTATGTAAAAGGAGTAGATGTTGTCTATATAGACGTGGCACAGCCAGCGCAGGCGAAGATACTTGCGGATAACGCCGACTACTTCCTCAAGCCAGGAGGCCACGTCATGTTAGTAATTAAGGCGATGAGTATAGACGTAACCGCGCCGGCTACAGAGACGTTTAAACAAGAAATAAACACGTTAAAAGAGAGGGGATTTGACATATTAGAAACTGTGCACCTCGAGCCGTACGACACCGCCCACGCGATGGTTATCGCGAAAAAGAGGTAATTACCTCAAGAACTCGTCTACGAATTGGGCTGCCCTCATCCCAGAACCAAGGGCTTTTCCTATTAACGAGGGGCCTGTCACCACGTCGCCGGCGGCAAACACCCCACGGCGTGTTGTCATCATTTTTTCATTTACTTTAATCGTGCCGTCGGGATTGAGCTCCATGCCTAGACATTTACCCGGCGGAGTTGCTATTTCGCCAGCGGCTATCAGCACTGTGACGAACTCCTCCTCAAATTCGCTGCCGGGTATTGGCTCTGGGGCGGGCCTGCCCGACTTGTCCGGGGGGCCTAGCCTCATTTTCACGAACCTCACTCGCTCCACTCTATCCCTTCCCAGGAAGGCGACTGGATTAATGAGCTCTCTGAACTCAATCCCCTTGGCGATGAGCTCCGTCTCGATTGTCTTTCGGCCTGCGGGGGCCTCGTTTATAGTGCGCCTATAAGCCACTATTATTTTCTCCGCGCCTTGCTCTCTCGCCTCTAAAGCCGCGTCAACTGCGGTAAGGCCGGCCCCCACCACGAGCACCTTCCTCCCAGTGGGGTAGACCTTTTCCTTAGGCAGATATCCCAGCTGGTGGGCGTATATTCTGAACAAGTAGTCCAACGCCTTATAGACGCCGGGGAGGTTCTCGCCGGGCACGCCGAGAGATCTGCTCTTCCACGTCCCCGTTGTTATTATAACTGCGTCGTATTTGCCCACCAACTCCTCTAAACTTACATAGTCCTTGGCGAGGAGTAACGCCTCGTGTTCATGCGGCTTCTCACCGCAGTATACAAACGTAGAGGTGAAAAACTTAGCGCCGGCGTCAACCAATTCCCTTATGCCCTCTCTCACGTTCTCTCTTGGTATTCTAAAAGGCGGTATTCCGAACATTAACAAGCCGCCTGGCTCGGGCAACGCGTCATAAATGTGAACCTCGTGGCCGTTGCATAATAAAATCCCCGCCGCGCCTAATCCAGCAGGCCCGGCGCCGATTATAGCCACTTTCTTCCCAGTAGGCGGTTTTTTAGTGTCAGGCTTGCATCTCAATAAGAACTTCATGGTAGGCGCGTTCAAAGGGATTTTTATACAAACCTACAGTCCCTTGTCTAATATCAACAGATTTTCCGGGAGTATTTAAAACTTAAGGATGTACAAGTGTAATCTAGACTTATTCTCACTGCGTCGTTTACTGATAAATGTGAGGTGTCAAGTACGAGGTCAAAAATCGAGAGGTCGTTAATATCTATGCCATATATAGATAAATAACGCCTTCTGTTAAGCTCCTCCCTCTCGGCCACTTCTCTCAGCGCGTCTTGGAGGCTTTTTCCGTCTCTCAACGCCACGCGCCTTGCCCGCGTCTCCAAAGAGGCCTTGAGATAAATACAAACATCGGCGTAGGGCCTCACTATCCACGCAGTCAAATGCCCCTCCAGCACTACATCTCCAGCCTTGGCGCGCTCAATAGCCAGAGAGTCCACTTTTTTGTCTATATCAGGATTAGTCTCTGCGTATTTGTGAAATTCTATAAAATCCATCCCCATTCTCGCCGCCATCTCTCTGAAAAGTAGCCCAGAGGAAACCAACGGCAGTCCCAAAACTCTGGCTATCTCCCTGGCGATAGTAGTCTTACCGCTACCCGGCTGTCCTGAAACTGCAATAACAACCATTATGCTTACTTCCTCACAGCAAGTCTTAAGGCGCGGGCCAAGACTTTATGCGAATATACTCCTCCGTACGGCCTGCTTGGCGCTCTTATCTTAATCCCAAATCTATACACTTTTTTGTTCATCCCGCCAATTGGCAAACCAGTAATGGGGCATTTGGGCACGCCCTTTGCCCTTTTCTCGTAGTGTATAACAGTTCGCCCGCCTGGCGTTTTAACCTTAATTCTCCTAACGCTTCTAGAGCGGTATGCCGGCCTTGGCATGTTGCTTTAAGACACAAATCTTTTTTAACTCTTCTCCCATAATACCACGCCGAGTGGGGTTCTCCGGCCTTAGCCCTCAAGAGCGCTAAACACTTCGCTCTTTATTCCGTATCTCCTCGCGCTACGGGAACCCTTAAAATACTGTGGCAAATATGCTCTCCGCGGTTCTAGTACTTGAGGCATTGCGTCGGAAATGCCACGCGAGTTCGCGAAATGCCTCTAGGACGCTATTTCAGCCAGCGCGCGTTTGACGTCTTCAATATCAACTCTGCCTCTGTAACGCCTCATTACCTCGCCTATAATTTTCTCCTTTGCCGTCTGGCGGCTCACTTCCTCTACGATTTTCTTAACTTCCTCGTAGGGAAGCCTCACGAGGCCCAACCGCCTTGCAACCTCCTCGGCAGACTCGCCGGGCCTCATATTTCTCAATATCTCCTCCACGGCCTCTTTTGTAATAACTCTTCTATTTAATGCGTCTAGCACCGATTCGATTTTTGCGCCGTCTATCTCAACGCCTTCACGTGCAAGGGCCTTTGATATATTGAGGAGGATTGACGCTATTAATTGAGGCGGCACGGATCTGAATTTGTCTAAATACTCTTCGAATTTCTCTAGGTGGGGGGACTTTATTAATTGTAACGCCAAGTCTTTGCTCAAGCCCAGTGAAATCAGTTCTTTAAATTTCGCGTCGAGGTTTATCTTAGCCACCTCCTCAGCCCTCTTCATAATTTCAAACGTGATTTTGACGGGCGGCAGGTCAGTCTCGGGGTACATTCTTGCCGCCCCTGGCCGCGGCCGGAGAAATCTCGTAGTGCCGTCCGGGTTGGCAGCCCTCGTCTCCTCGGGCACGCCCTTGGGCGCCATGTTTAACCTCTCTACTACTACTTGTGCCGCCTCTAAGAGCTCCGATTCCTCCACCCCCATAAGTAGTATAAAGCTCTCCACTCCCAGCCTGTTTGCCACCTCTCTAACCTCCTCGGCGGTGATGCCGTAGCCTGGGAGCTCGTCGCTGTGTAACAACCCGCCGAGCTCTGTCCACGCCCTGACGTAATCAGCCAGCTCTGAGCCAAAGCGGCGGCCGGGCTGTATTTCAAAGCCCAGAAGTTTCTGAAATCCCGGCGTCTTCAGCGCAAGCACGCGCCCTCCTGAATCAAGCACTTTTCTCACAAGCCTTGACTTTGTGTTCGCAAAAGCGGCAGTGACGTCGGCCACGGAGAGCTCCACTCTGCCTACCCCCCTCCTCTTTAACTCTTCAGCGATTTTCAATAGGTTTACCTGCCTAACAGCCTCGTATTCTATAACCTTTGGAATTAGGGAGAGATCGGGCACGCCCTTTATCTCCGTTTTGGCGCCGCCTGCTATAGACACGTTGACGTCTTGCCTCACTGTGCCTACGCCTCTTTTGGCCCTGCCAGTTATTTTAACGCTGTAGCCAATTATCCACGCCACTTCCTCCACTTCCTGAGGCGTATATGCCATGGGCTCTGTCGCTATTTCAATAAGCGGAATGCCGAGCCTATCAAGCCTGTACACCATTGCCTTGCCCTCCTCAGAGATCTTCCTAGCCGCGTCCTCCTCAAGGGCAATGGTCTCCACGCCGATATCATACCCTAAGATTTTGGCCCTGCCGCCGTAGGCGATGAGCATTGTGCGCTGAAAGCCGGAGACATTAGACCCGTCAACCACGGTCTTTCTCATTACGTATATCTCGTCAAATAACTTGGCGTTGAACATTTTAGCCACGGCCACGGCCGTGACTAACGCCTCTTCGTCGGGGAGGTGGGGGGGCTCCTCGTCAAGCTCTACTAAACACGTGGTATCCCGGTACCCCTCGTATATGTACTTCCTCCTCTTCCTCACCTCCCACACCACGGCGGGGTCCACAGCCCCCAACTCGCTGACCGATATGTGCAATCTCCTCTCCACTCTGAAGTGCGGCTCGTCGTCTCTCAGCACGGGGGGACAGTGGCAGAAGAGCTTCCTTTGAGTGTTCAGCTGGATATGGATTTCAAGCCCGGTTTTTAAGCCAAGCGCCTTGTAGTCCACAATGTAGTATAAATACGAGATTTAAATATGTCGTGAAGAGGCGGCGCTTGGCGCAGCACTTTTTACGCGATCCCTCAGTGGCTGAGTACATAGCTGGCCTTGTGCCAAGCGGCTTAGATGTAATTGAGGTGGGACCGGGCGCCGGGGCGTTGACAATACCCCTGGCCAAGAGATCTAAGACAGTATACGCCATAGAGATTGATAAAGCCCTGGCGGAGCGCCTAAGGGGCATAGCCCCTCCTAACGTGGTCATAATCGTAGGCGACGCGCTGGAGGTGGAGTGGCCGCGCGCGGATTTTTTCGTCTCTAATGTGCCCTACTCTATCACTTCGCCCCTGCTCTTTAAGCTAATTCGCCACAGGCTACCTGCAGTGCTGACAATTCAACGAGAAGTGGCCGAGCGCTTAGTGGCGAGGCCTGGCTCTGAGGATTATGGGAGACTTACAGTGGCTGTACAGTGTTTCTACGACGTTGAGATACTGCGCGTGTTGCCCCCCTATGTGTTTGACCCTCCGCCCAAGGTCTACTCAGCTGTGGTGAGGCTCATGCCCAAGGCGCCGTGCGTAGACAATTTCGACGAGTTTGAAAAATTCAGCGCGTGGCTCTTCTCGGCGAGGAGGAAGACACTCCGGCGGCTGAAACTCGCCGACTCGACGAAACGCGTGTATCAATTGACGCTTGAGGAGCTAGTGGAGCTCTTCAAGAGACACAAGGCATGATATTGGCCCCCCCGCCTCTCCGCCTGTCACCACCGCGTTAAGGCCGTTAAAGCCTTTTGTACAAGACAGCCCTACGACATGCCGAATCTGCGCGGTGGTATGAACGAGGCTTCAACGCTCCCAAGGCTGCACGGCTGAGAGATGCTCTCGTCGACTTCGCAGACGCGTTTAGAGTTGTTACAAACGAGGTGATTAGGGGAAATACTGTGCTGACTGGGCTTATGACGTAATGAGAAAATTTTTTCAAGAAGCTGGAGAAAGTTGTTGCAATGGCCGAGGACTGCGTTTACAAGAACATCGCCGTTAAGAGGGAGCCGTTAGATACAAACAGACAGCGGCCCATAACTGCTAGGCCCAGCGTTGTTAAATTCGCAGGAGTGGAGTTCTCGGTTTATTATAAAGGCAATATAATAGAGGTTGTGTATCGTCCGGGCAGTGAGGCCTCTAAAAACGCCGCTGTAAACGCATTAAGGGCCAGGGGACTGAGGGAGGGAGAGCACTTCACTGTTACTACAAGGGGCTCTGGACGTTACGCAATCCGTATTGCGAAAGTGGCCTACGCCAAAGCGGTGAAGGCTCTTGCGCAGAGCGGGCTGAAAGAGGGCGAGCACTACACTCCCAGGAACAAAAGGCGAGAGATTGTCGTCAAAGAGGAGCGCAGAGACGCGGTTGTAAACGCGCTGAAAGCCGCTGGACTGGTGGATGGCAAACACTTCACAGTGAAGAGCGCTAAACAATACGTAATCCGCCTTACCTCCGAAGGCCTCCGCGAAATTCAACGTATAGCGCTGAGTGGCGGTGTAGAGGCGGAGCGCTTTATAAGGGGGCAGGAGGGTGTTCTAAGCCGTAGGCACGGCCAAGCCGCAGTAAAAAAGCTGATTGAAGTGCTTACGCCGGTGAGGGAAGAGGGTGCACTGGAGCTACCGTTGCCGGTTTACGACGAAAAGGGCAACTTAATTGCCCGCGTTGTTGATTTGAGGTACGAGTTAGTGGAGAACGGCAAGGTCGTGGACCGGTGCGCCGGTGAGGACTGCCGCCTGCGCATTGTCGCGGAGTGCGAGGCGGGTGGTGAAAAGAGGCGACGAAAGATGAAATGGTGCTGGAAGAAGCGGGAGAAGAAAGGCGAAGAGACGGTCTTGTATTACTTCGAAACAGCGCGGTTAACGGTCAAGGCCGCCGCGTTGAAGGCACTGACTGGGAGGGCAAAGAAGGGCTATGCGCATCTTTTCTCCAGCGACTTAGACGCCCTGCGTCGCTTTAAGGCCCTGAGAGACGCAGTGGACAAGTGGAGAGAGGGGAGGCCGGCCGGCAATGTCCAAGGCAAATAGAAAATGCCAATAGTAAAACTAGTTATATTAGGCAGCGGAGGGGCCGTGCCTAAGGCTGACAGAATGCTTCCAGCTATATACCTTGAGGACTGGCTTGGGCACAGAGTTCTGCTGGACGCGGGAGAGGGCGTTCAGTACAGGCTGTTACAAATTGGAATATCCCCCTCGTCACTGACTTTAATTGCAGTTACGCATATGCATGAAGATCACATACTCGGACTCCCTGGGCTTGTTATCACGAGTAAATTCCTCGGGGGCAGGCTTAAGGTGCTGGCGCCGAAATCAATGCACGGGGCTTTGAGCAAATTAGGGGTAGAGGTGGCGGACTCCTATGAAGAGGAGCGTTTTAAAATTAAATGCGTGGAGGTCTGCCATACAGTAGACGCGTGTGGGTGGCTTATACAATGGGACGTGGGGTATAAACTAGATCTTTCAAAGACGTCGGGGCTTCCGAAGTGGGCGTTGACGGAATTAATCAAGGGGAAGCCGGTGAAAATAGGGGATAGGATTATCACGCCGGAGGAGGTGGCAGACCCAGCCCATAAAAGATTCAAGTATTTGCTCTACACTGGGGACACCGCGCCGTGCCCCGAGATGTGGAAAAAAGTCGGGTCTGTAGACGTGTTAATCCACGAGGCCACATTCGCCGACGACGTCAGCCCCTCCAAGGCACATGAAGAGGGCCACTCCACAGTGGCAGACGCCATTGAGGCGGCGAGGGCCCTCAACGCGCAGGTGTTAATATTAACTCACGTGAGCGCCCGCTACCCGGACAAAAGCAGACACAGAGAGCTCGCCTCAAGGATTAGCCCCCCACCCTATATATACATCCCAGAGGATTTCGAAACTCTTCTCGTCAAGCTTTGACGGCGATGTAGATAACTGTCGTTGAAAACGGCGCTAGAAATTTCAACAAGTCAAATTTCTCAAACGCCCCCAGCCTAAACCTCCTCTGGAGGAGGCGGGTGGGTAGCGGCGGCAGTAAGTAAATAGGCCGCTTGTCTATTAACTTAAGGCCGACCTCGGCCAGAGCGGATTTTACGTAAAAATACGCGTAGTACGAGAAGGGGATTTCCCCGTCTGCAGCCTCCCAAACGCCTTTTACAACGCCGTTTTTAAGCGCTGAAATAAGTTTTGAAACGCCTTGGAAGAGTAAATATTCGTACAACATGTCTAGACACAACGCGTTGTCTATATCAGTTATGAACAAGCCTCCCTTTTTCAAGGTCCGCGCCGCTGATTTAAAAGCCGTGCGGATGTCTTGGATGTGGTTATAGACGCTCCCCAGCGCGGTAACTGCGTCATATGTGTTGTTTCTAACTGGGAGAAGGGCGGCGTCTCCTGCTACTCTGTCAGGACATGAACAGCGCCTCAGCGACTTCTCAGAGATATCCAGCGAGGTCACGTGGGCCCCCTTCGATGTCATGTACACGCTCCAAAAGCCAGTGCCAGATCCTACGTCTAATACGTACATGCCCGGCTTTATATACTGGTCTATCACTTCGCCTATTTTTCTGTACAACACTCTGTAGTACTTCATTTTCAAATAGACGTCATCGTATACGTGGGCTATTGAGTCGTAATACCTAGCTACCGCCTTTGTCACCTCGCCTCTATTCTGAAGTCAATTGAGAGCTTTCTCCTCAACTTCTCCAACTTCGTAACCCCGCGGGACAAGACGACGCCCAAGTACTCCTCGGGCACTTTTATTACTATAAGGCCGTCGCGCTCCTCAAGCCTTATTTCGCTGGGGGGAACGTAACGCTTCAGCGCCGAGATAACCATTGAGTAAATCTTGCGGCTCGGCGCCTTGCCTGCCTCACCTCTTTTTACCGGCACGACGAAAGTCTCCTCGCCGAATACGTAAATTTCATACTCAACCTCGTCTGTTAGGAAGTCTTTAACGAGGATCACGGGCCTTGCCAAGTCCTCTTCGCGCATGCCCGCCGGCACTTTGACCACCATAGATAGGGCGTATATCTTCCTCACCTCTCCGTCTTTCATAAATATGACTGTGTCTATTATTGAGGGTATCATGCCCAGCTCCACCCTTCTGATGAACCTCTGAATGGCGTCAATAGGCGACGTCGCGTGCACGACGCCAACCATGCCAACTCCGGCCAGCCTGAGATCGACGTACAGCTGGAAATCGGCGGTATCTCTCATTTCGTCAAAAATAGTATAATCAGGCCTCGACAGCAGGAGAAGGTCGTGGATCTCCTCAGAGGTGGCCAGGTTTTTAGAAAGCTGAGTAATGGCGGGGCTCAGAACCATGTCCCTAGGGGACTCGACTGTCTTCACAACCTTGCCCTTTGATAAGTAAAACTCCGCAAGGGCTTGGGCAAAGGTGGTTTTGCCAGCGCCGGGAGCGCCGGCGATTAAAATGCCCTCTGCGCTTTTCTCCAATCTCTCTAAAACCCTGGGGTCGAGGCCGTAGTCCTCAATCTTCTTCCTCACTACGGGCCTAGTCGCCGTGATTTCCAACCTCTCCGAGACCGGCGGAAAGACGATGACAATTCTATACTCCTTGTGTTGAATAATTAGGGAGTGCGGCCTTCTAATCTCAATTTTACTCCTCGGGTTCAGCCGTGAGGCCTCTGATATTAATTCTCTCACAATAATCTCCAGCTGTTTACGCGTAAGAGGCTCCTGCGACAATTGAACCATTTTCCAAGACCCAGGGCGCCCCACCTTGCCCATCGGCGGAAGTCCCTCTTTCAAGTGCACAGACATTACCTCAGGCCCGAAGAACTTCTCAATCGTTAAAACATCCCGCGTTTTTCCCAAATAGAGCACCTCTACGCCTTCTATAAACGCCGTGTCTCTCGCCAATTCGTCACTCGTGACGTATATATAGCCGTTATCCTTAGCAAACCGCCTGGCATAGACGTCTAACTCGCTGGGATCAAGCCTCTTGCCGGCCGGCACTACTTCTATTTTTACTAAATCGCCTAAGCCCAGCTTCTCCACGACGTCGTATAAATCCCTGAGCTCCTCCATCCCCACAATCCCAATGCCATCGCCCTGCCTCGCCAGAGAGGAGAAATACTCTACCGCCTCCGAGAGAATGAAGAGAGTTCCTCTAATACTGCCGCTCACCACGGCCTCTTTCAACGTCCCGTCGAGAATTACTGATGTATCGGCGACATACTTATTTATTTTTAATTGTATCTGAATTTCGGATCCGGCTTTCAAGTCAGACGCGTTATATTCCACAAGCAATATAAACTTACAGATTTAAATATGTCGTATTGATGATCCTAGGACTGGGTCAAGTTCGTCTAGCTTTGGGTTCCCTGTGTTTGACTTTGGACTTGTTTGCCAGCTGGCCTTCCCTCCCTCCACTTGTCAATGGCGTCCTTTAGGGCCTTAAAGCGCCGCAGGGCGTCTAACTGGTCGGCGAAGAGATTCACTTTACTCCTCTTTACGTCCTTCCCGGTCAGCGCCTTCAACACGGCGGCCTCAACGCCGTCTTTGACCGTCGGCCATGCCATTTCATAGTAGTACGTGACCGTTACATCGCCCTTCTTCTTCTGATCTTTAACCCAGCGCCATTCTATTTTCAACTGTTTCTTTTCTCCCTTAGTTTCGTATTCTACAATAATGCGCAGGAAGCAATCCTCTCCGCTACATTGGTTTACCACTTGCTGGCTTGCTGACCGCCGACCCCTCCGCTTTCCTTTCACAAACTCGTACCGCAGATCAACAATGCGGGCAATTAAGTTGCCCCTTTCGTCGTAAACTGGCAACGGCGCATCCACTGTGCCCTCTTCCCTCACCGGCGCCAACAACTCAATTAGCTTGTTCACCGCGGCCTGGCCATACCAACGTCTTAATACGTCCTCCAGCCCCCTAATGAACCTTTCAGCCTCTATGTTGCCGTTCAGAGCTGTGCGCCGAATTTCCTGAAGGCCTTCGTAAGTGATGTAGATTCTGTATTGTTTCTTCACGGTAAAGTCCTTGCCCTCTTTCAGTCCTACCGCCTTAAGGGCATTTATAATAGTGTCCTTATGGTCTTTCTTGATGCTGATTTTGTATATGCCGCCCTCTTGCTTAACGGTGTAGTGTTCGCCCTCCCTCAGCCCGCTCTGCGTCAAGGCCTCTACGGCCTTGGCGTAGGCCTTTTTTGTTGCGTGTATTTCATAATGTTCTGCGCCTTTTGTAGTAACAGTGAAGTGCACGCCTTCCACCAGCCCTCTGGCCTTTAGGGCATTTACAGCGGCGTTTTTAGCGTTCTCATTAGTTGGATTATACTCTACTACTATTTTTTTGTCTTTGTAACTAACCGAGAACTTCACTCCGGAGAATTTTACAATGTTAGGCCCTGCTTCTATGTTTTTAATCAACTTTTCATACCTCTCCTTGCTAATCAGCCCCCTGCTGTAAAGCTCGTCCACGAAACTCTTCACTGCGTTCAGCCAGCCGTCGTGGCGAATGGCAGTAATGCCGTCAGTGGTGAGCTTAAGTACCCATCCACTACCTACACGTTTGATCTCTACCTCCCCGCCCAGCGCCCTAAGGATGGAGGCCAAACGCTCGGCGTTTTCGCGAGAGCCGCCGAAGTGGGCTAGTGGCTTATCGCCGGTCCAGTACATGTTAATGTACGCTACTTCCTTCCCGCCAAGCTTGAAGCGGATGATGGCCTTCGGTAACCGCCCGCTCGTGTCCAACGACCCCCTCTCCACGGTGACGTTTCTGTAGATGTAGTCCTCGGCCATTGTAATAATTTCTTCTAGCTTTTTGAAAAAGTTTTCGTTCCTTATGTTGTACGCCCAGTCGATGCCGAATTTAGCCCTAATCACCTCGCGCGTAACAACTTCAAACGCGTCAGCAAATTCCGCCAAGGCGTCCCTCAGCCCGTGTAACGAGGGTAGCATTGGGACAAGCACCTTTACCAGTTCGTTCAGCTCGGCGCCTCTGAAGACAATAAGGTGTGTGCCTCTGCCCTTACGCACTGAGCTTGGCTTAAAGCCGAGCTCCCTCAGAGCCCAGAGCCAAAAGACGGTGAAGTGGTCGTGAGTCATAATCGGCTCTTCCTCTTTTTCGGGGCCGCCCACGTATAGCAGAATTTCGTCTCTCAACACAATCCCATCGTACAACACTGCGAATATCACCGCAAGGGCCGCCTCCTCTCTAGACAGCTCTCCCCTTCTGTACGCCTCTACGGCATGAGCAAGCGGCAGGAGGACGCGGAGGTACTTGCCCAGCTTGTCTATCTCCATTACCACCTTTTTCCTCTCTTCGCCCTTTTTCTCCTTTGCCTCCTCTTCCAGCTGTTTCCACCGGGAAAACAGCCCATTAACGCGGCTCCAGAACTCGCCGGTTGCGGTCTCCAAGGCGGTTTTTAATTCATCGTTCATTTTAACATCAGTTAGAGTCGCCTTCAGATTAACTCTACTTTTCAACAGCTCTTCAAGCGCGGTGCGGCCTGCTATTAACACCTCTTCCACCGTCCTTGTGTACTTGCCCTCAACGCTCCACATCGGTTTTAGCCCCTCCTCGGAGTGGTACACTTTTTCGAGCTTAATTCCGCCCTCTGTCAGCGCCCAGTAGGTAAATGTCTGCGAGAGGTAGGAGGAGAGGCCGCGGGCGTGCTTAGACCCAAGTAATAGGACGGCATCTGTGGGCAGTGCGCCGATTGTAACGGCCTTGACGGCTGAATCAACTGCCTCCCTCACCCTCTCTGCTGTTTCTACCACCCTCTTCCACTCCTCCTCGTTCAGCCCCTCCAGCGGTTTAGAGCCGGAGGAGGCGGCCGCCGCCAAGTTGGCAACTTCCTTTATCGGCTTTACTACCTCTCCCTCAGCCCAAAGCGGCGTTAACCCGCTGTCAGCATCCCATGGGGCTTTGAGGAGCTCACGGTTGCTCTCTTCTGCAAATGTGACGTATACGCGCCTTTTGCCGTTTTCTGTTTTTTGCTCTACGCGTACTTCCACGCCCTGCCTGCCGGCCAGTACTGCCCTCATTGTGGGTTCTGTCAGCAGAGTGGCAATGCGGAAGGCCAGCTTTTTGGCCTCTGAAGGCTTCTCATCGCCGCTGATTGAGCTAAACACGTCGTAGAAGCCGAAGGGCGCACTCCTAACAGCCGATACAATGCCGAGAGCGCCGGCCGTATATTTGCCTCTCTCCGCCAACGCCCTCTCCACAGAGACGCCGAAGAGGTCGCTGGTTGTAAAGGATAACAACGCGGCCACTGCCCTCTCGCCCCTAGTGGCGTCTATGTCGCGGAGATCGTCTTGCGTGGCCTCCGCAAGCCTTATTACGTTCTCCGTAGCCGCTTTCAGCCGTTCAGCAATACTGCTGTAACCAGCCCTCTCTAGCCTAGACGCAATTGCGTTCATCTCGTTGGTAACTTCCTTTGCCATCTTCTTTGCCTCCGCCTCGGCTTCCGCCAGTACACTGAGGTCGTCCCACACGTCGTTTAGGGCAAATTTGCCGCTCTCAACGGCCCCCTCCAGCCTTTCAAGCGCCTTGTAGGACTTGTTCTTCAGCTCTACAAACTCCCTTAAACGGCTCAACAAGACAAAGGAGGCTATTAAATACGCCACTTTGTCGTCGTCGCCTTCAAAGACGTATACCCCTGCTCTTCCAGTCTCCCTCGCCCCCAGCACTGCCAGAGCCCAAAGCGCCGCCGGGTCTCTCTCCTCGTACCACGCCCTTGATGCCTCTTCAAGGGCCTTTTTGTAGTTGTCTGACTTCATTGCCTGCACGTAATTCACTAGACGCTTTAGCTCTAACACTGCATTCTCCATTTGCTCCTTAGCTACTGCGTGTTTCAGCGTTGAGAAGGCGCTCATCGCCCTCTCCACAACGCCTTTGTCAAGGCCCAGCTGGGCGGCGCGCTCTACAACCTCTTTCTCGCTTGCTGTTTTTGTCAATACCGCATTACTCACCTCCTTCCACTTCTCGCCAACGCCAGCCGCCTTTGCCAAGCCGGCTATCGCCCCGGCGTTAAGCGCTATGTGGTTCTGCCAAAGCGTGTAGTCCAGTTGTTGCGCCACTGCCCACGCCATCAGCCCGGCCGCCGCGGCGGCCAGTATAAACCAATGCGCCTTTACGTAGTCCAGCGCCCTCGCCACTGCCTCTACAAACAGCTCGTAAAGCCTCTGCAACGTTATTCTCGCCTTTTCGAATATTTCGCGGGCCGCCTCATATGCGGCTTCTGCCGCCTTTTTGACGTACTCCACTGCCCTCTCAAAGGCCCCCTCTCTCGCCAGTATTACCGCCGCGGCTGTCGCCGATATTACGG
>FWWM01000689.1_pt1 | contig 47634 bp, 43 predicted proteins | sample 2228351 | NCBI WGS metagenome assembly FWWM01 (sample SAMEA103939774, study PRJEB20133) | metagenome | reverse complement strand
GGCCTATCCCTAGGAAAACGGCCATGGATTGCAGGATGTTCTAAGAACCAATCATCTCGCTTCAGGCGGACCACTCCAGGCATCCTTCATTTCCGCTCTCATTGTGCGTCAGCATGGTGGTAAATACAAGAACAAGCAATGAGTTTGTTGCGTTACGGGCAGAGGCGTTGACACCCCCATCCCCCGGGTATAGACTTTCCTCGGTGATGGAATTCTCCGAAGGTCCGCAACGAGGACTCCAACACAGCGATACAGAAGAACAAGCCCTCAGCGGTCGTCACTGGCTCGGTTGGCTCCGCTGGACCATCCCTACCGGCGCCGGCTTTGAGAGCACGCGCAACCTCGCGAAGTGGTTGTTTCTTAGCACCGCCATCGGCATTGTCGCGGGGCTCGGCGCCATCGTTTTCTACCTGGCCATTCAGGTAGCCACCGCAGGGTTTCTGGGCCGCATCGTTGGTTACCTTCCACCCGGTCCGATCGGCGAGGGATCGTCACAGGTTCTTCCCATGGCACGCCCGTGGCTCCTGCCCTTGGTCACCACCATCGGTGGACTGATCTCTGGGCTGATCGTGTTCACCCTGGCGCCGGAGGCTGAGGGGCATGGCACCGACGCGGCGATTTCGGCGATCCATCACCATGGGAGCCGCATTCGGGCGCGCATCCCTCCCATCAAACTGATTGCATCCGCGATCACGATTGGGTCTGGCGGATCAGGCGGACGGGAAGGACCGGCTGCTCAGATCTCGGCAGGATTCGGCTCATTGATGGGTGAGTGGTTGCGGCTCGACGCGAGGGATCGCCGCATCGCTGTGGCTGCAGGAATCGGTGCGGGTATCGGGGCAATCTTCCGCGCACCCCTGGGGGGTGCGCTACTGGCGGCTGAGATCCTGTACCTGCACGACCTCGAAGTTGAGGCAATCATCCCTGCCCTCATTGCCGGAATCGTGGGATACACGCTGTACGGCACGTACTTTGGGTTTGGCCCGATCTTCGGTAGTCACCCGGGGTTGTCACTGGGTTCCCCCATCCAGTTGTTTTACTATGCCGTTCTCGGCCTCCTCAGCGGCCTTGGCGGCATCGCCTATGCTCGGTCCTTCTATGGCGTGGGCGATGCTTTTCACCGCCTTGCCCTGCCGAACTGGTTCAAACCTGCTCTGGGCGGGCTGATCGTCGGACTGCTCGGGTTGGTCCTCCCGCAGGCGCTTCACATGGGCTATGGATGGGTCCAACTGGCTATGACGGGCAACACGCTTTTCCAAATCCCGCTGTGGGTGGTTCTCGTGCTTCCGCTGGCAAAGATCCTTGCCACTTCGCTTTCGATTGGATCCGGGGGCTCGGGAGGGATCTTTGGGCCTGGAATGGTGATAGGCGGCATGCTCGGCGCCGCGTTCTGGCGCCTGACGCACGGCATCCTTCCGCACATGCCCGCTCAGCCGGCCCCCTTCGTTATCATCGGCATGATGGCGCTTTTCGGGGGTATCGCCCACGCGCCCCTGGCGGTGATGCTGATGGTGGCCGAGATGACCGGCAACCTCTCGCTCCTGGCACCGGCCATGGTGGCTGTGGCGATTTCTACGGCCTTGATCGGGGATCACACGATTTACCAGTCACAGCTCCGTGATCGGGCGAGCGCCCCCTTCCACAAAGTCAGGTTGAGCTTCCCCATGCTCTCGGCGCTGCTCGTGCGGGATGCCATGACGGAACCGCAGGCCACCGTACAGGTCGGTGCTCTATTGACCGACGCAGAGGCCCAGGTTGGCGAGGATCGGAGCGGGTTGGTCGTCGTGAACGAGGCCGGCGAGTTCGCAGGCATCATCAGCCGGGAGGCGATCCAGCGCGTCCCGCTTGAAAAGCGCCGGCAACTGCGTGCTCGAGACGTTCTCGTCCATGAGAAGGTGGCGCTCGCCCCCGATGAGCCGCTGGACCACGCCTTAGAACGTCTGACGGAACGCGGTATGAGCTGGGCTCCCGTGGTCGAGCGCGGCCGGGTTTTGGGCCAGCTCACCGTGCGCGACATCGTGCGAGCATACAAGTCCATGCTGCGCCGCGGCATCCGGCGTACCTCTTCGCTCCCGCCGCATACCTCGCTCTTTGAGGTCCTCGTCGGTCCTGGATCCCCGTTGGCAGGGCGGACGCTGCGCGAGGCGAACTTGCCTCGTGACACACTCGTCATCTCCATCACCCGGAATGGCGAGACGATTTTCCCACGGGCCAGCACCCAGATCAAGGCGGGAGATGTCGTGATGATCATGGCTGATCCCAGGAGCGAGCCAGCGCTGCGCGCCTATTTCTCCAGCTCTGGTCCGAGAGACGCATCTTTGTAAGGTAGACCGCTTGTGGAGGTCAAGCCGTCGCGGTATAATAGATGTCGCGGTATAACAGATTTCGATAGTCGGGGTCCCCACCAAATTTCTCCAAGATTTTGGTTGGGTGGCCTGGAAAACTGCATAGCGTGATCCACTGGGGGAGCTCGGTGAAGCCGGGCTGAGAGTGCGGCCGGAGATATGCGCTGCCGCAGACCCTTTGGACCCGATCCAGATAATGCTGGCGTGGGGAAAGTGGTAGGCCTGAAAAGCCGCCGGTCCAGTCGGGATTGGTGGCTTTTGAAGTTGTTGGGGTGAATGATGAAGATCGCCGTCAGGGACGATGTGAAGAGCTTCACCCGCAACGGGACAAACCTCCTGGTCCTGGCTGGGGTGACCCTCCATGCCCGCGAAGGGGAGTTCGTCACCATCCTGGGGCCCAGCGGATGCGGGAAGAGCACATTGTTCAATTCAACACGGCACTCTACACGAACCCCCAGGTAAACAGCCTGCTGGACCGGGCGCGGACGACATTTGACCAGAGCGAGCGGAACCGTGGAAGCCGCTCGTGCCCTGGGGGCCAGCACCCTGCAAATTATCGTCCGGCACATCCTCCCCAACACCCTGGCGGTGATCATAGTGCAGGCCACCCTCCAGGTGGCCAGCGCCATCCTCACAGCCGCTGCGCCGGGGTTCCTCGGCCTGGGCATCATGATCACCGTCCTGGGATTCAACCTGCTGGGAGACGCGGTGCGCGACGCGCTCGATCCGCGCATGCGTCTGTAAACTGGCCGGCTGCGGATGCCCGGCCTCCGGTGTGTTGACAGCAAGGGCCTCATAGGATTTAATAGTATCGCGATATATCTCGTCCTTACTACGGAGGTGGGAGCATGTTCGGCAGAGGGTGGGCAGGGTTTGGCCCCCTGCGGGAGCGCCTGCTGAGCAGGGGCGACCTGAAGTACTTCATCCTGGATCAGCTCGCCGGCAAGCCCATGCATGGGTACGACATCATCCGGGCGTTGGAGGAGCAGTTCGGAGGCTTCTACGCCCCCAGCCCCGGCGCCGTCTACCCGGCGCTGCAGATGCTGGAGGACATGGGCTACGTCACCTCCAGCCAGCAGGACGGCAAGAGGGTGTACACCATCACGGAAGAAGGGCGGCAGTTTCTCGCCCAGCGCAGGGAGACGGTGGAGGAGGTCCGCACCAGGTTCAGCCGCCGCTGGCATGCCTGGGGGCCGGCGTACCGGGAGCTCTGGCACCTGGCGCTGTCATTCCGCCGCCGCGGTCCCTGGCGCACCGTCAGCCCGGAGAAGATGGAGCGGATCCGCCAGGTGCTGGCCCGCGCCCGGGAGGAGGTCGAGGCCCTCCTCGCTGAGTAGACGCCTCCCGGCATCCAGTGGTCCCTCCTTCTGGGCGCGCGCGGAGGGGATTTCTCCGTCGCGTTGACACCCCAGGACGCCACCCGTATACTCCGAGCCGACAAACGGACCTGCGCCGCCGGCGCAGCAGCGCGGCGGGGGAGGAGGAGGTGGGAGATGGATGCCGTCGGGCACCACTACATCGTCGAGGCCTCCGGGTGCGATCCGGAGGTCATCAGCAAGGTGGAGCAGGTGGAGCAGATCCTGGTGCGGGCCGCGGAGGCGGCCAAGGTCCAGGTCTGGTCCATCTCCTTTCACCGGTTCAACCCGGGCGGGGTCTCCGGCGTCGTCGTCATCTCCGAATCCCACCTCTCCGTCCACACCTGGCCTGAGCTGCGCTACGTCGCTCTGGACATCTTCACCTGCGGCCAGGACGCCCGTCCGGAGGCGGCGGTCAAGTCGGCGCTGGCCGACTTCGGCGCCACCAACGTGCACATCACCGAGGTGACGCGCGGGCTGGAGGAAGGCGACCGGGTCTTCTTCCACAGCATCGTCACCTGGGAGGAGACGCTGCCCGGCAGCGTGGATGGGACGAAACGGCGGCGCCGCGCCGCCAGGGCCTCGCCCAAGGTCCGCGCCTGAACCTCCCGGCTGAGGTGCCTCTGCGGGTGGGGCGCCTCCGCTGCTGCTAGCGGTCCAGCGCCTCCGCCAGGGCCTCCACCAGGTGCTGGGCAGATCGCCCAGTCCCGTGGGCGATCTGCTGCCGGCAGGAGACGCCCATGGCCACAATCTGCACACCCGGGGCCGCCGCTCGGACGGCGGGCAGGAGGCGGCGTTCCCCCATGGCCATGGAGATCTGGTAGTGCTCGCGCTCGAAGCCAAAAGAGCCGGCCATGCCGCAGCAGCCCGAGTCCACGACCTCCACCTGATAGCCCGCGGCCTCCAACACCCTCACCGCCGGGCCGGTCCCGACGAGGGCCTTCTGGTGGCAGTGGCCGTGGAACAGGACACGTCCGCCGTGGCCGGAGGCGGGCCAGCCGCGCTCCCGGATGTGGCGCTGGAGGAACTCGTCGATGAGGAAGGTCTGCGCCGCCAGACGGCGGGTGTCTTCCCCGGGCAGCAGGTCGGGAACCTCGTCGCGGAAGGTGAGGATGCAGGACGGCTCGCACCCGACCACGGGCACGCCGGCCAGGGCCAGGGGGAGCAGCCGGCGCACGTTTTCTGCGGCGTGGCGCTGCGCCGCCGGGAGCAGCCCCTTGCTGATCATGGGCCGCCCGCAGCAGACCACGTCGGGGACGATCACCTCGTACCCCAGGTGCTCGAGGAGGGCAACCGCCGCCCGGCCGACCTCCGGGTCGTTGTACCGGAGGAACGTGTCGGCGAAGAGGGCGACGCGCCCTGCGGGGGCCGCGGTGCGCGGTACGGTCCCGGATGCGGGGACCTGGGCGAGTGGGGCCGTCCCGGACGCGGCAGGGCCCCCGCGGCTCCGGCGCCGCCACCAGGCGTCGAAGGTGGGGCGGGCGAACGGGGGCAGGGGACGCCGCCTGTCGATGCCCAGAAACCGCTCCAGTGCCCAGCGGGCCACCGGCGAGCCTACCAGCCGCCCGGAGAGCGGAGCCAGTGCTGCCCCAAGTCGGTTCAGCCGGTGGACGTGGGCAAAGAGGCGCGCCCGCCAGGGCACCCCGTGCGCCCGATAGTAGCCGGCCAGGAACTCGGCCTTCAGCCGGGCCATGTCCACGTTCGCCGGGCACTCCGCCTTGCACCCCTTGCACTCCACGCACAGGTCCAGGGCCGCGTGGAGGCGCACCCCGGTCAGCTCCGCGGGCGGGAGGACGCCGGAGAGCACCGCCCGCAGCAGGTTGGCCCGGCCGCGCGTGGAGTGCTCCTCCTCCCGGGTGACCATGTAGGAGGGGCACATGGTTCCCTCCCCTGTCTTGCGGCAGGCGCCCACACCGCTGCACAACTCCACGGCGGCGGCAAAGCCGCCGTCGCGGCTCCAGTCGAAGTGGGTGGGGACTGACAGGGTACGGTAGCCCGGGCCGTACCGGAGGTCTTCCGTCATCGGGGGCGGGTCCACGATCTTGCCGGGGTTCATCAGCCCCTGCGGGTCGAAGGCCTGCTTGATGGCGCGGAAGGCCCGTATGATCTCCGGGCCGAAGTAGCGCTCCAGGAACCACCCGCGCACCAGCCCGTCGCCGTGCTCGCCGCTCATAGCCCCGCCGAACTCGATGACCAGCTCCCCCACCGCTTCGGCGATGGCGCGCATGGTCTGCACCTGCTGCGCGTCCTTGAGGTTGATCAGCGGCCTTACGTGAAGGCAGCCTGCGCTGGCGTGGGCGTAGAAGGCGGCGCGCACGCCGTGCGCCTCCAGGATGCCGCGGAAGCGGGCGATGTACTGGGCGAGGCGCTCCGGGGGGACGGCGGTGTCCTCGACGAAGGTGATGGGCTTGGCGTCGCCCTTCAGTCCCTGCAGCAGGCCCTGCCCCGCCTTGCGCACACGCCAGATGTTGTCCTGCTCCGCCGCCTCCACGGCGCGTCCCACGGCGTAGGCGCGGGATCCGGCGGCCAGGGAGCGTTCCAGCTCGGCCAGTCGATCCAGCACATCGTCGCGGTGGTCGCCGGCGAGCTCCACCAGCAGCAGCGCGTCGGGATCCCCCTGGACGAAGGTCATGCGGCGGGCGTACTCCAGCTGCGTCCGCGTCATCTCCAGGACGAAGCGGTCGATCAGTTCCACCGCGGAGGGCCGGTGGGAAAGGATAAGGGGGACCGCCTCCAGCGCCTGCAGCAGGTCGGCGAAGTGCAGCACGGCCACCACCGTGTGAGCCGGCCGCGGGACCAGGCGCACCGTGGCCTCGGTGACCGTGGCCAGGGTGCCCTCGGAGCCCACGATCAGCCGGCAGAGGTTGAAGGGGGCAAGCAGCATCTCCGGCAGGTTGTAGCCGGCGACGCGGCGCAGCAGCCTGGGATAGCGGCGCTCGATCTCCTCGCGGTGCTCCTGGACCGTCCGGAGGACGGTACGGTAGAGCTGCCCCTCGCGCGATGGCTCCTGCACCTTGGCCGCCAGCTCAGCGTCGTCCAGCGGCCCCAGGACCAGCTCCTGCCCGTCGGCCAGCAGGACGCGCAGCCGCTCCACGTGATCCACCATCTTCCCGTAGACGATGGAGCGGGCGCCGCAGGAGTTGTTGCCGATCATCCCGCCCAGCGTGGCCCGGTTGCTGGTGGCCGTGTCCGGCCCCAGGCGCAGGCCGAAGCGCGCCGCCGCGGCGTTCAGGTCGTCCTGCACGACGCCGGGCTCCACCCGGGCCAGGCGGCGGTCGGGGTCGACCTCGAGGATCGCCCGCAGGTGGCGGGAGCAGTCCAGGATTACCGCCCGCCCGATGGCCTGCCCTGCCAGGCTGGTCCCGCTGCCGCGGGGCAGCACGGGGACGCCGGCGTCCGCGCAAAGCCGCAGCGTCGCCGCCACGTCGTCGGCGTCCCGCGGCAGGACCACCCCCAGAGGGAGGATCTGGTAGATGCTGGCGTCGGTGCTGTAGAGGATGCGGGAGAAGTGGTCGAAGCGCACCTCCCCGCGCACCGCTGCCCGCAGGCTGGCGGCCAGGGCGTCTGTGGGGTAGGATGCGCTGCGCACGGGAGACGACCGGGTGCTCACTCCCTCATTTTCGCCGCAGGGGCGGCGGCCTCATCCCGCGGGCGACGCGGGGCGCTCTGCTATAATGGCGTTCGTGCCGCTTGCCCCCGCCCGCGACATCCCTCGTCCGAACACTCCCCCCGCACCCCCGATGCATCAGCGGCGGCTGCTTGGCGTCACCCTCGCCCACTTCCTCAACGACTTTCACATGGCCTGGCTCTCCCCGCTGCTGCCGCTGCTGGTACCGCGCTTCAACCTGAGCCTGGCTCTGGCGGGGCTGCTGGGCACGATCCTGAACACCTCGTCGGCACTCTCGCAACCACTCTTCGGGCTGGTGGCGGACCGCCTCAGCCGTAGCCGCCTGGTGGCCCTGGGCCCTCTGCTCACAGTAGCGGCCATGAGCCTCACGGGGATCCTGCCCACGTATACGGCGCTGGTGGTGGCGCTTCTCTGCGCCGGGGTGGGCACGGCCGCCTTTCACCCGCAGGGAGCGGCCTCCGCCGGATTCCACAGCGGCGCCCGCCGCGCCACCGGCCTGGCCATCTTCGTCGCGGGCGGCGAGCTGGCCTACGCCGTGGGGCCGCTGTACATAGCCGCGCTGGTGCAGTGGCAGGGGCTCTCCTGGACCCTTCCGGCCGGCCTCCCTGGAGCGGTGCTCATGGTGCTTCTCGCCGCGCTCCTGTGGAACTTGCCCACGGCCCGCCCCGCCCGTGCGGGGACCATCCGCCGGGCGCTGCGGGCGCAGCGGCGTACCCTGCTCCTTTTGTGGATATACGTGGTCGTGCGCAGCATCGTCTCCATCTCCTTCATAACCTTCCTGCCGCTGCTGCTGCGGGAGCGGGGGCTCTCCCTGGTCCTTGGCGGGACCGCCGTCTTCCTCTTCGGGGGGATCGGGGCGGCCGGGGGCTTCACCGGCGGCATCCTGGCCGACTGGCTGGGTCGCCGGGCGGTGCTCCTGCTCTCGCTGCTGTTGAGCGCCCCGCTCATGGCGCTGTACCTGCTGGAACCGCTGGGCTGGGGGTTCCTCCTCCTCCCCGTGGCGGGGATCCTCCTGTACACCTCCGCGCCCGTGACCGTGACGATGGCGCAGGAGAGCCTTCCCCAGCATGCCAGCCTCGCCTCCAGCATCGTCATGGGCCTGGCCTGGGGCATCGGGGGGCTGATGCTCACGGCGGTGGGGGCCACCGCCGACGTCATAGGCCTGCGGAACACGCTCCTGCTGACCCTGGGGCTCGAGGTGCCGGCTCTGCTGGCCGCAGCCGGGCTCGTCACGTCGGGCCGGCAGGAGGAGGACGATCCGCCTGCGTGTTCCGCCCCCTAGCCGCCGGGGGCAGCCGGAAGGCTGCTCGGATCCCTGCTGTAAGGCAGCTCAGAACATCAGGCTGAGCAGGATCTCGCGGAGGATGCGCTGCGCTGCGCCCAGCACCAGGAAGGCCACCAGCGGGGTGATGTCCAGTCCGCCCACCGGTGGAATCAGCCGCCGCAGCGGGGCCAGAAGCGGGTCGGTGATCCTGTAGATGAAGACGGCGGCGCCGCTCCCCAGCGCGCCGGGCACCCAGGAGAGGATTACGCGCACCAGCAGTGCCAGGTAGAGGAACCAGAAGAAGTAATCCACCAGGGTGAGCAGCGCCACGGTGATGCGAATTCGCGGCCAGCCGCCGTATCCCCTGGGGGCTGCCCCAAAAATACGGCAGCCCGGGCAATCCCCGGGCTGCCGTCTGGTGCTGGCGAGCGTTGTTTAGAGGATGGTGACGTTTGCCGCCTGCGGACCCTTCTTGCCTTCCACGATGTCGAACTGCACGGCCTGCCCCTCCTGGAGGGTGCGGAAGCCTTCAGCCCGGATCGCGGTGTAGTGCACGAAGACGTCCTTGCCGCCTTCCACGGAGATGAAGCCGTAGCCCTTCTCCGCGCTGAACCACTTCACCGTGCCGGTGGCCATCAAGACCCTTCTCCCTTCTGTGGACGTACAGATACTGCGCGGTGCGCCTTACCTGCCGCCGCGCAGTCTAGCACAAGCCTGCGGGGGAGTAAATGGGTCCTGGCTGTGCCCTCACCCTTCTCGTAGTTACCTGGATATTGCGTCCCCCAGGTAGGCGGCTCGCACAGCGGGGTGCAGCCGCAGCGCCGCGGCGGACCCTTCGAGGATCAGGCGTCCCACCTCCAGTACGTAACCTCGGTCGGCCACCCGCAGCGCGGCGCGAGCGTTTTGCTCCACCAGCAGGATCGTCATGCCCTGCTCCCGCAGGCGTCGCAACGCATCCAGGACCCGGCGAATCATGAGCGGCATGAGGCCGGTGGAGACCTCGTCGACCAGGAGCATTGTGGGGCGGGCCACCAGCGCGCGGCCGATGGCCAGCATCTGCTGCTCGCCGCCAGAAAGCGTCTTGGCCAGCTGCCTGTGGCGCTCGCGCAGGATCGGGAATAGGGCGTAGACCTCCTCCAGGGCCTCGGTCAGGTCGCCGCGGGCGCGGCGCAACCAGCCGCCCATGCGGAGGTTCTCGGCGACGGTGAGGTCGGGAAAGAGCCTCTTGCCCTCGGGGATTAGCGCGATGCCGGCTGCCGCCCGTTCCCAGGGAGGGCGGTGGGTGATGTCTGTCCCCTGGAAAAGGATGCGGCCGCCGCGAGGCCTCACCATTCCGGCGATCGCCCGGATGATACTGGACTTCCCGGCACCGTTGGCGCCAATAATGGTCACCAGCTCCTGGGGAGCGACGTGGAAGGTTACGTCTCGGACGGCGTGCATGTCACCGTAGTAGAGGTCGAGCCCCTCAACCCTGAGCATCGTCGGCTTCCTCCCCCAGGTAGGCCTCCACCACCCGGGGATCCCGGCGCACCGCCTCGGGGGGGCCTTCACTGATCTTCTGGCCGTAATGCAGGACGGCGATCCGGTCGCACAGCTCCATGGCCACCCGCATGTTGTGCTCCACCAGCAGGCACGTGAGGCGACCTCCCCGCAGCTCGCGGATGAGAGCCGCGAGCTCGTCGGCCTCTTGCGTACTGACGCCCGCGGTGGGCTCGTCCAGGAGGATGATGCGCGGCCGCAGGGCCAGCGCCCGTGCCACCTCCAGCCGGCGCTGGAGGCCCAGGGGGAGGACGCGGGCCGGGGTGCTCTCGTACTCTGCCAGGCCGACACGCCGCAGAATAGCTTTGGCCTCGGCCAGAGCCTCCGGATGCTCGCTGGCCCCCAGTGCACGCAGGGGATGGCGAATGGCGCGGTGGCCCAGTGCCACCAGGATGTTGCGAAGTACCGTCAGCTCTGCGAACGGGCGAGGGATCTGGAAGGTGCGTGCGATGCCCAGCCAGGCCACGCGGTGGGGTGGTAGGCCGTGGATCGGTCGACCGTCGAAGAGCACCGCGCCCTCGTTGGGCTGGAAGACGCCGGTGATGACGTTGAACAGCGTCGTCTTCCCCGCGCCGTTGGGGCCGATGAGGCCGAAGATCTCACCCCCATCCACCACGAGGCTAACGCTTCGCAGGGCGTGCAGGCCGTCGAACTGCTTGCTGACCCGCCGGACCTCCAGCACCGCCACAGGTCACCCCGCCTGCCGCATCCCGCGGCGATACCTCAGGAGCCACTGCCAGAACACGCTGTTGTCGCCCAGCAGCCCCGCCGGCAGGAAGCGCATCAGCACCACGAGAAGCGCGCCGTATGTCAGCATGCGGTAGTCGCGCAGGAAGCGGAAGAGCTCGGGGGCCAGCCCCAGCGTCAGCGCCCCCAGCAGTGCCCCCCGCAGGGTTCCCAGTCCGCCCAGCACCACCATGCAGAGGATGGTGATGGACGTCGGAAACCCGAAGTCGCCGGGGCTGATGAAGGTCATGAAGTGAGCGTACAGGCTGCCGGCTACGCCGGCCAGAGCGGTGCCCGTCGCAAAGGCTGTGATCTTCAAAGCCGCCACCGGCAATCCCGATGCGGCCGCGGCGTCTTCCTCGTCGCGCACGGCCTCCCAGCTGAGCCCCAGGAACGAGCGGCGGAGGATCCGGTCCAGGCCGATGGCACCCGCCACCACCGCCGCCACCAGGAGGAAGTAGCGGGGCTTGGTGAGGGTCCATCCCAGCAGCCGCGGCGTGGGAATGCCCCCGATCCCCATGGCCGCGCCGAAATACTCCGAGTAGAGGAAGACGGCGACCACGACGAAGTTGATGCCGATGGTGGTCACGGCCAGGAAGTCGTGCCGCAGCCGCAGGCTGACCGAGCCCAGCGCGCCGCCCACGAGCCCGGTAATGACCGCCGCCATCGGCAGTGCCAGCCAGAAGGGGACGCCGTAGCGTGTGCTCAGCACGGCGGACGCGTAGGCGCCGATGCCGAAAAACGCCGCGTGCCCCAGGGAGATCTGGCCCGCGTAGCCCGTGATGATGTTCTGACCGATGGCCAGGAGAGCCCACAGCCCGATGGTGATCCCCACGGTGTAGTAGTAAAGGCCGATCTCCGGCATCCTACCGCCCTCCGAACAGTCCGGCGGGACGGAAAAGAAGCATGAGGATAAGGGCGACGAACGCGATGGCATCTCGCGGCAAAAGCCCACCGACGACTCCCACCAGGAAGGTCTCGACCAATCCCAACAGGAGCCCGGCGGCCACCGTCCCCCAGACGTTTCCGAGCCCGCCCAGCACGATGACGGCCAGCGCCTTGTACGCCGGTACACTGCCCATGGTGGGGGAGACGGCATTGTACAGCACGCCGATCAGCACCCCGGCCGCCCCCGCCAGCGCCGATCCCAGGGCGAAGTTCAGGGAGACAATGCGCGGGACGTTGACACCCAGGGCCTGCGCCATCGCCAGATCCTGGGCCGCCGCGCGCCAGGCGAGGCCCACCCACGTCTTTGTGACCATCAGCCAGACCGCCGCCAGGAGCAGGACGGTGACCACCAGGGTCAGCACCTGGGCGCCGGTCAGCGAGGCCCCGGCCACGTGCAGCGGGCGGACCTCCGCGCCGAGCTCAAACGCCAGCACGTAAGGCCCGCCCAGGAGACGAAACAGGTCCTCCAGGAAGATGAACAGTCCAATGCTGGCGATAAGCGGCGCGATCCGGGGGGCACCGAGCAGCGGCCGGTAGAGCCAGTGCTCCACCAGGACACCGGCCAGCGCGCACAGGGCCATGGCGGCGAGGAAGGCGGCAGGAAGGCTGGCGGTGCGCGCGTAGACCGCCAGACCCACATATGCTCCCAGGGTGAAGATTCCGGCGTGGGCGATGTGGAGGATCCGCAGGACGCCGTAGACCATGGTCAGGCCCAGGGCGATCAGGGCGTAGGTGCTGCCCACAGTGGTGCCGTTGAGGAGCTGCTGCCAGAACCAGGCCATGGGGTGGGACGTCTGGGGCGGCGCGGGCGCCGGTGTCCGCGCCGCCCCAGATCGCCGCTACTCGCTGGGAGGGGTGATCACCGCGGGGTCGTCGACGTGGGCAAAGTACCGGAAGGCGCCCTGCTTCACAACCTGAACCTGCACCGTCTTGAGCACCTCCCCCAGCTTGTTGTATCCGCGGATGATGCCCGTCACCCCGTCGAAGTTGGAAATCCGGTAGATCTGGTCCCGGATCCGCGGCGGGGACACCACGGCCGCCCGTTCCATGGCCAGGGCCAGCACCCGCACCGCATCGTAGCTCGAAGCGCCCACCATGTCCGCGTCGATCCCGTAGCGGGCCTTGTAGCGCCGCAGGAACTGTCGGACCACCGGCCGGGGATCGTCCCGATTCAGATTGGTGGTGATGATGACGCCCTCGGCGGCCGGGCCAGCCAGCTCCACGAACTTCGGCGAGTCGTACCCTTCCTGGCCGATGATCTTGCTGGCGAGGCCCAGGGCCCTGGCCTGGCGTACGATCTGCGCCGCTTCGGCAAAGTACGCGGTGGCGTAAAGGACGTCGGGGTTGAGCCCCTTCACCTTGGTGAGCAGCGGTGCGAACTCCTTCTCTCCCAGCGGGTAGGTGTCCTCGGAGAGAATCCGCAGACCGTAGGCGGTAGCCTGCGCCTTGAACCCCGAGGCCAGCGCGCGCCCGAAGTCGATGTCCATCACCAGAATCGAGGCCGTCCCGGCCTTAAGGAGGCGCGCCGCCACGTATGCGCCCGCTTTCCCCTGGACCGTGCCCAGGAAGGAGTTGCGGAAGATATAGTCGCCGGCCCTGGTGATGTCCGGATGCACGGCGTAGGCGGCGATGGTGGGCACGTTGGCGGCCTGGAAGATGGGGGCTGTGGCGCGCGTCGGCCCGCTGTAGGACCCCGCCACCACCGCCACCACACGATCACGCTCGATGAGCCGGTGGGCGATGGCCACGGCCTCGCTGGGGGTGAGTCGGTCGTCATAGATCACCAGCGCCAGCGGTCGGCCCAGGACGCCGCCGGCCTCGTTGATCTCATCCACGGCCATCTGGGCGCCGTTGCGGGAGCTGGTCCCGTCCGGTGCGGCCGGGCCTGTCAGCGGAGCAAAGAAGCCGATCCTGATAGGCGTTGGCTGCTGCCCCCAGGCTCCCGGGACGAAGCTCGCCAGAACCAAGACCAGGCCGAGAACCAGCGCCGACCATGTCGCACGCATCGTTCCTCCCCCCTTGACGGCAGGAACTGAGTCACTGCCTCGACGTGCGGAAGCAGGATTCCGTCTTGACTCTAGCAGGGCGTCCCCGCGGCCCGCAATCAGCGGACGCGCGACCGCTGTACCTCCCGCGCGGGATGCGGTACGCTTTTAGAATAAGACCGATTGAGATCGTCAAGGTTCAATGCCCGAACTTCTCCCCGGCCACGTACTGCGGTACCTGGATGATCTCCTGCCGCCGCGCGACCCGCTGCTGGTCGAGCTGGAGGCGCAGGCGCGGGAGGAGCGCATCCCCATCTGCGGCCCTCAGGTGGGCAGCCTCCTGGCGCTGCTGGTGCGCCTGGCCCGTCCCTCCCGCGTCCTGGAAGTGGGGGCGGCCATCGGCTACTCCGCCATCTGGATGGGACGGGCGCTGCGGGAGTACGGGGGGCGGCTGCAGACCATCGAGCTTCGCCCGGAGCGCGTCGCCCGCGCGCAGGCCAACCTCTCCCGGGCGGACCTCGCCGACCTGGTGGAGGTCCTGCCCGGCGCCGCGCTGCAGGTCCTGCCCGCGCTGCGCGGCATGACCTACGGGCTCATCTTCCTGGACGCGGTGAAGACCGAGTACCCGGCCTACTTCGACCTGGCCCTCCCCCTGCTGGCTGACGGGGGGCTGCTGGTCGCCGACAACGCCCTGCTGGGTGGGGAGGTGGCCGCCGCCGCGCCGGAGGGGCGCTGGTCTGCCGCCGACCGCGAAGGCGTCCGCCAGTACAACAGGCTGGCCTTCGGCCACCCCGCCCTCCACTCGGTGCTCCTGCCTCTGCGGGACGGCCTGACGCTCAGCCTGAAACGCTAGGCGCCATGGCGCTCCAGGAGACCACCGAGCGGCTCTACCTGCACGACGCCTACCTCCGGAGCTTTCAGGCGCGCGTCCTGGCCGCTGAGGCCGGCCCCCGCGGAGTGGTGGTGGAGCTGGACCGCACCGCTTTCTACCCCACGTCCGGCGGGCAGCTGCACGATACCGGCCTCCTGGGAGGACTCCCCGTACTGGAGGTGACAGAGACCGATGACGGCCGCGTCTTCCACCGCCTGGACGGCGGCGATCCCGCCACCCTCTCCGGACAGGTGGTGGAGGGACTTGTGGACTGGGAGCGCCGCTTCGACCACATGCAGCAGCACACCGGCCAGCACCTCCTCTCCCAGGCGGCGTTGCGGGAACTGGGCGCCACGACGCTGGCCGTCCACATGGGCGCCGAGCGCTGCACGGTGGACCTGGATGCCGTGCAGTTCGGCCCGGCGGAGGCGGCACGGCTGGAGGATGCCGCCAACGCCGTGGTGATGGAAAACCGGCCGGTGCACGTCCACTTCGTCGACGAAGCAGATGTCGGCCGCTGGGGGCTGCGCCGCCCGCCGCAGAAGTCCGGGACGATCCGCTTGGTGGAGGTGGAAGGGTTCGACTGCTCCGCCTGCGGCGGGACGCACGTGCGGGCCACGGGCGAGGTGGGGACGGTGGCCGTCACCGGCTGGGAGCGGTACAAGGGCGGGACCCGCGTCCAGTTCCTCTGCGGCTGGCGTGCCCTGCGGCACCGCCGCCGGCAGAGCCGCCTGCTTGCCGACGTCCAGCGTCTGCTCTCCATCGGGGAGAACGAGGTGGTGGCCGCGGTACAGCGGCTGGCTGCGCGGGAGCAGGAGGCGGCGAGGCGGGCAGAGGAGACGCTGCAGCGGCTTCTGGCCGCCGAGGCAGGCCTGCGCCGCCAGGGCCTGGAGGTCCCGGCGGTGGTGACGGAGGTGCTTTCGGGGCGGCCCCTCGACGAGGTGCGCGGGCTGGCGCGGGCGCTGGCAGCCGGGGGCGGCCTGGTCGTCCTGCTGGCCACGGAGGAGGGACACCTGGTCTTCGCCCGCTCGCCCGATGTGGGTGTAGATGTGGCCGCCCTGCTGCAGCGGACGCTCCGAGAGTATGGGGGGCGGGGTGGAGGGAGACCGGAATTCGCCGAGGGGGTCGTGGGGGGAGCGGTGGCGGCGGCCCTGCAGGCAGCGGGTAGCTGGGCTGCGGCGGAGCTTGGGGGTGCCTGAGATTCCCTGGCTCGAGGCGCTGGTCGCCGCCCTCAGGCCGCGGGTGTTACGCCGACCGGCGTCTCTCCCGCTTATTGAAATAGGAGGCCCGACGTGACCGAGCTTCCCCCGGTGAAGACTGCGCGCGCATGATCGACCCCGAGCGCCTGACCCGCCTGCTTGCCGACCTGGTCCGGCGCAACTCCGTGAACCCCGACCTCGTCCCCGGCGCTCCCGGAGAGGAGGCCATCGCCGCCTTTCTCTGCCAGTACTGCCGCAGCGCCGGGCTGGAGGCGGAGGTGCGGCACCTGGGGCCCGGCCGGGCCAGCGTCCTGGCGCGCCTGCGCGGCCGGGGGGAGCGGCCCCCCCTGCTGCTGAACGGCCACCTGGACACGGTTGGGGTGGAGGGGATGACCATCGACCCCTTCGAGCCTGTCATCCGGGAGGGGCGGCTGTACGGGCGCGGCGCCTTCGACATGAAGGGAGGGGTGGCGGCCATGGTGGAGGCGGCGCTGGCCGCCGCACCCGGCGGACCGCCGCCGGGCGACGTGGTCCTGGCGATGGTGGCGGACGAGGAGTACGCCAGCCTCGGCACCGAGGCCGTCGCCCTGGAGGTGAGGGCGGGGGCGGCCGTGGTCACCGAGCCCACGGCGCTGGATGTGTGCATCGCGCACAAGGGCTTCGCCTGGATCACCATCGAGACCCTCGGCCGCGCCGCGCACGGCAGCCGATACGATGAGGGTGTGGACGCCATCGCCCGCATGGGCCGCGTCCTCGCGCAGCTGGAGCGCCTGGAGCGCGAGGTCTACCCCCGCCGCCTGCACCCGCTGCTGGGCAGGCCCTCGGTGCACGCCTCCGTGATCGCCGGCGGGCAGGGCCTGAGCACCTACCCGGAGCGCTGCCGTCTCCAGGTGGAACGGCGGACCCTGCCGGCGGAGGGCCCTGAGGATGTCGCTGCGGAGGTGGAGGGGTTGCTGGAGGAGCTGCGCCGTGCGGATCCGTCGTTCGAGGCCACCTGGTCCCTCTTGCTCTTCCGCCCCGGCCTGGAGATCCCTCCGCAGGCGGCGCTGGTCGGTGCTCTGCGGCGCGCCGCGGCGGCGGTGCTGGGGCGGGAACCGGCGCTGGTGGGAGCCTCCCCCTGGATGGACTCGGCGCTGCTGGCCGCCGCCGGTATACCCACGGTGATCTTCGGCCCCGCCGGGTCGGGCGCGCACGCTGCGGAGGAGTGGGTGGACCTGGCCTCGGTGGCGGCCACCGCCGAGGTGCTGGCCCGGCTGATCACCACCTGGGGCGAGGAAGGATGACCTCCGGCCCCTGGACGGCGCCGTGCGCCTGCTGACCCTGCTTTCCGACTTCGGGAGTCGCTCCCCCTATCCCGCCGCCATGAAGGCGGTGGTGGCCGCGCGCGTGGAGGTCCGATTTCTGGACATCAGCCACGATGTGCGCCGGCACGATGTGCGCGAGGGGGCGTTCCTGCTGGCCGCCGTGGCGCCCTTCTGCCCGGCCGGCACCGTACATCTGGCTGTGGTCGATCCGGGCGTGGGCACCGCCAGGCGCCCGCTGGTGGTGGCTTCGGGCGGGCAGTGCTTCGTCGGGCCCGACAACGGTCTGCTGCTGCCTGCGGCGCGCCGCCTGGGGCAGCCGCGCGCCTTTCACCTGGACCCCGCGGTCGCCCTCCCGTCTGCCTCCAGCACCTTCCACGGTCGCGACCTCTTCGCTCCGGCGGCGGCGCGGCTGCTCTTGGGCGAACCGCCGGCCCGCGTGGGCCGTCCCATTGATGATCCGGTGGAGCTGCCCGCGCCGCAGGGAGAGCGGCGCGGAGAGGTGGTGAGGGGCCAGGTGCTCTACGTCGACCCCTTCGGCAACCTGATCACCAACATCCCGGTGGAGCTGGCCGCGCCGCATGAGGTCTTCACCCTGCGCACCGCCCGCGGGGCGTGGCCCCTCCGTCTGCGGGCGACCTACGGGAGCGGCACGCGTGGGGAGCTCCTGCTCGTCCCGGGCAGCGAGGGGCTGCTGGAGATCGCGGTGCGCGAGGGCAGCGCCGCCGCGCGCACCGGCCTTCGCGCCGGATCGGCACTGCGGCTGCACCCACTGCGCGGGGGAAGAAAGGCGTAGGCACAAGCGTTGGCGGGATTGTAAAATAGGCCGAAGGCGGAGACGGTGCGGTGCCCGATGTCAGCTTTCCCATTGCGTTCGCCGCGGGCGTGCTGGGGTTTCTCTCGCCCTGCGTCGTCCCCTTGATCCCCGGGTACATCTCCTTCGTCTCCGGGCTCTCCCTCCAGGAGATGGAGGCGGCCCAGAGGCGCCGCCACGCAGCGCGGGTGCTCCTGGCCACCGCGCTCTTTGTCGCGGGCTTCGCCCTCATCTTCACCGCCCTGGGGGCGTCGGCATCGTTGCTGGGCAGCTTCGTCCTGGCCAACCGCCTCTGGCTCGGCCGCATCGGCGGTGCGCTGATCATCGCCCTGGGTCTGGCGGTTCTGCTGAGGGCACCCGTGCTCTACCGGGAGCACCGCCTGCGCCTGAGCCGACGCCCCTGGGGACTGGCGGGTGCGTTCCCGGTGGGGATGGCCTTCGGCTTCGCCTGGACGCCGTGCATCGGTCCGGTACTCACCGCGGTGCTGACGCTGGCGGCGCAGGAGCAGAGCACGCAGCGGGGCGCGCTCCTCCTCTTCACCTACGCCCTCGGCCTGGGGGTGCCGTTCCTACTGGCGGCCCTGCTGCTTTCGCTGGCCCTGGACATATCCTGGCTGCGCCGCTACAGCCGGCCGATCACCGCCCTGAGCGGCGTCTTCCTTGTCGTCATGGGCTTGGCCCTGGTCACCGACGCCCTCTTTGTGCTGAACACCTGGATCCTGCGCCTGGTGCCCTTCCGGCCGGCGCTGTGAGCGGGTGGCCCGCCCTGACCGCGGAGGCGTGTTGATGAGGACCGCGGGAAAGTGGCCGCGTCTGCTCCTGCTGGCGGTCGCCGCGGCGGTGGCCGTCCTGCCCGCGTCGGTGCGCGCTGCCCCCGACGCCGGGCTGGTCCTGGAAGCGATCCAGGTGCTGGATGCGGAGTACGTGGAGCAGGCGCTGGTGGATCGGGTGCGCCTGCTCAACGCCGCCCTGGAGGGCATCACGGCGGCTCTGAGCGCCGCCGGCGTCCCCGCCAGGTTCGCCGTGATCGCCCGGGGCACCGCTCCCGCCGAGGCGGAGAGGATCTTTCGCGCCGCGTTCACGGCAGCGCTGACCGCGGCGCAGGGCAAGGTGTCGGCCCGCGAACTGGCCTACGCCGCCATCACCGCGGTCACCGCCAGCCTCAACGACTCCCACACCGGCTTCCTCACGCCCGAGCAGTACCGCGAGCGGCTCGCCCGGCAGCGGCAGCAGGCCGGCTTCGCCGGCGTGGGCATGGTGCTGCTGCCCAAGGACGGGCGCTTCTACGTATGGCAGGTCATCCCCCGCAGTCCGGCGCAGCGTCTGGACGTGCGACCGTTCGACCGGATCGTCCGCGTCAACGGCACCCCCACCGGCGGCCTGACCGCCGAGCAGGTGGTCAACATGATCCGCGGCCCGGCCGGGAGCACGGTGACGGTGACGTTTGAACGTCCCGGGCACCCCGCCCCTATCGTCCGCGCCATCACCCGGGCTCCCATCGTGGTGCCGCCGCTGTTTGCCGCGCGGGAGGTCGAGCCGGGGATCGCTTACGTCTACCTTTACGAGTTCACGCAGGGGTCGGCGCGGGAGCTGCGCGCCGCGCTGCAGCGGCTGTTGGGGCAGGGCATGCGCGCGCTGGTCCTGGACCTGCGCAGCAACATCGGCGGCTTCCTCCACGAGCTGCGGGAGGCTCTGAGCCTGCTTCTCCCCCGAGGTCTACCCATCTACCAGCAGGTGACCAGCCGGGGGACGGAGGTGGTGTACACCGAGCGCGGCCCGCTGCTTCCCGCGGGAGTCCCGCTGGTGGTGCTGGTGAACGAGGGGACCGCCTCCGCCGCGGAGCTGCTGGCGGCGGCGGTGGCGGAGCACCAGCGGGGGACGCTGGTGGGTGTGAAGACCGCCGGGGCAGTGGAGGCCAGCACGCTTTTTGAGCTCTCCGACGGCTCCGCGCTCAGCGTGACCATCCGCCGGCTCACCAGCGGCAAGGGGCGGAGGCTGGAGGGCGCGGGGGTGACCCCCGAGGTGATCCTCGACCTCACCTCGGAGGACTTCCTCCGCGGCCACGATGCCCAGCTGGCGCGGGCGGTGGAGATCGCCCGACAGCGGGTGGCCCGCCCGGCTGCTTCCCCGCCGGCACCGGCCCCCACCCGATGAGGGCGCAGGCCCCCCCGCCTCCCGCGGAGAACCTAATTCCCGCCCGATGAGCTCTCCGACTCTCTCCGACGATCAGGTGCTGACCGGGGAGATCGAGCGGCAGCGGCCCTCGCTGGTGGGGCTGCTCGCCTCGCTGGTGCGCACCGACACCACCAATCCCCCGGGCGACACCCGCCGGGCCGTGGACCTGATCGGGTCCCGCCTGCGCAGGCTGGGAGCGGACTTCCAGATCCTGGCGGAGGATCCCAAGAAACCCAACCTGCTGCTGCGCCTGGGGTCGGGACGTCCCGAGCTACTGCTGAACAGCCACCTGGACACCGTGCCCCCGGGAGACCGCCGGGGCTGGCGCCGCGACCCGCTGGGGGCGCAGATCGAGGGCACCCGCCTCTACGGCCTCGGTGCCGCCGACCCCAAGGCCTCGGTGGCGGCCATGGTGACGGCGGTGGAGACGCTGTTGCGTCTGGAGGTCCCGCTGGCGGGATCGCTGCTGCTCTCGCTGGTGAGCGATGAGGAGGTGGGCGGGGCCAGGGGCACGGAGATGCTGGTGGAGCGGGGGCTGCTGCGGCCCGACCAGGTCATCGTGGGGGAGGTCACCCACAACCGCATCGCCATCGCGGAGAAAGGTCTCCTCTGGGTGCGCCTGGTCACCCGCGGCCGCACCGCCCACGGCTCCACCCCGTGGCGCGGGGTCAACGCCATCCGCTCCATGGTCAAAGTGCTCACCGCGCTTGAGCAGGAGATCGGCGCGCGGCTGGCCCGGGAGAGGCACGCGCTCACCCCGCCGCCCTCGCTCTCTATCGGCACCATCAGCGGCGGGATCGCCACCAATGTGGTCCCGGACCGCTGCGAGGCCACCATCGACCGGCGCACGCTGCCCCACGAGCACCCGGCCGATGCGCTGGCGGAGATCGACCGGGTCGTGGCCCGGCTGCGCGACGAGGACCCTGATCTGGACGTGACCGTGGAGTCGCTGCAGCAGGGCCCGCCCATCGAGACCCCGGCGGACTCCCCTCTGGTGGTCGCCGCCCAGGAGGTGGCCGGGGCGCTGGGGCTGGACCCCACCCCTGTGGGCTACCAGCAGGCGAGCGACGGGCGCTTCTTTGCCGCCCGCGGTATCGCCACCATCCTTTTCGGGCCGGGCATCCCCGACCTGGCCCACTCCGCCGACGAATACGTGGACCTGGACGAGGCGGTAACGGCGGCCAAGTTCTACGCGCAGATGGCGGCGCGCCTGCTGCGGCCGCAGCGGTGAGGCCGCTCCGCCGCGGCTGACCATGCTGCCCGCCGACCGCCTGCGGGACAAGCTGCTGACGCTGGAGGGCAAAGGCTACGCCGCCTACAAGGCCATCGCCGGAGCCTACCGATTCCCTCGCTTCGTCCTCTTCATAGATCACGTCCAGCCCGATCCCTTCGCCCCGCCGTCCCTGCTGCGCGTCCGGGTGGACATGGCGGAGGCGCAGATTCCCCCCGACCTGTGGGCGGGAGCGCCCCGCCGCGTGGCCCTGGAGGACTTCCTGGCCCGCCGCTTTCGCGAGGTGACCCGCCGCCAGGGACGACGCGGCGGGGGTCCGGGCCGCAGCGGCGTGCTCCTGGTAGACGCCGGCGGGCAGGAGATCCTGCCGCGGACCGCCTGCCGTCTGCACGAGGACTTCGTGGAGGTGCGCCTGGCCCTGGGACTGCCCGCCGAGGGACGTAAGATCCAGGCCAGACAGGCGCAGGCCATCTTCTTCGAGGACCTCCCCGCCGCCGTGGAGGGGTCGCTGCTGTGGGCGAGCCTGGACGCCCGGGCCGCGCGCCGCCACGTGGAGGTGGCGGAGGACCACGCCGCCCTGCAGGAGGCCCTGAAGGCCAGAGGGCTGGTCGCCTTCGTCGCCGACGGCGCCATCCTTCCCAGGGAGAGCGGCGCCTCCGACCTGCCGCTTCCGGCCCACCGGGCGGTGCCCTTCCGCGCACCGCCACAGCTGGCGGTGACGCTGCAGGCGCCCCACCGCGGTGCGGTGAGCGGCATGGCCATCCCCGCCGGGATCACCCTGATCGTCGGCGGGGGATTCCACGGCAAGTCCACTTTGCTGGCGGCCCTGGCGCGCGGCGTCTACGCCCACGTCCCCGGCGACGGGCGGGAGTACGTGGTCACGCACCCCGACACGGTGAAGATCCGCGCCGAGGAAGGCCGCCGTGTGGCCCGCGTGGACATCAGCCCATTCATCGGCACCCTGCCCTTCGGCCAGGAGACACGGGCCTTCTCCACGGACAACGCCAGCGGCAGCACCTCCCAGGCGGCGAACATCATGGAGGCGCTGGAAGCGGGGGCGCGGGTCCTGCTCATCGACGAGGACACCAGCGCCACCAACTTCATGATCCGCGACGATGCCATGCAGCGGCTGGTGCCCAAGGCCCTGGAGCCCATCACCCCCTTCGTCGACCAGGTGCGCCACCTCTACCAGGCCCACGGCGTCTCCACGGTGCTGGTCATGGGCGGGTCGGGCGACTACTTCTCGGTGGCTGATACCGTCATCCTCATGGAGGCCTTCACCCCGCGCGTGGTCACAGAGGAGGCGCGACGCATCGCTGCCACGCGGCCGGTGGGGCGGATGAGCGAGGGTCGGCCCTTCGAGCGCGTCCGCGCCCGGATCCCCCTGCCCCACGGTTTCAACCCCTACCGCGAGCGGCGCGTCCGCGTGGACGCCCGAGGGCTGCGCACCATCGTCTTCGGCCGCGAGACCATCGACCTCTCGGCGGTGGAGCAGGTGGTTGACCCCAGCCAGACCCGCGCCATCGGGGACGCCATCTTCTACGCGCTGGAGAAGGGCTACTTTGACGGCGAGCGCCCCCTGAGCGGGGTGCTGGATGCGGTGCTGGCGGACATCGCGCAGCGGGGGCTGGAGGTCCTCTCGGGGTTCGAGGGACACCCCGGGGACTACGCCCTCCCCCGGCGCTATGAGCTCGCCGCCGCCGTCAACCGCCTGCGCACCCTCGCCGTCCGGCAGGCGGAGTGAGCCGGCGCAGGGATTTCCCCCCACAGAGACGAACGCTACCCGTCGTTTCCGGTGTCACGCTCACCGTACTCCCTGCCCCGGAGGTGAGGGCTGCATGCCGCAGACCAAGTTTGTGCTGGACGAGCGCGACCTTCCGCAGGCCTGGTACAACATCCTGGCGGACCTGCCGCTGCCGCTCCCCCCGGTGCTCCATCCGGCCACCAAGCAGCCTATAGGTCCGGATGACCTGGCCCCGCTCTTCCCTCCGCAGATCATCCAGCAGGAGGTCTCCACCGAGCGGGAGGTGGAGATCCCAGAGCCGGTGCGCGACATCTACCGGCTGTGGCGCCCCACCCCGCTGTACCGCGCCCACCGCCTGGAGCGGGCCCTGGGCACACCTGCGCACATCTACTACAAGTACGAGGGCACCAGCCCTGCGGGCAGCCACAAGCCCAACACCGCTGTGGCCCAGGCCTTCTACAACCGGGAGGCGGGGGTGCGCCGCCTGACCACGGAGACCGGTGCCGGCCAGTGGGGCAGCGCGCTGGCCCTGGCCTGCCGCCTCTTCGGGCTGGAGTGCACCGTATACATGGTGCGGGTGTCCTACGAGCAGAAGCCCTACCGGCGCGTAATCATGGAGACCTGGGGGGCGCAGGTCCTGCCCAGCCCCAGCGAGCAGACCCATGCCGGGCGGACGATCCGCCAGCGGGACCCGGACTCGCCGGGGAGCCTGGGCATCGCCATCAGCGAGGCCGTGGAGGACGCGGCCACGCACGACGACACCAAGTACTCCATCGGCAGCGTGGCCAACCACGTCCTGCTGCACCAGACCGTCATCGGTCTGGAGGCCAGGCGTCAGATGGAGCTGGCCGGGGAGTACCCCGACGTGGTCATCGGCTGCGTGGGGGGAGGGAGCAACTACGCGGGGCTGGCCTACCCCTTCCTGGCGGACAGGTTCAGGGGCAGGGACGTCCGCTTCGTGGCCGTAGAACCGGAGGCGTGCCCTTCACTCACCCGCGGCCGATACCTCTACGACTTCGGCGACACCGCGGCCACAACCCCGCTCTTCAAGATGTACACCCTGGGACACACCTTCGTCCCCCCGGGGATTCACGCCGGCGGCCTGCGCTACCACGGCGACGCGCCGTCGCTGTGTCTGCTGTACGACGCCGGCTACGTGGAGGCGGTCGCCTACGGCCAGCGCGCGGTCTTTGAGGCGGCGGTGCAGTTCGCCCGCAGCGAGGGGATCGTCCCCGCGCCTGAGTCGGCGCACGCCGTGCGCCGGGTCATCGACGAGGCCCTGGAGGCGCGGGAGCTGGGGGTCCCGCGCGTCATCCTCTTCAACCTCAGCGGGCACGGCCACTTCGACCTGCAGGCCTACGAGGAGTACCTGAGCTGCCGCCTGGAGGACTACGCCTACCCCGCGGAAGCGGTGGCCGCGGCCACGCGCGAGCTGGCGGCGCTGCAGCCGTAAGCGCCGGGTCAGGGACCTCCGCCCCCGCATTCGGCGCAGAAGCCGCGGAAGACCACGGCCTGTTCCCTGACCAGGAATCCTCCGCGCTGTTCCTCGGGGATCTCCAGCGGCGCCAGCTCCATGAAGACGTCCTTCACCCTGCCGCAGCGCTCGCAGACCAGGTGGTGGTGGTTGCGGACGTTGGTGCAGAAGCGCGTGCTGCCGGTCCCCAGGTCCAGCGGCCGCACCGCGGCCAGCTCCTGCAGCTCGGCCAGCACCGCGTAGACCGTGCGCAGGGAGATGGAGGGCATCTGGCGGGCGGCCCGCACGTAGAGCGCCTCGGCGGTGGGGTGGTCTGCCTGGCTCTGCTCCAGAAGGCGGAAGATCAGGTCGCGCTGCGGCGTGACCCTCCGGCCGGCCGCCCGGAAGCGCTGGCGCAGCTCAGCGGCGCTGACCATGCCGCGCTGCGTAGCCAACAACGATTGTTAATGAATTCTGTTGTTCCATGGTCAAGAATTAGGATAGCGTAACGCGCGGAGCGATCCAAGCCCGCCCTGCGCCAGGGCAACGGAGCGGGGGAGGTGGTGAGTTCATGACCGGTATCTGCCTGCGGCATGCGAGCCTGTCCACGGCCCTCCTGGTTTCCGCCCCCTTGCTCCTCCTCGGGGCCTTAGCTCCCCTGGGGGCGCAGCCGGCTGCTCTCACGGTCTATTCGGGACGCAACCAGGAGCTTGTGGGGCCGCTGCTGGAGCGGTTTGCTCAGACCAGCGGGATCCGGCTGCGTGTGCGTTACGGAGAGACGGCCGAGCTGGCCGCCACCATCATGGAGGAGGGGACGAACAGCCCCGCGGACGTCTACTTCGCCCAGGATGCCGGCGCGCTGGGGGCGCTGGCGTACGCGGGCCGGCTGCAGCGGCTGCCGGCCGCGCTCCTGCAGAAGGTGGAACCCCGCTTCCGCTCACGGGATGGGTTTTGGGTGGGCACAAGCGGCCGGGCCCGCGTGGTCGCATACAACACGCGCCGCCTCTCCCCCCGCGACCTGCCCGCCTCCATCCGCGACTTCACCGATCCCCGCTGGCGGGGGCGCATGGGCTGGGCGCCGACCAACGGCTCCTTCCAGGCGCATGTGACGGCCATGCGCCTTCTGTGGGGGAATGAGCGGACGCGGGCGTGGCTCCTGGCGATGAAGGCCAACGCCCCACGGGCCTACCGCAACAACACCGCCATCGTGGCTGCCCTGGGCGCCGGGGAGATCGATGTGGGCTTCGTCAACCACTACTACCTGTTCCGCTTCCTGCAGGAGCGGGGGGAGGGCTTCCCGGTTCGCAACTACTACTTCCCCGGGCCCGACGCCGGCAACCTGATCAACGTGGCCGGCGTGGGGATCGTGGACACCGCGCGCAGCGCCGCGGCCCTTCGCCTGGTGGAATACCTGCTCTCCCCCGAGGCGCAGCGTTACTTCGCCGCCGAGACGTTCGAGTACCCGCTGGTGGCCGGCGTCCCCGCCCACCCCATGCTGCGGCCGCTGTCGCAGATCAGCACCCCGCCCATGGATCTCAACCACCTGCAGGCTCTGGAGGAGACCCTCCGCCTGCTGCGGGAGGCAGGCATCCTGTAGCGGCTATGGCGGTGGCCCTGCCGTCCACCCTGGCGCTGCGCAGGGAGGGCCCGGCACGCCGCCCGCCTCCCAGCCCCCTGGTCCTGCTGCCGTCGCTGCTGGTGGCGGGGGCGCTGCTGCTGCCCGTGCTGTACCTGGGCGTGCGGGCGGCCGGTGCGGACGAGGGGATCTGGCGCCTGCTGGTGCACCCCCGTACGGCCCGCATCCTCCTGAACACCGTGCTCCTGGCTGCGGCCGTCACCGCCAGCGCCGTGGCCGTAGCCCTCCCCCTGGCCTGGGTGACCACTCGCACCGACCTGCCGGGCGCGCGGCTGTGGAGCACACTCACCGTCCTGCCGCTGGTGGTGCCCTCCTTCGTCAGCGGCATCATCGTCGCCACCGTCTTCGGGCCGGCGGGGGTGGTGCACCACCTGCTCGACCGCCTGGGAATCGCCTTCCGTCCGGGCGGCCTCTACGGCTTCCCTGGCGCCTGGGTTACCCTCACCCTGGTGACCTATCCCTACGTCCTGCTAAGCGCCCGCGCGGGGCTGCGCGGAATGGACCCGGCCCTGGAGGAGGCGGCGCGCACCCTGGGCGACGGGGGCTGGCGCGCCTTTTGCCGTGTCACCCTCCCCCACCTCAGGCCGTGGGTGGGGGCGGGAGCCCTTCTGGTGGCGTTGTACGTCCTCAGCGACTTCGGCGCGGTCTCCATGATGCAGTTCGAGTCGTTCACCACGGCCATCTACCTGCAGTATCAGGCGTCCTTCAACCGGCACTACGCGGCCGTCCTCTCCCTGGTTCTGGTGGCGCTGGCCTTGCTGATCGTGCTCCTGGAGGAGCGGCGGGGGCAGGGGCGGTTCCACCGCCTGCGGGGGACGTCCCGCGCCATCCACCCGCGGCGGCTGGGCCGCTGGCGGTGGCCGGCCCTCGCGCTGTGTGCGCTGGCGACCCTGCTGGGGGTGCTGGTCCCCCTTGGGGTCATCGTCTACTGGCTGGCGGTGGGGATAAGGCAGGGAGAGCCCCTGGCGCTCGCGCTGCGCCCCGCCGTCCGCTCCCTGTACGCCTCCGTCCTGGCGGCGGGGGGGACGGTGGCAGCGGCGCTGCCCGTGGCCGTCCTCTCCGTGCGCCACGGGGGGCGGCTGCCCGCCATGATCTCCCGCCTCACCTACGCCGGGTTCGCCCTTCCCGGCATCGTCCTGGCGCTGTCGCTGGTCTTCTTCGCCGCGCGCTACCTGCCGTTCGTCTACCAGACGCTGGGGCTGCTGATCTTCGCCTACACCGTCCACTTCCTGCCGCAGGCGCTGGGCCCGCTGCGCGCGGGCCTGGCGCAGGTCAGCCCCTCGCAGGAGGAGGCGGCGCAGACCCTGGGGCGTAGCCCCTTCCAGGTCCTGCGCACCGTCACCGTGCCGCTGGTCCGCCCGGGCGCGGTGGCGGCGGCGGCGCTGGTCTTCCTCACCACGATGAAGGAGCTGCCGGCCACGCTGCTCCTTGGCCCCACGGGCTTCGAGACGCTGGCCACGCGCATCTGGTCCACCGCCACCGAAGGGTTCTTCGCCCGGGCGGCAGCCCCCGCGCTGCTGCTGCTGGCGTTCTCCTCCCTCTCCCTGTGGCTGCTGCTGGCGCAGGAACGGTGGAGGAGGGAGGGGTGAGGGTGGTAGAGGCGGCCATCCGCTGCCGCGGCGTGAGCAAGGCCTTCGGGCACCTGCCGGTGGTGCGTGAGCTGGACTTGGCCGTCCCAAAAGGCCGCATCCTCGCCCTGCTGGGTCCTTCCGGGTGCGGCAAGACCACCGTGCTGCGGCTGATCGCCGGGCTGGAGCGCCCCGATGCGGGCGTCGTCGAGGTGGCTGGAGAGGTGGTGGCCGGCGAGGGCAGGTTCGTGCCGCCGGAGCGTCGGCGCGTGGGATTCGTATTCCAGGACTATGCCCTCTTTCCCCACCTGACCGTGGGGGAGAACGTCGCCTACGGCCTGCGGGACGGCGACCGGCGACGCCGCGTGCGTGAGCTGCTGGAGCTGGTGGGGCTTGCCGGCCTGGAGGAGCGCATGGCCTACGAGCTGTCGGGCGGCGAGCAGCAGCGGGTGGCCCTGGCCCGGGCGCTGGCCCCGCAGCCGCTGGCGCTGCTGCTGGACGAGCCGTTCAGCAACCTGGACGCCGACCTGAGAGTGCAGCTGCGCGAGGAGGTGCGCGCCATCCTGCGGCAGACCCGGATGACGGCGGTCTTCGTGACCCACGACCAGGAGGAGGCTCTCTTCGTGGGCGACCAGGTGGCTGTGATGCACGGGGGGCGGATCGCCCAGGTGGACGCCCCCGAGGCCATCTTCCACCTGCCGCGGACGCGCTTCGTCGCCGGATTTCTGGGGCGCGCCGACTTCCTGGCGGCCACGGTGCAGGCGGAGGGTCTTGCCACCGAGATCGGCGTCCTGCCCTTCCGCGTGCCGCTGCCTCCGGGCACCCGGGTGGAGCTCCTGGTGCGCGCCGACGACGTGGAGATCGCCGCGGGGCCGGGGCCGGGTGTGGTCACCGCCCGCCTCTTCCAGGGCGCACTGAACCTCTACCGCGTCACCCTGCCCTCCGGGGCGACGCTGCACAGCCTGCAGAAGCACACGACGACCTACCCGCCGGGGACCAGGGTTAAGGTGACCGTCGCTCCGGGCCACCCGCTGGTCTGCTTCCCGGACGGGGAGGCGGTCCTGGCAGAACCGCTGGTTTCCGCCTGAATGCCGTGCTATGATGCCTGCTGCCATGTCCGTGCGTCCGGGATCTGTACACCCCCTGGCACCGCGCCCTCGCTCCTGCATCTGTCTCCGGGCGGAGGCCTAGCGGCCTTCGCCCTTTCTTCGGGCTCCCTGAGCCCGATCACCCCAGACGGCATTGCCTTGAGCGTCCGACCGCGAGCGGTCGGGACTGCCTGCGGCCGCGCCCGGCCGCGGACAGCTGGTTAGAAGCGGGCAGCTGGTTAGAATAGGAGCCAAGATGCGGGATGCGTGGCTGGTGACCCTCGAGGGGCTGACGCCCTTCGCCGAGGCCTGGGCGCTGCAGCGGCGGCTGGTCGCAGCCCGCCAGCAGGCCGCGATCCCCGACGTGGTCCTGTTGCTCCAGCATCACCCCGTGATCACGTTAGGGCGGTCCGGGGATCGGGGACAACTGCTGTCTTCCCCCGACTGGCTGCGGCGGCGCGGCGTGGAGATCTACCAGATCGAGCGGGGCGGCGGCGCCACCTACCACGGGCCGGGGCAGCTGGTGGCCTACCCCATCCTCGACCTGCGGGCCCTGGACGAGGACGTGGTGCGCTTCATGCGGGCGCTGGAGGAGTCGGTGATCCGCGCCGTCGCCGACTTCGGCATCAGCGCCGTGCGGGTGCGCGGCTTCCCCGGCGTCTGGGTGGGGGAGGCGAAGCTGGCCGCCGTGGGCGTGGCGGTGAAGCGGCGGGTGACCATGCACGGGGCGGCCCTGAACGTGGCCACCGACCTGGAGCCCTTCACCTGGATCAATCCCTGCGGCCTGAGCCGCCCGGTCACCTCCATGGCGCGGCTGCTGGGCCGGGAGGTCTCCTTTGACGCGGTGGCCGAAGCCTACGCGCGGCGGTTCGCCGAGGTGTACGCCCTGAAGCTGCTGCCGGTGGCGCGGCCGCAGGTGGAGGAGCGGCTGGCCGCGCTGGCCGCGGAGGCGGTGGGCTTCTGATGCCGTATTCCCGCCGCTTCGAGACCCGGGCCATCCACGACGGTCAGGCTCCGGACCCCACCACGGGGGCGGTGATCCCTCCCGTCTACCTGACCTCCACCTACGTGCAGCAGGCCCCGGGGGAGCACCGCGGGTACGACTACTCCCGCACCGCCAACCCCACGCGCACCGCTCTGGAGCGGGCTCTGGCCTCCCTGGAGGAGGCGGAGTACGGGCTCGCCTTCGCCTCGGGGATGGCGGCCATCACCGCGGTGGCCCTGCTGCTTGCTCCCGGTGACCACGTGGTGGCCCCGGACGATGTCTACGGCGGCACGCACCGCCTATTCGTCCGCGTCCTGCAGCGCTACGGCATCGAGGCCACCTTCGTGGACATGCGCGAGGTGCCGGCGGTGGAGCGGGCGATGCGAGACCGCACGAGGCTGCTCTTCCTGGAGACGCCCACCAACCCCTACCTGCGGATCCTGGACATCGCCCGCCTGGCGGAGCTGGGCCACGCCGCCGGGGCGCTGGTGGCCGTGGACAACACCTTCGCCACCCCGTACGGGCAGCAGCCGCTGCGCCTGGGGGCCGACCTGGTGGTCCACTCCACGACCAAGTACCTGGGAGGCCACAGCGACGTGGTGGGCGGGGCGGTGCTCACCTCCCGCGCCGACCTCTACGAGCGGCTGAAGTTCCTGCAGAATGCGGTGGGAGCCGTACCCGGCCCGCTGGACTGCTGGCTGGTCCTGCGCGGGCTGCGCACCCTGGCGATACGCATGGAGCGCCACACCGCCAACGCCGTCCGGGTGGCGGCTTTCCTGCAGCAGGTTCCGCGGGTGGCCAGGGTCCTCTATCCGGGGCTGCCGGAACACCCCGGCCACGAGCTGGCCGCCCGGCAGATGCGCTGCTTCGGCGGGATGGTCTCCTTCGTCGTCCACGGCGGCGGAGCGGCGGCGCGGGAGGTGGCCGCGCGGACGAAGCTCTTCCTCCTGGCGGAGAGCCTGGGCGGGGTGGAGTCGCTCATCGACCACCCGGCGTCGATGACCCACGCCAGCGTGGCGGGGACGCCCCTGGCGGTGGAGGAGGGGCTGTTGCGCCTGTCGGTGGGGCTGGAGCACCCCGACGACCTGATCGCGGACCTGGAGCAGGCGCTGGGTGCATGAGAAGCGAGTGAGGTTAGGGTAGCCCACCGATTCGCTCCACGAAACGGTGGGGGCAGGAGGTGATGACCATGCCAACCGTCTACGTTCCCGCGCCGCTGCGGCGCCAGACCGGCGGGCAGAGCCGCGTGCAGGTCCCGGGGAGCACGGTGCGGGAGGTGCTGGCGAACCTGCAGGCGGCCTATCCGGGGGTGGGCGCGCAGGTGCTGGACGAGCAGGGGCACGTGCGCGCCTACATCAACGTCTTCGTCAACGGCGACGAGATGCGCACCCTGCGCGGCGAGGAGACCCCGGTGGGACCGCAGGACGAGGTGTCCATCATTCCCGCCATGGCCGGGGGGACGGCGGGGGAGGCCGGCGGGTGACGGTGCAGACGCGCGCCGGCGAGCGCATCCACGACAGCATCCTGGAGGTGGTGGGAAGGACGCCTCTGGTGCGCCTGCACCGCGTGACGCGGGGCGTGCGCGCCGACGTGGTGGCCAAGCTGGAGTTCCTCAACCCCGGAGGATCGGTGAAGGACCGCATAGGCGTGCGCATGGTGGCCGCGGCCGAGGCGCGGGGTACGCTGCGGCCGGGGGCCACCATCATCGAGGCCACCTCGGGCAACACCGGCATGGGCCTGGCCCTGGTGGCGGCCGTGCGCGGCTACCGCTGCATCTTCGTCATGCCGGACAAGATGTCCCAGGAGAAGATCCGCCTGCTGCGCGCCTTCGGCGCCAGGGTGGTGATCACGCCCACGGCGGTGGCGCCTGAGGACCCGCGCTCCTACTACAGCGTCAGCCGGCGTCTGGCGGAGGAGACCGCCCAGGCCTGGTACGCCGACCAGTACCACAACCCGGACAACCCCGCCGCCCACTACGAGACCACCGGCCCCGAGATCTGGGAGGACAGCGGCGGTCGCGTGGACATCCTCATATGCGGCATGGGCACCGGGGGGACCATCTCCGGGGCGGGACGCTTCCTCAAGGAGCGCAACCCCCAGGTGAAGGTGGTGGGCGTGGACCCGGTGGGCTCGGTCTTCAGCCACTACTTCCGCAGCGGCAGGCTGGGGGAGGCGCACACCTACAAGGTGGAGGGGATCGGCGAGGACTTCCTCCCCGGGACCATGGACTTCAGCGTCGTGGACGAGGTGGTCCAGGTGACCGACCGGGAGTCCTTCCTCATGACCCGCCGCCTGGTGAGGGAGGAGGGGCTGTTCTGCGGCGGCAGCAGCGGCAGCGCCGTGGCCGGCGCCCTGCGCTACCTGCGCGGCCTCCCCGACCACGGGGAGGGGAAGCGGGCCGTGGTCATCCTCCCCGATTCCGGTTTTCGCTACCTCTCCAAGGTCTTCGACGACGACTGGATGCGGGAGAACGGCTACCTGGAGGCGGAGCTGGGCACCGTGGCCGACCTATTGCGGGTCAAGGGCCTGCCGCTGATCACCGCGACGCCTGACGAGCAGGTGCGCGCGGTGATCTCCAAGATGAAACAGTACGACGTTTCCCAGCTGCCGGTGGTGGCCGACGGCGGCCTGGTGGGCATGGTAAGCGAGGTGGACCTGCTCTCCTACCTGCTGGAGGGGGGGCACAGCCTCGACGACCCCATCACCCTCCTGGTCAATCCCAGCGCCCCCGTGGTCACGCCGGAGACGCCGGTGGGCGACCTGGCGGAGATCTTCCTCGGCGCCAACGCGGCCGTCGTCATAGACAGGGGGCGCGTCGTCGGCATCGTCACCAAGATCGACGTCATCGACCACCTGGCCAGGGTGCTCGGTCGCCCGTGACGCCTCCCGCCCGCTCCCCCCTCTCCCAGGCCCTCCCCACCCTGCGCATCGTCCCGGCGGCCCAGGTCCACCTGCACGAGGACGCCGACCCGCGGCGCGTCGCCGCGCTGGTGGAGCAGCTGGAGGGCGAAGGGGTGCTGCGCAACCCGCCGATGGCGGCGGAGCTGCCCGGCGGGGGCTACGTGATCCTGGACGGGGCTAACCGCACCTGCGCCCTGCAGCGCCTGGGTGTGCCGCACCACCTCCTGCAGGTCGTGGACTACGCCGCGGGGGCGGTGCGCCTGGAGGTGTGGCACCACCTGCTGCGGGAGGACGGCCCGGCGCTGACCCGCCTGCTGCCCCCGCTGCCGCTGGTCCCCCTGGACAGCGCCGCCCGGCTGGCCGGCGCGCTGCGCAACGGCCGCCTGGCCTGCGGCCTGATCTGGGAGCAGGGGGTGCTGGGTGTGCGGGCGGAGCGGTCCCTCTCGGCGCGCGTGAGGGCCATGCGCGCAGTGGTGGACGCCTACAACGGGCGCATCCCCATCTACCGCGTCCTGACCACGGACCGCCGCCTCCTGCGTGCCGAGTACGACCGGATCGGCGTGCTGGTGGTCTTCCCGCGGTTCACCAAGGCGCAGATCCTGCGCCTGGCCGTCCTCCCCCAGAAGCTGCCCACGGGGATCACCCGCCACGTCATCCCCAACCGCGCTCTGCGGGTCAACCTGCCGCTGGAGGTGCTGCGCGCCCCCGGCACGGTGGAGGAGAAGAACGCCGCCCTGCGCGAGCTGATCCACGCGCGCCTGCTGGCCCACCGGGTGCGCCTCTACCCGGAGCCCACCGTCCTCTTCGACGACTGAGGTGATCGCAGGGGTGTCCTCCCGACCCGTCTCGCCCGCCCACCGCCTCGGCAGCCACCTCCTGGGATGCATCGGCCGCACGCCGCTGCTGCGGGTGACGCGCCTGGCCGGCGTCCCCCCCGGGGTGGAGGTCCTGGCCAAGGCGGAGTGGTTCAACCCCGGGGGGTCGGTGAAGGACCGCCCGGTGCTGCGGATGATCGAGGAGGCGGAGCGCGAGGGCCGGCTCACCCCGGAGAAGGTCCTCCTGGATGCCACCTCAGGGAACGCGGGGATAGCCTACGCCATGATCGGCGCAGCCAAGGGGTACCAGGTGGAGCTGGTCATGCCGCAGAACGTGAGCGAGGAGCGGCGGCGGATCATCCAGGCCTTCGGCGCCACCGTCATCCCCTCCGACCCGCTGGAGGGCTCCGACGGGGCCATCCGCCTGGCGCGGGAGGTCTTTGCCGCCGCCCCCCAGCGCTACCTCCTGCTGGACCAGTACAACAACCCGGCCAACTGGCGCGCCCACTACGATACCACGGGGGCGGAGATCATCGCCCAGACCGACGGCCGCCTCACCCACTTCGTCGCCGGCCTGGGCACCTCCGGAACCCTGGTGGGGGTGGGGCGGCGGCTGCGCGAGCAGCGGCCGCACGTGCAGATCATCGCCGTGGAGCCCGACGGCCCGCTGCACGGGCTGGAGGGGTTGAAGCACATGGCCACCTCCATCGTACCGGGCATCTACGACCCCGGCGTGCACCACCGTGTGATCGCAGTCGGCACGGAGGCCGCCTACGCCATGACCCGGCGGCTGGCCAGGGAGGAGGGCTGGCTTGTCGGTCCCTCGGCGGGCGCGGCCATGGTGGCGGCGCTGCAGGTGGCCCGCGAGGTCGGCGAGGGCGTGATCGTGGTTGTCCTCCCCGACGGCGGCGGCCGCTACCTCTCCACCGGGGTGTTCGGGTAGATGGCGCTGCGTCTGACGCGGGAGCACCTGGAGGAGATGATCGCCCACGCGCAGGAGACTTTTCCCCTGGAGTGCTGCGGTCTGCTGGCCGGGCGGGACGGGCGGGTCCTGCGCGTGTACCGCGGGTACAACGTAGATCAGAGCCCCTACACCTACCGGCTGGACGACCGGCAGCTCTTGCAGTTCCTGCGGGAGATGGACCGGGATGGGCTGGAGGTCGTGGGCATCTACCACTCGCACACCGCTTCGGAGGCCACGCCCTCTCGCACCGACGTGGCCAGGGCGTTCTACCCGGAGGCGGTCTATGTGATAATATCCCTGCAGCAGGGGCAGCGGCCACAGGTGCGGGGCTTCCGCATCGTCGAAGGCCGCGTGAGCGAAGAGGACGTGATCGTCCAGTGAGGGTGCGGACCCGGGTCGACCACGGCACGCGCGCGGTTAAGGTGAGCAGCCGCGCGGAGTACGGCCTGCGCGCGCTGGTGGATCTGGCCCGCCACTACGGCGAGGGCTACGTGCAGAGTCACGAGATCGCCGCCCGCCAGGGACTGCCCGAGTCGTACCTCAACCAGATCATGGCCTCGCTGCGCCGGGCCGGGCTGGTGGCCAGCAAGCGCGGGCCCGCCGGGGGGCACACCCTCTCCCGTCCTCCCGCCCAGATCACCCTGCGGGAAGCCTTCGAGGTCCTGGAGGAGGGGGCGGCGCCGTGGTGGTGCGTGGGGGTGGAGGATCCAAACTGCGCCTACCTCCCGGGCTGCGGCATCCGCCCCATCTGGATGGCCATGAAGGCTGCGGCGGAAGGGGTGCTGGAGCGGCTGACGCTGCACGACATGATCTACGGCCACGCCCCCGGCGCGGAGTAGGATCTAGGTCTCCTGAAGGTCGGCCACGATCCCTGCCGGGGGCTGCGTTACATCTGCGGGGGTGTCCCTCCCGCGGCGCGCCTCAGGCAGGACAACGCTCCTCCCTGGTCGAAGGGTCAATAACAGGGGCAGGGCACCCCGGACACGCAGGTCTGGCCCGACCATCAAAGGGCGGGGGCGAGGGCCCCAAGGGGCGCGATTGTCAGGGGTGCTCTGTCCTTCGCCTTCCGTCCCCTGCGTCGGAATCTTTCCCCGAGAGCCGCGCGTTTAACGGGACGTGGGGACGCTGGGGGAGCCCCGTCCACCGGTCGTGAACCAGCCTTCGCCGGAGGCCACGCCCGCCCGGGTGTTTACGGCGCTGGCGGAGGAGCACCTCGACCGCCTCTACAGCGCGGCCCTGCGCCTGACCCGCAACCGGGACTCCGCGGAGGACCTGGTGCAGGAGACCTTCCTCAAGGCCTGGCGCTCCTTTCACACCTTCCAGCCGGGCACCAACGCCCGCGCCTGGCTTTACCGCATCCTGATGAACGCCTTCATCGATGCCTACCGCAAGGCGGACCGGGAGCCGGAGGTGGTGGACGAGGAGGACGTGGAGGAGCAGTACCTCTACGGTCGCGTCCGCGCCAGCGAGGAGCTGCGCCGCCAGGGCAACCCGGAAGAGGTAGTCCTGCAGGCCATCATGGACGCCGACGTGGAGGCGGCGCTGGCCTCCCTGCCGGAGGCCTTCCGCGCCGCGGTCATCCTGGCGGACCTGGAGGGTTTCACCTACAAGGAGATCGCCCGCATCCTGGAAATCCCCCTGGGCACGGTGATGTCCCGCCTCTTCCGCGGGCGGCGGTTGCTGCAGCGGGCGCTGTGGGAGTACGCTCTGCGGGCGCGGCGTCTTCCCCCGGAGGGAGGGAAGGGGCGATGAGCGCCATACACTGCGCAGAGGTCGTGCGTCTGCTCTGGCAGTACATGGACCGGGAGCTGGACCCCCAGACCTCCCGCCTGATCCGGGAGCACCTGCGGCTGTGCCGCGACTGCGGGGGGCGCCACGAGTTCGAGCTGCGGCTGCGGGAGATCATCCGGCAGCGTTGCGCGGGGCGGCCGGCCCCCGAGGCGCTGCGCCGGCGCCTGCGGGCCATGCTGCAGGCTCTATAGCCGCCCTCCCCCTGCGCCTTTCCCCAATCACGTACCGTGCTCGGAGGCGTGCCGCCGCGCGTATAATCGACGCGGCAGGAGGCGGCCTGCGCCGGCTCCTGCCCCAAGTCAGACGGGGAGGCTGTGGATATGCAGCGGGAGATCATCAGCACAGACCGGGCGCCGCGGGCCATCGGGCCCTACGCGCAGGCGGTGCGGGCGGGGGGGCTGCTTTTCCTCTCGGGCCAGATTGCCCTGGACCCTCAGACCGGCCAGCTGGTGGGGGCGGACATCAAGCAGCAGACGCGCCAGGTCCTGGAGAATGTGCGGGCCGTCCTGGAGGCGTCGGGGTCGTCGCTGCAGCGCGTGGTCAAGTGCACGGTCTTCCTGGCGGACATGGACGACTTCGGGCCGATGAACGAGGAGTACGGCGCGTTCTTCCAGGAGGAGCCGCCGGCGCGGACCACGGTCGCGGTCAGCCGTCTGCCGCGTGGGGCGCTGGTGGAGATCGACGTGATCGCCATGGCAGGGGAGGGGCGGGCGGCGTGAGGGGTTGACCGGCCCGCAGCCCCTCAGGACAATACAGGTGCGCTGGGGGGTCGTCTAATCGGGAGGACACCGGACTTTGACTCCGGCAGCGCAGGATCGAAGCCTGCCCCCCCAGCCACCTCCCGGATCGCTGCCGCCGCGCCCCCATCCGGGGAAGTATCCCGGGGGAGGATTGCCCCTGGGGGTCAAGAACTTCTGTGCGGCAGGAGGTTCCGGTGAAGGCCTTCCACAGATGAACGTCCGTCCCATCGTCCTCGCCGCCGGCGTGGGCAAGCGCATGCGTTCCAGCCTCCCCAAGGTGCTCCACCAGATCTGCGGGCGGCCGATGATCCGCTACGTCCTGGCGGCATTGGAGGAAGCGGGCCTGACGCAGCCGGTGGTGGTCGTGGGCCGCGGCGCGGAAGCGGTGCAGGCGGAGGTCGGGGGCGGCGCCTCCTTCGTTGTCCAGGCGGAGCAGAAGGGGACAGCGCACGCGGTGCTGGTGGGGCTGGAGGCGGTGGGGGAGGCTGATGCGGTGCTGGTGCTCTACGGGGACGTGCCCCTGCTCACCGCACAGACGCTGCGGCGACTGGTGTCGCATCAGGAGGACGCCCGGCCGGAGGTCACCATGCTCACGGCGCACCTCTCCGACCCCACCGGCTACGGTCGCGTCGTCCGTGGCGCCGGCGGAGGGGTGCAGCGTGTCGTGGAGGAAGCCGACGCCACCCCGGGAGAGCGGGCCATCCGGGAGATAAATGCCGGCACCTACGTCTTTGACCTGCCCCTGCTGCGGGAAGGGTTGGGCTACGTGCGGCCGGCCAACGCCCAGGGGGAGTACTACCTGACCGACGTCATCGCCTGGGCGCTAGAGCGCGGCGCCCGCGTGGACGCCCTGGCGGCGGACGACCCCCTGGAGGTGCTGGGCGTCAACTCGCGGCGCGATCTGGCCCGGGCGGAGGGGGTCATGCGCGCCCGGCTGCTGGACCGTCTCATGGACGGCGGCGTCACCGTGGTGGACCCCCAGGCCACCTACGTGCACGCGGGGGTGGTGGTGGGGGAGGAGACGGTGATCCACCCGGGCAGCTCCCTGGAAGGGCAGACCCGCGTCGGCCGCGGCTGCATCATCGGGCCCCACGCGCGCCTGGTGGACGCCGTCATCGCCGACGGGGTGACGGTGGTGGCCTCCACCGTGGTGGCCTCCACGGTGGGCGAGGGCAGCCGCGTCGGCCCCTACAGCCACCTCCGTCCCGGCTCCCGCATCGGGCGGCGGGTGGAGATCGGCAACTTCGCCGAGGTGAAGAACAGCACCATCGGCGACGGGACCAAGGTTCACCACAAGTCCTACCTGGGGGACGCCACCATCGGGGAGCGGGTGAACATCGGGGCGGGGACCATCACCTGCAACCTGCGCGACCGCTCCGGGAAGAAATGGCCCACGGTCATCGAGGACGAGGCTTTCATCGGCAGCGACACCATGCTGGTGGCGCCGGTGCGCATCGGCAGGGGTGCCACCACGGGCGCGGGCTCGGTGGTGACCAGGGACGTCCCCGCCGGCGGCGTGGCCGTGGGGGTGCCCGCGCGGGTGATCCGGCACAGCCGGGTGAGCGGGTGAGGGCGGCGGTGGGCGACCGGACCCTCAAGGTCTTCAGCGGCTCCGCCAACCCGGGGCTGGCCCAGGAGGTGGCCGACTACCTGGACATCCCCCTGGGGGAGATCACCCTGGCCCGCTTTGCCGACGGTGAGGTGCGCATCACCATCGAGGAGAGCGTGCGCGGCGAGGACGTCTTCATCATCCAGCCCACCTCGCCCCCGGTGAACGAGCACCTGATGGAGCTGCTGGTGATCATCGACGCCCTGCGCCGGGCCTCTGCGGCGCGGATCACGGCGGTGATACCCTATTTCGGCTACGCCCGGCAGGATCGCAAGATCCGGCCGCGCGAGCCCATCAGCAGCAAGCTGGTCGCCAACCTGCTCACCGCCGCCGGGGCGCACCGCATCCTGGCCGTGGACCTGCACGCCGGCCAGATCTGGGGCTTCTTCGACATCCCACTGGACCACCTGCCATCGCGCATGCTCCTGGCCGACGACCTGCGGCGACAGCGGCCGGAAAACCTGGTCATCGTCTCCCCCGACATCGGGGGGACGCAGCGGGCGCGGGAGTTCGCCTCGCTGCTGGGCGCCCCGCTGGCCATCATCGACAAGCGGCGGGACCGGCCCAACCAGGTGCGTGAGGTGGTGCACGTCATCGGCAAGGTCTACCGCCGCCGCGCCGTCATCGTGGACGACATCGCCGACACGGCGGGGACGCTGACCATGGCGGCGCAGGCCCTGCAGGCCCTGGTGCGGCGCGGCGTGGAGGAGGTGGCGGCCTACGTCACCCACGCCATCCTCTCCGGGCCGGCGCTGGCGCGCATCGCCCAGAGCCCGCTGCGCGAGCTGGTGGTGACCAACACCGTCGCCCTGCCGGCGGAGAAGCACAGCGAGAAGATCCGCGTCATCTCCGTGGCCCCGCTGCTGGGGGAGGCCATCCGCCGCATCCATGAGGACCGCTCGGTGAGCGACCTCTTCGAGGTGCGGCCGCAGCCCCAGCCGGTCTAGGCCGGTAGCCCTGCATGCGACAAGCGGCGAGTACGCCCGGGCAGGCGGGAGCGGGTAGCGGGCGACAGATCGCTCCCTGGCGGGCGACAGACCGCTCCCGGTAGAATGGTCTGGCGATGACGCTCCCCCCCTGGATCGCCGCCGCTTTGGTCGCTCTGGTCGTGACCAACGCCCTGACCCCGGGGCTGCGGCGCTTTGCCCGACGCGTCGGTGCCATCGACTACCCCGGCGGGAGGCGGATTAACGTCCGTCCCATGCCGCGGCTGGGCGGGGTGGCCATCTACGTCGGTTTCGTCGCCGCCCTCCTGGTGGCCACGGTGATCACGCGGGACATCGTCTTCACCCATCGCGGCGACGTCCTCACCATCCGCATCCCCCTCAGCCCGCGCGCCGACCAGGCCGTGCTGGGGATCCTCCTGGGATCGACCTTCCTCTTCCTGGTGGGGATCTGGGACGACGCCCGGGGGCTGCATCCGGCCCTGAAGTTCCTACTGCAGGTGGCCGCGGCGGCCGTCCTCATCCCCTTCGGGCTGAGCACGCAGTTCGTCACCCACCCGCTCACCGGGCGGACGGTGGGCGTCGGCCCGCTGGGGCCGCTGTTCACCATCGTCTGGGTGGTGGGGGTGGTCAACGCCACCAACTTCATCGACGGGGTGGACGGCCTGGCCTCCGGCATTGCCGCCATCGCCGGGACCACGCTCCTGCTCACGGCCATGGTGAAGGGGGACGCCACCTCCATGCTCCTGGCGGCGTGCCTCATCGGCAGCATGCTGGGCTTCCTGCGGCACAACTTCAACCCGGCGCGGATCATCATGGGCGACTCCGGCTCCATGTTCGTCGGCTACGTGCTGGGCGGCGTCTCGGTAATGGGCCTGTACAAGTCCTACACCGCCATCTCCCTGGCGGTCCCCCTGCTGGCGCTGGCCGTGCCTATCGTGGACACCGCCTTCGCCGTCGTCCGCCGCTTCCGCAGCCACCGGCCCATCTACCTGCCGGACCGCGGGCACCTGCACCACCGGCTGCTGGACCGGGGGCTCTCCCAGCGCCAGACGGTCCTCCTCCTCTACCTGGTCAGCGCCTTCTTCGGCGTGGGCGCGCTGGCGGTGGCCGGCGTCAACCGCACGGCCTCCGTGGTCACCCTGGCGGTGATCGCCGCCATCCTGTACGTCGGGGCGCGGCGCATGGGGCTGCTGGAGCGCAAGGTCGCAGCGGTGCGCGACGACCGCAGCGGCGGCCGCCCGGCGTAGGGCGTGCCGGAACCCCTGCGCGTCGTCACCATCTTCGGCACGCGGCCCGAAGCGGTGAAGATGGCCCCGGTGGTGGCGGCGCTGCGCCACAGCGGCGACTTCCAGCCTCTGGTGGTGGTCACCGGGCAGCACCGGGAGATGCTGGACCAGGTGCTCTCCGCCTTCGACATCGTCCCCGACCACGACCTGGACATCATGCTCCCCGAGCAGGGCCTCAGCGACATCGTCACCCGGGCGCTGCGGGGGCTCTCCCCGCTGCTGCAGCGGCTCCGGCCGGCCATGGTGCTGGTGCAGGGGGACGCACACACCTGCTTCGTCGGCGCGCTGGCCGCTTACTACCACCGCCTGGCCATCGGGCACGTGGAGGCGGGGCTGCGCACCGCCGACAAGTACCAGCCCTTCCCCGAGGAGATGAACCGCCGGCTGGTTTCGGTGCTGGCCGACTTGCACTTTGCGCCCACCGAGCAGGCGCGGCAGAACCTCCTGCGCGAGGCGGTGCCGCCCGGGCGCATCTTCGTCACCGGGAACACCGTGATCGACGCCCTGCAGGCTGTGGTGGCGCGCACGGAGGCGGCGCTCCCGCCGCAGCTCCCGCCGCTGGAGGGCCGCCGTCTACTCCTGGTGACCACGCACCGGCGGGAGAACTGGGGGGAACCGCTGCGCCGGATCTACCTGGCGCTGCTGGAGCTGTTGGAGCGGTTTCCCGACGTGGAGCTGGTCTTCTCCGTGCACCCCAACCCAGCAGTGCGCCGCGTGGTGCACCAGGTGCTGCGCGGCCACCCCCGGGCGCACCTGCTGGAGCCGCCGGAGTACGTCCCCTGGGTGCAGCTGATGCGCCGCGCCTACCTCATCCTCACCGACTCCGGAGGCATACAGGAGGAGGCGCCCGCGCTGGGCAAGCCCGTTCTCGTCCTGAGGGAGGTGACGGAGCGCCCCGAGGGAATCGAGGCGGGGACGGCCCGCCTGGTGGGCACCGACCGGGCGCGCATCGTGGCCGAGGCGGGGCGGCTGCTCTCCGATCGGGCGGCGTACGAGGCCATGGCCCGCACGCGCAACCCCTACGGCGACGGGCGGGCCGCCGAACGGATCGTCGAGGCGCTGCGTTTCTACTTCGGCCGCCGGCCGTCACCGCCGGAGGAGTTCGGCCGGCCCGCCGCCCCGGCCCACCCGGCGTAGCCGCGCCGCCCGGAGCGAGGCATAATGGAAGTGGGAGGATTCGATGCGGGCGCTGATCCTGGCGATGGTGCTGGTGCTGTTCCCCGCCCCGGCGATGCCCGCCGGGGCTGCGGGGGGCGTGCTGGAGGTGCGGGCCACCCTCACGGGTGAGGTGCTTGCGGACGGCCTGGTCCGCCCCGGACAGGAGGTGCGCGACGGCGACCCCATGGTCTACGTCCGCGCCCTGGTGGGCAGGGCGGTTGCCGCCCGGGCCCCGGCCGACGGCACGGTGGTGGAGGTGCTGGTGCGTCCGGGACAGCAGATCCGGGAACGGGGGATGGTGGTTGCCCACCTGCGGCCCAGGTGAGGGAGCCCCCGGCCGGGTAACGGTTGTGTGACATCCCTGGGGGGCGGGGTACGGCGTAGGGGGGAGGGCCCTGCCCCCCGAACTTCTTTTTCCAATCCCCGCCGGGGAAGCGCGGGGAGCGAGGAAGGGGCGAGGGACGTGGCACGTGTGTGGCGAGCGGTCATGGTGTGCGGGTTGGCCCTGGCGGTGATCCTCCCGCCGGCGGCGGTTGGCAGCGCGCAGGAGGGGCTGCCGCCGATCATGAAGGTGGCGGAGATCAAGCCGGGGATGCGGGGTGTGGGCCGGACCACGGTGAAGAGCCCGCAGATCGCGGAGTTCAACTTCGAGGTGATGGCGCTACTGGCTGGCGGCGGCGGCTCCATCCCGGTGAAGCATCTGATCCTCTACCGGACCTACGGCCCGCTGATGGAGCAGACAGGCGGCACCGCCGCGGGGATGAGCGGCAGCCCCCTGTACATCGACGGGAAGCTGGTGGGCGCCCACAGCGCCAGCTACCTCTTCCAGACCAGGAAGGACCTGGGGCTGGGCACCCCCATCGAGTACATGCTGCCGTTGCTGGATCAGCCGCAGGCTGCATCCGCTCCCTGGCCGACGGCCTTCTACCCCACCACCCCCCTGGTGGTGGACGGTAAGCCCGTCCACCGGGTGGTGCTCGCTCGCTCTCCGGCCGAGGCCCGCCAGGTGGCTGCACTGCCCGGTACCCTGGCCTTCCTCCAGACGCAGACGGTGACCCTGGCAGGCGGTCTGACCCCCCGCGCCTTCGCCCTCCTGCAAAAGGTGATGGGCGAGAGGCTGGCCCAGCGGCCGCTGGTGCAGTATGGCGGAGGGCAGGCGGCCGGAGGGGCGGCGCAGATCCGCGGCGGCTCGCCCGTGGGGATCCTGCAGGTGCTGGGCGACGTGGAGTTCGGCGGCATCTGCACCACGACGCTGCGGGTGGGGAACAAGCTGCTCATCTGCGGACACCCCTGGGAGAACCTGGGCTCGGTGGCCTACGGCCTGACCACCGCCGAGATCGTCACCGTGGTGCAGACGCTGCAGCGGCCCTTCCTGGAGGGCAACCTGGGGCCGCTGGTGGGGCAGATCGACCAGGACCGCGGGGCAGCTATCCGCGGCCTTCTGGGGAAGTTCCCCCGCATGTTCACCGTGCGGGTCACAGTAAACGACGCCGACACCGGCCGCACGGTGAGCCAGGCGGCCCAGGTGGTGCGCCGCGCCGACCTGGTGCGCCTCTTCGCGCCCCTGGTGGCCTTCGTCGCCGCGGAGCGCGGGCGCGACCAGGTCCAGGGGGAGGGGACTGCCCGGGTGAAGATGACGGTGCGCGCCGGCGGACTGCCCAACGTCGTCTCCCGGGAGAACATCTTCTACAGCCAGCAGGACGTGGCCCTGGCCTCGGTCCTGGACATCTCCACGGCAGTCCAGTTCCTCTTCTTCAACCCCTTCGCCGACCTGGACCCGTTCGACCTGAAGGTGGAGATGACCCTCTACCGCAAGCGGGAGACGGCTGAGATCACCAACGTGGAGGCGGAGACGCGGGAGGTCGACCCGGGAGGGGCCATCCGCGTGCGGATCACCGTCCGCCCCTACCAGCAGGACCAGCAGGTCTCTCGGGTGATCGAGCTCCCGGTGCCGCGGAACTACCCGCGGGGCCCGGCGGTGCTCGTCGTCAGCTCGGCGGGGATCGACCTGACAGGAGCCAGCCCGGCGGACGTGATCGTGCGCGACCTGCTCACCGAGCAGCCCCCCTTCCCCGGGGACAACCTGGAGGAGGCGGTGGAGATCTTTGAGCGCCTGGGGACCAACAACCAGATCCTGATCCGCCTGGTCCCCTTCGGCCTGCCGGCGACCGGGGCGGAGTTCACCAAGTTCGACGTCTTCGCCGGCCGGCTGATCCGGACCAACTGGGTGATCCAGGGGGAGTTCCGGGTTCCGATCCACGTGCGCTGAGGCGGGGGTGCCCGGGCGCCCTCCCGCCTCGCCCGGCGAGGGCGGGAGGGGCGGTCTGCGGACACTAGGGACGGGGAGGTCGTCCCCGTCCCTTTGTGCTGCGCGGGGCCGAACCCGGTACCCCCGCGTGGCCGTCTTCTGGAAAGAAGGGCATAGAGTCTGGTGAGGCCAAGCCACCCATGCACCGCCGGTCCTTCCTCCTGGCAGCCGCCGTCCTCCTGACCGCAGGCGGGGCCTTCCTCTATGCCCTCGCCGCCTCGGGGCGGCTGCACGAACAGGCCCGCCGGGCGGTGGAGGCGGCAGCCGCCCGGCAGCTGCAGCGGCCGGTGCGGATCGGCGCCCTGCGCGGAGACCCGCTGCGGGGCCTGGTGCTGGAAGGGGTAACCGTGGCCCGCGGGGGTCGGCCTGCCGAAGGCACCCTCATCACGGCCGCGCAGATCGTCATCTTCTTCAGCCCCGCCGATATACTGGGCGCCCTGCTGCACCGCCGCGGGGTGCTGCCCAGCATCACCGCGGTGACCCTGGTCCGTCCGGAGATCTGGCTGGAGATCTCCCCCGCCGGGCGGTTGAACGTGCTGGACCTGGTTCGGCCGGGCGCCCCCGCCGTGGGACGCGCGGACCTGGCACCGCTGGTTGCTGTGCAGGACGGCGCGGTCACCCTCACCGACCACTCCGGTCCGCCGCATCCGTTCCGCGCGCGCTTCGTCGAGGTCACCGGCCGGGCGGACTTCCGCCGGGGGCCGGCCGTGGAGCTGGAGGCAGCCATGGTCAGTGTCCACGCCGGCGGGCGCACGCCGGTCACCGTGCGGGCGAGATACCTCCTGGACCGCGGTGCGCTGGACGTCGACCTGCGCGCGGAGCGCGTCCCCCTGGTGCAGTGGGGGCCCTACCTCGTGCGCACGCCGGCCCTGGTCTTCACCGGGGGGACGGCGGACGCGCAGCTCCACCTGCTGAGGGCGCCGTGGGGCGCGCGGCGCCCTCTGGACTACAGCGGGAGCGTGCGCCTCATCGGAGGGGCGGCGACGCTGCTGCCGCAGCGGATGCGCCTGACCGGGATATCCGGCCTGCTCCGCGTGGACAACTACCGCCTGGCCGCCGACGCCTTGAGCCTTAACGTGGAAGGGTCGCCGCTGCGCCTGCGCGGGGAGGCGGCTCTGCGTTTCGGCCGCCGGCTGGACCTCGCGGTGACCTCGCCGCGACTGGACCTGGCCGCGGTGCAGCGCCTCCTCTTTCCCGCAGCGCGGGTCCGCTTGGAGGGGATCGCGGGCGCGGACATGCGCGTCACCGGCTCCTGGTCCGCTCCGGTGATCCAGGGAACGATCGCCGGGGCCCGCGGCGCGGTGAACCGACAGCCCGTTGTGGTGGAGTCTGCGGGGCTTTCCCTCCTGGGCGACCTCCTCGCCCTGCGGGACGTCACCGCGGCCGCAGGAGACGCCCGCCTTCGCGGCGAGCTGCGCCTGGCGATGGGCCGCGGCAGGACGCTGCTGGCTGCGGAGGGCGAGAACCTGCCCCCGGACCTGCTGGTCCGTGCAGGGCTGCGCCTCCCTCTGAGCGGCCGGCTGCAGGGGAGCGTCGTCCTAGGCCTAGCCCCCCGGGCGAAGTTCGCAGAGGCCGCGGGGGCGATGGGCCCGGGCCGGGCCGGGGGGATGCGCGTGGACTACCTGCGCGCCGGCGGGTGGTACGCAGACGGCGAGGTCGCCTTCCCCTACCTTGTCGCCGGCCGCGGCAAGACCGTCCTGCGCGCTGCGGGCGCCGTCTCGCCCCGGGGCACGCTGGATGTCGACGTAGCGGCCACCGGCCTGGACCTGCGGGAGGTCGCCCCCCAGATCGGGATGCCTCCGCGCCTGCAGGCCACCGTGGAGGCCGCCGGGAAGGTGACCGGGACGCTGACGGAGCCGGTGTTCGACGGCACCGTCACCTCCGGCCCCGGGACCCTGGCCTCGCTGGAGTTCGACAGCGCGCATGGACCGCTGCGGCTGTCGCGCCACGCCCTCGCCACGCCCGGCCTGGCGCTGCGGGAGGGGCGGGGGACCTACCTGGTGTCGGGAACGGTCCGCTGGACGCCCCCATCCTCAGTGGCGCTCACGGTGCAGGCGGACGGCATCCCCGCGGCCAGCCTGGTGCGCTCCGCCGCCGTGCCGCTGCGTCTTACCGGCCGCCTCTTCGGTCGGCTGGCCGTCGGGGGGACGGTGACCAGGCCCCTGGCCAGCGGTCGGGTGACCCTGGTCGAGGGCAGCGTCCAGGGGCAGCGCCTGGACGAGGCCGCGGCGACTTTCCGCTGGCAGGCCGGGGCGCTGACCCTGGAGGGGCTCCGCGCCCGCGTGGGCGACTCCGTGCTGACAGCGCGCGGCACCGTGGACCGGACGGGAGCCCTGCGCATGAGCTTCGGTGCGCGCGAGCTGGAGCTGCGGCACCTGACCGCGCTCCCCGCCGAGCTGGTTCAGGCGGCAGGGCGGCTGGACCTGGAGGGGCGTGTCGAGGGCACCGTCGCCGATCCAGCGGTGGTGGCGGCGTTCTCCGCGCGGGACCTGGTGCTGAACCGACAGCCGTTCGACCGCGCCGACGGCGTTGTGCGCTGGGCCTCCGGCCGGCTGGCCCTGGAGCCCGTCACGCTGACCCAGGGCGAGGGCACCTACACCGTCCGCGGGACGCTGGGGTTGCGCCCCCCGGTGCTGGACCTGCAGGGTGAGGTGGCCCGTGGCAGCCTGGCCACGCTGCTCTCCCTGGGGCGGCTGCGGGCGCCGGTTCCGCTGGACGGCCGCCTCGACGGCACCGTCACGGTGCGGGGGACGTGGGCCCGTCCGGCGGCCGCGCTGGAGGCGCGCCTCACCCGGGGACGGCTGGGCGACCAGCCCATCGACGAGGTGGACGCAGCCCTCAGCTTCCGCGACGACGTCGTCAGGGTGGACAGGCTGAGCGGGCGCTCCAAAGAAGGGGTCTTCGCCGCACGCGGGCAGGTGGCGCTGCACGGTGAGAGCCAGCTGGAGGTGGGGGGAGCTGACCTGGACCTGGCCCTGCTTCGGCCGCTGCTGCGGCTGGAGCGGCCGCTGGCCGGCACGCTCAGCTTCACCGCGCAGATCAACGGCCGCTGGCAGGCCCCGGAGGTCGGACTGTCGCTGGACGTGCGACGCGGCAGCGTCAACGGCCTGCGGTTCGACTCGCTGGTGGCGAACGCCTTCTACCGGGACGGGCAGCTCCACGTGGAGCAGGCGCTGCTAAGCGAGGACGGGCACCGGGTCAAGGGGGTGGGGGTCATCCCTCTTGGCTCGGGGCGCGGTATCCCGGCCGAACTGCCCATG
>FWWM01002629.1_pt1 | contig 47642 bp, 44 predicted proteins | sample 2228351 | NCBI WGS metagenome assembly FWWM01 (sample SAMEA103939774, study PRJEB20133) | metagenome | reverse complement strand
AGTAGGCCATCCCCCAGCGAGCGGCCGGTGGGTGCGAGGCCGCAGGCCCCTGGGGAGGGCCGGGGAGGCGATGGGGTCTCCCGAAGGTCGAACTCGCCCTGGAGCCGCTGGGGTGAGCGCTGGTTCGCGGCGGCAGCCCCAGCCGGGTCGCGCCCGTTATCGCGCCCGAGCGCACCGGAGGCGGCCCGGAGCCTCCGGTGAAGCAGGGTGGGACCGCGGAGGAACCCCCCTTCGTCCCTGGCGAAGGGGGGTTCTTCGTTTTGGGCCCGCCCTGTCCGCCGGCGGCGCCAGTGGCTTCCGCCCCTGGTCGGGGCGACGACGAGGTCTGCATCCCTTTCCGGTGGGAGGGTTGGGATGACCGTGATGGCCCATGCCGCTGCCGGGGTGGTGGCCGCCTACGTGATCCAGCGCGCCGCCCACCAGCCGTTCCATCTGGGGGTCGCCGGGCTGGCCGCGTTGCTCAGCGGGCTGCCGGACCTGGATCTCCTGTGGGGCTGGTGGCGCCAGCGGCGGGCGGGGGGCGAGGGCCACAACCCCCATCATCGCCTCTGGACCCATACGCCCCTCTTCTGGGCGATCGGAGGCGCCCTGATGGCGTGGGGCTCCCATCTGCCGATCGGGTTGGTGGTCGGGCTGGCGCTCCTGCATCTGGCGCTGGACAGCGTGGGGACCGATGATGGGATCATGTGGCTTTGGCCTTGGCGCCGGCGTCAATACGCCCTGCTCCCCCGGGATCTCCACGCCGTCGGTGTGCGGGGGTTGGCGTTCTACCGCCGCTATTACCGGCAGCCCCTGCTCCTGGCGCTGGAGCTCTCCCTGCTCGCGGCGGCCGCGGCGATCCTGATGAGAGAGATCCTCCGATAGGGGCGGCGCCCCGGGATTCGGAGAGGGCTTCCCCTGCGAAACCCTTTTCCGGAGGATGGATTCCTATGGCCTCGAGAAGCGAGTGGATCTGGTGGAACGGGCGGCTGGTGCCATGGGATCAGGCGACGGTGCACGTGACGGCCCACGCCCTTCACTACGGGACCAGTGTGTTCGAGGGGATCCGGGCCTATGAGACGCCCCAGGGGGCGGCGATCTTCCGGCTCCGGCCTCATCTCGCCCGGCTTCTCTTCTCCGCCCGGCTCCTGCGCTTCGAGGTCCCTTACACCGAGGAAGAACTGGCGCAGGCGGTGGTGGAGACGGTGCGGGCGAACGGGCATGCCTCGTGCTACATCCGCCCGTTGATCTTCCGGGGGGCGGGGGCTCTGGGCGTGGACGGCCGCTCCTGCCCGGTGGAGGTGGTGATCATCACCTTCGAGTGGGGAAGGTATCTGGGCCAGGAGGCCCTGGAGCGGGGGGTGGACGTCATCGTCTCCTCGTGGCGGCGCATGGCGCCGGACACCTTCCCGGCCCTGGGGAAGATCGGGGGCCAGTATGTCAACTCCCAGTTCGCGGCGATGGAGGCCCACGACCTGGGGTATGCGGAAGCGATCATGCTGGACGCCTACGGGTATGTGGCGGAGGGGAGTGGGGAGAACCTCTTCCTGATCAAGGACGGGACGCTGTATACGCCGCCCCTGCACAACTCGATCCTGCTCGGCGTGACCCGGGACGCGGTGCTGACCCTGGCCCGGGAGCAGGGGCTCGAGGTCCGCGAGCAGCCGATCCCGCGGGAGTGGCTCTACGCAGCGGACGAGATCTTCATGACCGGGACGGCGGCGGAGATCACGCCGGTGCGCGCGGTGGATCGCATCCCCGTTGGATGCGGGCAGCCCGGCCCGATCACCCGCCGGCTCCAGGAGCGCTTCTTCGCCATCGTGACCGGCCGGGCGCCGGACGTCTACGGATGGCTGACGCCAGTCCGGTAGGGGATCGGTCCGCGGCGCGGGATGGCAGCGCCCCGCCGATCGGTTTGAAAGGCGTGTGAAGGGGAGGTAGACATGGAGCGCTACGATCCGCAGGAGATCGAGCCCAAGTGGGAGCGGCGTTGGGAGGAGACTGGCATCTACCGGGCGGTGCGGGATCCCAGCCGGCCCAAGTTCTACTTCCTGACGATGTTCCCCTACCCGTCGGGGGACCTGCACATGGGCCACTGGTTCGCCATGGCCCCCAGCGACGCGGTGGCCCGCTACCTACGCATGAGGGGCTACAACGTCCTTTTCCCCATCGGCTTCGACGCCTTCGGCCTGCCGGCGGAGAACGCGGCCATCAAGCACAACACCCATCCCAAGACCTGGACCTATGCCAACATCGAGCGGATGCGCCAGCAGCTGCGCTGCATGGGGGCTTCCTTCGACTGGAGCCGTGAGGTGATCACCTGCGAGCCCGAATACTACAAGTGGAACCAGTGGTTCTTCATCCAGTTCTATAAGCGGGGGCTGGCCTACCGGAAGCGCTCGGCGGTGGATTTCTGCCCCCGGTGCAACACCACCCTGGCCCGGGAGCAGGTGGTCTCCCAGGACGGCGAGCGGGTCTGCGAGCGCTGCGGGACACCGGTGATCAAGAGGGAGCTGGAGCAGTGGTTCCTGCGCATCACGGCCTACGCGGAGGAGCTCCTGGACCACAGCCGGCTGGACTGGCCGGAGCGGGTGTGCACGATGCAGAAGAACTGGATCGGCCGCAGCGAGGGGGCTGAGATCACCTTCCCCACCGAGGGGGAGGACTCCATCGTCGTCTTCACCACCCGGCCGGACACCCTGTTCGGCGCCACCTTCGTGGTGCTGGCCCCGGAGCACCCGCTGGTGCCCAGGCTCACCGCCCCCGACCGCCGGGCGGAGGTGGAGGCGTATATCCGGGAGGCGCAGCGGCGCACCGAGATCGAGCGGCTGTCGCTGGAGCGGGAGAAGACGGGGGTGTTCATCGGGGCCTACGCCCGGCACCCGCTGACCGACGAACGGCTGCCCATCTGGATCTCGGACTACGTCCTGATGGAATACGGGACCGGGGCCATTATGGGGGTGCCGGCCCACGACCAGCGGGACTTCGGGTTCGCGGTGAAGTTCCGCCTGCCCATCCGGGTGGTGATCGCCCCGCCGGGCTGGCAGGGGGAGCCCCTCACGGCGGCCTATGAGGGGCCCGGGGTGATGGTGAACTCCGGCCCCTTCGACGGCCTGCCCAGCGAGGAGGGGAAGAAGGCGGTGGTGGCGGAGCTGGAGCGGCGGGGCCTGGGCCGGCCGGCCATCTCCTACCGGCTGCGGGACTGGTGCATCAGCCGCCAACGCTATTGGGGCACCCCCATCCCCATCATCTACTGCCCGCGGTGCGGGACCGTCCCCGTGCCGGAGGATCAGCTGCCGGTGCTGCTGCCGGAGAGCGTCAACGTGCTGCCCACCGGGGAGTCCCCGCTGAAATACCTGGAGGACTTCGTGAAGACCACGTGCCCGCAGTGCGGCGGGCCCGCGGAGCGGGAGACGGACACCATGGACACCTTCGTGGACTCCTCGTGGTATCAATACCGCTACCTGAGCCCGCACAAGGACGACGCGCCGTGGGATGAGGAGGAGGCCCGCTACTGGCTGCCGGTGGATCTTTACACCGGCGGGGTCGAGCACGCGACCATGCACCTGCTGTATACCCGCTTCTGGACCAAGGCCCTGCGGGATATGGGGCTGGTCTGGTTTGACGAGCCGATGATCCGCCTGCGCAACCAGGGCGTCATCTTAGGGGAGGACCGGGAGAAGATGTCCAAGTCCCGGGGCAACGTGGTGGCGCCCGACGAACTGGTGATGCGCTACGGGGCGGACACGGTGCGGGCCTACCTGATGTTCGGCTTCCGCTGGGACCTGGGCGGGCCGTGGAGCTCCACGGGCATCGAGGGGGTGCACCGCTGGCTGCACCGGGTGTGGAACCTGGTCCTGGAGCCGGCGGGGGCGGATGGGGAGCCGACCCCGGAGCAGGTCGCCGCGTTGCGGCGCTGGACCCACCGGACCATCAAGCGGGTGAGCCAGGACCTGGAGGACTTCGAGTTCAACACGGCCATCGCCGCCCTGATGGAGTTCACCAATTATCTGCAGGACGCCAAGGCCACCCCGGTGGCCCGCCACGAGGCGTGGGCAGAGGCCATGCGGGCCCTGGTGCTGATGCTGGCGCCCTTCGTGCCGCACCTGGCCGAGGAGCTCTGGGAGCGGCTGGGGTATCCCTACAGCGTCCACCAGCAGCCGTGGCCGCAGTGGGATGAAAAGCTGGCCAAGGCCGACACCATCACCCTGGTGATCCAGATCAACGGCCGGGTGCGGGACCGGGTGGAGGTGCCCGCCTCCATCACCGAGGAGGAGGCGAAGCGGATCGCCCTGGATCGCGCCAACGTCCGCCGCCACCTGGGCGACCGCCAGCCCCAGCGCTTCATCTACGTGCCGGGGCGGCTGATCAACATCGTGGTGGAATAGAGAAAACCCGCCCCTCTTCTCCCCAGGCAGGGGCCTGGGGGGCGCGCCGAAGGGCACCCCCAGGCCCCCAGTCCCCCGATCTCCCCTCGTGCGACATCTGCAGCGAACCGGGCCCCAGGGCGCTCCCATTTGCTATTATTTCGAATGAACGAGCGAAAGCGACCTGCTCCTCCGCCGGAGCGCCATGTGGATGAAGGGCTGTTCCCCGTTCCAGTGGATGAAGCCCCATACACCCCGAATCGGGCGATCGGAATCGGCGCGGGGGATTCAAAATGCCGATCACAGTTGATCGAGGCCCAGGCCCGGACGGAGGAGCGGGTGGTGCGGCTGGAGGGGCGGGTGGACCGTTTGGAGGAGGTGGTGGCCCGGATCGAGGAGCGTCTCAACCGGATGGGGAAACGGATCATGCGGTGCCTCAACGCCTTCGGGGCGCGGTGGGGGCTGCGCAGCGAGCGGGCATGGCAGGAGGGGATGCGGGCGGTGCTGGAGACGGTCGGGTTCGAGATGGAGCGATGGGTCGCCTTCGATGCGCAGGGGGACGTTTTCAACTATCCCTCCGATGTGGAACTGGACGTCGTGGTTCGAAACGGGCGGGTCTTGGTGGTGGAGCTGCGGACATCGGTCAGCCGGGATGCGCTCCCCACCCTGGAGCGGAAGGTGGGGTTCTACGAGCGCCAGACCGGCCGGCAGGTGAGCCGACGGATCCTGGTGACCCCCCGGTATGAGCCCGGGGTGGAGGAGATGGCCCGCCGGATGGGATGGGAGCGCTACGGCGAACCGGAGGAGATCGCCGGGGAGGCGTAGGCGGTGGGGGTGGCGGATCTCGCAAGATCCCTCCGGTCTCTGTTCCGGAAAACGTTCCGGCCGAGCGGGGCACCCTCCACACCCGACCCGGCCAGGGAGCCGCGGAAGACAGGAGCCACGCGATCCGGGCGCAACGCGGGGCTCACGCCCTCCCATCCAGGGGAAGGGGAACCCCTTGAAGGGACCAGGCGCCGGCCGAGGTGATGCGGACCGGGACCACCTGGCCGCGCCAGTCGCGGTCCCCATCCTCAAAGAACACCAGCTTGTTGTTGCGGGTCCGCCCGAACCACTTCCTCTTCTCGTTGCGGTCCTCCACCAGGATCTCCACTGTCTGCCCGATGAGGGCCTCGTTCTTACGGCGGGAGATCCGCTCGTAGAGCTCCTCCAGCATGCGGAAGCGGCGCTCCTTCTCCTCGGGCGGCACATCGTCGGCCATTGTGCGCCAGGCCACCGTCCCCGGCCGTGGGGAGTATTTCGCGATGTGGACCACATCGAACTCCAGCTCCTCCACCAGCCGGTAGGTGTCCATGAACTGCTCCTCGGTCTCGCCGCAGAAGCCGACGATGATGTCGGTGGCGATGGAGACGTTAGGGATACGCGTGCGGATCTTCTCCACGATCCGCTTGTAGTCGGCCACCGTGTAGCCCCGGCGCATGCGGGCCAGCACCTCGTCGTTGCCGGCCTGGACCGGGATCTCGATGTGCTCGCAGACCTTGGGCAGCTCGGCCACCGCCTCGATGATCCGGTCGGTCATGAAGCTGGGATGGGAGGTGAGGAAGCGGATGCGCGCGATCCCCTCCACCGAATGGACCGCCCGCAGCAGGTCCGCCAAGTCGGGCCCGTCGGGGATGTCCTTGCCGTAGCGGTCCACGATCTGGCCCAGGAGGGTGACCTCTTTCACCCCCTGCTCCGCCAGGGCGCGGACCTCGGCCACGATCTGGCCCACGGGCCGGCTCCGCTCCGGGCCGCGGCGGTAGGGGATGATGCAGAAGGTGCAGCCGAAGGAGCAGCCGTGCACCACCGGCACGTAGGCTGTCACCTTCCGCCCCCGCTCGGAGGGCGGCAGCACCAGCTCCTCGTCCTGGAGGGCGTAGCGGATCATCCGCTCCAGGTCGGCGACGGCGCGCCCCTCATCTATCCGCCGGGCCAGGAAGTCCACCAGCGGCCGGGGGTCCGCCGGGGGCATGAAGACGTCCACCCAGGGGAAGGCCCGGCGCAGCCCCTCGTTCCCCTTGACCCCCACCAGGCAGCCCATCACGGCGACCACGCGGTCGGGCCGCCGCTCCTTCATGGGGCGGACCATGTGGAGCCAGCTGTAGGCCTTCTCCTCGGCCGACTGGCGGACCACGCAGGTGTTGACGACCAGCACGTCGGCCTGCTCGGGCCGCTCCGCCATCCGGTAGCCGAGCTTCTCCAGGGCCGAGGCCAGCCGCTCGCTGTCGGCCACGTTCATCTGGCAGCCGAAGGTGTGGATGTAATACCGCATCCCGTCCGTTGCCCCTTCCGTCCGTGAAGCGCGCTCGCTTCGTTCCGACCTCGCCTCGCTACATCATTTTAGGGGGAGGGTTCGCCCTCCGTCAAATCCCGGCCCCTTTCCACCTCAGAGGCCAGGCCGGGGGCAGGGCGCGAGGTGCCGGGGGCGGAGGGGCGCTCCCGCGTTAGAGGACCATCCTCGCGGATTCATGCCTCGCGATCGGATATAATTCACAACAAGGGATCGCACAGTGATTGACTGTGGCTTGTGGGCCAGCTCCCTTCGGAGCGGTGGATCTCCCTCCTTCGGAGGCCCAATGACCAACCGCTGGAAAGACTGGTATGAACAGGGCAAGAGGGATCGCGAACGGGCGCTCTTAGACATCCAGTATGGATACTACGAATGGGCCTGTTTCACTCTCCAGCAATCTGCGGGGAAGGTCATTAAGGCCCTGGGCTTGGCGCTGGGATTGACCCTTTGGGGGCATTCCTTAACTGAGATGCTGAGGCTGATCGGGCAGCGGATCCATGTCCCAGAAGAGGTTTTGGACTGCGCCCGATTGCTGGACTTCTATTACATCCCACCCCGTTATCCCAACGGATTCGCCTCGGGCAAGCCTGCGGATTACTTCACCGAGGCTCAGGCCCGGGAGGCCCTGGATGCGGCGGATCGTATCCTCCGGTTCTGTGAGCGCCATCTTCCTGGACCGGGATGAGCTGCTCCGGCGGCTGCGGGAGGTGGCCGCGGAGGCGCTGGAGGCCTTCCCGGAACTCCAGGAGGTGCGGCTCATCGGCTCCCTGGCCGCCGGGACGGCCACCGGCACCAGCGATGTGGACCTGTTGCTCCGGGTGGCCGAGATCTGGGGCAACCCTCTGGAGGCGATCAAGCCCTACTTTTTCTTCTTTTCGCGGCGCCTTGAGATCGGCCTGGACCTCCTGGTGGCAGGCCCGGAGACTCCTCCGGGGCTGGAGGAGATGCTGCGGGGGAGCCTCCTGCTGGCCGCGCGGGGCGGCGGGCGCGGGGCCCCGGATTGACGGCGCCCGCATCGACGGCCGCTCTCAGCCCTTCCGGCCGATGCGCACCCGCCAGACCTCGGGCCCCTGCTCCAGATAGATCCAGTCGAAGGCGCCGGGCCGCTCAGCGCTGAACTGGTAATAGAGGGGCTTCGGGTCGTGGTCGTTGACCAGGATGAACGCCTGGCCTGGCTGCAGGCGATCGAAGGCGGCGAAGATCAGGGGGTGCCGCTCCCGGGGTGGGTGTGACTGCTGGGCCCACTGGTGGAACAGACGCCGTCCGACCTCCCCGGGATCCCCTACGCGGACCAGACCGCGGGCTCCCTCAGCGCCCAGGCGGGATACTCTTCGCCCAACAAAAACCGCCGGGCATAGAGCGCGGCCAGGCGCGCGTAGCGTTCCCCTGCCGTCTCGGCCAGCTGGTATAGCAGGCCCACCTGAGCGGCGTCGGCCAGCCGGATCGTGGCGTCCTTGGCATACCACTGGGCGGCCTCGGGCTCGCTGTCGGCCAGCCGGGCCAGGGTGCCCTCGATGACCTCGCGGGCGGCCCGGGCCTCATGGGTGCCGGCCTTCTCCAATATGGGGATGAACTCGGCCAGGAAGGCCTCGTGGGCCCGCTTCTTGTGCATAGCCTCCAGCAGGTCCAGGGCCTGGATGTTGCTGGGCCCTTCCCAGATGGGCGTGATCAGCGCCTCGCGATGCCAGCGGGCCACGGCGTATTCCTCCAGGAACCCAATCCCCCCGAACAGCTCCATGGCCAGCCGCGTCACCTCGGCCGCGTGGTCGGCGGTACGGTTCTTGGCCAGGTGGGAGAGGAACCGGGCGTAATGGTAGCGGGCCGTGTAGGGCGGCCGCTCCTCCCAGGCCTTCTCGAAGCGATCAGCGGCGTGGAAGCCCAAGACCAGCCCGCCGGCGACGCGCACCGCCATGTCGGTCAGGTCCCGGCGGATCAGCGGATGATTCACCAGCAGCTGGCCGAAGGACCGCCTACGCTGCACCCGTTCCAGCACCTCCAGATGTGCCTTGCGGGCGATGCCCATGCCGGCGATGGCGTTGGCCAGCCGGGAGACCGTCAGCACCTCGAGGGTGTAGTAGATCCCATGCTCCGCCTCGCCCACTTGAAAGGCCTCGCTGCCCCGGAACTCCACCTCGCCGGAGGGCACGGCGCGGGTGGCGCTCTTGTCCTTCAGCCGGCGGACGTGGTAGTTCAGCGCGCCGGCCCGGTTGATCCGGGGGACGAGGAACAGGGCCAGCCCCTTGGGCCCAGCGGGCGCGCCCTCTGGCCGGGCGGTGACGAGGGCCACATCGGTCAGGCCGGCGCCGCTGCAGAAATACTTCTCGCCGTCGAGGCGCCAGGCGTCGCCATCACGGACGGCCTGGAGGGTGTTGGCCCCCAGGTCGCTGCCGCCCTGGATCTCGGTCATCCAGGTGGCGCCCCAGAACGCCCCGCGGAGGAGCTTCTCCTTCCACTCGGCGAACTCCGGCGCGTATTTGTGGATCACGTAGGCGGTCTGGTTGGTGATGGTCAGGATGCAGTAGAGGCCGGGGTCGGCCACCAGGTAGCCCAGGGCGTAGTGGTGGAGCCAGCGGCCGCCCTCATAGGGCGGGCGGTTCATCGGAGCCAGCTCCCGGAGCAGCGCCTCCTGGGCTGGTGACAGCCGCACCCGGTCCACCCGGTTGCCGTCCAGGTCGTGCATGACCAGGACCGGCGGGGCGTCGTGGTCCACGTGGTAGGCGACCTCGTAGACCTCCCGGCCCGCCAGGGCGCCGAAACGGCGCAGCTCGTCTTCATGGGCGGTGAAGCCCGGCCAGTAGTGGGCGAGCACGTGGTGCAGATCCGGATCCCGCTCCCAGTGGTTCTGCCCATAGGCGTAGGACTGGTAGCGCATGGCTCATTCCCCCTATCCGCCTTGATGGCCCCTGGACAGCGTGATGGAGGATCAGGGTTCAAGGCCTTTTGGGACGAGCGACGGGATGATGTCCGCTCACGATCGCGGGCCGCGGCCCAGGCGTTCGAGGAGGACGTCGGCCAGGGTGGGGTGGCCGATCTCCTGGATCTCGTAGCGCACCCGCAACACCGGATGCCGCACCCGGAGGATGCGGGTGAGATCCACCGGGGTGGCGGCCAGCACCCGATCGCAGGGCGCCCGGTTGATGGTCTCCTCGAGTTCCCGGATCTGCTCCGCCCCATACCCCATCGCCGGGAGCACCGGGCCGGTCTGCGGGTAGTGCCGGTAGACCTCCTGGATGCTCCCCACCGCGTAGGGGCGGGGGTCCACGATCTCGGCCGCGCCGAAGCGCTGGGCGGCCACCAGCCCCGCCCCGTAGGCCATCTCTCCATGGGTGAGGGTCGGCCCATCTTCCACCACCAGGACCCTCCGGCCGCGGATGGCGTCCGGATCCTCCACGAAGATGGGCATGGCGGCCTCGATGAGGATCGCCCGGGGATTGGCCTGGAGGACGTTCCCCCGGATCTGGGCGATGGCTTCGGGGGCGGCGGTGTCGATTTTGTTGATCACCACCACGTCGGCCATGCGCAGGTTGGCCTCGCCCGGATGGTAGCGCAACTCATGGCCCGGGCGGTGCGGATCCACCACCACGATGTGGAGATCCGGGACGAAGAAGGGGAAGTCGTTGTTCCCCCCGTCCCAGACGATCAGATCCCCCTCCTCCTCCGCCCTCTGCAGGATCCGCTCGTAGTCCACCCCGGCGTAGACAACGAACCCGTTGGCGAGGTGGGGCTCGTATTCCTCCCGCTCCTCGATGGTGCACTCGTAGCGATCCAGGTCCTCGAAGGAGGCGAACCGCTGCACGACCTGCCGGCGCAGGTCGCCGTAGGGCATCGGGTGACGGACGATGACCGGGTTCCACCCCAGCTCCCGCAGGAGGCGGGCCACTCGGCGGGTGGCGGGGCTCTTGCCGCTGCCGGTGCGGGCCGCGCCGATGGAGACCACGGGCCGGCGCGATCGGAGCTGCGTCGCCTTCGGGCCCATCAGCCAGAAGTCGGCCCCGGCGGCGTGGGCGATGCTGGCCCGGTGCATGACGTATTCGTGGCTGACGTCGCTGTAGGCGAACACCACCCGATCCACCTCGAAGCGCCGGATCAGGTGGGGGAGTTCTTCTTCCGGATAGATGGGGATGCCCTCGGGGTAGAGGGGCCCGGCCAGCTCGGGCGGGTAGAGGCGCCCTTCGATGTTCGGGATCTGGGCCGCCGTGAAGGCCACGACCTCGTAGGCTGGGTTGTTCCGGAAATACACGTTGAAGTTGTGGAAGTCGCGTCCAGCGGCGCCCATGATGATCACGCGGATCCGGTCGGCCATGGCGAACCCCTCCTGGGAGTCGGTTTCGGATGGCCCGCCCCTCCGATCCGCCCGGTGTCGCAGGGGCGGGGGATCTTCAGGCGAGCGCGGCCAGCAGCACGCTGAGCAGATACAGCCCGATCAACGGCACCATCACGATGGACATGTTGACGGGGTCCACCGTGGGCGTGATGGCCGCGGCCAGGATGGCGATGGCCAGCACAGTGAAGCGCCACGCCCGCAGCAGCTGGCGGGCGGTGATCAGCCGCGCCTTCGCCAGGGCGAAGGCCACCAGCGGCATCTCGAAGCTGATCCCCAGCCAGAACATGAGGGAGACCACGAACGAGAGGTAGCTGGAGGGCCGGGGCTCCGTGCGGATGCCGGCGAACGTCACGAGGAAGGGGATAGCCACGGGCATCATCACGAAGTAGGTGAAGGCGGCCCCCCCGAGGAAGAGTGCGGTGGCCAGCGGCACCAGCAGGAGGACGATCCGCCGCTCGTGGGGCAGCAGCCCGACGTAGACGAAGGCCAGGATCTGATAAGTGATGTAGGGGAAGGCGAGGGTGAACCCGGTGAGGAGGGCCACCCGCATGTAGGCGGCGATGCTCTCCGTCACATCAATGGAGACCAGGCCCGCCCGCCCCCCCACGGGGGCCGCCAGGACGTCCATGGCCCGGTCGGCGATCAGCAATCCGATCCCGGTCCCGATCCCCAGGGCGATCAGGCTGCGGAGCAGCCGCTGGCGCAGTTCCTCCAGGTGCTCCAGCAGGGGCCGGGGGCGATCCTGCACCCGGACCTTAGTCTTTCGGTCGGTCGGTCGTCGAAGGATCCGCATGGGCGGTCCCGTGGGCGGGGGGCAGCCGGTAGGCGGCCGCCTCGGGTGGGAGGGCGACCTCCGGCGGCTCGGATGCGGCGCGCTCGGGCTCCTGGCCCATCGCCTGGGCCTCGGCCTCCCACTCCCGCCGGAACTCCTCATACAGGAGCCGGGCCTGCCGGAGCCATCGGCCCAGTTGATAGGCCAGGCGGGGGAGGTCCCGCGGCCCCAGCAGGATGAAGGCCAGCAGGAAAATGAACGCCAGCTCCATCGGCCCGATGCCGAACAGGCTATCCATGGATAACCCCCCTGCGCAGGTCGGGCGGGGGCGCGCGGCCCCCTCTATGGGGACCCCCGGGCGCTCCCCTCGAGTTCCTCGGCGATGCTCCCCAGCACGCCGTTGACGAAGCGGGGGGTGCTGTCGGAGCCGAAGAGCTTCCCCAGCTCAACGGCCTCGTTGATGGCCACCGCGGGGGTCGTCCGCCGGGCGATGGCGAACTCAAAGATCGCCATCCGGAGGATGTTGCGGTCGATGACCGCCATCTGGGCGACGGGCCACGCGGGGGCGTAGCGCTGGATCATGCGGTCGATCTCCGCCCGGTGGGCGAGCACACCGGTGACCAGCTCTTGGGCGAGAGCCCGGGCCTCCGGCGGGAGCGGCTCCGCCTGGAACCGAGCGGCCAGAACCTCGCCGGGCAGATGGCCCGCCACGTCGATCTCGTAGAGCGCCTGCAGGGCCACCATGCGGGCGCGGCGCAGCAGCGAGATCCCCTCAGGCTCGCTCGTCGGATCCGGAGGCCTGCGACGCGGCACGCCCCTCCACCTCCACATCCGCCACATCCGCGATCCGGACGTTCACGGCGGCCACCTCCAAGCCGGTCAGGTCGCGGATCGCCCGGGCCACCTCCTCATGGACCCGCCGGGCGACCTCGCGGAAGCGGAACTCGGGGCGCACCACCAGGACCACGTCAACCCGCGGGCGATCGCGGAGCATGGTCAGCCGGACGCCGCCGGAGCGGGCCCAGAGGCCCCAGCGGGCCTCCGCCAGGCGGGCGACGCCAGGGACCTGCAGGGCGGCCTGCCGGACGATGTCGCGCAGCACCTCCGGGGCGATGGTGATGCGCCCCGCGACGGGCTCGGCTTCCCCTGTGGGCGTCGCCGGCTCGTTCATCTCCCCCTCGCCCTTACACACAGGTCATCCCGCCATCCACCGTAAGGATGTGGCCGGTGATGAAGGCAGCCTCGTCGGAGGCGAGGAAGGCCACGGCATAGGCCACATCCTCCGGGGTCCCCAGCCGCCCCAGCGGGGTCATCCGCAGGGCCGCCTCCTTAAATTCCTGGGGGAGGGGCTCCGTCAGGTCCGTCGGGATCAGGCCGGGAGCCACGGCGTTGACCGTGATGTTGCGGGAGCCCACCTCCTTGGCTAGGGACTTCGTGAAGCCGATGAGGCCGGCCTTGGCGGCGGCGTAGTTGGTCTGGCCGGCGTTGCCCACCAGGCCTGCGATGGAGGTGATGTTGATGATCCGCCCGTAGCGCTGCCGCATCATCGGCCGCAGGGCGGCCTTGGCGCAGTTGAAGGCGCTCTTCAGGTTCGTCGTGAGGATGAAATCCCAGTCCTCCTCTTTCATCAGCGCCAGCAGGTTGTCGCGGGTGGCCCCCGCGTTGTTCACCAGGATATCCACCCGCCCGAAGGCCTCGAGGGCGGCGCGGATCAGCCGCTCCGCTTCTTCGTAGCGGCTCACATCCGCCTGGACGGCGATGGCCTCCCCGCCGGCGGCCCGGATGGCCTCCACGACCTCCCGGGCGGCCGCCTCGTTCTGGCGGTAGTTGACGACGACGCGGGCGCCCCGCCGGGCCAGCTCCAGGGCGATCGCCCGTCCCAGGCCCCGTGAAGCCCCGGTGACCACCGCCACGCGGCCCTCCAGGTTCCCCATCGGTGATCCCTCCGTCCACGCCGGATGAAAGGTGCGCCCCCACCGCCGGGGATTTTACACCACGCCCTCCGCCTTTCGGGTGGGGGCGGTGGGATGCGCGGCGCCCCCGCGATGCCGCCCTTCCTCCACCATGCACAGATTCTATAACGAATCGGCGGCCTGAGTTAACATACATTCCATGGAAGAGGGATGGGGTCGTCTTGGGGCTCTCCGCCTACCCGTTGGTCGGAAGGAGGGCGTGGCCATGATTGCGCTGGCCTGGAGCGGCGGGAAGGACAGTGTGATGGCGCTGCACACGCTGCGGCGGCGCGGGGAGGCGGTGGCGGTTTTGCTGGTGACCCTGAACGAGGCCTTCGATCGGGTGAGCATGCACGGTGTCCGCCGATCCCTGATCCGCGCCCAGGCCGCGGCCCTGGGCCTCCCGGTCTATGAGGTCTGGCTTCCGAACCCTTGCCCCAACGAGGTCTATGAGGCGCGCATGGCCGAGGCGGTCCGGAACCTGATGCGGCAGGGGATCCGGCGGTTCGCCTTCGGGGATCTGTTCCTGGAGGACATCCGGGCCTACCGGCTCCGCCACCTGCTCCCGCTGGGGGTGGAGGTGCTTTTCCCCCTCTGGGGCGAGCCCACCCGCGAGCTGATCCACCGGTTCATCGCCCTGGGCTTCCAGGCCATCACCGTTTGCGTGGACGGCCGCCTGGGCCGGGCGTTCCTGGGGCGGGCCGTGGATCTGGCGTTCCTGGCGGATCTGCCGGCCGGGGTGGACCCGGCGGGGGAGAACGGGGAGTTCCACACGTTCGTGTATAACGGGCCGGGCTTCCGCCGCCCCATCCCCTTCGCCCTGGGTGAGGCGGTCTTCCGGGACGGCTTCTGGTTTCAGGATCTGCTCCCGCTGCCGGAGGGCGGGGGGAGCCGGCGCTGAGGTTCCGATGCGGTTGCTGATCAGCGGCTGGTTCCTTCAATATCCGACGACGGGCACGGGCCAGTATGCCTGGGAGATCCTCCGCCATCTCCCCCGGGCGCGGCCGGGCTGGGCGATCGGCGTGGCCGTCCCCGAGACCTGGTCCGCCCCGCTGCCGGAGGGGGTGGAGCCGGTGCCGGTTCCGCTGCCGCGGCTCCCGCCGGATGTTCAGAAGCTCTGGTTCGAACAGGTCGCCCTGCCCCGGGCGGCGGCCCGCTGGCGGGCGGATCGGCTGTTCGTGCCGTACTGGGCGCCCCCGTTGCGGTCGCCAGCACCCGTGGTCGTGACGGTGCACGACCTCATCCCGTTGCTCTTCCCGGAATATCGGGCCGGCGTGGGCCCGCGTCTCTACACGGCGCTGGTGCGGGCAGCCACGCCGGGGGCCGCCCACGTCCTGACGGACTCCGAGGCCTCGCGGCGGGACATCCTGGAGCGGTTGGGGCTGCCCCCAGAGCGGGTCACCGCCGTGCCCCTGGGGGTCTCCGAGCGCTTCACCCCGCGCCCCGATCCGATCGCCGATGCGCAGGCGCGCGCCCGTTACGATCTGCCGCCGGCCTACGTGCTCTATCTTGGCGGCTTCGATCGGCGGAAGAACATCGAGACCCTCCTGGCCGTTTACACCTGGGCGCAGGAGGCCATCGGCGACAATTTCCCGCTGGTCATCGCCGGACGCCTGCCGGAGGGCCCGAGCCGCCGGTGGGTGGATCCGCGCCCGCTGGCCCGGGCGTGGGGGATCGAGGACGTGGTGCGGACCATCGGGCCGGTCGCGGAGGAGGACAAGCCGGCGCTCTACCGGGGGGCCTCCGCGTTCCTCTATCCTTCCCGGTATGAGGGGTTCGGCCTCCCGGTGCTGGAGGCGCTGGCGTGCGGGATCCCGGTGGTCGCCTCGGAGATCCCGGCGCTGGCGGAGTTGGTGGGGGATGCGGCGTATCTGATCCCTCCGGAGGATGCGCGGGCGATGGCCGGGGCGTTGATCGCCGTGCTGGTGGACTCCGCCCTGGGGCGGACCTTGCGGGAGCGCGGGCTCCGGCGCGCCGCTGCGTTCACTTGGGCCGCCTGTGCACAGCGCACCGCGGAGGTGATCGAGGGGTCCGATGGGCGGTGAGCCGCCCCCGTCCGACGGCGGGAGGGGAATCCCACGAGCGGAGGCATCCGGATGGATCGCGTGCGCGTTTCCCAGGACCACCTGACCTTCTGCGCGGCGCACTTTATGATCTTCCCCAAGGGGAGCGAGCCGCTCCACGGTCACAACTACCGCGTGGCGGTGACCCTGGAGGGGATGCTGCAGGATGACATGGTGATGGACTTCGTGGCGCTGAAGCGCCTGGTGAAGGCGCTGGTGGACGAGCTGGACCATCGGGTGTTGCTGCCGGCCGCGCATCCCCGGCTCCGCCTCGCGCTGGGGGAGGAATCGGTGGAGGCGGTGGTGGACCACAAGCGCTACATCTTCCCCATCGAGGACGTGCGGATCCTGCCGATCCCCAACACGTCCGCCGAGTGGCTCGCCCGGCACCTGGCGGGGCAGCTGCGGGCGCGCCTCCCCGCCGGCCTCCGCCTGCGTGCCCTGGAGGTGGAGGTAGAGGAATCGTTCGGCCAGAGCGCGATCTACCGGGAGGAGATCCATGCCGCCGCTGCAGCGTCGGAAGCATCGGGTGGGCATCGCCCTGGGGAGCAACCTGGGGGATCGGGATAAGGCCCTCCGGGAAGGGTTAGAGCGTCTCCTGGAGTGGGTTGAGATCGAGGCCGTCTCCTCGTTTTACGAGACGGAGCCGGTGGGCTACATGGATCAACCCCTCTTCCTGAACGCGGTTTGCATCGGCACCACCGACTGTTCCCCGCACCAGCTCCTGGCGGCGTGCAAGGGCATCGAGGCGGCGATGGGGCGCGTCCCCGGCCCCCGCTGGGGGCCCCGCCCCATCGACCTGGACCTTTTGTTCTACGATGACCTGTGTCTGGAGGAGGAGGCGCTGACCCTCCCCCATCCCCGGATGGCGGAGCGGGCGTTCGTCCTGATCCCCCTGGCGGAGATCGCGCCGGCGTGGACGCATCCCCGCCTGGGGCGGACGGCGGCGGCGCTGGCGGCGGAGCAGCCCGCCGCGGGGGTCCGCCGCTGGGCCCGGGCGCCGATGCGGGTGGGCCGGGGGTTCCTCTATTGGGGTCGGGAAACCCTGGTGATGGGGATCCTGAACATCACGCCGGACTCCTTCTCGGGGGATGGCCTGCTCCGGGGCCCGGATTGGGTGGAGGCGGCCCTGGAGCAGGCCCGTCGGTTCAAGGCCGCCGGCGCACACCTGCTGGATGTCGGGGGGGAGAGCACTCGGCCGGGCTCGGAGCCGGTGCCGGCGGAGGAGGAGATGCGGCGCATCCTGCCGGTCATCGAGCGGCTCGCCGCCGAGGGGTTGGGCCCCATCTCGGTGGACACCTACAAGGCCGCGGTGGCCCGCGCGGCGGTGGCGGCGGGGGCGGACCTCATCAATGACGTGTGGGCGATGGAGGCGGACCCGGAGATGGCCGAGGCGGCGGCCGAGCTGGGGGTCCCCATCATCCTGATGGACAACCGGAGCCGACGGGAGGCGGTGATCCGGGATCCCCGATTGGGCGCCCGTTATGAGGGGGAGGCCGTGGGGGATATCGTGGCGTCCGTCCGCGCTCACCTGATGGAGCGGGTGGAGGCCGCCCGCGCGGCCGGGATCCCCCCGTATCGGATCATCCTGGATCCGGGGTTGGGGTTCGGCAAAACGGTGGCCCAGAACCTGGAGCTGGTGGATCGGTTGGGGGAGCTGCGCGGGCTGGGCTTCCCCCTCTTGGTTGGCCCGTCGCGCAAATCCTTCATCGGATACACCTTGAACCTGCCCCCCGAGGAGCGCTTGGAGGGGACGGCGGCGGTGGTGGCGATCAGCATCGCGCGCGGGGCCGACATCGTGCGGGTCCACGACGTCGAGGCCATGGTCCGCGTCGCCCGCATGGCCGACGCCATCGTCCGCCGGGGGCCGCCGTGGGGGTAGGGGCCGGGTTCGCGCCGGGCCTACTCGATGTGCACGTGGGCGATGATCCGCCCGAAGCGGAGCTCATCGCCGTCCTGGAGGGCATAGGGGAGACCGGAGACCAGCCGTTTGTTGTTGAGATAGGTCCCGTTGGTGCTGCCCAGGTCCTCGATATAGAAGTGGCCGTCGTGATAGAAGATGCGGGCGTGGCGGCGGGAGACCCAGATCGCCTCCGCGCCTTCCTGGGAGAGGTCGAGATCCGGCGTCAGGCCGAGGCTCGGATCCGGCCGCCCGATCTCGCAGACCTGGTCGGATCGGACCTCCACGACGCGGCCGCTCTGGGCGATCCGGAGGCGGAGGAGGGCGGCGGGGATCGGCGAGGGCAGCGAGTCCGGCTCTTGCCCCTCCTCTGCCAGGGGGGCGGTGTGCCACCGCTCCGCCTCCGATGCGGGATATTCTCCAGAGGACTCCCGGTCGAGCGAGTTGATCCCAGGCATGGTTTCACGCTCGATCTATGAAGGCCGGCTCCGGGGTTTCACCCCCATGCGCCCGGGGAAGCCGCCTCCGCACCCTGACGCCTCCCGCTTGTTCGCCGCCCCTCCGCTGCGTTCAGCCCATGCGGGGGCGCAGGACCCGTCGGCCGCTTCGCTGCACCGGCTGTTGAGTTCTTATTATAACTTTGGACGAAGGGAATGGGAAGAGGGTCACCAAAACGGCAGGGTGTTGGCCCGGTTCACCGGATGTCCCTCCGGACATGCCGATCCCCTGGTTCGGAGGGCGCGCCGCACCGGCGGCTCGGGAGAGCCGCCCTCCGAAAACCATTCAGCTTTGGACGAAGGGAATGGGAAGAGGGTCACCCGAACGGCAGGGCGTTGGCCCGGTTCACCGAATGTCCCTCCGGACACGCCGATCCCCTGGTTCGGAGGGCGCGCCTCCGGGCACGCCGCACCGGCGGCTCGGGAGAGCCGCCCTCCGAAAACCATTCAGCGGGCGGAAGGCCGACGACGTTGCAAAGACCCTGCCCAGGCAGGGAGGCAGGAGCGTGGGGCGCCCCGCCGTTGCGCCGCCGCCGAGATCCATCCTCCCGTCGTATCGGTGGAATCCTTGGGATTGGACGGTCCATGATGAGGTGGACCCGAGGGGTTCTATTCAGGGCTCTGCTGGCGGCGTCGCTCGGGCTGACCGCCTGTCGGTCGGTGGACCTCGTGTATATCGGCCTGATCGCCCCCTTCGAAGGGCGGGATCGCCCCATCGGCTACGATGCGATCTTCGGGGCCCGCCTGGCCGTCCGCGCCTGGAACGCCGCCCATCCGGCCGGCCCAAAGGTCATGCTGGTGGCCCTCGACGATGGAGGGGATCCGGCGCTGGCGCAGGAGCGGGCCCGTCAGATCCTCACGTATCCTCACCTGATCGGGATCATCGGCCACTTCCGCCCCGAGACCACCCAGGCGGCCGCCCCGATCTACCGGGCGGCGGGGATCCCCTGGATCGCCCCGCTCCTCCCGGCCGATCGGGCCCCCGCGGGGGCGTGGCCGACCGCCCCGGATCAGCGGACGATGGCGGAGGCGCTGCTTTCGTCCCTTCCGCCCGGGGAAGGGCGGACGCTCTGGATCGTCCGGGATAGGGAGGAGCGATGGTTCGGTCCGGAGCTGGCGACGCTCCTCCGGACGCGCGGCTGGATCGTGCGGGAGGCGGGATGGCTGGAGGCTTCCCCTCGAGGGGAGGAGCCGGTCCTGTGGGATGGCCGGGCGGTCCACGCGGGGGAGGCCGCGCGGCGCTGGCGGCGGGAGGGCTGGCGGGGGCCGCTGTTGGGAGGGCCGGGGCTGCTGCATCCGGACCTCCTGGCGTTCGGGGCGGATGTCGGGGACGTCTGGGTGGTAGCGGAGACCCGGCGGGTCGAGGATCGGGAGTGGGTCGAGGCCTATCGGGCGGTCGCCCTGGGCGCCCCGCCGGGCCCTTACGCTCCGCTGGCGTATGATCTGGTCTGGGTCCTGATGCGGATGCACACTCGCTCCGCCTTCCCCTGGGAAGGAAGAACCGGCGTCTGGCGGTGGGAAGACGGCCGCCTGCAGAAGACCCCGGCATGGTTCCTGGAGCGGCTCCCCGGCGGAGGGGCCGGTGCCGATGGAACACGGGGAAGCCGCTTCCTGCCCCTCGGCCCGCCCTCCGATGATGGGGACCGCTTGCTTCCGGGCGCCGCGTCCTCCGGGTGAGCCGGAGCCGCGCGGAGGGAAAGGCCTTCGGGTAGGTGCTCCTCCGGTTGGATCCCCCATCGGGCTCCAGAGGAACCTCACGCTCAGAGAAGAGCCGCTGGCGTGGATCGAGGCCCCGGTCCGTCTTGGCCGCCCGGGGGGCGGGCAAGGTCGCGGCGCCCGCTGGCTATCATCTAATTGAGCGCTCTCGCTCGAGCCTTGGAGCTCCCTCTTCCCGCCCGAGGAGAGAGGCTTCCCCCTAGCATCCGGCTCAGAGGGGGCATCAAGGGAGCGGTTGAGCCGTCAGCGCCGGCGCCGGGGCTTGCGCGTCGCCTTCTTCTCGGGGAGCGTCGCGCGGGTCTCGGTGTCGTAGGCCAGCAGCTCATCGGCGTCGAGGATCAGATAGGTGTCGCCGTTCACCCGGATCTCGTTCCCCGAATACTTCGGGAACAGCACGCGATCGCCGACCCGCACCGGGATAGAGGCGTCGTCGCCCACCGCGACCACGATCCCGATCTGGGGCTTCTCCTTCGCGGTCTCAGGGAGGATCAGCCCGCTCGGCGTGCGGCTTTCCTGCTCCACCGGGCGGACGGCCACCCGCTTGCCCAGCGGCTGCCACGGGAAACGCTCCTCTGTCATCGCCGTTTCCTCCTTGAAAGTTTACGGGTCGAAAGGCGTGCCGGGCGTGTCTTCTCCTTAGATCTGAGGCCCGAGCGGCGCTCGGTGAGGATTGTAGCACCGATCTGGTGCTGCGGATCCACATCTTATCTTCTGGAGGATGCCATGCCTCAATCGAAGGGGTTGTCCGCGGCGCGCGGCGTTGTATGGGCACTTGGCTTATCGCTGGCTCTCGGCCTGGCCTGGCCCTTGGAGGCGGTTTGGGATCCCCCCTCGATCCGCTTGGCCGGCGGAGTGATCGTGGAGCGGATCGGGCAGGTTGGCGGCTCCATCATGGCAGTGGCCGTCCAGGGCCCCTACGCCTACGTGGGGCAGGAGGCCAGTCTGCTTGTCCTGGACATCTCGGATCCCGCGCGCCCGACCGCGATCGGCCGGGCTCTTCTGCCCTCCAGCGTGCGCCACGTCCGGGTCGTAGGGGGGTATGCCTATGTGGTGGCCGGCAGGGTGCTTTGGATTGTGGATGTGCGCACCCCCAACGCGCCCCGTGTGGTCAGGGATCTGGCGTTGCCGGATGGGGCCGTGGTGCGGACGGCAGCGGCCGGCGATCGCCTCTATGCGACCTGGCGATCCGGTGGGCTGTTGGACTGGTGGGGTGGCCTGTGGATCCTGGATATCCGTGATCCAGCGGCCCCCCGCGAGATCGCCCGATATCGGGAGTCCGGCCTCGCGGCCCGCAATGTGGTGTTAGTCGAACGATATGCTTACGTGGATGGCGATCCCCCTTACGGGGATAACCAGAAGAAGGTGGTCATCCTCGACGTCGGGGATCCGGCGAACCCCCGGAAGGTGGGCGAGGTGCCCGATCGGCCGATCGGAGTGGGGATGGCCGTGGGGAATTACGCTTACGGCGTGGTGACCTACTGGGGCCCAGTGGGCGGGGTGATGGGGGCGATCTCCCGATTGGTGGTGATGGACACCAGCCGCCCATCGGCTCCGCAGGTGGTCAGCACATTGGAGTGGCCCGGAGCGGCCGTGGATCTGGCGGTGGCGGACGGCTACGCTTACGTGGCCAGCGAGCCGGAGCTCGTGGAGGGATCGGGCGGCGGCCTCCACGTGGTGGACGTGCGCGACCCGCGGGCCCCCCGTCGGGTGGGGACCTACCTGCAGACCGCCCGGGCCGTGGCGGTGAGCGGCGGCACCGCGGCGGTGAGCAGCGGCGACGGCCTGCATATCTTCGACGCGCGGACCCCGACGGCCCTCCGCGAGGTAGGCAACTTCCCCTCGCCGTCGCTCTGGGATGTGGTGGCGGGCGAGGGTCAGATCTATGCTTTCGATGGGGTCCTCGAAGATCCCACCGGGTCCCCAGACCACGTGTGGATCATTGATGTCCGCAACCCAGCGCTCCCTCGGATCATCAGCGACTATCGGACGTCGTCCGGCCAGTGGGGCCCGGCGATCCAGAGCGCTGCCGTCTCCGGACGCTATCTCTATCTCGCGCAGACCGACGGCCTGCGCATCCTGGATGCTGGCAACCCCGCCGCGCCTCGCGTGGTGTATTCCTCCACGATCTATATGCACGACATCGCGTTGTCCGGGAGCCTCTTGTATGGGATTGATGGGCAGGCTTTGCGGATCTTCGATGTGAGCAACCCGATGGCCCCCCGAGCGGTCGGTTCCCTCCCTACGAGGGCCTATCGCATCGCAGTGGCCGAAGGATCCGCCTACGTGGACGAAGGGAACCAGTTGAGGATCATTGACGTTCGTGATCCAACCCGCCCCCGGTTGGCGGGCTCCTATCCGATCTCGGGAGCAGCGATCCGGCGGATCCAGGCGGCGGGGGGTTATGCTTACCTTGCGGTCTCATCGCCGGATACGCTGAACGGGTCGGGCGCGGAAGTATGGATTGTTGACGCGCGCGATCCGAACGCGCCCCGCCGGGCGGGCGTGTATGTTCCCCCCTCTCCGCCGATCACCGGCATGGCCATCAACGGGGATTCTATGTATCTGACCGGCGGCCCGAGTGCCTGTATCCCGAGTTCTCTGGAGCCGGCCACCGGCTACCTGTGGATCGTTGACGTGAGCGATCCATCTGCCCCTCGCCTCATTCGTTCCCTCGAGGTGCCATGCCCCGGGGGAATTGCGAAGGCCCCAGGGTATGCGTATGTTCCTGCTGGATTGGCCGGCTTGTTCGTCATGCGCGCCATCGAGTTAAACCCCTCGCTTTACCTGCCGCTGGTGTCCCGCGGTCGCTGATGGCGCCCGCAGGGGTCTTGGAGGGCTGCCCGCCGACCGTGCCCCCCAGGGCCTTGGCCCAGTTGGCCGGGCGCGCGGTTCCTGGTTTTCGGAGCCGATGCGACGGCTCAGGGGAGCCGCCCCTTGAAGGGCGAACGGCGGCGGGCCGGAGGCCTCGACGTTCTCCGGGGTTCCATTGACAGGTCGTGGGGGCCCCGGTAAACTCCGCACGCGAACGGATGCCTTCTATACGTCTGGAGCCATCCGCGGGCTTGGGGGAGCCGGAGGGGGACGGATGAGCGCGGCCGGGATCGTCCTTATCGTAGCGGGCGGCGAGGTGGATCGGGAGGCCCTGCGCCGGGCGGCCTCAGGGGCCCGCTGGATCCTGGCTGCGGATGGCGGGGCCGAACACCTGCGAGCCATCGGCGTGCTCCCCCATCAGGTGATCGGGGACCTGGACTCGATGGACCCCGAGACCCTGGCCTGGCTGGAGCGGGCCAGGGTGCCGATCGAGCGCCATCCCAGGGACAAGGACGCCACGGATCTCGAGCTGGCCCTGGAGCGCGCCCGGGCGCTGGGCGGGCCGATCCGGGTGTTCGGCGCGTGGGGCTCGCGGCTCGATCAGACGGTGGCTGCTTTGCTGCTGTTGGCCCATCCCCGATGGGCCGGGTGGGATGTCCGGTTCGTGGGCGGGGATCGGGAGGCCTTCGTCCTTCAAGGGGAAGGATGGATCGAGGGCGAGCCCGGGGATCGGGTCTCCCTGATCCCCCTGACCGGCGATGCGGAAGGGGTCACGCTGGAGGGCCTGTTCTACCCGTTGCAAGAGGGGATCCTGCCCTTCGGGGCGACTCTGGGGGTCAGCAACCGCCTGACCGCTCCCCGAGCCCGCGTCCGGGTCCGCCGGGGCCTGTTGCTGGTGATCCACGAGCGGGGGGAGCCCGGTTGAGCGCCGCTGGAGGATTCCCCGCGCGCGCCGTTTCGCTCGCCCGAGGGGAGCGCCGGTTCTCGTGGGCATGGCGGGGGATCGTGGCCTTGCTGCTGGCGGCGTGCACCACGCCGGCGCCGCGGCCGACGCCTTCGCTGGCCCCCGCGACCTCTCTGCCAGCGCTCACGGCCGCTTTGTCTCCCACCCCGCCGACGCCCCCGCCCTCAGGGCGGCGGGAGTTGGTGCTGATGACCCACAGCCGCTTCCACATCGGCGGCGAATTCCTCCGCGAGTTCGAGCTGCGCTACAACGTCCGCCTCCAGATCCTCAAGGCCGGCGATGCGGGGGCCGCCCTCGAGCGGGCGATCCAGGCCCGGGGGGCGCCGCTGGCGGATGTGTTCTTCGGCGTGGACAACGCCCTGCTCGGCCGGGCCCTCCGGGAGGATCTCTTCGAGCCGTATCGGCCCCAGGGCATCGAGGAGATCCCCGCCGAATTCATTATGGATCCCGAATACCGGCTGATCCCGATCAGTTATGGGGATGTGTGCGTGAATTACGATCCGCGCTATTTTCTGGATCGGGGGTTGAGGCCGCCGGAGAGGTTAGAGGATCTGGCGCGGCCGGAATACCGGGGGCTGCTGGTGGTGGAGGACCCCGCCGTCTCCTCGCCGGGCCTGGCGTTCTTGGTGCTCACCATCGTCCACTTCGGCGAGGAGGGCTGGCGGGATTTCTGGCGGGCGCTGAAGGCGAACGAGGTGAAGGTCGTCGAGAGCTGGGAGGATGCTTACTACAAGGAGTTCAGCGGCGCGACGGGAGGCCAGGGGCGCCGTCCCCTCGTGGTGGGCTACGCGGCCAGCCCGGCGGCGGAGGCGGTCTTCCGCGGCGGGGAGCCCTCCGATCCCCCCGTCGGGGTCTTGCGGGGGAGGGGCACCTGTTTCCGCCAGATCGAGTTTGCGGGTATCCTGAAGGGGGCGAGAAACCGGGATCTGGCGGAGCGGTGGATGGATGCGATGATCGGGCTGCGCTTCCAGGAGGACCTCCCCCTCCAGATGTTCGCCTTCCCGGTCCATCCGAGGGCGAGGCTCCCGGAGGTGTTCCGGCAGTTCGCCGAACGCCCGCCGGAGCCCGTCCGCCCGGATCCCGGCTGGATCGAGGCGAACCGGGAGCGATGGATCCGGGAATGGAACGCCCTGATGGGGCCGTAGACAGGTCCTGGGATCTCCGGGGTCCGTGAAGGGGATCCCGCGCTGGAGGCTGATCATGATTCGATGGGCGGTGCGGAGACGGGCCATTCCATTGGGGGACTGTTTTCCCCTGCGGATCTTCGGCCTCGCGCTCTGCACGGTCTTCTCGTCGGCCTGTGCCCGGGCCGGCGTCAGCCATCCATCGCCGATGCCGTCGCCTTTGATCCAAACGCCGACACGGCCGAGAACCGTCTTCCCAACCCGCACGGCAGTTCCTACTCCCACGAGAACCCATCCGCCCACTGCGTCGCCAACGCCGACCCCGATATCTTTCCCCGGAGCGACGCAGTTGACGGGCGGGTCGCCGCTCCCGCCGCTCCCCGCCGACCTCTATTTCATCCGCGATGGCGGCCTATGGCGGTGGCCGCGATCTGGCGGAAGCCTGGAACCCGTCGTGGCGCCTCCGACGGTTTCTGGCCCGGCGAAGGTCTCCACGGGTGTGTTCGCCTACCGCCTGGATTCCCGTGGTCATTGGAAGCTACCACGAGGCAGGATGGTCGACGGATGGCCGACAGCTTGTCATTGTCTATAACGACTTCGACGACCCCAGCCGTCTCCGGATCGGGCTCTTCCCAGCCTCAGGCGCCGACGTGGCCGCTATCGTCCTTATCGATACCCGAAAAGGGTTTCATATCCTCAGCCACTCCCATTTCCTCCTGGACGGACGGATCGGGTTCGTCATGCAAAGCAAGGACGTTTGGCGGATTCGCCTCGGGCATGTTGCCGTCCGGTCCTATGCGCGTTGGGTTTGAAAGGGGATCCTGGCTATGACGCCTCTACGCCGGTTTTGGAGAACTTTCCCTCTGGCGCTGTGGATCCTGGCCCTGGGATCCGGGGCGGCGCCCGGTGTGGATCTCTCGGCCCCGGCCGATGTGGAGAACGCCCTCTGGTATCAGTGGAGCGGATATCGCCCCGAGATCCCGACGGGGAGCGCCATGCTTCCGTCCTCCGCATCCATGGGGCAAGACGGTTCCTATCGGGTGTATCTCCCCTGGGTCTCCCGTGGGATCCCCCCGGCCCCCGCTCCGGAGTTCCGCGCCCTCTGGGTGACCCGTTTCGATTGGACGCGGGCCGACGGCACGTGGGCGCGGCCGGAGACGCTGGTGGCCATCGCGGAGCAGGCGGCGGCCGCCCGCTTCAACGTGCTCCTCTTCCAAGTCCGCGGCGTCGGCGACGCCTATTACACCCCCGGCTATGAGCCGTGGGCCGCCCGCCTCACCGGCACCCTCACCCGCACCCTAGGGACGTCCCCCGGCTTCGATCCGCTCCGGACTTTACTCGACACCGCCCACGCCCGCGGCCTGCAGGTCCACGCCTACGTCAACGTCTATCCCACCTGGGTTTGCGGGGCCGGCGCCCCGCCCGACGGCCTGAACCCGCCCCATCCGTTCTGGACGTTCTCCCGAACCAACGGCAAATCCTGGAGCGCGTGGCGGGTGTATGATGCTTCCGGGAACCCGATGAACCTGATGACCTGCGACTCCTACCTCTGGGCGACCCCCGCTTGGTCCGGCGTGCGGGACCAGGTGGTGCGGGTGGTGCGGGATCTGATGAGCCGCTACGACCTGGACGGGGTGCACCTCGATCTGGTCCGCTATCCCGGGCGCGGCTACTCCTACGATCCCTTCACCCCGTCCTTCCGCAGCCTGGAGGAGCGGGCGGCGTGGCAGCGGGAGCAGGTCAACCAATTGGTGCGCGACGTCTACGCGGCCGTCAAGGGGATCCGCCCCCAGGCCTGGGTGACGGCGGCCGTGTGGGGGGTTTATCAGAACCGGTGGGGCTGGCCGGGCTTCACCTCGGGCGATTCGGATTACTATCAGGACTCCAAGCGCTGGCTGCGGGAAGGATGGGTGGATGCCATCATGCCGATGATCTACCCGGCCGGCCCTTCCTCGGATTGCCCGGATACGACCGTGTGGACGCTGGACCGGTTCCGGACGCTGGTGGCGGACTTCCTCGCGGATGCCTCGGGGCGGTATGTCTTCCCGGGCATCCACGGCGGCTACGCCTGCTTCCAGGACGTCCGGGATCGGGTGGAGGCGGCGCGGGGGCTGGGGGCGCGGGGGATGGCCATTTTCGCTTATGGCCCGGTGAGCATGCGAGGGTATTGGGATGAGTTGGCGGCCCAGGTCTATCCGGCGCCGGCTCCGGTGCCCCCGCCGCCGTAGCGGGCGGCAAGGACGGCGAGGACGAAGCGGGGGAGGGCCAGCATCCGGCGCCAGCGCCAGGGCTGGCGGATCAGCCGGTAAAGCCATTCGAGGCCGATCTCCCGCATCCAGCGGGGGGCGCGGGGGACGACCCCGGCGATGAAGTCGAAGGCTCCCCCGACGCCCATGGCGACCGGGATACGCAGCGCCGGCTGGTAGCGGGCGATCCAGAGATCCTGCTGCGGGGCCCCATAGGCCACGAACAGGAGGTCCGGCCGCGCCCTCCGGAGGCGCTCCAGGATCTCCGGGGCGTCCTCCGGCCGGGGGGAGCCGGCGAAGGTCCCGACGACGGCCAGGCCGGGGCATCGGCGCTGGAGGACGGCGGCCGCGCGATCGGCCACCCCCTCGGCGGCCCCCAGCAGGAAGACCCGCCACCCTCGCTCCGCCGCCCGGACCGCCAGGGCCTCCATCAACTCCACCCCCGGCACCCGCTCGCGCAGCGGCTGCTTCAGGATCCGCCCCGCCCAGAGCAGCCCCACCCCGTCGGGGACGTTCAGGTCCGCCCGCTCCAGCACGTGGAAGAACGCGGGGTCCCGCAGGGCGTGCATGACGAACTCGGGGTTCACCGTGCAGATCTGATGCGCCCCGCCCTCCGCGATGAAGGCGTCCACCGCGCAGAGCGCTTCCTCCATTGTGACGTCGTGAACTCGAACCCCCAGGATGCGTCGGATCGGCGCCTCGATCATGGGTGATGGCCGGATTGGGGATGGGGAGGGCGGGGCGGGCCGGTTCTGCCTTCGCCGCCTGGCCTCATCCCCCGGATCCTCCCGCGTTGCGAATCCGCCACGGGGCGGTGTAGATGTTCGCCCGGCCCTCCTGCAGGAACCCCACCACCGTCATCCCGACGGCGTGGGCGAGCTCCAGGGTGAGGCTGGAGGGCGCGCCGATGGCGGCCAACACCGGGATGCCGGCCCGCAGCGTTTTCTGCGCGATCTCAAAGCCCGCCCGGCCGCTCACGAGCATGACGGCCTGGCGGAGGGGCAGGCGTCCCTCCCACAAGGCGGCCCCGATGACCTTGTCCACCGCGTTGTGGCGGCCGATGTCCTCCCGGAGCCAGAGCAGCTCGCCCTGGGGGTCGAAGATCGCCGCCGCGTGCAGCCCGCCGGTCCGGCGGAAGAGGGCCTGCGCCGCGCGGAGCCGTCGGGGGAGATCGTAGAGGAGCGAGAGGGGGATCACCGGCTCCGCCTCCGACAGCGGCGGATACCCTTGCACGAAAACCGCCTCGATGGCGGCTTTCCCGCACACCCCGCAGCTGCTGGTCATGTAGAAATGCCGGGTCAGCCGCTCCCGGTCCACTTGAACCTCAGGGGGAAGGACCACCCGCACGGTGTTCGCGGAGGGGCGCTCCAGGGCCAGGCCCCGCGCGGCGGCCTGGAGGTCGTCGATCACCCCCTCGGTGTAGAGGAAGCCCAGGGCCAGCTCCTCATCGTCCCCCGGGGTCCGCATGGTGACGGCGACCGGGAGGATCTCCATCGCCCCCGGGCCCGGGAGGGCCACCTGGATCTCCAGGGGCTCCTCCACGATCACCACGTCCTCCCGCTGTTCGGCCCGGTTCCCCCGCCAACCGGTGATGGGCCAACCTTTCAATACGCCACCCCGACCCATCCGCAACTCCTTCATCTCCTTTCGGGGGATCCAAGCAGGGGCCCGAAGGGCGAACGGTCGGCCCGGGGCTCAAGGGGCCGGGGCGCCCGCGGGCTCACGCTCGGAGCGGGCCTCGCCCGGATCCGCCGGTGCCTTTTCCACGTAGGCGATGATCGCCTTGTAGGCCGGGATGCCGGCCAGCGGGGAGCGGGCCTCCGGCGCGGCCAGGACGTTGCCCTCCGGCCAGTGGATCTGGAGGGTGCCCGGCTTGACCTCCCCCAGGAACACGCGGCCGCGGAACTCCCCATAGCGGTTCCAGAGGCGGACGGGATCGCCGGCCCGGAGCCCGAGCCGCGCGGCGTCGGAGGGGTGCATCAGCACCGCGTCCCGCGGGAGGCCGTTGATCGGGTCCACTTCCTCCTGAACCATGCTGTTGAACTGCTTCCCCCGGCGGGTCGCCACCCGGAAGGCGCCTTCCGGGACCTCCGGCCGCGGGGGCCGCACGGCCTTGAAGTGGGCCTTGCCGTCCGGGGTGGGGAAGCGCCAGCCCTCGCACAGCCGGGGCCCGCCGTATTGGAACTGATCCCCCTTCTTCCGCAGATGTTGGATCCCGTCATACATCGGGATCACCCGTGCGATCTCCTCCCGGATCGCCTGCGTGTCCGGGAAGCGCACCCGGCCGGCCAGCTCCGGGCGGACGCGGGCGGCCAGCTCCCCGAAGACCCACCATTCGGGGCGGGCCTCCCCGATGCGCGGCCCGGGGATCTCCGGGCTGAAGATCACCCGCCGTTCGGTGGTGGTCTCGGTGACCCCGCCGGGGCCTTCGTAGCGGGTCGTGGCCGGGAGCAGGACGACCGCCTCCCCGGGCTCGAAGAACATGGGCGGCGAGAGCACGATGTCCATGTGCACCCGAAGCGGGATCCGCTCGAGGGCCTCGCGGACGAGATCCGGGCTCGGGAGCACCTCGTGGAAGTTGCCCCCGACGCAGAAGAGGAGATCCAATTCCCCGCGGCGGGCCGCCTCGATCATCTCCGGGGCGGTGAGGCCGCGCTTCGCGGGGACCTCGAAGCCGTAGAGCTCGGAGAGACGGCGGGCGTTCTCCTCGTTGATGGGGAGGCCGCCGGGGAACACGGTGGCGTAGGCCCCCATCTCCGCGCCCCCCTGGACGCCGGAGTGGCCCCGGATGGGCATCAGGCCGCAGCCCTCCCGGCCGACGAACCCCTTCGTCAGGGCCAGGTTGATGATCGCGTGGACGTTATCCTCGCCGTGGGTGTGCTGCGTGATGCCCATGCTCCACACGAAGACCGCCCGCTGGGCTTCGGCCACCATCTGGGCGAACGCCCGCATCTCCTCCCGGGAGAGGCCTGCGCCCTCCTCCAGCTCCTCCCACGGGGTGGCCTCCAGCATCGCCCGCAGTTCCTCGAAGCCGGCCGTGTGGGCACGGATGAACGCCTCGTCCACCCACCCCTGCTCGATCATGTGCTTGATCGCCCCGTGGATGAAGGCGATGTCGCCGCCGACCTGGACCTGGAAGAAGCGGTCGGCGATGCGGGTGCCGAACAGGGCGCTCTCCAGGTCTGAGGGGACCCAGTAGCGCTCCATCGCCGGCTCGCGGTAGGGGTTGACCACGGCCACCCGCGTCCCCGCCTTGCGCGCGTAATAGAGGTATTTCATCATCACGGGCTGGTTGTTCGCCACGTTGGAGCCGAAGAAGACGATGAGATCCGTCCCGATCAGATCCGAGTAGGAACAGGTGGTGGCGGCCACGCCCAGGGCCGCCTTGAGGGCGAGGGTGCTCGGGGCGTGGCAGATCCGGGCCGCGTTGTCGATGGAGTTGGTCCCCATGGCCCGGACGGCCTTCTGGGCCACGTAGTAGGCTTCGTTGGTCAGGCCCCGGCTGGTGAGGTAGAAGCCCAAGCGCTCCGGTGCGGTGCGGCGGATGAAGGCGGCGATGAAGTCCAACGCCTCTTCCCAAGATACACGGCGGAAGCCGGGCTCGCCGCGGCGTCGGATCATCGGGTAAGGGAGGCGGCCCAGGGCGCGCAGCGCCCGGGCGGAGCGCCCGGCGAGGGATCGGACGTCAGAGAGCCGGCGGATGTCCAGCGGGGGCATCGTGTTGAGGCGCAGCAGGCGCAGCCGGACGTTGCAAAGGTGGATGCCGGTGATGGTCCAGTCGCGCATCCCGATGGTGCCCAGGGCGCAGCCGTCGCAAACCCCGTCCCGCAGGATGCGCCAGGCGTAACCCAGCCGATCGCGGTTCTCCCAGATCGCCCGCAGGATCTCCAGGTAGTTGTTCGGGCGCTGCTCCCCGATCCCGAAGGGCTTCCAGCTGGCCCACAGGGAAGGCATCCATCGTCGGGCCGGCGGCCGGACTGCTCCTCGAACCCCACCCATCCCAGGCCTCCTTTCCCCGCCATGGTCTCAGGGGACGCCCGTTTCTCCTTTCAGCGGTTCCACGCCTTGTGGAGCGGGGCTGCGGGAGGAAGGGGTTGCCTGGCCCCGGTGCCTGCTCGCAATGGGGCATGCCTTCGTTGTCGGCGAAGCGCGCGGCTCGGGGTGGGGGTCGAATCGGAACTCGAGACCCGGGGGCGCTCAACTCCCCTCGCCTCCAGTGCCCGCCGGGCCCGACCCTGGGCCGAGCGGCGTCCATACCTGCCCCTCCTCCCCTCCTCTGCGTGTGAGCGCCGCCCGAGTGCTCAATGTTAACAAAAGGCGTTAGCCGTTGTCAATCCCAGCGCGAGAGACCGCAGGCGGTTGCCCGGTCCGCCGGAGGTCCCTTTGGATGCGCCGATCCCTTGGTTCGGGGGGCGCGCCTCCCGGCGCGCCGCAACTCCCGCGAAGGCATCGGCCGGCGCCTTCCTGCGGGAGCGGCCGCGGATCCTCACAGGGCCCGGAGCCAGGCCTCGGTCAGGGCGCTCAGGTGTGCCCCCAGCCAGGGGCCGGCGAGCAGCAGGAGCAGCTCCGCGGCCCACCAGGCGATCCCGAACCAGAGCGCGGCGCGCGGCATGGGGCGCGGCAGGCGCGTCTCCTCCGCCGGTGCGAGCAACCCCCGCAGCAGGGCCCATCCCAGCAGCCCCACGCTCCCGATCAGGGCCAGCGCCAGGATCGGGTGGGTGGGCAACAGCAGGCGGGTCAGCGCCCATCGCGCGGTGAACCCGGCGAATGGGGGAGCGTCCATCAGCGCCATGCTGCTCCCCAACAGCAGCGCGATCACCCAAGGCCCGTGCTCCAGGCGGACGCGCCCGGATTCGGTGGAGCCGGCCATCCGACGGTGCGCGGCCAGCCCGAAGGCCAACCCCAGCAGCGCCAGCGCCCGGATCCAGAGGGTCCAGGCGCTGAGGTGGATCCCCTCGACCGTGCCCATGCCCAGCGCCAGCCAGGAGAGGCCGCTGGAGGCCAGCCAGACATACCCCGCGATGGGGCCCCAGCCGCGCTCCGCCAGGGCTAGCACGGCGCTGCTCCCGGCCATCAGAGTGCCCATCGTTTGCAGACCGGCCCCCCATCCGGAGAGCTTGGCCAGCCAGGGGAATTCCTGGGCCCATGCCAGCAGCCAGAACCAGGCCCCGTAGCTGAGCATCAGGACGGTGAAGGCGGCCCCCACCGGCGCGCCGTCCGAGAACAGGAGCAGCACCCACCGGTGGGCCGGCCAGACGCCCAGCCAGAGGGCCAGGGACAGGAAGATCAGGACGAGGGTCAGGGTGGTCCAGAGGATCTGGCCGGGGTTCAGGGCCGCCTGTTCCGCCGCCCAGGCGGCGGTGGTCCAGGTCAGGAAGCCGAGGCTGGCGGCGATGAGGTATTGCGTGGCCCCTTCCATGCCGTGCCCTTCCCCGAGGACGGTCAGGGTGAGCAGCAGGGCCGCGCTGCCGATGAAGAACGTCCCCAGGCTGATCGGGCGCAACAACAGGCCGAGCGTCCACAGCCCCCCGGCGGCCAGCCCGATGGGATACAGGCGTCGCTCGAATCGGAAGGGCCACGCCGTCAGGAAGATCAGGGCCGCGCATCCCCAGAGGGTGCTCAGCGCCCAGCGGTCGGCCTCGGTCAGGCGGATGGTTCGGCCCAGCACGACCAGCGGAGGCCCCAGGGTGACCTGGGCGGGCCGGGCGACGACCGGCGGCCAGGGGGCGATCCAGAGCAGGCCCACCAGCGCCATCGCCACGGCGGCCGCCAGAGGGGCCGCCAGGGGGGTCCGGCGCAGGGGATAGGCCACTGGGGCCGCGAGGAACGGGAGGGCGAGCAGGATCCCCAGGGGCAGGTTCACGCCGACACCTCCCGGCGGACCAGGGTGAGGGCGGCGGTGAGGAACGCCACGAGGAGGTTCATCCCCGCCATCAGCCCGATGGCCAGCAGGCTATCCTGCACGGAGAGGTAGAACACCTGGTAGCCGTTGAACATCGTGAGCACGCCCAGGCCGGCCTTCAGGGGGGAACGGCCCAGGGTGGCGATGAGCAGGCCGATCCCGATGAGGGTGTAGGTGACGATCAACAAGGGAGGGGAGGCGATGGGGAGGGGAAACCGAAGCGCCATGACGCGGGCCAGCGTGTAGAAAAAGAAAGCGGTCAGGACGCGGAACCGCCAGTGGACGATGGCGGGGGCCTCCAGGGCCTTCGGCGCGATCCGCTGGGCCCGCCGGCCGGTCAGGTAAAACAGCAGCGCGAGCAGGATGCTGTGGAGGACCTGAACCCAGGCCAGCTCCCCCGGCGTCTCGGCCGTCTGCCAGAGGAGAACGCCGCCGGCGGCGCCCATCAACGCCCAGGCGAGCAGCATCCCGCGCCAGTCATCCAGGGCCGAGACCAGCCCGGCCAGCGCCACGATCCCGAAAGCGGTCCACTCGCTGGAGCTCCATCCGCCGATCACCGTGTGCTCCTGTCGCGCGAGGGCTTGGGGCCACGCGCCCGCGGACGAGGGGCCCCGAAGGGCCGTCCCGGCCCGCATGGACGCGGGGCCCGCGCGCGGGCTCTCAAAGTAATAAACCACCCCCACTGGATGCGCAAGCGGTCGGTTTCGAACGATGCCCCCGTCATCAAGCGGAAAACGCCCACGGCGCGGGAGCCCGCTTCCCTCCGAACCTGGAGGGGATAAAATCGAGAAGGATAAGAATCGTTTCGAACCACTGGAGCCCGACATGGCACGCAAAGGAAGCCCACCGGCCTTGATCCGTCCCCGCGCGCGGGCGTGGACGGTGCCCGGCCCGCGGACGATCGCCCGCGAGGTTCTGCCGAACGGGATCGTGGTCCTCGCTTACGAGAACTTCAGCAACCCCTCGGTGGTCCTCTCCGGCCTCCTCTGGGCCGGGGCGGTGGACGATCCGCCCGATCGGGTCGGGCTGGCCGCGTTCACGGCCGAGATGCTCACGCGGGGGACAGCCCATCGGACGTTCCACGAGATCTACGAGGCGATCGAGTCGGTCGGCGCCAGCCTGGAGATCGGGGCCGGCTATCACACCACGGGATTCGGCCTGAAGGCGCTGGCCGAGGACCTCCCCGCCATGCTGGAGATCCTGGCGGACGTGCTCCGGAACCCGGCCTTCCCGGAGGAGCATGTCGAGAAGGTGCGCGGGGAGATCCTCACGGACCTGCAGGAGCGGGAGCACGATACGCGGCGGATGGCCAGCCTGCGCTTCCGGGAGACGCTCTTCCAGGGCCATCCCTACGGGCGGAGCGTGGACGGCTACCGGGAGACGGTGCAGGCCATCACCCGGGACGACCTCATCGCCTTCCACCAGGCGTTCTACAGCCCGGAGCGGATGATCATCGCGCTGGTGGGGGCCGTCCGCGCCGAGGAGGGGATCGCCCTCGTCCGGCGGACCCTGGGGGATTGGTCAGCCCGTCGCCCACAGCCTGACCCGTTGCCGCCGGCCCGTCGGCTGGAGCGCCCGATCTATGTGCACACCCCTATCCCGGGCAAAACCCAGACGGACCTCGTGATGGGCGTGGTGGGGATGACCCGGAAGGACCCCGACTATTACGCCGCCGCGCTGGCCAATTGTATCCTGGGGGTCTTCGGGATGATGGGCCGGCTGGGGGACCGCGTGCGGGATCGGGACGGGCTGGCGTATTACGTCTACAGCCGCCTGGACGCGGGCCTGGCCTCCGGGACCTGGAGCGTGATCGCCGGGGTAGCGCCGGAGCACCTCCCCCGGGCGGTGGAGGGCATCCGGGCCGAGATGCGGCGCCTCCTGGAGCGGCGCGTCCCCGCCAAGGAGCTCGCGGAGAACCAGTCCTTCCTGATCGGCTCCCTGCCCCTCCGGCTGGAGACCAATGAGGGGATCGCCGGGGTTCTGGTGGATATAGAGCTGTTCGAGCTGGGGCTGGATTACCTGGAGCGTTATCCGGAGATCATCGGCAGCCTCACCGCCAGCGATGTCCAGGCGGTGGCGCGCAAATACCTGGACCCGGATCGTATGGTGCTCTCGACGGCAGGCCCCGATCCGGAGCACCCCCTGGCGTGAGGCTTCGAAGCGGAAGTTCCGCGGCGATCACCGCGGGCGGAGGGGGGGCGGATCGAGGCGCCACCGCCGCTTCCCTGCATCCGGGAGGAGGAGGGGCGCGATGGCGATCGAGGTGTGGGTGGAGGTGGTCGCCATGGCCGACGAGGCGGTCTGGCTTGTGCGATCCCCGCAAGGCGAATGGACCCTGCCGGGGGGGCCGGTGGCCGAGGGCGAGGAGCCCGTGGAGGCCGCCCGCCGATGGGTGGCCCAGATGGCCGGGGTCGCGCTGGAGGAGCCGGTCATCCTGGAGGCCACCTCGTGGCGGGAGGCGGATCGCTGGCGGCTGATCCTGCGCTACGCTGGCCGCCTGCTCCAGGCGCCTCGCCCCCCCGCCGAGGGCCTGGAATCGGGGCTCTTCCACATCGAGCACCTTCCGCCCCTGGACCCCGGCCAGCGGGCGGCGATCTATCGGGCGCTGCAGGCCCTGTGAGGGCCGATGCGGATCGAAGGATATCGAAGGATGCGGATTGTCCCCTGAGCGGCCCAGACGAAGGCGCCCTCCGGCGGATGGCCATCCGGGCGGCTTCCCTTCCGCCCCCAACCCCTCTCCTCGCGTTTGACAGATAGAGCGCGATGGGTTAGCATGTTTTTCAGATTTCGGAAAATAATTCTCTTCAGATAGAGGTTATCCATGCGGCGTGATCGGGAGCGGCTGGAGGCGATGTGGGAGGGCCTGCGGGCGTCCGGGCTGCGGTTGACCCCGCAGCGCCTGGCCATCTGCGAGATCCTGGCGACGAGCCGGGACCACCCCACGGCGTATGAGATCCACCGCCGTCTGCGCCGGCGGTTCCCCACGATGAGCCTGGCCACGGTGTATAAGACCCTGGACGCCTTGGCGCGGCTGGGCCTGGTGAGCGTCCTGGGGGATGCCGGGGATGGGAGGGTGCATTACGATGGGGACACGGCGCCCCACATCAACTTGGTCTGCCTCGCCTGCCATCGGGTGGAGGACCTGGAGGGGGTGGAGATCCAGTCCCTCCACCGGCGGGTGGCCGCCCGTTCCGGCTACGTCCTGCGGGGAGCCCGCCTGGTCTACTACGGCCTTTGCCCGGATTGCCAGCGCAAGGCCTCCGCATCCCCGACGGAGGTGGCCTGAGCGATGGGGCATCGGATCCGCCGCTTCGTCCTGGAGGAGCGCCGGCTGGAGCTCCCCCTGGTGGGCCTGACCTTCGCCGCGCTGGCCGGGGGGATGCTCGCGCGCGGGTCGGCCTCGGGCGCGGAGGAGGTCTTCTGGGCCGCGGCGTATCTCTTTGGAGGCTTCTATGGCGTGCTGGACGGGCTGCTGGCCCTGCGCCGGGGGCGCCTGGACGTTAACATGCTGATGTGGCTTTCCGCCCTGGGGGCAGCCCTCATCGGGCACGCGGAGGAGGGGGGGACGCTGCTGTTCCTCTTCTCCCTCTCAAATGCCCTTCAGACCCTGGCGCTGAAGCGGACCCGCCAGGCCATCCGGCGGCTGATGGATCTCCGACCGCCCATGGCCCGCCGTCTGCGCGAGGGGCGGGAGGAGCAGATCCCCGTGGAGGCGATCGAGGTCGGGGACCGCCTGCTCGTCCGGCCAGGGGAGCGGATCCCGGCGGATGGGGTGGTGGTGGCCGGCTTTTCCTCCGCCGACGAATCCCTGCTCACCGGGGAATCCATGCCGGTGCCGAAGGGGCCGGGGGATCCGGTTTTCGGCGGCACGCTCAACGGCTACGGGGCGCTGGAGATCCAGGTGACGCGCCCGGCTTCCGACACCATGCTGGCGCGCATCATCCACCTGGTGGAGGAGGCGCAGGCACGGCGGGCCCGCACCCAACAGGCCATCGATCGCTTTGAGCAGCGCTACGCCTGGGCGGTCCTGGGCGGGGCGGCCCTCACCCTGATCCTCTCCGCGCTGTTCGGGGAGGCCTTCGAGCGCGCGTTCTATCGGGCGATGACCCTGCTCGTGGTGGCCTCCCCGTGTGCCTTGGTGATCAGCACTCCGGCGGCCTTCCTTTCGGCCATCGCCGCCGGAGCCCGGCGGGGGATCCTGTTCAAGGGGGGGATGACCCTGGAGCGCCTCGCCCAGGTTCGGGTGGTGGCGATGGATAAGACGGGGACCCTCACGGCGAACCGCGTGGCGGTGCAGGCGGTGCGGGCGCTGGACGGAAGCGGGCCCGACGACGTCCTGCGGCTGGCGGCGGCGGTGGAGGCGCGTTCGGAGCACCCGATCGCCCAGGCGATCGTAGCGGAAGCCCGGGCGCGGGGTCTGGTGTGGCCCGAGGCCCAGGCGGTGGAAGCCCGTCCCGGGTTGGGGGTCGTCGGCGTCGTCGGCACCCAGCGGATCTGGGTGGGATCGCCCCGTTGGTTCCTGCAGGAGGGCCTCCCGCTCCCCCTCGAGGCGCAGCCCCTGCTCGAGGAGGCCCAGCGGGCCGGGCGGACGGCCCTGCTGGTCTACGATGGGCATTGGCGCGGGGTGATCGAGGTCGCCGATCGGGTGCGGCCGGAGGCCGCGGAGGCGGTCCAGGCGTTGCGCCGCATGGGGATCGAGGTGGTCATGCTCACCGGGGATCATCCGGCCGTCGCCCGGGCGGTGGCGGCGGCCTTGGGGATCACGCGGTTCGAGGCGGGGTTGCTGGCGGAGGAGAAGCTGGAGCGGATCCATGCCCTGGCCCGGACCCATGGACCGGTGGCGATGGTCGGGGATGGGATCAACGATGCGCCAGCCCTGGCGGCGGCTTCCGTGGGGATCGCGATGGGGAAGATGGGGAGCGACGTCGCCATCGAGACGGCGGATGGGGTGTTGCTCCAGGAGGATCTCCGTCGGGTCGCGGAGGCCATCGCCCTGGCCCGGGCGGCGATGCGCACGGTCTGGCAGAACCTGGCCTTCGCCAGCGGGGTGATCGCCCTCCTGACCCTGCTCACGTTCGGGGTGGGGATCCCGCTGCCCTGGGCGGTGGTGGGGCATGAGGGGAGCACGCTGCTGGTGGTGCTCAACGGCCTGAGGCTCCTCGGATGGCGACCCCGGATCGCGCCCCCTCCGGCGGGAGGGGCCCATGCCCGTCCTCGCCCAGGTGGGCGTCGCGGGGCGGCGCGCATCGGGTCGGGAATGGCCTCCGGGGGGGAATGAGCCCGTGGGTTACGGGCAGCGCCAATCCCGCTGCAGCGTCCCCTCGCCGGGCGTCCAGCGGAGGATGCGCCAGCGCCCGTCCTGGGCGGCCAGCCAGTAGATCTCCCCGGGGTAGGAGACCACCCGCTCCGTGGTCACGCGCTGCCCCGGGGGGCAGGTCAGGCTCGCCCGATAAACTCATATCTCCTCCGTCCGCACCTCGAGCAGATCCGGCCCCGGCCGGGCGGTGACCGCGCAGGAGCGGATCTCCCACTCGATCTCCTGGATCGTGGCCTGGATCGCCTGGGCGGCCCGTCGCAACCCATCCCCCTGGCGTCGGGCCTCGGCAGCGGCGTCCCCCCAGGCCGCCGCAAGCTGCGCGAGGGTTCCCTGGCCCCGGATATAGGCGTCCTGGGCCGCATTCGCCTGTTCGATCGTTTGCAGCACCCCTTCCTCGAGGAAAAGTGCCGGCCAGCCGGCTCGTGGGCGTCTGCACCCCATCATAGGGGGAAACGCGGCGGGACACAAGTGACCAGCCCCTGGAGGTCCGGCCGACCCATTTTTTCCTCCCATCCGGGATCTCTTCTATAATGAAGTTGGGCTGTCCTTCGGGAGAGGGCAGTCCATCCCGGTGCCCTCGGGGGGGCGCCGCGGGGCCTTTGGGGAATCCGATCTTCCTCAAACCCATGCTTCTTTCGTAAGGAAGGCTTCCGACGATGATGCGCTTCGACCATTTCACAGAACGGGCCCAGGACGCCGCGGCGAGGGCCTACGAGATCCTGCAACGATACGGGCACAACCAGGTGGATACAGAGCACCTCCTCCTGGCCCTCCTGGAGCAGCCCGACGGGGTGGTGCCCCAGCTGCTCCAGCGGATGGGGATCAGCGTGGACTGGATGCGGGGCCGGCTGGACGAGGTGCTCCGGGCCAGCCCCCGCGCGTCCATCTATGGCTTCGGCGGGACCGGCCAGGTGTTCATCACCCCCCGGGTGAAGCGCATCCTGGACCTGGCCAACGAGGAGGCCCGGCGGTTGGGGGATGACTATATCTCCACCGAGCATCTCTTCCTGGCTATCGTCACTGAGCGCAACACGCCGGCGGCCCGCATCCTGATGGACGCCGGGGTGAGCCGGGACCGGATCTACGAGGCGATCAAGGACCTGCGGGGCGGGGCCCGGGTCACCGATCCCGGGGCGGAGGGACGGTATCGGATGCTGGACCGCTACGGCCGGGATCTCACCCGGCTGGCCCGGCAGGGGAAGCTGGACCCGGTGCTCAACCGGGAGGCAGAGATCCTGCGGGTGATCCAGGTGCTGTGCCGGCGAACCAAGAACAACCCGGTGTTGATCGGCGAGGCCGGGGTGGGCAAGACGGCCATCGTGGAGGGGCTGGCCCAGCGCATCGTCGCCAACGATGTCCCTGAGCTGCTGATGGGCAAGCGCATCGTGCAGCTGGACCTGGCGGCGATGGTGGCGGGGGCGCGGTTCCGGGGCGAGTTCGAGGAGCGCCTCAAGGCGGTCATCGAGGAGGTCCAGCGGGCCGAAGGGGAGGTCATCCTCTTCATCGACGAGATCCACACCGTGGTGGGGGCGGGGGCGGCCTCAGGGGCGCTGGACGCGGCCTCGATGCTGAAGCCGGCCCTGGCCCGTGGGGAGCTGCGCTGCATCGGGGCTACCACCCTCGACGAATACCGCAAATACATCGAGAAGGATCCCGCCCTGGAGCGGCGGTTTGCCCCCATCTTCGTCGAGGAGCCCTCGGTGGAGTCGGCCATTCAGATGCTGCAGGGCCTGCGGGAGCGCTATGAGGCCCACCACCAGGTCCGCATCAGCGACGCGGCGATCGTCGCCGCGGTGCGCCTCTCCCACCGTTACATCACCGACCGCCGGCTCCCCGACAAGGCCATCGACCTGATCGACGAGGCGGCGGCCCGGCTCCGGGTGGCCCTGAACACCCTGCCCCCTGAACTTAAGGCCATGAAGACGGAGATCGAGCGGCTGCTGCAGGAGGAGGAGCACGCCGGGCTGAACCGTGACTACGAGCGGGCCGCCCAGATCCGGATGCGGCGCCTGCGCCTCCAGAAGGAGTTCGAGGCCCGCCGGGCCCAGTGGCAACGGGAGCGCAATTTAGACGAGGTGGTCTCCGAAGAGGATGTGGCCCAGGTGGTGGCCGCGTGGACTGGCATCCCGGTGGCCCAAGTGATGGAGACGGAGGCGGAGAAGCTCCTTCACATGGAGGAGCGGCTGCGGGAGCGGGTGGTCGGCCAGGACGAGGCCATCGCCGTGGTGTCGGACGCCATCCGGCGGGCCCGGGCCGGCCTCAAGGATCCGCGGCGACCCATCGGCTCCTTCCTGTTCCTCGGACCCACCGGGGTGGGGAAGACGGAGCTGGCCAAGGCCCTGGCGGAGTATCTCTTTGGGGACGAGGACGCCCTGGTCCGGCTGGACATGAGCGAATACCGGGAATACCACACCGTCTCGCGGCTCTTCGGGGCGCCGCCGGGGTATGTGGGCTACGAGGAAGGGGGGCAACTCACCGAGGCGGTGCGCCGCCGGCCCTATCGGGTGATCCTGTTCGACGAGATCGAAAAGGCCCACCCGGACGTCTGGAACGCACTGCTGCAGATCCTGGACGACGGCCGCCTCACCGATGGGCAGGGGCACACGGTGGATTTCCGCAACACCATCATCATCATGACCTCCAACGTGGGCACCGATTATCTCCGCCGCGGGGGGACCCTCGGCTTCGTCCCGGCGGCCTCGGAGCGCGAGCGGATGGAGGAGCGGCAGCGGGTCGAGCGGGCCCTGCGCGAGACCTTCCGGCCGGAGTTCCTCAACCGCATCGACGAGATCGTCATCTTCAACCGGCTGACGCTGGAACATGTGATGCAGATCGTGGACATCCAGATGCGCCAGATCCAGGCCCGCCTGGCCGAGCACGGCTTGCAGGTGGTCCTCACCGACGCCGCCCGCCGCTGGCTGGCCGAGGAGGGCTACGACCCCGCCTTCGGCGCCCGCCCCCTCAAGCGGGTCCTCCAGAAGCAGGTCGAGAGCCCCCTGGCCGTCCGGCTGCTGCGCGGGGAGTTCCAGGCCGGCGATGGGATCGTGGTGGATGTGGGGGAGCAGGGGCTGATCTTCCAGCGGCGCTCGGCCGAGGCCCTCTCCCTGGTGGAGCCGGTGCCCCATGCGTAATGAGGAAGGGGCGCGCCTATCAAGCCCCCTAACCCCCGCCGTGGTCTGACCAGGCGGACACGGCTCGATCCGATCGGGAAGGCGGCGCGGGGATGCCGTTCTTGATCGATGGACATAACCTGATCGGGGCGATGCCCGACTTGAGCCTGGGCGATCCGGACGATGAGGCGCGGCTGGTGGAGCGGCTCCAGCGCCTGGCGCTGCGGACAGGTCGGCGGATCACCGTGATCTTCGACCGGGGCGCCCCGGCTGGGGTGAGCGCCTCCCTCTCCCGCGGCAGCGTGACGGTTCGGTTCGCCCCGCGCGAGGCGACGGCCGATGACCTCTTGATCCGCCAGATCCAAGCCGAGCGCAACCCCCGGGGGCTGATTGTGGTCTCCTCAGATCGGGGCGTGCGCGAGGCCGCGCGGCGCCGGGGCGCCCAGGCCTGGTCGGCGGCGGAGTTCCTGGCGTATATGCGGCGCCATCTGGAGGGCCTGACGCCCTCGTCGATGGCGGAGGAGGACAAGCCGGACCGGGTGGATGAGGCGGAGCTGGAGCGCTGGCTGCGGTGGTTTCAAGGGGAGAACTCCTGAGGGAACGGCGGGGAGGCCATCGTCGGCAGCCTCCCCGTTGCCCCATCCGGATCCAGGAGGCCTCTCATGTTCGAGGACATCCGCCAGCAGCTCTCCAAGGTCCCGGAGGGCGAGGTCATCGAGGAGAGCATGGAGGAACGGCCCGTCGTGCCGCGATGGGAGCCCTTCACCTTCCTCCAACGGCTCACCCCATCCCAGCGCCTTTTCCTCTTGGGGCTTCTGCTGATCGATCTGTTCCTGTTCGGGTTCTTGGTGTTCCTGGTCACGGGGGTAATCCGTCTGGGCTGAGGGGCCCTGTAGCCTTCGGAGGCCGGATCCTCCCTCGATGGCTGCTCCGGGGAGGGGCTTCCCCGCAGGGCCTTCCCGCTTTCCCCACCGAAGATCTCGGAAAACCCGGGTTGGGAGAGCGGCGAGTTGCCAGGATGAAAGCGTCCTTGCTACAATAAAAACAACCGGTGCTGGAGGACCCGATCGGCCTCCGTGCGCACAGAGGGAGCGCTGCGATGGCGGAGATGGTGAAGTTGCTGATGGCCTGGGACATCAAGCCCGGCCACGAACAGGAGTATTTCGAGTTCATCGTCCGGGAGTTCGCGCCGGGGATGATGCGCCTGGGGATGGAGCCCACCGACGCCTGGTATACGATGTATGGGGAGGGCCCCCAGATCCTCACCGGCGCGATCGCTCAGGACATGGAGACCCTGCAGCGCATCCTCGCCAGCCCGGAGTGGCAGGAGCTGAAGAAGAAGCTGTTCCGCCACATCCGGAACTACAAGGAGAAGATCGTGAAGGCCACCGGGCGGTTCCAGGTGATCTGAGCCCGCCGGGGGCCCATGGATCCGACGGAAAGGCGGGGAAGGGGAGGAGTAGGCGCGGGCGGCGACGCCAGCGAGGGGGATGCGGTGCGAGCCCCTGTCGTCCGCCCTGCTGAAGGTCGCCCCGGAGCCGGCCGGATGAACGCTGGGGGACCGCCAGCCTGAGTCCGGCCCGGGCGCTGCCCGTTATTGCAGCCCGAGGGCAGGGGGCTTATATGGCCCCCTGAAGCAAGGTGGTACCGCGGGAGGTCCGCCCCCTCTCGTCCTTGTGACGGGAGGGGGCGTTTGCTTCATGATCTGGGATCTGCCGTGAGGTCTGAGGAGGTGGGGGATGGCCGCCGAGGCGATGGCGCTTCCCAAGACGTTCAACCCGCAGGAGCTGGAGGAGCCGATCTACCGCTGGTGGGAGCAGCGGGGGTTCTTCACGCCGACGATCGACCCCGCGAAGCAGCCCTTCGTGATCTCGATGCCCCCGCCCAACGTCACCGGGGAGTTGCACATGGGCCACGCGATGTTCGTGACCCTGGAGGACCTGATGATCCGCTACCATCGCATGAAGGGGGATCCGACCCTCTGGGTGCCGGGGACGGACCACGCGGGCATCGCGACCCAGGTGATGGTGGAGCGGGAGATTGCCAAGGAGGGCCTGACCCGCCACCAGCTCGGCCGGGAGCGGTTCCTGGAGCGGGTGTGGGCCTGGAAGGAGAAATACGGGGGCACCATCACCCGGCAGCTGCGCCGGCTGGGGGCCTCGTGCGACTGGACCCGGGAGCGCTTCACGATGGACCCCGTCTACTCCCGGGCGGTGCGCGAGGCCTTCGTCCGGCTCTACGAGCGGGGCTTGATCTATCGGGGGGAATATCTGATCAACTGGTGCCCCCGCTGTGAGACGGCCCTCTCGGACCTGGAGGTGGAGCGGGAGGAGGAAGAGGACGGGCTCCTCTACTACGTCCGCTACCCGCTCCTGGGGGACGGCTGGGAGGGGCCGACGGCGCCGTGGGGCAGCGGACGCTGGGCGGAGGGCGCGAAGGCCTTCATCACCGTGGCCACCACGCGGCCGGAGACCCTCCTGGGGGATACGGCGGTGGCGGTGCACCCGGAGGACGCCCGCTACGCCGGCTGGGTGGGGCGGATCGCCGTGCTGCCCGCCCTGGGCCGACGGATCCCCATCATCGCTGATCCGGCGGTGGACCGGGACTTCGGAACGGGGGCGGTGAAGGTGACGCCGGGGCACGATCCGACGGACTACGAGCTCGGGGAGCGGCACAGGCTGCCTCGGATCAACGTGATGGACCGGGACGCGACGATCAACGAGAACGGGGGCCCCTACGCCGGGCTGGACCGCTTCCAGGCTCGGGAGGCCATCGTCGCCGACTTGCGCCGGGAGGGCCTGCTGGAGCGGATTGAGCCCCACCGCTACGCCCCCGGCCGGTGTCAGCGCTGCCATACCATCGTGGAGCCGCTGCTCTCCCTCCAGTGGTTCGTGAACACGAAGCCCCTGGCGGAGGAGGCGATCCGGGTGGTGAAGGAGGGGCGCATCCGCATCCTGCCGGAGCGCTTTGAGAAGGATTACTTCCACTGGTTGGAGAACATCCGCCCCTGGTGCATCAGCCGCCAGCTGTGGTGGGGGCACCGCATCCCGGCGTGGTATTGCGACGACTGCGGGCACATCACCGTGGCCCGGGAGGACCCGTCGGCCTGCGCCCGGTGCGGCAGCGCCCGGATCCATCAGGATGAGGATGTGCTGGACACCTGGTTCTCCTCGGCCCTTTGGCCCTTCGCCACCCTGGGCTGGCCCGACGACACGGAGGACCTGCGCTACTTCTACCCCACCACGGTGATGGAGACCGGCTACGACATCCTGTTCTTCTGGGTGGCCCGCATGGTGATGATGGGCCTGGCCATGACCGGGGAGATCCCCTTCCGCATCGTCTACCTCCACGGGCTGGTGCGCGACGAGCGGGGCGAGAAGATGAGCAAGACCAAGGGCAACGTCATTGATCCCCTGGTGGTGGTCCAGGAATATGGGGCGGACGCCCTGCGCTTCGCCCTGGCCACCGGGTCCACGCCGGGCAACGATATGCGCCTCTCCCTCCAGCGGGTGGAGGGGAGCCGGAATTTCGCCAACAAGCTCTGGAACGCCGCCCGCTTCGTGCTGAGTGCCCTCCCCGGGCCCATCCAGCGGCCCTCGATGGAGGACCCCTCCCTCACCCTGCCGGACCGCTGGATTCTCTCCCGCTACCATCGCACGGTGGCGGCGGTCACCGAGGCGATGGAGTCCTTCGACTTTGGGGAGGCAGGACGTCGGATCTATGAGTTCACATGGGATGAGTTCTGCGACTGGTATGTGGAGATGGCTAAAGAGCCCCTCTATCGGGGGTCGGCGGCCGACCAGGCGCGGACGCGGGGGGTCCTGGTTTACGTCCTGGACGGGATCCTCCGCCTGCTCCACCCCTTCATGCCCTTCATCACCGAGGCCCTCTGGGGCTACCTGAAGCGGGCGGGGGCGACGGACGGCGCGGAGGCCTTGATCGTGGCTTCCTGGCCCGCCCCGGGGCCGGTGGACGAATCGGCGGAGGCGGGGATGCAGGCGCTCATCGCGACCATCCGGGCGATCCGCAACGCGCGGGAGGAGCGGCGGGTGCCGTCGGAGCGGCGGATCCCCGCGTGGATCGCCGCCGGGGAGCTCCGGCCGGTCCTGGAGGCCCATCGGAGCCTGCTGGCCGCCCTGGCCCGGTTGGACCCGGATCGGCTCGTGCTGGCGGCGGAGATCCCCACGCCGCCGTCGGAGGCGCTGCCCGTGACGGCGGGATCCATCCGCGTCTACCTGCCGCTGGAGGGGATGGTGGACCGGGCGGCGGAGCGGGCCCGGCTGGAGCGGGAGCTGGCCGATCTGGACGAGCGGATCGCGAGGACGGAGGCACTGCTGGCCTCGGAGTTCGCCGTCCGGGCGCCGGCGGCAGTGGTGGAGAAGGAGCGCCGCAAGCTGGAGGAGCTGAAGGCCCGGCGGGCGCAGTTGCAGGCGGAATGGGAGCGCTTGAACTTGAAGGAATAAAAAATCGGGGGCAGGCTCCACACCTGCCCCCGATTTCCCCATCAGCGGGCCACCTGCACCCGGATCACCTTGGGCCGCACGGACTCGGCCTTCGGAACCGTGAGGTACAGGACGCCGTTCTCCAGCCGGGCCTCGATGTGCTCCGCATCGATCGGATCGCTGAACTCGATCGTCCGGGCGAAGCGCCCGCCGGTCCAATCGCGGCGCAGGATGGCGACGTTCTTGTCATGCTCGATCTCCGGCAGGGCCACCTCGCCGCGGATGGTCAGGGAGGAGCCCAGCGCCTGCACCTCCAGGCTCTCCGGCCGCACGCCGGGCATCAGGATGGCCACCACGTAGCGATCGGGCAACTCGTAGATGTTGACCGGCGTGCCCACGCCTAAGGTGGTGAACCCGTCGAAGGCCCGCACGAAGGCCTGATCGAACAGCCGATCCATCGCCTCGCGCAGGGTCATGAACGCCGCGTCGAACGGATCCCGGACCATCAGCTCGCGCGCCATAAGCATCACCTCCTTTCGCCCGGGGATGACCTCCGCCTGCACCCCTGGGGTTTTTCCAGCCTCAACATAGCCCCGGAGACCTTAGAGGGGCGTTAGCGGGAGATAAAAGATCCATAAACGATGGATTAGCGGAAGATCAGTCGGCCCGCCGGCATAATCTCGATCACCAGCCGGACGCGCAGTGGGGTTCCCGACCTACTCCCCCGCCTGGGCCCGCGCCGGTGGTGCCCCGAGGCGCCCGGCGCGGCGTATCGGATCCGGCCCGGATATACTGGAAGTGCGCCGCGTGATCCCGGTGGTGGCGGATGGGATCACGTTCGTGGTCCCCGACGACGTCCGTCGTCGGCTCCGGGAGCGCGTGCAGGAGCTCCCGCGCCTGCGCGTGGACCCGCATCTCATGGCGGTGCTTCTTTCCGGCATCCGCTTGGAAGGGGAGGGGTAGAAGATGCTTTGGGCGATCCGTGTCCTTCTGCGCCTGGCTTCGTTTACGGGCAGCGTCGCCCTGGGCGTTGTCCTGGGCATTTGGCTCTCGATGCCGGCGGAGGTCCCCGTTGGGAAAGGGGACACCTGGGGGCGGATCGCCGCCCGGCATGGGGTCTCCGTCCAGGACCTCCGCGCCGCCAATCCGGGGTTGGCGGCCCCGCGGCCCGGGGAGATGGTGCACCTTCCCCTCCCCCGCTGGCGCTTCCTGCTCCGCGCCTGGGGGATCGAGCCGGCGCTCCGGAAGGCCCTGGCCGAGGCCGTCCCCACGCCCCGGCCGTCCGCGGCCGTCCGGCGTCCGACCCCGACGCCGGCGGAGCCCGCGGGCCCGGTGGAGCGGCGGGACCTGGCGGAGGCGGCCTTTGAGCGCATCAACGCCGAGCGGCAGGCCCGCGGCCTCCACCCGCTGGCCTGGGACGAGGGGCTCTACCAGATGGCCCTCGCGCGGGCGAGGGACATGTGGGAGCGAAAGTATTACAGCCACAACGATCCGGTGACTGGGGCCTCCCTGATCCCGTGCCGTCCATGTGGTGAAGTTCTCTCCGGCTCCAGTAAGAGAACAATAGATCCGGTGGCCAGCTGGCGCAGTTCACCGCCTCACTGGGACATTCTGATGTCCCCACGGGGATCCGGCGCCGTGGCCGTGCTTCAGGTTCCACCGACGCGGCTTTGGGATGGTGGGGATTCCTGGGTTTTTCGCTTCATCGCCGTCGGCCTGGTTCGCTGATGGGCCTCGGCCGGAGGGCCTGCGGCCCTTGGGTCGGCCCCTTTGCCTCGCGCCCCATCGGCCCGGCCGGAAGCCGGGCCTCCGGGGGCGCGGGCCTGA
>FWWM01002626.1_pt1 | contig 47693 bp, 44 predicted proteins | sample 2228351 | NCBI WGS metagenome assembly FWWM01 (sample SAMEA103939774, study PRJEB20133) | metagenome | reverse complement strand
ATTGAGCGGGGATACCAAAAATGTACGATATCATTGGGATGATTGCATGTTCTGTGCTCCTTAAAACAGTTCGATAGCACATTTCTAAAACAGCTAAGAAGTAAGTGAAAGATATAATTCTAAGATATGTTACACCGTTTGAAATGACTTCAAGATCTTTCGAGTAAATTGACAAGAAGGTCTTTGGGAAAAAGAATGTGAATACGAAAAAAACAAGCGAAATAACAAAAGAAAAGACTATATCCAACGTGAAAATTTTATTTATATTCTTGATATCTTTCTTTCCCCAATACTGTGCAAAGAAAATACTCGCACCGCTGTTTAGACCAAAAAGGAACAATATAACCAAAAAATATGCCTGCCCAGCTATACCGTTTATTGCAAGCGCAGTATCTCCAAATTTGGATAGAATTATCGTTACCAAAAAAGTTCCAGTATTCGCAAGCAAGTTCTCTAAAGCTACAGGAAGCCCTATCTTTAATAGAGTTTTATACATAACTCACCCCTCTCGTTATTTCGTTTTCCAAACTATTTTAACACGATATGTGGTATAATTCAATTGAAGAAAGAAAAAAGGAGGATGATACATTATGATTTTTCAAAGATATCGTTGGGCACTTGTTACGGGAGCATCTGCAGGAATAGGAAGAGAATTTGCACTGCAACTTGCAAGTAAAGGAATGGATTTGGTATTAGTCGCAAGAAACGAAGAGAGATTGTCGCAAGTTGCGAACATTATTCAAACGCAATACAAACGTAGTGTTGTTATCCATTCAGCAGACTTATCAAATTTCGATTCGGTGAAAGAACTTTACGAAAAAATCTATAACTTCCGTGTAGATATACTCGTAAACAACGCAGGATTTGGAATGTACGGCGACTTTTTGGAACTTGAAGTTGATAAACTCATGAATATGATCGAACTCAACATTAAAACTCTCACATTTCTATCGCACAAGTTTGGAAACCAAATGAAAGAGCGCCGACAGGGAGGAATAATAAACATCGCTTCAACTGCTGCATACCTTCCAATCCCGCACTTTAACGTCTACGCTGCTACAAAATCTTACGTTTACAGTCTTTCAATGTCTTTATGGGCTGAATTGAAAGAACACAACGTTCACGTTATGTGTGTTTCACCTGGTCCTACTGAAACTATGTTTTTTGACAGAGCGGGAATGAAAAGAAACAGTATGAGAATGATGAGCTCACAGAAAGTTGTAGAGGGTGCTTTAAAAGCTTTTGAAAAAGGAAAACCAGTTTACGTTCCAGGAGTTGGAAATAAGCTTATTTATTCGGTTGTGAGAAGGATTTTTCCAGATAAATTTATTGCTGAGCTACTTGAGAAGAATTTTTAGTTATGTAACTTAATTCATGATATGTTAAAAATCTTAAAGATTTGAAAAGAAAAAAATGTGAAAGTCATCGGTCTAATTGTCCCGGTGTGAAGGTTTCAAAGAACATATATAAAAAGCTGGCGAAAGCCAGCTTTTGCAAATTTTAAAAGTTAATTATTCCGTATGGATCAAATCGAACAAAGCTTTCTAAATTTCTCTCTGTTATTATATCTTTTAGTACGTACATAGATGGTCTTGGAATATATTGTTTTGTCTTGTAATCGGTGTAAGCAAATCCAAACCTTTTGCTGTAACCTTTTGCCCACTCTAAGTTGTCTATCAAGCTCCATATAAAGTATCCCCTAACATCACAGCCCTCTTCTATCGCTTTTTCTACCGCTCTTAAATGTGCTATCAAAAACGTCGGTCTGTATCTGTCTTCATGGTCTCCTATCCCATTTTCGGTTATTATTATCGGCTTTTTATACCTTTCGTATAGAGCCTTTATCATATTGTAAAGACCTTCCGGATATATCTCCCATCCCATCTCACTTGTTGGTCTTCCAGCTGCAGATACTTTTAGCTCTTTACAAGAATATCCATAATTTGCTACCGTTGTCCAGTTAAAAACAAAATCTTTGTATCTAAAACCTGGTTCTACTTTTCGTATTACAGCACGTGTGTAATAATTCAGTCCGATGAAATCTACATAATCTTTTACCATATCCATAAAGTTGTAATTATTTAACCACATTGCTTTTTCAAAAATTTCCTTATCTCCGTCTTCAATATCAAACCACGTAAATGAGTATATTACTCCGTACGGTTTGTCAGAAAAAGTTTTGACAGCTTTTCTCGCCCTATTTGTAGCTTTTGCCTGGTTTTTCAAACTTTCAAAGTACCAATCAATGTTAAAATACGCTGGTGGAAATCCTGAGTAAGTTGCAAGGTATCCAAGTTGACTCACAACGTGGGGTTCGTTCATCGATGACCACATATCGACCAAATCGTAAAATTTCCAAGCTATGTAAAGCGCGTACTTTTCAAATTCTTCTACGGTCCTTTCACTCACCCAGCCAAGTTTTTCTGTCTTTTCACCTTTTCTAACAGCTATTGGGTCGTGTATCCAGAGTGGTAATGTGAAGTGATTCAAATTCAAAAAGAGCTTTAGACCTTTGCTTTTCAAGTTCAAAAACATTTCTCTGTAATGCTCAACGTTATTTTTATCAGCTAATTCATCAAGTTTCTTCAAAGTCTCCTCTAAATTATCGTAGTCAAGTTTCACATCGTAAGTAGGTTTTGTAAATATTCTTGACCAATCGATACTTGGTCTAAGTATTTGAAGTCCAAAATCTTTAGCAAGTTGATGGACTTTGTCATAATTTCTCCAGTAGTTAGCTCCAGTTTCTGGAGTATCACCGCTAACAGTACCATTTACTAAGTTTTCAGCATACGTAAGCCAAACATACCAGTCGTTGTTTTTGTCCGTATCTTCAGGACAACCTGCTTCCGCTTGAAAAGCTGACATCGATGCACCAAATAAGAAATCTTTGCTAAACATCATACTGCGCCTCCTTAGATTTATTTTATCTTGATACAAGCAGCAAAATGATCTTCTTCATACTGCTTTAGCTCAATATTTTTACAATTTTCATCACCAATTGCACATCGTCCGTAATATTTACAGTAGGCTCCACCATAAGCTTTAACTGTATCCTGTGAAGTAGTTATATCAAGATCAGCCCATTTTTTTCTAAAAGTAGGTACGGATTGTAACAACATTTTTGTATATGGGTGCAACGGATTTTTGAAAACTTTTTCTATAGAGCCATACTCCATTATGCTCCCTCTATACAGGATTACTGCCTTGTCACTGATGTAATAACCAAGTGAAAGATCGTGAGTGATGAAGAGAACTGATAAACTTTCTTCTTTGAGTTTAGCCAGTTCATTCAGAACATCTATTCTAGTGGAAGCATCCAACATACTTATGATCTCATCAGCTACCAAGAATTTAGCATCTATTAATAATGCTCTTGCTATAAGAAGTCTTTGAAGTTGTCCACCGCTAAGTTGGTGCGGAAATTTGTTCAGAATTTGTTCCGGGTTCATTCCAACTTTTTCTATAACCTTTATCACCTTATTTTTCCACTCACTTTTTGGAACTTCGGGAAAGAACTCTTCTCTGACCATATCAAAAACTCTATCTATCTTGAAAATGGGATTGTAAGAGCTGTAGGGATCTTGGAATATTCCCTGAACATTTTTATAGTAAGCTTTTTTATCTTTTAGTGAACTTATATCAATATCGTTGTAAATTATCTTTCCATGCGTAGGCTTCAAAAGTTTTAAAATCATCTTTCCAATTGTTGTTTTTCCACTACCGCTTTCACCTATTAGAGATAGGACCTCTCCTGGTTTAATGGTAAAACTAACGTTGTCAACAGCGTGGAATTTCTCCCTACCGAAAGCACCAACTCTATAAGTTTTTGTAAGGTTAATTATTTCAAGCATTTTGACTCACCTTCCAGCAGTAGACTACGTGGTCTTCTGATATCTGAGTCTTAGGTGGCAGCTTATCACAACTATCCATTCTAAACGGGCATCGCTCTTTGAATCTACATCCTTCTGGCGGTGTTAAAAGGTTTGGTGGTTGGCCATAGATACCATGAAGTTTTTCTTTTTCGTACCTTATACCGATCTCGGGAAGTGCCGAGATTAACATCTTGGTGTAAGGATGTCTTCCGTTTTTGACGATTTCTTCAGTAGGACCTATTTCAGCAACTTGACCAGCGTACAATATCATTATTCTATCAGAAATTTGGTAAAGAACTGTTAAATCATGTGTTATGAACATTATCGATTTAACAATTTTTTCATCTTTGAACCTCTTTATCATTTTAGAAACACTCTTTTGAGATGAAACGTCAAGAGCAGAAGTAACTTCATCAGCTATCAAAAGCGATGGATTAAGAAGAGTACTGATAACCATAACCATCCTTTGCTTCATTCCACCAGAAAGTTCGATTGGATACATATTCAGAACCTTCTTTTCAAGCCCAACCATTTCTATCCTTTCAATAACTCTATCTTTGTAATCATCAAAGTTCAATCCTTTACTTTTGAAAACATCTTGAATGTATTTTCCTATTTTTCTTGTCGGATTAAGAGCATCCATAGCGTATTGTGGAATTATTGATATTTTTGAAAATCTTATATTCCTCATTTTTTCGTAATCTTGGATATCAAGCTTTTCAGAATCTAAAATAACTTCTCCACCTCTATAGTTCAGTGGGGGTTTCAACAAAATTAATCCGTTACCAAGAGTCGACTTACCACAGCCTGACTCTCCAGCAACACCTAAGATTTCGTTATCTTTAATGTCAAAAGTAACATCGTCCAAAGCTTTTACGTAACCTTTCAAAGTTTTGTAGTAAAGTTTTAGATTATTAACCTGCAGCATGCTATCACATCTCCCGCAGTTTTGGATTGAATACTTCGTCAAGTCCTACGTTCATCATATATAATCCCCCGACAAGTAAAGTGATAACAAGCCCGGGTGGAATTATCCACCACCAAACTTTCAGCATTATTGCATTCCAAAGAACAGCATTTTGTAACATTAGACCAACGGATATTCCTTTTGTTGGTCCAAGACCGATAAAATCAAGTCCAACCGCTGCTAATATTGCACCACCAAACTGAAGAATAAAGACCATAAAAACATATGACATCATATTGGGCATAATATCTTCCATAATGATCTTCATTCTATTTCTTGCCGTTATTCTTGAAAGGTTCACAAATTCTCTTGTTTTAAGTGAAAGTGTTTGAGCCCGTACTGCACGAGCTGTCCACGGCCAAGCTGTGAAACCAATTATCACACTCTGAATAAAGACACCTCTGTACGGCAAGTATGCGGCAATAATTATCAACAATGCTAAAGTTGGAATAACTATAAGGATGTTAGTTATCATCATCAATATTTCATCAAGCCAACCACCGTTATAACCTGCAACAAAACCAATCAAAAGACCTATCAAAGTTGCAAGTCCACCACCTAAAAAGCCAACTAAGAAAGACGAACGAAGTCCATGCACAAGTTGTGTGAAAACATCTTGACCAAACGAAGTTGTTCCAAGCCAGTAATCTTTGCTTGGTGGTTGATAACCTGGACCAACGTATTCCAAAGGATCATCATATTTTGAGATATATGGTCCAACAATAGCAAGAATTAGAAAAAATAAAACGATAGATAAGCCTATCTTAAGTTTTCTATTTCTAAAAGCAAAGAACAACATTTCTCTCATGAAACTTCACCACCGTATGAAAATCTAATTCTTGGATCGAGGATCATATAGACTATGTCAACGAAGAAATTAGCGAGTAGAACTCCAAAAATTATGAACAAAAAGGCTCCTTGGATCAAGAAATAATCTTGGTTTAAAATAGCTTGTGCTAAAGTGTATCCTATTCCAGGATATGAGAAAACAACTTCTGTTGTAACTTGACCTGCTATTATTGTACCAAGTTGGAGAGCAAGCCCTGTAACTTGTGGCAGTATAGCGTTTCTAAAAGCGTAACGCCTTATAAGATTATTCTTGACTCCAAGAGTTTCTAAATACCTTGAATAGTTAGCTTCAAGTTCGTATATAACCATATTTCTCATACCTATAGCCCAGCCACCAAGTTGAATGATAACTAAAGAAATGTAGGGCAAGAACCAGTGTTTAAGAAGGCTAAAAATAAAAGTTAGCGAAAGATGTGGTCTCATACCAAAACTGTATCCACCAGAGATTGGAAACCATCCAAGAACCATACCAAAGAAATATGCTAATATTAAACCAAACCAAGCATACGGAGCACCTGTTATGAAATACATTACAGGTAGCATAATCGAGTCTAATTTTTTGTTTCTTGCTGCCAAAGCCCCTATGGAGTTACCTATAAACCAACTCGTTAGAATTGCTGGAATCAAAAGACCAAGTGAAAATGGAATAGCTCTCATTATTATCTTTATAACTGGTTGTGGATAAAGATAGATACTTATTCCAAGATCACCTTGTAGGAAAGCTCTCCAAAAGTTTAGATACTGTTGCCATAAAGGTTTGTCAAGTCCGAAAGCCTCGGTTAAATAACTGTACATAATCTTTGCTGATTCTGGAAGTGTCGCAAATCTTCCGACCAAAACTAAGATGGGATTCCCAGGCATAAGCCTGGGAATCAACCAGTCTATAGTAACTGCAAAAAGAAATGTTAAAAAGTAAATGAATATTTTCCTTTTTAGATACTGTTTCAAAACGAACACCCCTTATTTGTTGCTAATTTTTGTGAGCATTAAGACTCCACCTGTTTGCCATCTGCCTCCCCAAGTAACTGGATATGCGTATGGATTCTTTTCGTCTGGCCAATTCTTCCACACTTGTGTGCTTGCTTGGAACCACATCCCGTTGTACCAAAGCGGAATTGCGGGCATTTCTTGTAGGAAGATCTTCTGTAATTCAGAAAGTATCTTCTTTCCAGCGTTTATATCTTCCATAGGTGTTCTATTGAATTGTGTAAGAAGGTCTCTTACCTTTTGATTGTTGTATCTTCCAAAGTTCCCGTTGTACATATATTCGGCTATTTCTTGTCCGATAAGCCAGTTGTAGAGTGTCCACGGTGTTGAACTGTTTTGGCTTCCGAAGTTGTTTATTGCGAGGTCAAATTTACCACTTGTAAGGTCTTCCCAATATTTGCTGTAGTCCGGGAATTTTGGTTCTGCGTTTATTCCAACAGCTTGGAGTTGTTTAGCTATAACTTTTATCGACTCCATCCAGTCAGTCCAACCAAATGGAACAATAATTTCGAGTTTTAATTTTGAACCATCTGGTGCTTCTCTCCATCCATCCTTATCTTTATCAACGTAACCTGCATCATCAAGCAGTTTTTTAGCCATTGTAACGTTATATTTGAAACCGTATAGTTTGACAATATTATCATCATAGTATTTCATCCAAGATTTAATTGGTAAGAATCCAAGTGGATTTGAAGGAAGCACTTGTTCTTCAAAAACTGTTTTTGCGATGACTGAAGGGTCAATTGCATAAGCCATTGCTCTCCTCAGTTTCGGATCATTCAATGGTTTCTTTGTTGTGTTAATGAAAAGGAATGCAGTATTGTCTGAAAGCATATAAGGTTTTCCTTCGAACCATGTATGAATATCCAGATAGGCTTTCTTTATTGTTGGAATTCCTGGTAAGAAGAAGTTACTTATGTCGAGTTCACCTTTCATTATCATACCAACTGCAACATTATTACTGTAGATCTTTAGGTAAACAATTCGTTTTGGTGCTGGTACTCCGAAAACTTTGTTCCCCCACCAATTGTCGTTTCTCAGGTAAACCATTCTGTCATCATCGTAGGTTTCAGCGATATATGGACCTGATCCAACTGGTTTTTCGTTAGCACCATTCAAGATATCTTCTTTTTTCATCTTTGACCAGATATGTTCAGGAATTATTGGAAGCTGATACATCTGATACATCCATTCGTGGAATCTTGGATCTGAGAATTTGAAAACTACCGTATAGTTGTCCGGAGTTGTTATTGAAGAAATCCAGGTCCAAAGATAACTGTAAGAAATCTCGGGAATATTCTTTGCCAACTCGAATGTAAACTTTACATCTTTTGCGGTAAGCTCTTTACCATCTTGCCAAGTTAAACCCTTCTTTAGCTTAAGCTCATACGTATCCTTTGATGTCCACTTTCCGCTTTCCGCAAGCCAAGGAATAAAGGTGTCTGTTAATGGGTCATAGCTGAAAAGAGTTTCATAAACTAGTCCAACCGTTCCTGTAACTGCTGCCCATGGTGTCAGTGGATTCCAGTTCGATGGAGGTGCCCACATACCACCGCCAGAATACAACGTTTCGTTCCTTTTGTAAACAACATCGCCGAAAACCAGTCCAATAACAAGAATTACCAGAAGCCCAAGTGTGAAAACTTTTTTCATACGTACTCCCCTCCTGAAAGTCTTTTTACCCTTAAAAAGGGCAATTATAGAATATCAATGTAATTAATTACATAACAAAATCCGGGAAATGAAACTTTTTTGACGATTTCCAGAAAAAAATAGGTATTCTAACCATAACTGAAAAAAGCAAAAAAATTTTGGAGATTTGAATCGAATTGAAAAAATTGGGGAAGTATTGCAACTTTTTATATTATCTATGCTATAATAGTATTCGGTTTATAGTAAAATAATCGTGAGCACATCAAAGGGGGGAAGAAAATGAAAAAAGTTGTCGGATTGTTACTACTGATTTTTGTGATTTCATCGGCTGTCTTTGCACATACTTCACCATTTACAGTCTTTTACGAAGAACTCAAAACACTTACTGAATCAGGACTTACAAGTGAAGAACTTCAAGCAAAACTTAGCGAACTATTAGAGAAATACTATAAAACATACCAAGAAGAACTTGTTTGCGAAGAGTGTGAAGCAACGTACGAAAGGCCCATATCACTTCCATCAGCTGATATTGATCTAAGTGAACTCGATAGAGCACTTTTTGACCTCGGGATCGAGATAAAATATGCAACTGTTGAAGTATTTAACAACTTTGCAGTTTTTGGACCTTATGAACTTTATTACAACCGCGAAACTGGGGAAACAACAGGAGAAGTTTCAAAACTTAAGGCAGGAAAATATGCGGTTGTAATAAAAGTTTTTGGAAAGGTCGACGGCCAAGAGCGAATTATTGCTATCGGCAGGGCTTCAGATGTTACGGTTGAAAGAGATAAGTTGACAAACGTTGAGATACCTCTGACTTTGCTGGTTGGTACTGGTGGAATGGTAATAAATGCTACTATCGATTTCCAAAGTTCAGAATTCATCCCTGGCGATATAGTTTTAACAGGACTTGAAGATGGTGCCGAAGATGTCCTTCCAGATGTTGAACTTTCTTGGGAATCTTTAAGAGCTCAAAAGTTTGATTTATTCTTTGGAGAAGATCCGGAAAATCTTGTAAAAATTGCCGAGAACTTGGAAGTTGGATATTATAACATCTCTGGGCTCACTGCAGGTCAAAGATATTACTGGAAAGTCGTAGCTAAGAACATATTTGGTTATACCGAAAGTAAAGTCTTTACCTTCAAGATTGGAGACGCTCCAACAGTTCCTTCAAATCCTGTTCCTTACGATGGTGCTATAAAAGTATGGTATGAACCGATGTTACAATGGGATTGCGAAAAGGCTGAAAGTTACGAACTGCACTTTGGTAAGAATCCGGAAAACCTTGAAAAGTTTGAAACAGCTGAAAACAAATATAAACCTGAACTATTGGAACTCGGTACTCAATACTATTGGAAAGTTGTTGCAAAGAACAAGTACGGTACAACAGAAGGTCCAGTTTGGAACTTTACAGTCGGAAATGTACCAACAAAACCTGAATTTACAAGTCCATTTGGAGATGAAGTCTGGATTGAACCCGAAATCGTTTGGACATCAGAAGATGCTGATGAATACGACTTGTACATTGGAACTGATGAAATGAAGTTAGAACATGCTACAACTACAAAAGAAAACAAATTCGTACCAACGTTAGAAAAAGATACTCAATACTTCGTAAAAGTGGTAGCAAGAAATGATTTCGGATTTGTTGAAAGTGATATTCATACATTTAAGACAGGTGGTTTACCATCTGTTCCAGTGGCTATATCACCAAAAGATGGTGAAGAAGACGTTTGGAATTTCCCAATACTTGAATGGAAGAGCGACAGAGCAGAATACTACAATCTTTACTTTGGAGCAGATCCAGAAAACTTAGAACTTATAGCTGAAAACTTGCAAGATTCAATGTACGGTGTTGACAACCTTGAGCTTGGAAAAACCTATTACTGGAAGGTTCAAGCATTTAACAGATTTGGTGATCCCGAAGGTCCAGTTTGGAAATTCACTGTAGGTAATGTCCCGGGACCAGTTGTTCTTGAATCTCCAGCAATCAATGAAGAAGATGTTTACAAGGATGTGCTTTTCAAATGGGAAAGTACAAAAGCAAAATCTTACGAGTTCTATCTTGGTGTATCACCTGAAACATTAGTCTTAGTAGATGAAGTTGAAGAATCACTTTATGAAGCTTACAATTTGAATCTTGGAACAACATACTACTGGAAAGTAGTTGCAAAGAACGAATTTGGAAGTACAGAAAGTGAAATCGGAGTCTTTACAGTTGGAAATGTACCACAAAATTTAAAGATACTCTATCCAGAGGGTGGTCAAAAAGAAGTTGAAATATCTCCAAAACTTGCTTGGACAGCTGAAAAAGCCGACAAGTTCCACGTATATCTCTCAACCGTTTATGATGAATTGGAATTAGCCTATTCTGGTGAAGAAACAGAATATCAAACTCAAATACTGCACTTTGGAACTGAATACAAATGGAAGGTCGTAGCTGAGAATATATTCGGCACAACAGAAATAGAATCTTTGTTTAGAGTCAAGTTACCAACAGTAGAAAAATCTCTTATCTACGGTGGTAGCGACAACGAGACAGTTAAGAAAATAAGAAAAACATTAGACGGTGGTTTCATAATAGTAGGTAACACTCAATCAACTGAAAAGAGAAAATATGGAGAATCCGATATTGTAGTAATCAAACTCAACAAAGATTTGGAAATTGAATGGGAACAAGTCATCGGTGGAAATGGCAGAAACGAAGCAAGTGACATTACTGAGACTGAAACTGGCTACGTCGTCGTTGGATACACGTTAGCAAAAAGTGTTAACAGTTCAACATCAAAAGGTGGTTGGGATGTCTTAGTAGCATCTTTGGACAAAACCGGTAAATTGAGCTGGCAAAAACTTTACGGTGGTACTGGAAACGATATGGTTTCTGGAGTAATTGCAACAAAAGATGGTAACACATTAATTGTTGGAACAACAAATTCAGTCAATGGTGAAACTGCAATGTTAAGAAATCCACTCGGTAATCAAGATGTCTGGCTATTTATAATTGACAAAGATGGAAATTTGGTAAGATCCAACAGATTCGGCGGAAAAGATAACGATATAGGTGTTAAGGTATTTGAAACTGAAAACGACTTTAGCGTTATTGCAACTACATATTCGTTAGAAGGCGATGTTATTTACAACCACGGATTCTCAGACCTCTGGGTCTTCAAAGTGGACAAGAAACTTGAAAATGTGACATTCAGTATGACTTACGGTGGTACACAACAAGATGAAGCTTCTGACATACTACCAGCCGCTGATGGTAATATATTAGTTGTTGGATTTACAAATTCAAACGATGGTGATGTCCAAGAAACACTCGGTTCCTGGGACTTCTGGGTTGTCAAGATTGATCAAGAAGGAAATATTATCTGGCAGAAAACATACGGTGGAAAAGATGAAGATGTTGCTTATGGAGCAAGTGAATTCTTGGATGGTGGATTTGCAGTCGTTGGAAGAACATCATCAAGAGACCTCGCAGCAAGTGGTAACAAAGGTAGTGTTGATATTCTTGTTGTAGACATAGACAACAACGGTAACTTGAGATGGTCGAAGACTTTCGGTGGTCCACTTGCCGATTACGGAATAAGCATCGCTGCAACAGAAGATGGCGGTCTTGTAATAGGTGGTACAACATTCTCAAGAACTGGTGATGTAAAACAATCATTTGGTGGAAGCGATATTTGGATAATTAAGGTTAAATAGTAGAATCTAAAAGCCCCCTTTCAACCGAAAGGGGGCTTTTTTTAAATGAAAACCTAATAAAAAAGAGGGCTTGAGCCCTCCTTAATTTTCAATTATCTTACTCACTCTTCCAAAAGTTTTTTTACAAAGTTTGGAAGTGCAAACGCAGATATGTGAATTTCTTCGTTGTAATATTTGAGCGGTTCTTTAAAGTTTCTTACCTTTTCAGGGTTATAATCTTTAATCGGGTCTAATCCACTCTTCGATGCGTAAGTATAGCTCCACATACCACCTGGATAAGTTGGCATAAAGCCTAAGTAAAGTTTTGCAATTTTGAAATTAACTTTTATCCTTGAAAAAGCCGTCTTTGTCCAGGCAGAGTCGTAAACTAAACCTTCAGTTTGTGCTGCCAAAATTCCATTTTCAGTTAAAGCTCGTGCACAATTTCCGTAAAATTCAGTCGTGAATAAAGTTCCACCTTCTCCTGCTGTTGGATCTGTAGAATCGATAAGAATCACGTCAAATTCGTTTTCAAATTGTTTTACAAATTTCGCACCATCTTCGTATACCAGAACAACCCTTGAGTCGCTGAGTTTTGAAGCTGTGTAAGGTAAATATTTTATAGCAGCTTCAACAACTTTCTGGTCGATTTCACACATTACAACCTTTTCAACGCTTGGATGCTTCAAAACTTCTCTTACAGTTCCTCCGTCTCCTCCACCGATTACAAGAACCTTTTTTGGATTTGGATGCACAAACATGGGTACGTGGGTTAACATTTCATGGTACATGAATTCATCTTTTTCAGTTGTCATCGTTATTCCATCCAACACGAACACATTTCCAAAAAAGTCGTTTTGGAAAATATCGATTCTTTGGAATGATGATTGTTCACTGTGTAAAAGCCTGTTGATTTTCATGAATAATCCACTGTGCTCCCCTGAATAATATTCCATGTAAAGTATGTGTTTACCTTGCTTCAATTCCATACTCTCACCTTCTCTTAATCAGGTCTGATTTTCTTATCAATAAGCTAAAGATTTATGTGGTGCTTCTTCCGGTATTCCAATCTCGTCGTATCTTCCCCGTTCATGTTCAACAACATGAACTCTTTTGGCTCTGAGAACTTTTTTCATGTACTCAAAAGCTTTCCATGGATCTACGTGGTCTCCACATGTGAAAAAGTCCAAAGCTGCATATCCGTATTCTGGCCAGGTGTGAATAGTTAGGTGAGATTCACTTATAACCACTACGCCACTCACTCCGTAGGGGAGGAACCTATGGAATGAGGAATTTACTATCGTCGCTCCAGTTTCATATGCAGCATTCTTCATTCCTGCTTCAATGCCGTCGACATCGTCCAACATAGCTTTGTCACAGTCATAGAATTCCGCAATCAAGTGTCTTCCCAAAGTTTTCATCGTAATCCCTCCCCATAAAAATTTTTATTCATCGAACTTTTAAAACTTTTGTGGAAAAATTTTACTCTGAAAATGTTCACTTAAATGGTCATTTTTGTTCAGTTGGAATGTCTACTTAAGTAATCACATTTGTTCAGTATAGTGAACATTGACGGAGATAATTATAATTCGCTTACAAAAAAATAAAATTAAGTTTCAGTAAAAGATATGTTAACTTTACGAAACAAAAAGAATGCAATTTGAGTGTTAATGTATAATCATTGAGCAATATATTTCAACACAAAAAAAGATGGGAGGAACGATAAACATTATGGAAAGGACCAGAAATGAACATGTACAGTTGCTACTAACTCTATTTGTGACTAGTATAGTTATATCGAACGTTATAGCTGGAAAGATTGTGAAAGTTGGTTTTCTATCGTTTCCAGCTTCAGTGATATCGTATGTTTTTACCTTCATCCTTGTAAATTTATCGTTTGAGATAGCTGGAAAAGAAGGTGCTAAAAGGTTTGTAAAACTTGGATTTTTGGCACAGATTGTTGCAAGTTTGTTGATCTTAATGGGTTTGTTCCTGCCTGCTGATCCATTAGCACTCGACAAAGCACAAGCATACAAAACGATACTCGGACTGAATTGGAGGATCACTTTGGCAAGTTTTGGAGCCTACTTCACAGCCCAAGCGGTAAATTTAATCGTTTTCAGCCTTAAATTAGCCAAAAATAAAAGCGTACTGAACTTTTTGTCAATATCTATTGCTCAATTCTTCGACACTATTGTTTTCACACTTATAGCTTTCCTTGGAGTTTATTCCAATCTTCTCTGGTTAATGATTTCTCAGTACATCGTAAAAATAATCGTCGTATTCTTACTTAACCCTATATTTACAATAGTGAACAACAAAATATCGAAAGGATGACCAAAATGTACTACGTCTTTTCTGATAAGCTGCCGGGAAAACTCAACATGGCGTTAGATGTCTGTACGGGTGAATCTCAGCTTTTTTTGCTGAGAATATACACTTGGGAAAGACCTACACTTTCGCTTGGTAGATATCAGAAAACTGATGGTATAAATTGGGATTTTATTGAAAAAAGTGGTTTTGACGTTGTTAGAAGACCCACGGGCGGTAGAGCTGTACTTCACTGGGATGAAATAACCTATTCGATAGTTGTTCCAAAAACCCAAGGAATTTTTGAGCTGGGAGTTTTGGAGTTTTACAACTTTATCTCCAAACTACTCACTAGAGCATTAAACTACGTTGGTTATCCTGTAGAATTTACACAAAGACACAACAAAGGTAACAGTGCGATATGTTTCGATACACCAGCACAATACGAGATTACCTTAAATTCAGTTAAAGTAGTAGGAAGTGCCCAGATGCGCACGAAAGATTTCATATTGCAACACGGTAGCATAGTTTTGGTTCCACATGAAGAGATTAAAAATTGCTTTCACGGTAGACATGATGAAATAAAACTTATAGGCCTTTACGATTTTAAAATCATTCCGTTCGAAAAAATAGTTGAATCTATCAAACAAGCATTCTTAGAACACTTTGGAATCTTAGAAGATCTTCCGCAAAATGATTGGAAAAATTTTATGAAAAAAGCAAAAGAAACGGAGGATTCGTATGCTATTTATCGTGGGAACTCCAATAGGTAATCTTAAAGATATAACTTTGAGAGCTTTGGAGATTTTAAAGAGTGTTGATTTGATCCTCGCTGAAGATACGAGAAGAACATCAATTCTTCTAAAACACTACGAGATATCAAAGCCAATAGAGTCTTTTAACGAGCATAATTCAAAAAAGAAGATTAATTATGTGATAAATCTTTTGAAGGAAGGCAAATATATAGCGTTAGTCTCCGACGCTGGGATGCCAACTATCTCAGATCCTGGAACAAATCTTGTCTCTGCTTGCTACGAAAACGGAATAGAAATTGATGCTGTCCCAGGTCCAAGTGCTCTAACTTCCGCGATTGCACTGAGTGGGTTCAGAGGAACGGAAGTTTACTTTATAGGCTTTATGCCAAGAGATAAATACCGACGAAGACTTTTGAGAAAACTGAAAGAAGACGAACTAATAGATACGGTTGTTTTCTTTGAAAGTCCACAAAGATTACAGAAAACGTTGCAAGAATCTTTGGAAATACTCGGTGATGTTGAAGTCTTTATAGCAAGAGAAATGACAAAAATGCACCAGGAATTCTTAAAAGGAAAGATAAGCGAAATTCTCCCGAAATTGGACGAAGTGAAAGGCGAAATTACAGTAGTTATGAAAACAAAGCTAAAAGAAGGTAAGGACTATGAGAGTGGAGACAGGTATATATAAAGGAAGACATATTTCACTGGTTAATGACCCAAGAACTCGATATACAACATCAATGGTAAAACAAAGTATAGTTAATATGGTTGACTTTGAAGGAAAAATATGTGCCGATCTTTGTGCTGGAAGTGGAGCAGTTGGAATAGAAATGCTTAGCAACGGTGCTAAAAAAGTTTTCTTTGTTGATGTTTCACCAAGAGCGATCAAAACCACATCTGAAAACTTGAAAAATATAGGTGTTGAAAGTGAAAGATATGAAATCATTAAAATGGATATACGAAGATTTATGGAAAAAGACTTAAAATTCGATGTAGTCTTTTCAGACCCACCTTACAACTTAGGAATTGTAAAAGAACTCCTTATGAATGTATACAAAATCCTCAAAGACGATAGCATATTTGTTCTCCAATCATCCCCACAAGAATTGAAAGAATCATTGTCACAAATAAGAAAATTGAAGCTTTTGAAAGAAAAAAACTATGGAGACACAGTATTAACTATTTACGAACCACAATGGTGAATATATCGGTTTTTGTGGTATAATTGTTATGAACCACCATTCGATCTTCGGGGAGTGAATGTTATGTCTATCTCATTTGGAAAGAGGGAAAACCAGGTTATAGAAAATATTCTTCAGCATTTTAAACTTATAATCGATGGTACAAAAATTCTTAAGGATTTTGTCGAATCGTATTTCTTAGAAGATAAGATTTCTGAGGAGTTATTTTCAAAGATCGCAGGAATTGAGAAAAAAGGTGATAATATAAGACGTTCTGTGATTCTGGATTTATACCGTGGTTCTTTCCTTCCAGAGCTTCGTGAAGGATTCCACTCTTTGGTGGAAAAGAACGATAGGACCTTAAACAAAATAGAAACCGTCAGCAAAATCATAAGTTTTCAGAAACCTGTTATCATTCCTGAACTGAAAAAAGACATTACTAACCAACTTGATTGTGTAGTGCGTTCCGCCGAGGCTTTAAATGGAGCTGTGGAATTCTTGTTTGAAGATATGGACCGCGTTAACGAGTTCATTCTCTTAGTCGAAAGGATAGAACATGAAGAAGACGAGCTTGAAGCTGAAATGATAAAAAAACTATTCTCAACTGAATTGCCCCTTGAAAGAAAGATAGAAACAAAAGAAGTTATAGTCAACATCGGTGATATCACGGATATCATAGAAGATACCTCAGATATTTTGGAGGTAATACTATTAAAAATGTCTCTGTGAAACACATATTTCTTTTCATCTTAGTTTTCAGTTGTGCTTTGGCATTCGGTGAATCTTATTGTTCTTATTACTTCGGTTCCGTCGAAATATACAGATCGCTCCAAAAAGACGAAAAAACATTTTTTTCTTATTCACGAATCGAAGAAAAGTATTGGACTCCTCCAAATCCTAAAATAGTTGAAATCAGGGCTGGGGAACCGAAGATATTGCTAGTTCATGGTATAGATCCTTCTGAAATATATCGAGAAATTGGACTTTACAAAGAATTCTTTATCGACGCTTTTCTTAAAAATACACCACAAAACGTCGGAATATACATGTTCATATATCCATCGCTTGACAGCGACTTAGCGGAAATTGGTAATTCCTTGGCAACAAAAGTAATCGAACTTAATTCAAAATTTTTTATCTACGCTCACAGCATGGGCGGAATAGTTTTAAAGTATGCTTTAAGAAATGAACAATTGTGTAAGTTTGTTGAAAAAGTCATATTTGCAGGAACGCCACATAAAGGTAGTCCGTGGGCTATTTATATAAATGCCCCAAGTTTTATTATTGAATCTCATAAAGACTCTCTTCTATTAAAGACCGCTTTGCTTTTCGGTAATACACTGGGGGTGTATATTAAAGCTCCAAACTATTATTACCTAATTCCCGGTATCGAATTTCCAGAGCTACCGGAGGGTTTGGAATATCTGAGTTTTGTAGCTCAAATTGATTTTGATAGTATACTTTCAAACAAACGATTTGGGATAGACGTATTTCCAAGAACCGGATTGTGGTATCTTGCGAGTCTGTCGAATTATCTTTACGGAAAAGATTCAGAATACTCAAAAAACGATGGAATGGTACCAGTTGAAAGTGCAAGTGCGTTGGGAAACGTTGTCTTTTTCAATGGATTTGACCATTTCGATTTAGTAATGAACCCAGTAATAGTAAGGAAAGCAGTTGAATATTTCTTGAGGAGTGATTAGGTGAAATATTCAAAAATAATTTTTTCCACCATAATTTTTTCAATCTTCCTGACCAGTTGTGATGCATTTCTTATAAGTGTTCCGCCTTCGAGTTACACACTTGAAATGGTAGCTTTAGAAATCAAAGAGAAATTTGAGATATCTGAAATTCAAGAGACAACGAGCTTGATGGAGTTAGAAATCGGTAAAGGGGTGCTACTCGAATTAAAAGATTCACCTCAAAAAATATACATTTTTAAGCTTGAAGACAGAATTGTTGCAAAAGATAGATGGAACACTTTAGTTCAAACCTTTGGAAAGTGGACAAAGAAGAACTACTTAAACTTAAATTTAGTTAACCAAGGGTATCTGAAAACATCTATTGAAAACGATTCAATGGTATGTTGGTGGAAGGATCAGTGGATAACAATCGTTTATGGAGAAAATGCTAATACCGTTTCGAAGGAATTACAGAAAATGTTTAAATCTTTGAAAGATGTGTATTCTGCATAAAAAAGTTTGAGGTGGCAAATGGAGTACATAATTGGTGTAGACGAAGCTGGAAGAGGACCAATTTTTGGACCGGTTGTAGCCGCTGCTGTATTTTTGGAAGAAAAAATTGCAGGTATAGACGATAGTAAAAAACTTTCAGCTAAAAAAAGAGAAGAACTTTTTGAAAAAATACTTGAAGTTGGAAAAGTGGGAATTGGAATTGCAAATGCTGAAGAAATAGATGTTTTTAACATTTTCCATGCGACTGAGTTAGCTATGGATAGAGCACTGGAAAATTTAAAATCAGTTTTAGAAATCGAAAAATGTGATATACTTGTAGATGGTAAGAGTTTAAAGTTGAGATATCCAGCACAATGTATAGTAAAAGGTGACTCTAAGGTTTATCAAATTTCCGCGGCTTCAATAATTGCAAAAGTTTATAGAGATCGTTTGATTTCAAGCTACGAAAAAGAATTTTCAGGTTTCAATTTCAAAAAACATAAAGGATATCCAACAAAGGAACATATAGAAGAAGTAAAAAGAAATGGTGTTACGTTGCACCACAGGTTTAGTTTTGAACCTATCCTTGACTTTTTAACTAACGAGAAACTTTTCGAATTTTTAGAAGATGGGCAGATAAGTTCTGAAAGGTTTAAATCAATATACGAAAAAAAGCTAAAACAGTCAAAAAAACTTGAGCTTTTTGGAGGGCAGTTATGGAAATAAAAGTACTTGATAAAGGTTTTGTAAGATTGGTTGATAAACTCGGCGATGATTACTCAGCTGTTAGAGCTGCGCGTGTTTCGTTCGGTCAGGGATTAAAAACGCCAGAAAGAGACAAAGCTTTAATTTTTTATCTAATTGAACACGGTCATGAAACTCCTTTTGAGCATATCGTTTTTACTTTCCACGTGAAAACACCTCTTTTTGTTGCCCGTCAATGGTTCAGACACAGAATAGGAAGCTTTAACGAAATCAGTCAACGATATACCGAAATAAAGGAAGAGGAATTCTATATTCCGCTCAATATAAGAGTTAATGACAAAGAAGATAGACAAAAGAGTATCGTTGTAGAAGACGGGGAAAAATTTGAAAAAGTTCGGAAGATGATAGAAAAATCTCTCCATGAAAGTTACGAGGTATACAAGCAATTAATTTCTGAAGGTGTTGCAAGAGAACTTGCAAGAATTGTTTTACCTTTGGCAACTTACACACAGTTCTACTGGACTGTGAACGCTCGTTCGCTTATGAATTTTTTGAACCTTAGAGCCGATAGTCATGCTCAATGGGAGATTCAGCAGTACGGTTTAGCAATATCTGAAATCTTTAAAGAATCCGCTCCTTGGACGTATGAAGCGTTCCTTAAATACTCATACAAGGGAGATTTATTGAAGGGGGAAACCGCATGAAGCTTTCAGATATTCTGAAACTTATAGAGGGAGAAGTAATCACAAGTGGACAAGATATTGAGAGTACAGAAATAGAAAAAGTTGCTGCGTCAGACCTTATGAGTGATGTTTTAGCTTTTGCAGAACCTGGATGTATGTTAATAACGGGGCTTGCAACTCCACAATGCGTTAGAACAGCTGGAGTTGTCGGGATACCAGCGGTTATAGTGGTTAGAAACAGAGATATTATGCCCGAAACTTTACAAGCAGCAGAAAGTTCCGGAGTTATACTTTGCTCAACAAAAAAAGGAATGTACGAAACTTGTGGAATACTCTACAGTGCTGGTTTAAAACCCGTTTTCAAGGGGTGAAAAAGGGGGAATTGGGACATGATAATAGATGTAAAGCCTCTTTACGAATTGATGTACAACAACATCATTGAAAGAGTTAAAAAGTTTAACAAATCTCCCGTCTTAGCTGCTGTTACGTATAACCCAGATGAATCAAATAAGACGTATTTAAAAAGTCAAGAAAAACTTGCAACAAAGCTTGGAATAAACTACAAAGTTTTTGAAGCAACGTCATCTAAAGAACTGAAAGAATTTTTGGTAAGACTATCTTCCGATGACAATATTAACGGAATATTTTTGACTCATCCGCTTCCGAAAGATGTTGAAGAAATGGAATTAGTGAAGATGATAACCCCTGAAAAAGATGTTGAAGGACGTCAGCCATTTAATTTAGGAATGATAGTCTACGAGAAAAGTAATTTTATACCTTGCACTGCGGAAGCTGTAATAAAAATCCTGAATTTTTTAGGCGGTACAAAAGGTAAGAAAGTCACAATAGTTGGAAGGAGTAACACTGTTGGTAAACCGCTTGCACTTCTTTTGCTTATGAAATCCCAAAACGCTACAGTCTCTGTCTGTCATACAGGAACACCAAATATACGGGAATACACATATAATTCAGATATCGTCGTTGTCGCAGCAGGACGTCCGAAACTACTTGGAAAAGAAGATTTTAAACCAGGAACAACGATAATAGACGTTGGTATAAACGTGACTGATACAGGAATCGTTGGTGATGTCGATCCTGAAGTTTCGGAAATTTGCGACATTACACCAGTTCCCGGTGGTGTTGGAAAGATAACGACACTACTTTTGATGGAAAACACGGTAAAAGCTTTTGAAAGAATGAACGAAAGGTTTTAATAAAACACATTTTTGGAGGTGAGTTTTTATGGATATTAGATTTGCAGGAGCACCAGACCTTACACAACAAGCTCCAACTTCAGCACAGAGTTCAGGAGCAGCAGCTTTTATGCAAATGCTTATAATGCTGCTCATATTCTTTGCGATGATGTATTTTTTGGTCATCCTTCCACAAAGAAGGAGAGAAAAAGAGTTCAAACAAATGATTGAGAGTATGAAAAAAGGTGATACGGTAATCACAAGCGGCGGCATCGTTGGAAAGATTATAGACATAAGAAAAGATACGATTAAGATTAAAAGTGCTAACAACACCGAACTTGAAGTTCACAAAGCTTACATAGCAAAGGTTATTAAAGAAAAAGAAGAAAAAGAGACAGAGAAAACAGAAGAAAGTCAATCTAACAATTAACAAGGGGGTAAGTTATAGATGAGAGCAGACCGTGTAAAACTCGTTATCTCACTCGCACTCTTGGTTGCAGCATTTGTCTTAATGCTTTTACCTGGTGGTAAACCTGCAACCGGTTTTGAAAAGCTATTTAGCAGGGTAAAACTTGGTTTAGATTTAAGCGGCGGTGTAAGACTTGAGTACAAAGTTGAAGTTGAGAGAGGAACAGAAACTCCAGCAAATGTTGTCGATGATGTTTGGACAGTTTTGAGAAACAGACTTGACTCTGCAGGTTACACTGAAGCAACGGTTAAGAAATCTTTCAGAGAAACAGGTTCTTTCATAATTGTTGAAATTCCAAACGCAACTGATACAACACAAGCTGAAAAACTCGTTGGTTCCACTGGTGTTCTTTGGTTTGGTCAAACAATAGATGAAAGAACAAGTGATCCAAATCTTAACCCAGATGATATAAATTTGGCTCTTAGGGAAAATGCTCAATGGTATCAAGATAAGGAAGGAAAGAAATGGTATCTCATTAAAAAAGAGATAAACAACAGAACAGACCTTCTTTTAGAAGGTCCAAAAGTTGTTGAAGCGGTTCCAATTGTTGACAAACAAGGTGTTGCAAACTACGTCGTAAGCTTCACGCTCGATAGAGCTTTTGTAGAGATATTCAAAAACATAACGAAGGAATTGTACGTTCCTGAACAAGTTCTCAATGCAGGTTCAACACAATATCAAATGGCTCTTAGAAAGAGACTTGCGATAGTTCTCGATGATAAGGTACAATTTGTAGGTTTTGTTGTATCACCAATCGAAGATGGTAAAGGTCAAATAAGAGGTAATTTCAGTTTACAGGAAGCAAAAGAACTTGCAGCAATTCTAAGAAGTGGAGCACTTCCAGCAAGGCTTGAAAAGACAAGTGCAACACTTGTATCACCAACTCTTGGTGTCGATGTTCTTAAACAATCTCTTAGAGCTGGTATCATAGGTACCGTACTTGTTATACTCTATATGTTAGTAATGTACGGTGTTATGGGTGTTGTAGCAGTTATCGGGATCTTCTACTCTTTAGCTCTTATTTTCGGTTTCTTGAGCGGAACCGGTGCAATATTAACACTTCCAGGTATTGCAGGTATCATTTTCACAATAGGTACTCTTGTTGATGGAAACATAATCATTTACGAAAGAATAAAGGAAGAAGTAAGAAATGGCAAAACGATAAAAGCAGCTATAGAAGTTGCATTCTCAAAATCTTTCTGGACACTCTTCGATGCTAACTTAACAACCGTTATAGCTGCACTGTTCTTGTACTACTTTGGAACCGGTACAATTAAAGGATTTGCTATCACAACTATCGTAGGTATCGCTTCAGCTATGTTTATGAACTTGGTATTCAGTAAAGTACTCCTCGATGCACTGTCCGGAGCCATTAAAGTAAGAACAAGGGGGAATAACGCATGATAGACTTCGTCGGAAAAAGATACTATTTTATCGCTATCTCACTTGTTTTAATAATAGTGTCACTAATTAGCATCTTTGTTAAAGGTTTCAATTTAGGTGTCGAGTTTTTAGGCGGTAGTGAAATACTCGTAAAAGTGAACAACGTTAACTACACTGTAGCTGATGTCAGGAATGCACTGAAAAATCTCGGGAACGAATTCGAAAAAGCCAGAATAATAGAAGTTAACGCTTTTGGAGAAGAAGGAGAAAAGAGTTTTTCAATAGTTGTTTCTCCGAAAGATGAAAAAGGATCTTTAAGAGTTTACAAACCGGAAGAAAAATCGGAAATAACTGCGGAAATTGAAGAAGCTCTCTCAAGTGTTGGTGCAAAAGTAACATCTTTCAACGAAGTCAGTGGTGATGCCGCACAAGAAATAAAAAATCTAACTTGGAAAGCAGTAGTTTTCACACTCCTTGGTATCTTAGTTTACGTAGCTTTAAGATTCCAATTTATGTTCGGTGTTGGTGCAGTATTAGCTCTCGTTCATGACGTTGTAATCACGTTGGGACTTTTCTCAATTTTTGGATATGAGTTCAATATTGCCGCAGTTGCAGCGATCTTAACACTTGTTGGTTACTCAGTTAACGACACTATCGTTGTATTTGACAGACTCAGAGAGTTTATGAAGAAATTCAAAGGAAAGAGTTTGGATAAACTTGCAAACGAAGCTATCAACTCAACACTTCCAAGAACAATAGGTACATCATTAACTACATTTTTTGTGATACTTATGCTCTTCTTGCTATCCGGTAGCAGTATAAAATCTTTCGGATTCGGAATGACTGCCGGAATAATAGTTGGTACGTATTCATCAATTTTCATAGCTATCCCAACGGTCATTGAAAAAGTGAAAAACAAATAATATAGGTAGAAAAATCCTACAGTGGGAAGTGTAAAAACTTCCCACTAATTTTTAAATGGAATCTAAACTTATAAAGAGGGGGGATTTCGATTGTTTTTACCACTTCTTGCCTTAGCTATTGGAGTTGGAGTTGTTTTGTACCTGACTTTAACTATACTGGATAAAAGTCCTGGAACTGAAAGGATGGAAGAACTTTCACGAATTATCCAAAACGGTGCAAAAACATTTCTTTTTCAAGAATACAAGGTCTTCTTTCCGATAGTGTTGTTGCTTGCACTACTTTTCTGGTACACTACGGGTTACAAAAACGCTTTAGCTCTCGTTGCGGGTTCTGTCTTTTCAGCTCTTGCAGGGTTCTTTGGAATGGTTATGGCAACGAAATCAAATTCAAGAACCTCTTGGGCTGCTACTAACAGCCTTGGAAAAGCTTTAGATGTCGCTTTTTCAGGTGGAGCTGTTATGGGACTAACTGTCTCTATTTTAGGGCTTTCAGGTATGCTCATAGTTAAGAAATTCTTGGGAATTGAGAGCGTTTCTTTTTATTCTTTGGGTGCTTCATTCGTAGCTTTGTTTGCAAGAGTTGGTGGTGGAATTTATACAAAAGCTGCAGACGTTGGTGCAGACATTGTCGGTAAAGTTGAATCGAATCTTCCCGAAGACGACCCGAGAAATCCAGCTGTTATTGCCGATAATGTCGGTGATAACGTTGGTGACGTTGCAGGAATGGGAGCTGATCTTTACGAGTCCTACGTTGGTTCAATCTACTCAGCTTTAGCATTGGGGTATGTGCTACTTGGTGAAAAAGCTGTCAACTACACTCTTAATATAGTCGCTTTTGGACTTATTGCATCTATATTTGCTATTATAACGGTTAAAGTTCTTTCAAGATTTAACTTAGAACCTGCACTCACTTTGAGAAGCGGAACTATAATTTCAAGTGTGATATTCTTACTGTTGACGCTTGTGTATTCAGTGCCCCAAGACACTAAGATGTTTTTCACAATACTCATAGGTAACGTGGTTGGTGTTTTGATAGGTTTGATAACCGAATGGTATACCTCGGGTAAAAAAGTCGAAAAATTAGCTCAATCAGCGGTTATGGGACCTGCCAACGTTTTGATAAACGGTACCGCTCTTGGAATGGAATCAACAGCAGCTATAGTAATCTTAATAGTTGTGGGAACGATATTGTCCTACAAACTAAACGATCTTTACGGTATTGCTATGGCTGGTGTTGGAATGCTTGCAACTCTTGCGATGAATCTTTCGGTTGACGCCTACGGTCCTATAGCTGACAACGCTGGTGGAATAGCACAGATGTCGAATTTATCTGAAGAAGTTCGTGCGAGAACTGATAAACTTGACGCTTTAGGAAATACAACAGCAGCGATGGGAAAAGGATTTGCAATAGGTTCGGCTGCTCTTACAGCTTTAGCATTGTTTTCAAACTTTGGTGTGACAGCCGATATAAAAAGTCTAAACTTGCAGGATCCACACCTTTTCTTGGGAGCTTTAATCGGTGGTATGGTAACGTTTTTCTTCTCAGCGTTAACACTTAACGCTGTTGGAGATACCGCAAATGATATGGTTGAAGAGATAAGAAGACAGCTTAAAGAAATACCCGGAATACTGAGTGGTCAAGCTCAGCCGGATTACAACAGTTGTGTTAAGATTGCAACCCTAGGTGCTTTGAAAAGGATGGTCTTACCTTCAGTTTTAGCGGTTTTAATACCGATAATTCTAATGCTTACGCTCAGTGTTGAATCTGTTGCAGGACTTCTGATAGGCTCGACAATAACGGGCGTTGCACTGGCTATATTTATGGCGAACGCTGGTGGTGCGTGGGATAACGCTAAAAAATATGTTGAAGAAGGTCATTTCGGTGGTAAGGGGTCTTTTGCTCACAAAGCAACTGTCGTTGGGGATACGGTTGGCGATCCTTACAAAGATACAACGGGACCTTCTTTGAACATCTTAATAAAACTTATGGCTATCACTTCGATAGTCTTTTACACAATCTTCAGGGGGTGAAGTGAGATGAAAAGGATAGGGCTTTTGTCGGTTGGTAACGACTGTCCGGGGCTTAATTCTGCGATAAGATCTGTTGTTGTAAATGCGATAGATTTGGATATCGAAGTAATGGGGATAAAGGATGGATTCGAAGGGCTATTAAAAGATAATATGGATATTTTACTCAGAAACAACGTCTCCGGGATTCTCCCATTCGGTGGAACAATTCTCGGAACTTCATTGTTTGTTCCTGAGGAAGAAAAAGACCTTTTAGCGATAAAGAACAAAACCACACAGTACGGAATAACTGGTTACATAATCTTAGGTGGTAGACAAGCTGTAAGAAGTGCATTGAATCTCTCAAGATACGGTGTTCCTTCAATGATTGTACCTGCGACCATTGATAACGATCTGTCTTTCACTGACTTTTCAATAGGTTTTATTACCGCTTTGCAACGTGTCACAGAAGCACTCGACATAATCCATTCAACTGCCGAATCCCACCACAGAGTTATGATTGTTAAGACTATGGGAACACCAAGTGGTTGGCTTGCTACGATAGGTGGTCTCGCTGGTGGTGCTGATTACGTAATAACAAGTTCTGAAATCATAAATCCTGAAGAACTAATAAATATAATCAAATATAGGTACGAATCAGGTAAAAAATTCTCACTTGTAGTTGTCGAAGATGGGGTTAAACTTCCTGAAGAGATATTGAACGAATGCAAATGCAAACAGGAAGATGACCCTGCTAAGGTTATAGGAATATTCATCGAAAAGAAACTCGGAACAGAGTGGAGGTACACAAACCTTGGATATATTCAAAGAGGTGGTTCTCCAGCAGCACTCGATAGAATAATAGCCACACAGATGTCCGCAAGAGCTGTCGAACTTGCCAAGATGGGGAAATTCTTCCATGCGGTTGGGATAAAGGGCTTTACTGTTACAGAAGTTCCGTACAGCGAAACGCTACTCAATATAAGACCTGTGGACTATTACTTTAAGCAACTTGCTAAGAAATTCTATTAATAGTAAAAGGGAGCGAGAGCTCCCTTTTACTTTAAAACTATTAAAGGTTTTATCTTTTCAAGTGTTTTTTCACCTATTCCAGAAACATTCAACAAATCTTCGTAAGTTTTGAACTTTCCGTGTTTTTCTCTGTACTCGACTATGTTGTTTGCTTTAGAAGGACCAATACCAGGAAGTTTTACTAATTCATCTATTCCAGCGGTGTTTATGTCTATTTTTTCATCTCCGTTTTTGCTCGAACCTAACTTCTTTTCACCATCCACAACAAGACGATCTTTTATTTTTTCAAAAGTCTTTTCTCCAATTCCACGAACTTTCATTATCTCATCTATCGTTTCAAATCTTTTTTGTTCTCTGTAATCAATAATAGCTTTTGCTTTAGATGGTCCTATTTCTGGAAGAGTCATCAGTTCCTCGATGGAAGCTTTGTTTAGATCGATAATAGGATCTATATACTTTCTTTCAGCAATTTGTTCATTTTTAACAAATTTCTTTGGCTGGACTAAAACTCCGGATAATACTAAAACAATCACTACAGCACTAAAGAAAATTACTTCCTTTCGTTTGAGAAAATTCTTCATTGTCCAACGAAAATAACCTTAGCCCCCTTGGTCATAGAATACTTCGCAAGTTCTCCCCAGTCCTGAGAGTAATAAAACTCCTTGGCTGATCCTTCGGTTGGGTAAACCCCCATGCAAAGAAAATAATCATTACCGTCTTTAATTGAAAAAGCGCTTATACCAAAAGTTCTAAGATTTACTATAGATTTAAAGACTTCTTTTGAATCTTTAGTAGGATCGGTTTGGATGGTAAAGAAACCTTTTGATGAATTTTCACCTAAAAGTCCGGGTTTTAAAGTTGCGACGTAATATTTTGTGCCAACTTTATTAATCAAATAGTATTCAGTGGTTTTTGCAATACTAATTGCCTCTTCTAAAGTTACGGTGTAAACGTACATCACTGTTTTTGGAAGATTTTCAGCCATTCGCGCTAAGAGCATATCATAGTCAATTTTCGCAACGTTTTTGAAATACGGATTTTCTTGTGATTCGCTTTTTTCTGGTTCATCCGCTTTGAGTTGTTGAGTATTTGAGATATCTTTTGAACTTTTCTCATCAGAAGTTTTCGCCGTTTTTTCTAAATTTGACTTAAGCTCAGTTTTTTCAGAGGTTTTTGAGTCTTGTATGTCTACAGAAGTTGTCAAATCTGTTGAAGGTGTTGAAACTGTTGAAACATTTGAAGCACTTGTGGAATCAATCGTCTCAGACGGCATTTGATAAAATAATGGACTTTCAGAACTCGTTTCTTCAGTTATGTAAATAGTTTCCGTTGCGGTTCTAACGGCTTTCACAATTTTCTCACTTGATTCAGGTTTTATTTCTTTAACTATCACATCGACACGGGATTTTTGGATTTTCAACGTAAAGGCATAAAGTGCTAACCCTATCGTTGTTAGGGTTAGTACTATTATCGTAAAAGATAGGACTTTAAGATCAAAAGCAGAAAGTTCTCTAAGTTTTGCTTTGTTCTGTTTACCTTTTCGCAATTTTTGAAAACCCCTTACTAGAATTCTTCACAGTATTTGAGAGTAAGTTGGATAGTTGCTTCCACATCTGAGATGCTTACTAGCTCACTTGGCGTGTGTATGTACCTTGTTGGGATTGAAATAGTGGCACTTGGGATACCAGATTTTGTAGCTTGATAACCTGCAGCATCAGTACCACCGAAAATTAAAACTTCCATCTGATGTGGTATGTTGTACTTCTCAGCAATTTCTACAAGTTTGTCCACTATTCTTCTGTCGCTTATAGAAGCCATGTCTTTTACTTTTATACAAGCACCTTTCCCAATTTCCATCGGTACTCTCTTTAAACCTTTCGGTGTATCTCCTACACCAGTAACATCTAAAGCAATAGCAACATCAGGTTCTATATCGTATCCTGCAACGTGAGCACCTATGAGCCCAACTTCTTCTTGAATTGCAAAAACTCCGTAAACTGTGTTAAATGGATTCTTAAGTCTTTTAAATACCTCAACGATTACAGCACAACCAATTCTATCATCCATTGATTTGCTTATCATATAGTCGCCTTGCTGGACAAAGTAGCTGTCAAACGTTCCAAAAGTACCTATAGGACAAAGTTTCTTTGCTTCTTCTTTATTTTTTGCTCCTATATCGACAAATAACTTTTCAAACGACATCTTTTGAACGTTATTTTGTAGTTCTTCAGTAGTTTCACCTTCGATACCGACAATACCGACAATTTCACCAAATCTGATTCTGTTTTGGTAGATCGTGTATGGTGAAACTCCGCCAACTCTATCGATTTTCAAAAATCCTCTGTCATCGATATTTGTAACGACAACACCGATTTCATCCATATGAGCATCCAAAAGGACTTTCTTGCCACTCATTCCGTTTTTCCAAACTATGAGGTTCCCTAATTTGTCTACTTTATAACCATCTACATAATCTTTTAATTCTTCGATAAGAACTTCCCTTATCTTCTCTTCTCTACCACTTGGACTTGTTGTTTCCGTTAGTTTTTTTACAAGTTCAACCATCTTCTTTTCCTCCTTCACATATTATCGAAAGTTAGGTGTACGTATTAATTTTACCATATAAAAGCAAAAAATTGTAAATCCAAGAAAGTTAGACTTAGTTTCTTGTTTTCTCCTTCATCTGATACATCAGAGAGTCAACTTTCCTTATAGAATCAGCCAAATTACCATCAAAAGCTTTAATTCCATAAGAAAATGTCGGCTGGAGTGGGTGTGAAGCTCTAAAATCCTCAAGGATTTTTTCCGCAATCTCTTTTGCCTTTACTTCAGGACAATCTCTCAGAATAGCTAAAAATTCATCTCCGCCCATTCGAACCACAATATCGAAAGAGCGAATGTTAATTTTTATAGAAGAAACCAGATTTTTAAGAATAAGATCTCCTATTTCATGACCATAAGTGTCGTTTATTGTTTTTAGTTTGTTTAGATCGAAATACACTAAACAGTCTGAATTGCTCAATTTTAGGTCGTTTAAAATTCCTCTGTTGTAGCTTCCAGTAAGCTGATCAGTTATACTTCGTGCGTATGCAAGTTGTTCTTTTAGAGAAAGTTCTCTGTACTCTAAGATCAAGTTGTACGCAAATCCTGAAAAGAGAGCTGCAATTCCAAATGAGGAAAGAAACTTAGAATTTATATTTAAGAACAAGAATAATGCATCGTGGGTAACCGTTAAGACAAAGAACACTGTGAATCCGAAAAGAACTGTAGAGTAGGAGAAGATGATGTTATATAAAACATAAATAGAGTTCAAAATTAAGGTAGGTGATATATTAGATGTGAAAATCTTCAGGTGATAATTCGTTGGAGTAGAAAGGAGCAATAAAGCTGAAATTATATTAAGAAATACTACCAGATAATGAACTAATTTACTTCTCATGCCATAGTTGTGAGATAATCCCATGATCAAAAAAGCAAATCCAATGTATGCCGAGGAAACAAAGACTTTTCTTAAGATAAGAAAACTAACCTGTGTCCCCATAGATTCAAAAGGCAAAATATCAAACGTCCATATAATCCCAAAAAGCGTTGCCAAAAAGATCAGTTCGTAGTATTTTCTTTTCCTTACCTCAATGTTCCTCGAGACGAAGAACAAGATAAGTGCGTTCATAAGTGCCATTCCCATAAACATAGGTAGAAGAATTTTAGTAATGAATGCAAGAATATTGTATCTCAGTAAAGAGTTTGTGAGAAATGGTGCAAAGTCTATTCCTAATTCGTAGATTCCGTAAATTTTGAATTGAATAACCTTAGTGCCTTTAGAGATCGTAAAAAATAGGGGTTGATACCAAAGATGAGCAGACTTGGTTTTTGAATCACCATAAGATCCCAAGAGTTTCCCGTCGGCGTAAATTTCAAAATAACTCGTATCAACCTGTGGTATGAAAAGGTACAGCAAATCCATATTAAATTTTAAATACGTATCTTCTGGAATTTCAGTTTCTATGACCACATACGTTGGTTCCTTAAGAATAAAATAGAATTTTCCAGTTTTTGAATGTCCATTAAAAAGTTTTGAAGGATCTTCTACCACCTTCCAAGTTACTAAAGGAATATCATCTTTTAATGGTGTAAGTGTTAGAAGTACTGTTATAAAAAGTATTAAAAACCCCAAAAAAGCAAAAAACAATGATTTTCGATAGTATTTGAACAAAGATATCAATCCCCCTTAATTCAATTTAAAACAATAATTCACCTGTATCGAATTTCTTCTGATCTTTCATTCTGTACATAAGTTCATCAACTTCCGAAATGCTTTTGTATATATCGTCAGAAGCTTTTTTCACTCCGAATGAAAACTTTGGATAACAATTGCAAGTTTTTGAAAAATCTTTCTCAATCTTATCTACTATATCGTACGCTTTTTCTTCACCACAGTTCTTTAGAATTATCAAAAACTCATCCCCACCCATTCTGACAACTAAGTCACTTGAACGTGTATGAGACTTGATAATTTCTACTACTTTCTTCAATATTTCGTCTCCTAAGAAATGACCATATTTATCATTTATATTTTTAAAATCATCGATGTCTACATAGACCAAAGTATCTTGCTCGTCAACAGAAAGCTCTTCAAAAATTCCCCTATTGTATGCACCAGTGAGTTTATCCGTTATACTACGCTTGTGAACAGTTCTAACCTTCTGATTAAGTTCTTCGTATTCGATTATCAAATTATACGCAAATCCAGAAAAGAATGCAACAATGCCAAATGGTGCTAAGTATTTCAGTTGTATGACAGAAAAGACAGAAAAGAAATCATGCACTACAGTAAACATAAAGAACGCATATGTACCAAATAAGAAAGAAGGATAATTTTGGAAAGTCTTATACAACAAGTAAAAAGCGTTTACCAAAATTGGATAAAAACTGTAGCCCCTAAGGTTCGATAAGTCATAATGCGTTGGAGCTAAAAGGAGAACTATCGAAACAAAAAGGTTTAAAATAACTAAGAAAAAGTCAAGTTTTATAGGTTTGTTCGAAAACCAAAAACTCGCTAACATCAGTGAAAAACCAATAAAAGGTGAAATAGCTACTAATTTTTGGAAATTCATAAAAAACGTTGGACTTCCCATTGTTTCAAACGGGAACATATCTAACAAGAACAAAAAGCCAAGAATTAGTGATAAAAAGAATGTCCTATAATACATCTTTCTTTCAAAAGACAAACCTTTTGTTGTGGAAATAAAAATAAGAATTATTCCACTCATTAGACCCATTCCGACAAATATCGGTAAGAAAGTTCTTGTCAAAATCGAAAGTATAGAATATTTTACCAAACTATCAGTAAAGAATGCTGAAAGTCCTAAGCCAAGTTCATATACACCATAAATTTTCAAGGTAATTTCTTTAGTGCCTTCTGGAACATTAAAAAACAGTGGTTGGTACCAAATGTGACCAGTTTTACTAATTTTGTCTCCAAAAATACCAATAAGTAAATCATCTGCGTAAACTTCTAAATAGGAATTATTTAACTGCAAAAAAGATAATTTAAATTTCTCTTATCTGAAGAAAGGCTTGCCTTTACAACAACATATGTTGGTTCGGTTAAGCGATAATAAAATACGCTTGGAACTTCCCTGCTACCATAACTTCTAAAAAGATTAGATGGATCTTCAACTACTTCCCATCTTTCTATAAGCAAATCATTAGAAGATGGTTTAACAGCATAATAAGAAAATAAAAACAATATTAAGAAAGACACACTTGCAACCGCAAGAGTACAAAAATTTTTAACACTCAAAATATGTCCTCTTTGTTTTTATTATAACTACTTTATTTTACCACAAAATAATGAAAAAGAACCACTCCCATTTTCAATTAGGAGTGGTTCTTAATTTTTCATTTTTGCAAATTACAAGACAGATTTTACAATCTCTGCAAGCTTAACAAAAGATTCTTTCAAGCTTGCACCTCCAACCAATCCACCGTCGATGTCTGGCTGGATTATGAGTCCCAAGAAGTTTTCAGGTGTCACACTACCACCGTAGAGAATTCTGATCTTTTGTGCTGTTTCTTCGTCATACATCTCGGCTAACAACTTTCTTATGAATGCATGTGCTTCTTGCGCTTGCTCAGGTGTCGCAACTACACCAGTGCCTATTGCCCAAACAGGTTCGTAAGCTATAACAACTTTCTCAATTTCTTCTTTTGATACGCTTTCAAGACCTTTTCTCACCTGTTCCTCCAAAACTTTAAGCGTAAGACCAGATTGTCTTTCTTCAAGTGTTTCACCTACACAAAAGATAGGAACCAGATTTTCAGATATTGCTTTTTTGACTTTTTTCTTTATTAGTTCATCATCTTCCTTAAATATCTTTCTTCTTTCGCTGTGTCCTAAAATTACTCCGTAAACTCCGAGGTCTTTTAGCATCTTTGGTGAAACTTCTCCAGTGTAGGCTCCTGAATCTTCAAAATACATGTTCTGTGCTAAAACTTTTATATTACTATCTTTCAAAATCTCAACTACTCCCGGAATCGCTACAAAAGCTGGAGCAACGTAGATATCAAATTTGTTATAGCCGTTAAGGGCGTTTAGCAAAAGATTTGCGAACTGTCTTGCTTCGGTAGGAGTTTTATTCATCTTCCAGTTTCCTGCTAAGATGATCCTCCTACTCATTTTTTTTTACTCGCTATAGATGCGATACCTGGAAGTTCGATACCTTCCAAGAATTCAAGTGAAGCTCCACCACCTGTCGAAACGTGGCTAAACTTCTTTTCAATACCGAATTTTGCAACTGCTGCGGCACTATCTCCACCGCCAACAACTGTTGTAACACCTTTTTCAGTAAGGCTTGCAATATATTCAGCAACTTCTTTTGTACCAGTTGCAAAATCATCGATTTCGAAAACTCCAAGTGGGCCATTCCAAACAATAGTCTTTGCATCTGAAAGTTTTGATTTTATAAGCTCAATACTCTTTGGACCAATGTCAAGCCCCATCCAGCCTTCTAGAATACCGCTATCCCAATCGAAGATTTTCTTTTCAACTGCAGCTTCCATCTTTTGTGCACATACCGCATCAGTTGGGAGTACGATTTCAACACCTTTTTCTTTCGCTTGTTCAAGAATTTGTTTTGCAAGATCCACTTTATCAAGTTCAACAAGTGAGCTTCCTGTTTCTTTACCTAAAGCTTTCCAGAATGTGAACATCATAGCTCCACCGATGATTATTCTATCCGCTTTGTTGAGAAGGTTTGTAATAACTCCGATCTTATCAGATACCTTTGCTCCACCAAGGACAACAACGTAAGGTTTATCCGGATTGTATGTAGCTTTTGAAAGGAACTTTATTTCCTTTTCCATCAAAAATCCTGCAACACTTGGAATGAATTTTGCTATACCAACGTTACTTGCATGAGCTCTGTGAGCGGTACCGAACGCGTCGTTAACGTGGATATCCGCAAGAGCTGCCCATTTCTTTGCAAGTTCTTCGTCGCATTCTTCTTCGCCAGCATCAAACCTTGTGTTTTCGAGCATCAAAACTTCGCCTTCTTTTAATTCGTTAACTGCTTTTGTAACTTCTTCTCCGTAGAGAGCTGGAACGAATTTTACTTCTTTGCCAAGAAGCTCAGCGAGTCTATCTGCAACTGGTTTAAGTGTATATTTTGGATCCGGACCACCTTTTGGTCTTCCAAGATGGGAAAGAAGAATAACTTTCGCACCATTTTCAAGAGCGTATTTTATCGTTGGAAGAGCTTCAACGATTCTTGTATCGTCTGTAACTTTTCCTTCTTTTGTAGGAACGTTAAAGTCAACTCTCATTATTACACTTTTACCTTTGAGATCAATATCTCTTATCGTAAGTTTTTCCATCTCTTTACACCTCCTGTTTTTAATTGACCTAAAACAAGGGAGGCAAAAGCCTCCCTAAGTTTAACCAATTTATTAGAGCATCTTTTTGAGAAGCTCAACTGTATCGACAACTCTGCAGGTGTAACCGTATTCGTTGTCGTACCAGGAGTAAACTGTTACAAGGTTTCCATCCATAACTTTCGTGAGTGTTGCATCGAAGATACCTGCGTATCTTGAACCGATTATGTCTGAGCTAACGATTGGATCTTCGTTGTAGCCAATGTATCCTTTAAGTCTTCCGTTTGTTGTCGCTTCTTTAATAAGTGCGTTGACTTCTTCAGCCGTTGTTGATTTTTCAACTGTAACTGTGAGAACTGACATTGAACCATCTGGAGTTGGAACTCTCAATGCCATACCATCAAGTTTACCCTTGACTTCTGGAACTACGAGAGCAACTGCTTTTGCAGCACCTGTTGTTGTTGGAATTATATTGAGAGCTGCAGCTCTTGCTCTTCTGAGGTCCTTGTGTGGAAGGTCAAGAACTCTTTGGTCGTTTGTGTATGAGTGAACTGTTACAAGATAACCCTTTTGAATCTTGAAGTTATCGTTGAGAACTTTAACGATACCTGCGATTGAGTTTGTTGTACATGATGCACATGAAATGATTTGGTGTTCTGGTTTCAAGAGTTCTTCGTTACAACCAAGAACGACTGTTATATCTTCACCTTTTGCAGGAGCTGTAATAACGACTTTCTTTGCACCTGCTTCGATGTGCTTCATTGCTCCTTCTCTTTCGGAGAATTTACCTGTTGATTCGATAACAACGTCAACACCCAAATCTTTCCAAGGGAGTGCTGAAGGATCTTTTTCTTTGAAAACTTTAATAACTTTACCATCGATAACGATGGAATCCTCAGTTGCCTTTACTTCGCTTTCAAGAACACCGTGTACTGAATCATATTTGTAAAGGTGAGCAAGTGTGACTGCTGAGTCTAAATCGTTGATAGCAACAACTTCAATGTCAGTACCTCTGCGGAGTAATTCTCTTAAGAAAAGTCTTCCGATCCTACCAAATCCGTTAATAGCTACTCTCATCTTTTATCCCTCCTAAACGTTTGTAGTTGTGTAGCAAACTCTTCACTTTTTCCTCTCGTGAAAAATTTTACAATCTTTTCATTAAAAGCACTATACAACCGCTATACAAATCAGTTAAGAATTGAAAATATTTTGTTTCTAAAAGATATTCGGAATCATTTAACGGGATTAAATGTATGCTACGACATCCTTCTGTATGCTGTCCGTTTTTTATTATATCACATTTTTTCAATTTTGTGATAAAATTAAATGGAATTTAAAAGAAAACTTATGGAGGTGTATTTTGGTGGGAAAATACGAACTTGACCTTGAGAAATACAAAAAAGCGATTGAGAAGGTACTTGTAAGATTTGTTGAACGTGGTTGCGATAAGGTATCTTTTGAAGAACTATGGTTTGAGACATCTATACCTATGGATATCATACGAGAAGTTTTTCAAGCAGAGGTATCGATTCCAAAAGAGATAGTCGAAATAAAGGACGACAAAGGAGCGTTAATATGGAAAGTAGAAATCCCACAAGAAGTTTCACAAGAAGAACCAACAGAAGAATAATAGCGACTGCATTTTTATTCTTAGTAAGTCTTTCATTTGCATTTTCGATATCGGCAGGTATAAGTTATTATTCTGGAGACAGTATATTTTCTCTCTATAACGATGACTTCACAAAAAGTTGGCTCGAACTTAGCGCAGGAATAGAATACAAAACGGAGAACTTTATTTTCAAGTTCTCAATGTCTGCATCAAACGATGGACGTTTTGAGTCTGGATTTGGTGATTATTACGCAGGGCTTTATCCACTTCAAAAAGAGGGGTACTTAAGTTTTAAATTTGATAGATTCTCGATTACGCTTGGTAGAAACTACCATAAAGATATAGTTGATTCGCCTTATTCTCTTTTTATATCTTCAGTTGCATACTTACCGAGACTCAATTTAGACTTCACCTACGAAGATGAATTTTTCGGATATACTACACGTTGGATACAACTTGCAAAAAGTGAAGATCAGAGTTTTCTCAAAAGCGCATACTACAGAACATATTTTTTGAAGTTCAACCAAATAGGCTTCAGGTTTGGCTATCAAGAAAACAACGTTGTCTACGGTGAATTATTTAATTTCAATTACTTCTCAAACCCGATTCCTGGTTTTTTCATACAATACGAAGGAACCGTTGGTAGACCATACCCTGAAGAAAAAGAATCGAATTTTATGGTCGGCTTTTTTGCTGATTTAAAAAACGATTCACTTTACACTTACGCTCAAATAATGGTTGATGATATCAATATGAACAGATTTTTATTTCCAGATAGATACCAAAATCCTGATAAAATTGCATGGTCGATTGGTGGAAAGCTTAAAACCGATTTTGGTTATTTTGGAATATACCATGCAGGAGCGACAAAATACACCTTTCAACCTTCTTCAGAAAATGCACCACAAAAATATTACGGCTATACCTATTGGAACGATTTTGTCTATAAGATTGGAAATAAAATGATGTACTTACCACCAGAGATTATGTACGCGGGTTATCTTTACGGAGAGAACAACTTGGCATTTACGATAACCTTCGAACCTAAACAGATTGATTCTAAACTCTCTTTAGACTACGTTGCTTTAGGAGAACGTTCACCGATAAACCCTTGGGGAGCTCGCGAAAATTATATACCTGGAACTCATATACTCAAAGATCCGGATAACCAAGTTGTAGAACATAGAATATTATTCAATTCTGTCGGTAATATACCTTTAAACGAATACTTAAAGGTGTCATTAAATTTTAGCGCTGGCTATATCTTTAATGGCTCAGAAATTATCGAAGTTGATAGTGACAATACAAAAAAGCCACTGCTAAGACCAAAAGAAGGCAACAATTTTCCGATATTTACACTTGGGGTTGGAATGCAAGCTAAATTTTAAAAGCCAAAAGGGAGGTTTTTAGAGTGATTTTCAAAGTAGAGTACGGAAATGTGGATGTATCAAGCGAAGCCGTTGTGAGCGAAAAGAACGTTAAGAAAATTGGCGCCAAAGAACTTGAAAAAGTTATTGGAGACGAAACAGTTAAAATTGAAGGCGAATATATAGAGGTTCAAAGAAAGAGCGAACCGGGATACTATTTTGGTTTCGGCGATAAGGTTGGTCCGATTGATAGAAAGGGAAGAAAATACTATTTCTGGAACACCGATAATTTCACACATCATCCATCGGCCGATCCGCTTTACAAATCTTTTCCTTTCTACATATATGTGAGCAAAGATCTAAGCAAAATCTATGGAATTTTCGTAGATTATCCAGGTTGGATGATAATTGATTTAGACAGTGATAACGATGGATACATAAAAATAAAAGCACGTGGGAGCGGTTTTTCTCAGTATGTGATAACCGGGAAAAACGTTAAAGAAGTTCTAAATCAATATTTAAAGCTGACTGGTAAGAACATTGCTTTCCCACTTTGGGCTTTTGGATATCAACAATCAAGGTGGAGCTATTTCGATGAGAACGAAGTACTTACAATAGCGAAAACCTTCAGAGAAAAGAAGATTCCCTGCGATGCGATATATCTCGACATCGATTTTATGGATAACTACAAAGTCTTCACATGGAATCCTAAAAACTTTAAAAATTACAAGGAAATGCTTAAAAAACTCCACAAAGATGGTTTCAAAGTTATACCTATCTTGGACCCTGGTGTAAAGATTGAGGAAGGCTATTTTGCCTTTGAAGATGGAAAGAAAAAGAAGGTATTTCTTAAAGGAAAAGATGGAAAAGATTTAGAAGGAGCTGTTTGGCCCGGAAGGGTTAGATTTCCAGATTTTAGATCAAAAAAGGTTCGAAAGTGGTGGGCACAGAATGTTAAGAAATACCTGGATGAAGGTATCGACGGGTTTTGGAACGATATGAATGAGATAGCTATATTTGCAACGGAAGCGGACATAAAGGAAGCAATAGATTTACTGCAAAATTCAAAACTCGAAGATGGTATAAACCTTGCAGGAAAACTCGGAATGATTGGAGAGATAGGAAGACGTGGACATGGGGATGATATTGTTCACTTAGATGGTACTCCACATTGGAAAGTCAAAAATACTTATGGTTTCAATATGATTAGAGCAACTTCAGAGATGCTCCAAAAGGAAAATAAAAGGCCGTTCTTAATAACAAGATCAGCGTACAGTGGTGTACAAAGATTCGGTGGAGTTTGGACCGGAGATAACCACAGTTGGTGGGAACATATATTACAAGAAATCACAAGACTTAATTCCCTGAGCTTAGTTGGTGTCTTTTATTCAGGATGCGACGTTGGTGGTTTTGGTGGAGATGCTAACGCAGAGCTTTTAATCAGATTCATGCAATTTGGTGCATTCACACCGATGTTTAGAAATCATTCTGCAATAGGAACAAGACGTCAAGAACCGTGGCAATTCGGTCAAGAGGTCGAGAAAATTTTGAAAAATGTTATAGAGACACGCTATAAACTTCTTCCATATATCTATACAAACTACATGATGGGCGTTTTGAAGAATATCCCACTCGTAAGACCAATGTTTTACGATTATCCATCTCAAGAAAGTTTTAGACTGGAAGATCAATACCTGTTTGGAAATGCGCTTATAGTGGCTCCGATATACAGACCGAACGTGCAAAAAAGACTCGTCTGGCTACCAAAGAAAGCAAAAGGTTTCTTCGATGGTAAAGATTACAGGAAAGGTTGGAATATCGTTGATGTTACAATTGAAAACATTCCCGTTTTCCAACTGCAAGACAGTGCGATTCCTTTGACAAAAGTCGTTCAATATACAACCAAAGAGATATTCAACGAAATAGAATGGAAAGTTGTCTTCAAAAACAAAGCAGTTGGTTATCTGTACGAAGACAACGGTGAAACTTTGGATTACAAGAAAGGTAAATACAATCTCTGGAAGTTGATAGTCACGAAAGAAAAGATTATTGTAGAAAAGCTCCATTCAGGCTATGATGGTCCTGAAAGAGTATGGAAAGTAAATATCAACGGAAAGGTTATCGAGGTAAAGGTGGGAAATAATGCAAAATCCGTATTTACTTGGTGAACCTTTAAGTTTTGAAAGTTTAGAGGCTTTTGTAAAATACATTAAAGAAACTGTCCAAAATACGGATCTTTTAAAAAGAGATTTTAAAATAATTGCAGACGTTGTAAAAGTCAAACCATATAATGGAAGCTATTTTATCACAGTTACTCAAGAACTTCTGGATGGAAAAAACATAGAGCTTCAGCTGTATCTTTGGAGCAATTACGCTTCAAAGATTCTCAAACAACTCGGATTAAAGAGTTTTAAACAACTTGAAAACAAGAAATGGGAATTTTACGGTCGACTCGGTTTTTACGAAAACCGTGTTACCTTTACTTTCAACGTTCTTGGAATAGCACCAATTGGGGAATCCGAGATTTTGAAAAGAAGGGAATTGATAAAAAAGCAATTAGAAGCTGAAGGATTACTTATGAAGACAAAACACGAACTTTCAGAACTTGAACCTATCAGGTACATCGCTGTTATAACTTCTGGAACTGCGATGGGTTATAGCGATTTTCTATCAAACTTATTATTGCCTGAACCATACAGACCAACAGTCCATCTTTACAAAGCTGTTATGCAAGGTGTGAATACCGCAGAATCGGTTATGCAGGCTATAGATAACGTCTTTGATTTTATGACAAGAACGTCTTTCAGGTACGATGCTATAGCTATAATCCGAGGTGGTGGCGCTCCAAGTGATCTGATGTATTTTGACGACATCGAGCTTGGTAGAAAGATAGCAAAGATAAATAACTACGTACCAGTTTTAACGGGTATAGGTCACCAGGATGATTACACAATTCCCGATTTTGTGGCTTGGAAACGTTTTGCAACTCCTACAGCTGTCGCAAAGGAGATATCAGAACAGATAAGAAATTATCTTGAAAATCTCAATAAGCAAAAGTTTGAAATGGACTCTATTTTCGAAACAAGCTATCTCAAAAAGTCTAACCTACTTACGATGAATATCTTTTCTGATATTGCAACCAACTTCAAAAATATTTTAGCGAAGAACTCGGAGGTTCTGAAAAGTTTAAGAGACGATATCGACAGGCTTTTCGAAACAAAACCTTTTGAAGAACTTCTTTCGTTCGAATCTCTTAAAGAAATCTCGTTTACTATCGATAGAAACATTTCAAGCATCTCTGAAAAACTTCCAGAAAAGCAAGAAATTGATATCTTCCTTAGTAGGAATCTGAAAGAATCTATCAACGTTTTAGAAAATTATTGTAAGGACATTACTTATAGTTTCAAGGAGAATACAGCAAGGATAGAAAATTACATTTCCAATTTTGAACAGGAGATTATAAGCAAAGGTGGAATGGGAGCAGTACTTCTTTATGGTGGAGCGGTGTTTATAAAGGACGGGCGTTGGATTACAAGTACAAAACATATTAATCCCGGCGAACCCTTTACAGCTCGATTAAGAGATGGTAAAATATTAATTATTCCTATAAACGTGGAGGATGATCTATGAGTGAGAAACTTTCGAAAATTCTGACAGACGAACAAATAGAAAAAATGACTTTTAAGGAAATCATAGAAGCTATAGAGGAAATAAAAAAAGCACTTTATTCAAACGAAGTCGAAGTTGAGATGCAACTTGAACTTTATTCAAAAGCCATAAAGCTTATATCTAAAGGCAGAGAAAAACTTGCTTACATTAAATCTGAGAAAGAAAGAATAGACGCTGAATACGAAAGTTTTGTCAAAAAGTTGGAAGAATCCGAAAGCTAAAATAAATATTAGTAACTTTTGGAGGGAATGATTTGAAAAAACAAGACCTACAATACTTCTTAGTTTTCCCATTCAACTCAATAGTGTATATTCTTAATGGTGTTATTCTTTATTTAATTTCTGTAAGTACTCTTTTCTCGTACTTAACGAATCCGAGGAATTTCGAAGATGTCTTCAAAAGTGTTAAAGCTTTGGAAACTTTCAAAACTACTATGTTCGTACTGGAGTTGGTAATCAAGTATTCGCTTATAGCAGCAGGAACAATACTTGTTATCATCGGTGTGTTGAAGATATTGTTTTTCTTTGTAAGAAGAAAATCCTCTGAAGAATACGCTAAAAACTACAGCGAAATCTTGCAGAATTATCAAAAGCGAATACAAGAGCAGACTGGAACATCAAATATATCGTTATTTGATTCCTTCCGACCGTGGATGTATGACGAATACTGTGTGAAAAAAGTCTACGGCGATGTAAAGATGTTTTTCCCAAGATACCTTGTAGCTTTTGCAATAAATAAGCAACAAAACTCTCTGAACATAGTTGAGGCAGAAATTAACGTAAGTAGCAAAACTTGGAAATTGATCGGAAATTGGGAGCTGAAACTTAATAGTCTGGTTGGCGTTGGATTTACATGTGAACGTATAACCTTTTATAACGTGAAAGAAGAAAACAATTTAGAATTTGCAAAGGTACATTTTCTAGAGCTTCATTCTTACGGGAGTCTAATAAAAATACCACTTTTTGAATCAGAACTGCTTTCAAAATACGAAAATATTGATAAACTTGAGAAAGAATTCATTGATAAAGCAAGGATATTATTACAAATGTTGAGAAGCGAAAAATTAAATCAAGCATAATCTGAAATTCCCAAAAATTCAAGTATATGTTAGCTGTATTTACGATTGATGCTTTCTTTAAGAGTATGGTATAATAAAAAGTGAACTCATATAAAAATGCTCACAGGGAGGAATGGTAGTCTTGTCTCCGATACTAAGCGTACGAAACCTGAGTACATGGTTCTATTTAGAAGAAGGAGTTCTTAAAGCTGTTAACGATGTTTCTTTTGAACTTTCCGAAAACGAAGTTCTTGGAATAGTCGGTGAAACTGGTTCAGGAAAGAGTATAACTGTAAGAAGCCTTATGAGACTCATTCACAAACCTGGAAAGATCGTAAATGGTGAGATTATCTACAGAGGTCGTGGAAAAGAAGAGGATATTCTAAAGCTTTCAGATGATGAAATGATTCATATACGTGGAAAAGAAATAGCTATGATATTCCAGGACCCACTTACTTCTCTTAACCCTCTTTACACTATTGGGGACCAATTGATGGAAACTATTATTCAGCACCAAGATGTTGACAGACGAACAGCTTGGGAGCTTGCAGTAAAAATGTTAGAAAAAGTTCAAATCTCAGAACCTGAAAAAAGGATGAATTCCTATCCTTTTGAATTCAGTGGTGGAATGAAACAAAGAGTTGTTATAGCGATTGCACTCTCTTGTAACCCAAAAATTCTTATAGCAGATGAACCTACAACTGCTTTGGATGTTACAATCCAAGCTCAAATATTGGAACTTATGAAAAACCTCCAAAAAGAATTGAAAACAGGTCTGTTGTTTATTACGCACGACTTGGGTGTTATCTCAGCAATGGCAGACAGAGTTATGGTTATGTATGGGGGTAGACAAGTCGAGCTTGCACTTGCTGAAGATATATTCCATAGATCTATGCACCCGTATACAAGAATGCTTTTAAAGTCTATTCCAAGGCCGGATATCAAACAAGAAAGACTTGAACCAATACCCGGTCAACCACCAAGGATGATTGATGTTCCTGAAGTTTGTCCATTTGCTCCAAGGTGTCCAAGAAGACTCGACAAATGTTCAAAAGAATTACCTGCGTTCGTTGAGATGGAACCAAATCATTACGTTAGATGCTTCAATCCTGTTCAACCCGGAGGCGATATAAATGACTGAAACAAAAGTTGAAACACTCGTTAGAGTCGAAGGCCTAAAGAAATACTTTCCAATATATAAAGGTTTTCTTGTTAAAAATCACGTTGGAGACGTCAAAGCTGTTGATGATGTCTCTTTTGAAGTAAAAAGAGGCGAGACTTTTGCACTTGTCGGTGAATCTGGTTGTGGTAAAACAACAACTGCAAGAGCAATGTTAAGACTTATCGAACCAACAGACGGAAAAGTTGAAATATTCGGTCAAGATATTGCAAAACTTCCAAAATCAAAACTACTCCCATTCAGAATGAAAATGCAAATAGTTTTCCAAAACCCAATAGGTTCTTTAAACCCAAGAATGACGGTAGGTTCAATTCTCACAGAACCTATGCTTTTTCACGGTATAGTTAAAACTCAAAAAGAAGCTGAAGAAAGAGCTATAGAACTTTTAAGAAGCGTGGGTTTGAAACCTTTCCATATGGACAGATTCCCACATCAGTTCAGTGGTGGTCAAAAACAGAGAATCGCTATAGCTCGTGCTCTCAGTGTCGATCCAGAACTTATCTTTTTGGATGAACCAACCTCCGCTCTTGATGTTTCAGTCCAGGCACAAATAGTAAACCTTTTACTTAAGTTCCAAGAAGAAAGAAATCTTACATACATATTTATTTCTCACAACTTAGCACTTGTTAGGTTCATAAGTCACAAAGTTGCAATAATGTACCTTGGAAAGATAGTTGAGATGGGAGATGTTAACGAAGTTTTCGATAATCCAGTTCATCCTTATACAAAAGCTTTACTTTCAGCTTCTCCGATTCCAGATCCAAAGATTGAGAAAGCGAGAAAGAGGATTATCTTGACAGGTGGTGTTCCAAGTCCTATAGCAAGACCCAAAGGATGCTTCTTCCATCCAAGATGTCCGTTTAGAATGGATATATGCGATAAAGAGTATCCAGAGATGGTGAAAATTTCTGAAAATCACAGTGTTTCTTGTTACCTTGCAAGCAAATAATTATTCTCCACAAAAAACCAGGGGGATTCCTGGTAATTCCAAGGGAGGTGTAGGTCAGTATGAAAAAACTTTTAGTCGGTATTCTTCTTGTAGTTTTTGTATTTTTGAGTTTTGCAGCACCAGCAACTTACATCGGTGCGGATGCGAAAGGTAAACACGGTGGAAGCCTCATCATTCCAACACTTAGCGGTCCAAGAACAGTCAACGATACGGTCTCAAAAGAAACAAGTTCTTCAGACGTCATCGCTATGTTTATGAGCTGGGGTGGTACTTTGATCGAAAGACATGGTCAAACCGGAGAATTCCACCCAGCACTCGCTGAAAAGTGGGACGGTCCAAGGTTAACAAAAGATGGCGGTATGGAAATCATTTGGTACCTCAGAAAAGGTGTCAAATGGAGCGATGGAAATCCATTCACAGCTGATGATGTTGTCTTCACACTCAACGAAATATACACAAACCCAGAAATTGCAAGTTCATTCAAAGATATTCTCAAAAGTACAAACGGGCACTTACCAAAAGCAACAAAGATAAATGACTACACGGTTAGAATGTACTATCCAGAACCATTCAGACTTGCATTCAGATACCTTGGTGGAATGTACATATTCCCAAAACATATAGCTGAACCATATGTAAAAGCAAAGAAATTTGCACAAATGTGGTCAGTTGACTCAATCAACAAGAAAGAAATCGTAGGACTTGGACCATACATACCAGTGGAATATGTACCAGACCAATTTGTGAGATTTGTAAAGAACCCGAACTATTGGAAGAAAGATGCGGAAGGAAAACAACTTCCATACATTAATGAAGTAGTCTACAAGATAATTTCTTCTCAAGATGCACAACTATTGGCATTCCAAAAAGGTGAAGTTGATGTTTACGGTCCAAGAGGAACAGACTTTGCAAAGTTGAAAGAACAAGAAAAACAATTGGACATAACGGTAACATCATTTGGACCGGCATTTGGAACACAATTCATAACATTCAACTGGAATAACAAAGACGCTGCAAAGAGAGAATGGTTCAGAAATGTTCACTTCAGAAGGGCTGTTGCCTACGCAATGGATAAGAAAAAGATGATCGACACTCTCTTCAACGGATTGGCTATAGAACAATGGTCACCAGTATCATTCGCATCACCATACTACAACGAAAAGGTTACAGTAAAATATCCATACGACATTAACAAAGCAAAGGCAGAACTCAAACTTGGTGGCTTTAGCTGGGATAAAAACGGAAAACTTATAGATAGTAAAGGAAGACAAGTTAAATTCGTCCTTGAAACAAACGCTGGTAACACAGTTAGGGAAGGTATTTGTAACATTCTTGTCGATGCTCTGAAAAAACTCGGAATGGAAGTCACATTCATTCCTGGAGATTTCAACCAACTTGTGAACAGGATGTTGAACGTTGGAGACTGGGATGCGATAGTTATCGGTTTGACTGGAGGCGACGAACCACAAGGTGGAAGGAACGTTTGGGCAACAGAAGGTTCACTCCACTTCTGGAACCTTTCACCAAAAGTTGCTGACTGGGTCAACAAAGACTTCTACACAGTACCGGACTTTGAAAAAGAAATCGACAAGATATTTGCTGAAAACGTAAGAATACTTGATGAAAACATTGTTAAAGACTACTGGGCAAGATTCCAAAAACTCGCATCAGAACAACTGCCGCTCATATACACAGTTAACCAACTCAGACTCTTTGCATACAGAAACGTTCTTAAGAACGTAAAAATTGGAAAACTCGGTGGAACAACTTGGAACCTTGACTGGGAATACGTTGAAAAATAAGCGTCTAATCTGATTTAGGGGGCGGTGCTCCCGCCCCTATTTTATAAATCAACTTACAGATCAACCAGCTTAGATAACAAATCAGCAAATTCTGTTTTGTTATCCAAACTGGTTGAGTTCAAAAAACTATAGAAAGAGGTGGTTAGATTGCTAAAGTACATAGCTAGAAGATTGGTTATTCTGATTCCAGAACTATTTATCATAACTATCTTAGTCTTTTGGATTATGCAACTGGCTCCAGGAAGTTTCTTGGATCAGTACAAACTTGATCCATCAATTTCTAAGGAAACTCTTGCCCAGATGCAGAAAGAACTTGGGCTTGATAAGCCTGCGATTGTACAATACTTTATTTGGCTCAACAATATATTAAAATTTGATTTTGGTTTTTCGTTCTACTATAGAAGGCCGGTTTTAGACCTTATAGGAGAAAGAGTTCTTGCTACATTTATATTGTCGTTGTATTCATTTGTGGTCTCTTGGATAATCGGTATAGCACTCGGTGTTGTATCCGCTCTCAAGAAATATTCTTTAACAGATAAAATTCTAACGATAGTTGCCTTCAGTGGTATAGCTGTTCCAGGCTTCTTCTTGGCACTACTCTTAATTTATATGGCTGCAAGAACAGGATGGTTCCCAATAAGTGGTATGTATTCTCCTGAAACAGCTAAGATGGATATATGGAATGCTTTCAAAGATATCTTCTGGAGATTACAACTTCCAGCATTCACACTTTCGTTTGGTGGTTTCGCTGGTCTTATGAGATATCAAAGAGGTCAATTACTTGACGTTTTAAACGAAGATTATGTTGAATTTGCAAGAGCAAAAGGTATGCCTGAAAGAGTGGTTATATTCAAACACGCTTTGAGAAACGCTATTAACCCGTTAATAACGATGTTTGGTTACAGTGTTGGTGGGCTTTTGGGTGGTGCAGTTATTACAGAAACTATATTCTCCTGGCCCGGACTTGGAAGACTTGTTTACCAAGCTGTCTTACAAAAAGACTATTACGTCACCATGGCAAGTGTTATAATCAGTACCTTGATGCTTGTTGGTGGAAACTTAGTTGGAGATATGTTACTTGCCGCAGTTGATCCAAGAGTCAGGTACGAGTAAGGAGGTAAAGCGATGGCAGAATTTGAAAAAAAGACAGACAAAGGATTTAAAAATGTTCCTCCACTAACTGCACAAACAACCGATGACTCTATCGACTTTGAAGAAGTATACTTAACGCGAGGGCAGTTGATGTGGAGAGCGTTCAAGAAAAATAGACTTGCTCTCTTTGGGATGTGGATATTGATAATTATGTACATAGCGATGATATTCGCAGACTTTTTAGCTCCTTACAACCCGTTCCAACAAAA
>FWWM01002625.1_pt1 | contig 47722 bp, 51 predicted proteins | sample 2228351 | NCBI WGS metagenome assembly FWWM01 (sample SAMEA103939774, study PRJEB20133) | metagenome | reverse complement strand
CCACCAACGCGCGCACTATGAGCTGCTACTACCCCACCTAAAGATATAACAGCAATTTCTGAGGTCCCTCCACCAATGTTAATTATCATGTTGCCTTGTGCGCTATGAACTGGAATTCCTGCTCCAATTGCAGCCAAAAGTGGTTCTTTGACAATATAAGCCGCTTTAGCTCCGGCTTTAATGGCTGCATCAATAACAGCGCGCCTTTCAGTAGAAGTAATACCGGCTGGAATAGAAATCATTACTTCTGGACGCATTAGACGAATTTTGCCACTCACTTTATTGATAAAATACCTAAGCATAGCTTCAGTAACTCGATAATCAGCAATTACTCCGTCTCGTAGAGGACGACTAGCTATAATTGAATCAGGAGTACGACCAATCATTTCTTTAGCTTGATTGCCTACAGCTAAAACACTATTTTCAAAAATAGAAACTGCTACCACTGAAGGCTCATTTATTACTATTCCTTTGCCTGCCACAAAAACCAGCGTGTTGGCTGTTCCTAAATCTATTCCAATTTTTCTAACAAATAAATATTGTGTCTTATTCCATCCTTATCTGAGGTTTTTATTATTAAATTTTCTCCATCCACTAAAAAATCCTTTACATTTTCGTTCAGTGTTACCTTTTTGAGATTCTTCCCATCGCTATCCAACAAGAATAGTGAGGTAGGCTCTCCCTTCCTCTTCTTTCCAATCAAAACAATTTTTTCAGAGCTGAGAAACTCCATCTTATCAACTTGATAAAAGGGAATAGAGTAAAGTCCAAGGAAAGAAAGAATTTTTTCTCGTGTTTTAAGCTCTCCGAGGGAGGGTATTTTCTGAATCTCTGCCCAATCCTTAAAGCCGTTAAGGACCGCTCTAAGAATCCATTCCTTTCCTTCTTCCTCTTTTCCCATATAATAACACGCTTTCCCTAAAAGAAAAGAGAGCTCGTAATCTTCCTGTTTCTTTTTCCATGCGGGCATTAACTGTTTATAAGCATTTACAAAATCCCCCTTCTCCAATAGAACAAACCCTCTTCCCTTTATCACATTCATATCTTTCTTATTAATGGAGTATGCTTTATCAAAATATTTTATAGCTTCACTACTTTTACCTTCTTTTGTAAGAACTGTTCCTATTTCTACTAATAGATCTGTAGAAGATGGATTTATCTCACTCGCCTTAATAAGGAATTCCAGACCCTTCTCCTTTATACCTTTTGAGACAAGAAGTCTTCCCATTCTCAGAGGTATGGTCCAATCCTCCGGGAAAGCAGGAGAGAGCTCATTGCATACCTTTAAAGCTTTTTCCCAACTTTCAAGATTTAAATAGAGATCGAAAAGAAAATACTTATAAACAGGAAAATTATCCTTTCTCAAAGCTAATAGGATCTCTCTTTCCGCATCTTTAAATTTTTCCTGATTTCTGAGAGCATATCCAAGAGCTATTCTACCTATGGAGAGGTTTCTATTAATTTTAAGAGCCTGTCTAAAATAATGCTCTGAATAAACAGGGTAACTCTCAAGGGATAAACAATAACCAAGAAGTGCTTCTACATTTCTCACGTCCTGATCAAGAAAGGACTCGAATTTTGAGCTTGCAAGAAGCCTGTCTCCATCCAGAAGGGCAGTGAAAGCTTCTTTTAAATTAGGAGACTTTTGCACAGAAATCCATGGCTCAAGAATCTTTTTAGCCATCTCAATTTTTTTCAAAAGGAGAAATGCAAAACCTTTTTTAAAATCGTCAGTGGGTTCTACGGATGGAAAAAGATTTAAGGATAAACAAAAAAATAGTAGAAATACAATTCCTTTCCGCATATTTTTTCTTTATCACAAAGATTGAACAATTTCAATCTTTTGAGTATTACAATTTAGCTCATCATGATGCTAAAGAAACTACTTTCCATATACTGAGCTTCTATTTGGAAATCTTACCTTGAAATTACAAAAGTTGCTTTTTAGAATAACTAAATTGAAAGAAAGTTTACCGCTGTGCATATGAATTTTATTGTTAAGCACTGAATCATCCAAAAATAGAGCTTAAAAAACATGATTTCTTTAATCATCTATTTCCCAAATTACCAAGTTATTCGCTTTTTTTAGGAATTAAAAATGCCAGGCGAATTTAGTGGAAAATATTTTTTCGTCGATAAACATTGACTGTGAATTAAGGAAGAAGTTTAAAAAATACCTGGGAGAAATGGTAAGGGTTCTCATATTGGAAAAAATTATTTGTGGAGAAAAAATTTTATATTCTATAGAACCAGACTTTAAAGAAATTGAATTCGAGAGAGGAATTCGTTGAAGAAGTTGAAAAAGTTGAGGTTAATTATACGGAAGAATTTCACTTAGAGGGTGTTTCTGAAGAGATTAAAACCACATACTTCAAGCATAAAGAGAAGTTATTGAAAATAAACAGAAATTTAGTCTTCAACCCCCAAAAGTTCCACATCTCGGTAGTCCATGATAGGAACATTGCGTATTTTAAATTTAGAAAGAAAAAAATAAGACTGGTAATTACTTTGTCAGAAAAGGGAGTTAAAATTAAAATCAAAAACATACTGTAAAACATCTCTCTGAGGGTGTGCAAAAATTCTATAATTTTCCTTGTTGTGAGATTATCTTGGAAAATGAGAAATATCTTGGTGAAATTATTGAGTTTTTTTAAGCTGCTTATGAGAACATAAAATTCTATCCCACCGAGCTTTTATTTTTTGTTTTAAAAAACAAATCTATTCGATTAAGTTGATAGATATTTAAGGATAATTTAATATAAAGTTTTAAAGAAGGAGGCAAGGATGAGAAGAATCTTTTTTATTTTCGTGATTTTGTTATCTCTCACACCTCTTTTCTCGAAAGAGCCTCTTGACAAAAAAATAGACAAGATTGTCGAGGAGATCACTCAAGAACTTATAGATATAAGAAGGGTTATACATGAAAACCCAGAGCTCTCTTTTCAGGAAAAAAGAACTTCTGCCCTTGTTTCAAATTACATGAGAAAGCTGGGTATTGAGGTAAGAGAAGGAATAGCTGGAACAGGAGTTCTTGGAATCTTGAAAGGGAAATCAGGACCAGTAGTAGGGATCAGAGGAGATATGGATGCCCTTCCAATTACTGAGGAGACAGGTCTTCCCTTTGCATCAAAAGTGAAAGTTATTGTTGATGGAAGGGAGACTGGTGTGATGCACGCTTGCGGTCACGATGTTCACACAACTATTCTCCTTGGTGTAGCCCATGTTCTCTCAAAAATAAAAGACGAGCTTCCCGGAACAGTTCTATTTGTTGCTCAACCAGCTGAGGAATGGGGAGATGGCGCCAATGAGATGCTAAAAGCAGGGATTTTTAAGGATATTAAACCTCAAGCTATGTTTGCTTTTCATGTGGACGACGAGCTAAAAACTGGATATATAAGATACACGCCTGGTTATTCGGGTGCCAATTGCGATGGTTTTCACTTGATTATAAAATCTCAGGGCTGTCACGGCTCCTCTCCTTCCTCCTGTGTGGATCCCATTGTGGTGGGCGCTCAAGTGGTCATAGCTTTACAGGTGATGGTTTCAAGAGAAATATCCATTCATGACAACACGGTTGTAACAGTGGGATCCTTTCATGCAGGAACCGCACCCAATGTCATCCCTAAAAAAGCTGAATTGCGAGCGATAGTGAGAAGTTATGGTGAAGAACAAAGAAAGATACTCAAAGAAAAGGTGGGAAGGGTTATTAGAAATATTTGCGAGAGCACTGGAGCTGAGTATGAACTTAACTATTACTTTGGAACCCCATCTCTTTACAATGATCCTGAGCTCATGAAAAAAATACTTCCTACAGTTGAGAAAGTTTTAGGTGGGAAGGAATTTTTAGTGGAAGGCTTGCCAGAGATGGGTGGTGAGGATTTTAGTTATTTTGCAAGAGAAATTCCCTCTGTTATGCTTGGGTTAGGAGTCTGTCCTCCTGAGGTGAAAAATAATTCTGTGCACTCACCTACATTTCTTGTTGACGAAAGAAGCATCCCATTGGGTGTTAAAATAATGACAAGAATTGTTCTTGATTATATCAAATATTTAAAGAAAAAATAAAGAATCGATCGTGCTTTTAAATGTTTGTTTCTAAGGACAAAAATTTCTTAAAAATTTCAGAATTTTAACTATTTCCCCTGAGGTGCGCATCTCACTATTATGAAATTACAGTATTTTTTGATAGAAAGGCACTCTCTCTTTCCCCTTTTTAACCCTGTCAAGATAGGAATCCTCCTTTATCATTTGAGGAGGGAAAGGAGAAAGGGGGAGGGGTGGAAGTTCCATTCCCATTTCCTTCAATCTTTCAATTCCAGCTTTTACAATTAAAGAGGAGAGGGCAACAGATCTCCCGAGATTTCTTACAGCTCTAAGAGAATATATAGAAGAAATAGGTGGCTTCTCCCTGGATAGCTCTCTAATAATAGCTCTCCCTGAAAGAGGTTCCATGGATGAGGATGTATCGGCAAGCCCTCCGAAAAAAGATGATTGAGGTGGTGGATCAGGAGGAAAAGGGGTTGCGGAAACAATAAAGCTATGGGCAAGAGAAGAAGCGAATCTCCATATTGTTAGAAGAGTCGATTCCTGACCTCCTCTTTTCTCAAATGCCACCACTATTCCTCCTATTACCTTAAAAGTTATGGCTCCAGAAAGTTTGGAAGATGCATAATGACAAAATGGTGCACCTCTCTCCATAAGAGCTTTCAGCTTGGCTGGAACATCCATGGAATAAACTGGTGAGCCAATTATAATACCATCGGATTCGTAAATTTTTTTGTAAATAGCTCCCACATCATCTTTAAACTGAAAACAGATGTTATCCCAATCGGCTCCCTTGCTGAAACCATAACATTCATAGCATCCCTTGCAGGGTGTGATTCTCAAAGAAGCTATGCTAATGAAATCTGTCTCCACATTCCCAATTTGAGAGGCTGAATTAAGCGCTTCCTTGACAAGGGTTTCTGTGTTGCTGTTCTCTCTCGGGCTTCCAGAAATGCCAAGAATTTTTACTTTCATTTTTCTCCTCCCAAATTTTGATTAAATTTTAAAATAACTTTTTGAGCGTTCTTTTTCAAATTTTCAGAAATGACCTTCTGTAGTTCTAAGTGATATAATAAATTTGTGAGAGTGATGGTTTTGATGTCTGGAGGAGTGGATAGCTCCACTTCTGCAGCGATACTAAAGAAAAAGGGCTTCGATGTTATAGGAATTTCTTATAGAATTGGAGATTATAGGGTTGACAGAAAGAAAAGATGTTGTAATCTTTCAGATTTATTAGATGCCAATGAAGTAGCTCGTAAAATAGGGATTCCTCATTATGTAATTGATTTGAGAGAGGATTTCAGAAAGTTTGTTGTGGAACCCTTTGTAAACGAATATAAATCAGGCAGAACTCCTAACCCTTGTATTTTGTGTAATCATTTTATTAAATTCGATCTACTATTTAATAAAATCAAGGAACTCTCTGCGGATTTCATTGCTACAGGACACTATGCAAGAATTGCGAAAATAGACGGTGAATATGGTCTTTTCAAAGGAGTAGATAATTCAAAGGATCAATCCTATTTTCTTTTCTCCATCGAGAAAGAAAAATTATCAAAGATTTTGTTCCCTGTGGGTGAAATGCGAAAAGATGAGGTAAGAAAAGTAGCGGAAGAGCTTGATCTTCCTGTATCGCATAAATCAGAGAGTCAGGATATTTGTTTCATAGATGGCTCTTATCATGAATTTATAAAATATTTCATTCCTGAAATGAAATCCCCCGGGAGTATAGTGGATACAGGGGGTAAAATCTTAGGTAAGCACAGAGGAATATTCCATTATACCATTGGGCAGAGAAAAGGTTTTGGAATCTCATCGAAAGAACCTTTGTATGTGGTAGCCATGGATGTAAAAGAAAATACGATAATAATTGGAAATGCAAAGGATTTAATGAAAAATAGGCTCAGAGCTTCCAAAGCAAATTTTCTCCTCCATCAGGGAAAAATTGATGGTAATATTTTTGAAGTTAAAATAAGGTATAGAAACATAGGAGAAAAGGGAAAAATAAAAATAATCTCTGAAGATTCCTTCGAAGTAAATTTTTTAAACAGTGTAAGAGCAATAACCCCAGGTCAGGCTGCGGTTATTTATGATGGAGAAAGAGTGATAGGTGGGGGATGGATTGATGAATAAAAATTTTACTCCAGGAGAAAGAAATGAAAGAAATTTTAGTTGGTTGTGCAGGTTTTCCAAAATCTCAGAGTATATATTATAAAGAGTTTTCAGTTGTGGAAGTGCAGAAGACATTTTATGATCCCCCTCCTCTCAAGTCCCTTGAAAAATGGCGAACAGATGCACCTGAAAGTTTTGAGTTCACAATTAAAGCATGGCAGGTTATCACTCATAAACCGAGCTCTCCCACATACAGAAAAATGAAGGGAAGAATTAACGGTGATTTTGGCTTCTTTTTGCCCAACAGACAGGTAATGGATGCGTGGAAAATGACTAAAGACTGCGCTAAAGCTCTAAATTGTAAAATAATTATTTTTCAGTGCCCAGCTTCCTTTACTCCTACAAAAGAAAACATAGAAAGCATGAAAAAATTTTTCGAAACAATAGAAAGAAACGACCTTGTTTTAGGCTGGGAGCCAAGAGGCGAGGAATGGAAAGATGAGATAGTGAAAGAGCTTTGCGAGGAGCTTTGCCTAATCCATGTTGTTGATCCCTTCCTGAGACCCTCTGTGGCAGGAGAAATGAATTACTTTCGACTTCATGGAATAGGAGGAGCAAGATATAGATTTAAAGAGGAAGATTTTAAATCTCTGATTTCTTTTGCTAAGAATAAAAAAAGTTATATTATATTTAACACTATTTACTCTTACGATGATTCCATAAAATTTAAAGAATGGATAGATAAAATAAGGGAGGATTAAATTGGGAATAGGTATTGACTTTCTTTTAAAAACTTTCATCACCGGGTTTGAAGAAAGAATAACAGAGAAAAAAGCGCTGAAAGAAGTAGTCAAACTTCCACTACCTGAAACTTTTGGTGGAATGCCTATCTGGGATTGTTTAAAAAAAAGAAGATCCATAAGAAATTACCAAAAGAAGGACGTATCTCTCAAAGAAATTTCGCAGGTCCTATGGAGTTCCTATGGTGTAACTGCAAGAGAATGGGGATACTATCTAAAAACGGCTCCTTCTGCAGGTGCTCTTTATCCTATAGAAATTTATGTGGCTGTCTTCCATGTCGAGGGATTGAAGAAAGGAATTTACCATTTCCAGCCAAAAGATATGACATTGGAAGGAATATTTGATGGTGATTTTTCAAGGGAGATCTCCCTTGCATGTCTTGGTCAGGATTTCATTGCAGAATCTGCATTCACGCTTATTCTTACAGCGATACCCTCCAGAACTATTTCCAGATACAGGGAGAGGGGGGTTCGGTATATTCTTATGGATCTTGGGTGTGTTATCCAGAACGTCTATATCTCCCTTACCTCTTTAAATATGGGTGGATGCGTTATTGGTGCTTTTTCCGATTCAGCAATGAACAAAATATTGAATCTAAACCCTGAAAAAGAACTTGTTCTTGCTTTATTCTGTGCTGGCAAAATTTAATAATTTTTTAAAAATGTTCCCACCCAGAGCGTGGAAGAATTTGCTCCTTACCATTCTTTAATATTCTAATTCCTTTCTCTTTTTCTTCAACTCTTCCAATTAAAGAAATTGAAAGCTCTTTCTTTATCTCAGCATTCAATTCCTTGGACGATGTGAATAAAAGCTCATAATCTTCCCCACCCTGTAGGGCGAATTTCAGAGGATCCTCGCCAATCTCTTCACAGAATCTCTTAAGTTCCCCTGAAATTGGTATGTTATCCGCATAAATTATTGCGCCCACTTTTGACTCTCTACACAAATTATGAAGATCTATGGACAATCCATCGCTTAAATCTATCATGGCACTCGTAATATTGTTTTTTTGGAGAAATTCTCCCTCTCTCACTCTTGGTGTGGGATCCAGATGCCTTCTTATAAGATATTCCAGATGGGGATGACCTGAGCTCAAATTTTTTAAAAGGATATAAAGGCCTGCTCCTGAATCCCCAATAAAGCCCGTCACATAAATGTAATCTCCTACTCTGGCTGAGCTTCTTAAAACTGGTCGTTCAGTTCTTCCTATAAGAGTAATAGATATAAAAAATTTGGACGAAGCACATGTATCTCCTCCAATAAGAAAAATCCCGTATTCCTTGCAAATTTCTCTCATTCCCCCCATGAGTTCCACCATCCATTCCCATGAAAATTCTCCAGGAATACCCACTCCTAAGAGTGCATAAAAGGGCTTACCACCCATAGAGGCAATATCAGAAACATTGACTGCTATAGCTTTTCTGCCCAAGAGATGGGGAGGGTGAAAGGAGGTTTTGAAATGAACATCCTCAATTAAAAGATCTTTTGTAACTAGTATATAATCTTTATCATCTTTTATCACAGCTGTATCATCTCCAATCCCTACAACTACTTCTTTATTCGGGGCTTCAAATTTCTCCCTAACCCATTGTATAAAGCCAAGTTCTCCTAAATCTTTTATCTTCATGGGTTTCAGTCCTCCTATACATGAAAAATTTAATTTTCATATCTATATTCTCCACAATTTGAAATAAAATGGCGAAAATTTTGAAAATTTGACCTCTTATTTTTTTTCTAATATCATAAAATTAACATGGAAGAGAAAAAAATTCCTGCGCTGATAGGTACCGAAATTTTTGGAAGGGATGGTAAAGTTATAAGCACAAAAGCTGAGTTAATAAAAGCTGGTATCTCCCTTAAGGATGATATCGAAACATTTGCTGTTTTCATAAATGAGATGGAAAAATCAACTGGCCTCAATTTTACAGAGTTGCATATAAAAATAAAAGATTTCTGTGGAATATTTATAATGCAGGATAAGCTTTTTGTTGCTCATTGCAAGGATGAGGATGCTTTTGAGCAGGTAGAAAAATTAATCTTCGCTATTTAAAGATGATAGATAAAATTTTTAGATCGTTTGTGGAAGCTATTCCAAAAGCAGAAATTCTGGTTTTCGATTCCATGGGTAGGGCTCTTTTTGGATTTAAATCTGAAAATCTCAGTCCTTCCTCCCTTTTTCCCATAATGGAAAATTTTCTTAAAAAAATAAGGGAAAGGGATATTCAGTCCGATGAGGTCAGGCTCGTCTACCCAGGTGGTGAAATAACCATAATTTTCATAGAAAGCAAATATGTATTCATAAAGATCCCTGGGGAAAAAGCAAGAACAGGTTTACAGCTCTCAAGAATTCTAAAGTCGAAACTATCATTTTACTGGGAAGCTGAAGCAAAGGGACTTCCAATAATGGTAGCTTATCCGGATGCCTCTATTCAGTATAATCAAGTAAAAATAGATCAGGATGATTTAAAAATGCTGGAGAAAACTTTTAACACATCAGCTAAAAAAATCAAAGTAATGAATTTGCTAAGAAAGGGGTGGATATTCGATATCGTGAAACAGAAAGAAGCTTCACATAAAATTTTAATCTCCCCTGATGGTATGGGCGTTTTAGACCTTTCAGAAGGTGAGCCTGTAATAGTTTTTCCTGTTTCAGAGGAAAAAAGTATTGAAAAATTTTTTGGTTAGGAGGATAAGAAATGAATATAGGGCTACTTATAAATTCAATTGTTGCTTTTGGCATATCTGTAATTTCTATTCTCACCTCATTTTTTATTTACAGAAGGAGAAAAAGAGGTTTGGAAGTTATAACTGCAGCATACTCTTTGTTTTGGCTTTCTCTATCTCTTCTTTATCTATTTGTCAGTCTCAGAACATTCTCTGCATTTATTTCAAGACCTGATTTGGATAAGCTCTTTTTCTTAATTGACAACGGGTTCGGTGGATTAATGGCTCCTTTCATGGTATTTCTTTTTCTTTTCTTTCTAACGGAAAAAATTAAAGTTTCATTATCAGGTTCTTTAATTTCCTTGATTATCTGGGCAATATGGTTGTATGTAAATATCTCTGGAGGACTGAAAGGTCCTTTTATCTCTTACTGGACATCCGAGTGGAAACCAATGAGTGATACTGCAATTTTGATTAATTTTATCGGTCTTTACCTACCAGCCATAGTCTCTGTAATAGGAATTGGAGCTCTATCTCTTAGATTCAAAGACCCCCTGGCAAGATTTAGGGCGCTCATGACATCTATCTCTGCTTTTATCATTGGAACTGCGGTTTTAATGGATTATATTGGAACAATAGGAATACCGGGAAGATTTCTAATTTTAGTTGCTTCTGCTTCGGGATTAATTGGTTTTAATCCACCAGATTCTATCCTTAAAAAATTAACTCTTCATGAGTCTACACCATAGAGAGATGTATCACCAAAATAGCAATAACTTTTCTTTTAGAGCTATAGGTTTAATTCACTCTCCTTTCAAGACAAGAGATGACATACCTCAAAAATTTATCAAGAACCCAGGAAAGTTCAATGAGATTTGCGGAGAAATTGAAATTTTCGAGGAATTTGAGGAGGGATTAAAGGATATAGAAGGATTCTCTCACATCATAGTGATTTTTGTTTTCAACCAAAGCAAAGAAAAGAAATTGCTTCCAATTCCACCTCGAGATGATAAAGAAAGAGGTGTATTTTCAACTCGTTCGCCCCATAGACCCAATCCCATTGGCTTAACTGTAGTGGAGCTTTTAAAAAAAGAAGGGAGAATATTAAAGGTAAAAGGAATCGACATGCTGGATGAAACTCCTGTTATCGACCTAAAGCCTTACACTACCTTGGATATAAGAACAAATTTGAAAATGGGATGGCTCGAAGATAAGATAAGTGCTGAGGAAAGGTTTTCCCAAGATCAAAAATCTCCTCTCCTTTCTGATGCAGCCAAACTCTGGCTTGCTCATGATGGGTTATGGTTTTTGAACATAGAAAAAAGATTCGGAATGGAAAAAGCCATTGAAATCGACAGAGAAACCTGGAGGGAGTTTACTGTTATTGAGGCGAGAAGAATTATGGAAAGACTCTCTTTAACTGAAAACAGTGGTCTAAAATCCCTGAAGACAGCTCTTAAATTCAGGTTGTATGCTTATATAAATAAACAGGATATAATTGAAGAGAACGAAAAGAGCTTCATTTTTAGAATGAACTCTTGCAGAGTTCAGGAAGCAAGAAAGAGAAAAGGTCTTGGTGATTTCCCATGTAAATCAGTTGGAATAGTTGAATATTCATATTTTGCAAAGACCATAGATGAATCCATCGAGACAGAGTGTGTATATTGTCCCCCGGATTCTCACCCTGAAAATTCATGGTGTGCCTGGAGATTTTATATTAAGGATTAGATATGGAAATTTGGGTTCTCAAAAATGTTTATGAAAGGCTGGAACTTCTGAAAAATACAGAAGACAAATCTGAAGGAGTTCTTCTCGGTCATAAAAGGGGGGAAGCTTTCATTGTGGAAGAGATTCTCCCTCTTCTCAATTTAAATTTAAAATCTCCAGAAAATATTTTTAATTTTCTCACTTCCAAAACTGGATTGATAGGATTTTTTAGTCTAAAAGAAGAAATGGAAAACATACCACAATTTCTCTTCGGCAATATCCTTCTTAGAATTCAGGATAAAAAAATAAAAGGTTATTTCATAGAGCTAAACCATCAAAATTCTGTGCTTCTTACAGAAATTCCTGTTTTGTTATTCAATCAAAAGGGGGAAATATGAATGAAAAACAAAAAAAAATATTACTCAATATTGCGAGGAATTCCGTAAAGGAGTATTTAGAAAAAAAGAAATTCACTCCACCAAAAGTCAACGATCCTGAACTGAAGGAAAAAAAAGGAGTCTTTGTAACCTTGAGAGTGGGAGACGAGCTGAGAGGATGCATTGGTTATCCCCTTCCTTACAAGCCTCTTTATTCTGCAGTTGCTGAACTGGCAATTGAATCTGCAACTTCAGATCCAAGATTTTTGCCCATTCAATCTGACGAATTAAAAAACATGGATATTGAAATATCGGTTCTTACTCTTCCCAGAGAGATTAATTCATATGAAGAAATAGAGATTGGCAAACACGGAATAATTGTATCCAAGGGTCCTTTCAAAGGTCTGCTCCTCCCTCAGGTTCCTTTGGAATACGACTGGGATCTTGAAGAATATTTATCTCACTGCTGTATGAAAGCCGGGCTTCCCTCAGATGAATGGAAAAAGGGCGTAAAAATAGAAGTTTTTGAAGCTGAGGTTTTCTCAGAGAGGGAACTGAAAATTACCGAAAATGAATGATCTTTTGTTAAATTGGTAAAATATTTATAGCCTTTTTTTGCAATAGAGCTTTGAACCTTTGCCCCATAATCTCAGGAGAAAGGAGTATCTTTGCCTGATTTTTAAAGAATTCTGGTTTCCCATATCGTGCAATTATATCAAGAATCCCGAACTTAAGAAGAAATTTCTCTTGGGACACAAAAAATACCTCCACCGCTCCTTCTTCCTCTCCAGCTCTTCGAAGAACATCAAAATTCACATCAGATGTTATATCTCGTAGCCCTGGCTCGACAAGGATTTCACTGTAAACTCTATGATTCTGGTAAGCTCTGTAGGTCATGAACCTGGGCTTTGCAGATCCGTAATCAATTGTAAGAATTGCTCCTTTCTTTAATTTTCTTGCTATTTGCTTCATAAATTTATAATCTTCACACCTTATCTCTGCTCTCTGACCATTTTCGATTTTCAATGGAAATTTTTCCATGTATTCCATAACTTCATTTGAAGGTTCTCCAAGTTCCTCTACAAATTTATCTTTATAGCTTAAATAAACTTCCTTTATTTTCCCTTTCACCTTCTCCACTACTCTAAAAGGTAAAGCATCAAAAAATTCGTTGGAAAACACAAGACCTTCTATATCAGGAAGTGAGTCTATACCATTAGCAAAAATTATTTTCTTTCCTTCTTCTCGAATGTGGATGAGAGTTCCCAATTCCACAACATAAAATTGTAACCTCCTCAGGAGAGGGGAGACTGTCTCTTTGAGAAAATCAATGATATCTCTAACCAATCTTCCTTTTCCACCGCCAATCTCTACCACATATAAAATCTTTAGCTCTCCCATAGCCCTATTCAATTCTTTTAGAAAATTGCCAAGGGTATACCCAAAGATAGGTGAGACAGTTGGAGCAGTATAAAAATCACCATGTTTTCCGGGAGATCTTTTTGAGTAGTATCCTAAATTGGGATGGTAAAGGGCAAACTCAATGAATTCTTTATAGGAGATTCTCCCCTTTTTTCTTATCTCCTCTATTATTATTCTTTCCAGCTCATTCATGGGAGAATCGGCTTAAGGCTCTTAATTAAAATTTGCTATACCTCTTTTTTAAAGAGGAATTTATCTCGTTTTATGACTTTTTCCTTTTTGCGCCTTTCATCTTTAATCCTCCATTTCTTTCTCAATTCTGATCCTTTAATACCCCATTACTTTATATGCAAAAGTATAAAAAATGTCAATTTTATCCCTTAGAAAAAATCTCTTGCAATTTTTTGATTTCTTTTTCTTCAAAATTTTCACCTTATGGAATCAGGAATATCCTTACATCGCTCACATTTGTTTGAGTTTCGCCAAACTTTATCAGATTTCCTGTTTTACTGAAAAAAGTATAAGAATCATTTTCTACGAGAAATTTTTCAGCCTCAAGACCCATGGATAATGCCTTAGATGAGGTTTCGTTATCTATCCATGCTCCTGAGGCATCTGTAGGACCGTCAATACCATCACTGTCCACACTCATAGCTAAGAATGGATAGCTAATACCCTTCATCTCCATGAGGAGAGAAAGAATGAACTCCTGATTCCTACCTCCTTTTCCCTTTCCCTTCACCTCCACCTGAGCCTCTCCTCCTGCAAGAATACAGCAGGGTTTTCTAATGGGATAATTTGAATTTACAGTCTCCATCAAAATTTTGCTGTAAAATTGGGCTAAATCCTTTGCTTTTCCCCCATCTCTTGAGGTAAGGATAAGAGGAGAGAAACCAAATTCCATGGCCTTTTCCTTAGCTTTCTCAAGAACATATAGATTGTTTCCAATTATAAAACTTATTAAATTCTCTGGATCCTCCTTCAAAGTTTCCTCCAATTTTCCAGAGATACCATCTTCCACAAGATTACTTATTTTAGAAGGAACCTTATCAAACAAACCGTATTTTTCGAAAACATTTTTCACATCAGCCCAGGTGGAAGGGTCTCTGCTGAGAGGACCTGAACCGATACTCTCCATTTGATCTCCTGGAACATCGGATAAAACGAGATTGATTACCTTACATGGAATTATCCTAGCAAGTTTTCCTCCTTTGAATCTGCTAAAGTGTTTTCTCACTATGTTTATTTCTTCTATAGAAGCACCACAATTAATAAGTGCCTTATGCAAAGCTGATTTCTCCTCTAAAGTAACACCAAAATCAGGGTAACAAAGAAGGGAGGAAGCCCCCCCTGATAAAAGAAAAATACAAATATCTTCTTTATCGAATTTCTCCCTTATAAACATTTCCATTTCCAGTGAAGCCCTATAGCTCCTTTCATCAGGCAAAGGATGGGAACCTGAAAAAGTATAAAGCCCCTCTATCTTCTCCTCTTTGTTTCCGCAAATAAGCCCTCCCTCCACCATCTCTTTCAAAATTTCTAAGAGTGCTCTTCCCATGCTCAAAGAAGCTTTTCCAGCTCCTAAGATCCAAATTTTTCTGTATTGCCCGAGATCAAAGAAATTACCATTTATCTTTAAGATTTTCCCTTTTAAGGATATTCTATCTCGGAAGAGGTTATGGGGTTTAACTGAATCAATACCTCTTTTTAAGATTAAAATCCCTTGATTAAAAAGTTCTTTCATTTGCTAACTTTAGGCAGAGCCACTCCCTTTTGCGCCTGATATTTTCCTTTTCTGTCCTTGTATGAAGTCTCACAATCCTCGTCGGATTCAAGGAAAATTATCTGAGCAATCCCCTCTCCAGAGTAAATCTTAACAGCATAATTTCCTGCATTAGCAATGGAGATGGTCAAATGACCCTCCCATTCAGGCTCAAGAGGTGTGACATTTACGATCACTCCACATCTTGCGTAAGTTGACTTTCCAAGGCAGATTCCCGTAACCCTTCTTGGAATCCTGAAGTACTCTACACTTCTTCCAAGAATATAAGATTTCGGTTCAATTATGACTGAATCTGCCTTAAGAGTCTTCCAATCATGCTCGAGAATTTCTTTAGGATCTATAATTGATGAGCCTATCTCTGGAATCTTAAACTCATCAGCTAATCTTATATCATATCCGTAAGAGGAGAGTCCGTAAGAGATAACACCTTTAGAAATCTGCATTTCAGAAAAAGGCTCTATCATAGCCATTTCCATGGACATTTTTTTAATCCACCTATCAGGTTTTATCATGGTTCCTCCATTACTGGTTAGAGAGTTTTTTAAAACATTTGTCTGAAAAATTTAGTTTAACATAACAATTTGATAAAATTAATTATCAAAATTGAAGGGATATATATAGTCTAAGTAGGAGCTAGAATTTGAGAATATTAATTGCTGGAGGTTCAGGGTTCTTAGGAAGAGCTCTTTGCCAAAAATTGGATACCGAAGGTTATGAGGTAATTGTGCTTTCAAGAAATCCCAATAAATTTAGATCCACTGAAAAGATAAAGTTTGTTGAATGGGATGCGAAAACAACAAAGGATTGGAAACATTTAGTTGGTGGAGCTTTCGCAGTGATAAATCTGGCGGGAGAAACTATAGGTCAGAGATGGACAAAAACAGTAAAAAGCAGGATACGGGAGAGCCGTTTAAAAGCAGGGCATGCTCTGGTTCAAGCTATATCAGAAGCACAAAAAAAACCTGAAGTTTTTGTTCAAGCCTCTGCAGTGGGATATTATGGTCCAAGAGGAAAAGAAATTATTACAGAAGATGAGCCTTATGGAAAAGATTTTTTGGCATTGCTTGTGAAAGATTGGGAGGATTCCACCTTTAAACTGGAAAAATTAGGGATGCGTAGGGTTATTATTCGCACTGGACTTGTTCTTGGTAAGGGAGGCATGCTAAACCGACTACTTCTACCTTTTAAATTTTTTGTTGGTGGCACTTTAGGAAATGGAAAACAGGGATGGTCATGGATACATATTGAAGACTGGGTAGAAGCAGTTTATTTCCTCCTTAAAAATAAGGAAGCAAAAGGTCCTTTTAACCTAACAGCTCCAGAACCTTTAAGTAATTATGAATTCTCTAAAATTTTGGGAGATGTTTTAAAACGTCCAGCATGGCTACCGATTCCTTCTCTCCTTTTGCGAATCATCCTGGGAGAAGGCGCTGACCCTCTTCTCCATGGTCAATTTGTTTATCCCGCTCGTCTAATTACTTCAGGATTTCAATTTCGTTACCCTAACCTTAATTCCGCCTTGCAAACCATTCTTAAATCATCAGCATAAAAACTCAAATTCTCTTTTGTAATAGCTATTGAGATTATCTTCGTATCTTTATCTAAATTCAGCCCATAAAATTTCTCTCCAACTCTTCCATCTTCCCATTGAAATATTATGTCCAACAGATATCTCACAAAAGGAAGGTTTCTTATTTATCCAAAAAAACGCTAAGGAAGGAATTTTGAAAAAATCCATCTTTTTGTTTGTAAGATATTCTCTAAAATTTTGAATAGAAAAATCATTTCTAGCAAAGATTTGGGAGAAAGGGAAGCATACTTGTATTTCACTTTTTATATTCAAAAAATTTTAGGAAATACCCAGACCCCTTTAGGAACTTTGAATTTTTCTGCGGGAATAGAAACATCAATCTGAATATTTTTTACATTTTGAGTGAAATTTTTCCTCTCCCATTTCATAACAATATTATTCCATACCCAATATTTCTCCTCCCCCAGATCATATATGCTACATTCTTTATCAAGTATCTTTTCCACTCCTTTCAATGTCTCAGGGTTCGTTATCCTCTCTCTTCTTTTTCCATACAAAATCTCAATAAACCAATCACATAAAGCTTCTTCATCAAGTAGTTCAGGTGGATTCTTTCTCTTCGCCGCAATTTTCATTTTCATATTAACAGCTATGTTCCCTTCTTTTGTAAGAATATAAATAAATCTTGTTTTTTCACATCCATAAAACTCTCCATCTGGGTTAACAAACAAAGTTTTGGTTCCGAGTATGCAATTGGAACGGTTTTCTCCGCCCTTATAATAAAACTTCTGAGTTTCGTGTTGTTGAAGTAAATATTTAACATTTCCTTTTCTATTTTTTCAATCTCAATCCTGTTTTCCTTTCGTATTTTATCTCATCTAAAACTTATTCTCCATCTCCTCCACATAAGTCAACTCCAATCTTTCTTGAAAATATAAGGCTTCACTCTATGAATGTATAAACTTCCAAAAACTTACATTTTATTCCTGAAATATTGACTTAATTGGTATTTTAAGTTATTGAAAAAATTGATATTGATTTTTGGAGAAGAAAGATGAGACCTGAGCTAAAAATTTTGTCAGAACCTTTGACGGAAAGAATAATCGAAGAGGCACTTTTAATCCTCGAAAGAAAGGGTGTAACAGTTGAGAACAGGGAGGCTATTTCCCTATTTGAGAAAGTAGGGGCTAAAGTGGATAAAAAATCAAATAGAGTTTTTATTCATAAAAAACTTGCGGAAGAATGTCTACAACTTGCTCCTTCAAAAATAACGGTTTACGACAGAAAGGGCGAAAGGAGTTTTTTGATAGGAGAGAATCATGTTCATTTTGATCCTGGCTCTGCTGCTCTGAATATATTTGATTATAGGACTCGCTCGAGGAGAAAGCCTGTCACTGAAGATCTTATTAAATTTTCAAGACTTACTGATAAACTTGAAAATATTCATTTCCAGAGCACAGGGATTGTGAGCAGTGATATTCCTGAGGAAATGGCGGATTTTTATAGGTTATTTATTTCTCTTAAATATTGCAGAAAGCCTGTAATAACAGGAACATTTACGGTAGAAGGATTTGAACCTATGTATGAAATGCTGAAAATAGTGAGAGGTGGGGCTGATTCTCTCAGGCAGAAACCTCTGGCAATATTTGATGCTTGTCCCTCACCTCCTCTTAAATGGAGCCACCTTACCACCCAGTCAGTAATAGTTTGTGCAAAAGCGGGTATTCCATCCGAATTTGTTTCAATGCCTCTTGCAGGAGCAACTGCTCCTGTAACTCTAAGTGGCGCTTTAGTCCAACACACTGCAGAAAATCTTACAGGACTTGTGATAGCTCAGCTCTCCCAACCTGGTTCTCCTGTAATTTATGGTGGCTCTCCCTCGATTTTTGACATGAGAACAGGAACCACTCCCATGGGAGCAATAGAGACAATGATGCTTGACTGTGCTTACAGCCAGATAGGAAAAAAATTAGGGCTTCCAACTCATGCTTATATGGGCTTGAGTGATTCAAAATGTGTGGATACGCAGGCAGGGCTGGAATCAGGAATAGGAATTGTTCTCGCTGCTCTTGCAGGCATAAATGTGGTATCAGGAGCTGGAATGCTCGATTTTGAAAATTGTCAGAGTTTAGAAAAGCTTGTTATTGATAATGATATATGTGGTATGGCTTGCAGACTTGTATCAGGTATAGCACAAAGAGAGGAGCCAATTGCATTTTCCCTTTTCATGGAAATTGGAGATGAAGCAAATTTTCTCACCACTCCTCACACTAAAAAATGGTATCGGGAAGAGCAAATGTTTCCTTTATTGATAGATAGGGATTCTTATGAAAAATGGGCGGAATCTGGAAAGAAGGAGATGTGGGAGAGAGCGAATGAAAAAGTAGAAAAATTTCTAAAATCAGAGGACGAAGAACCCCTCGCTTCAGAAATAGTTAAGGAGCTGGAGAAAATTGTAATTTCCTATGCTAAAAAATATGGGTTGTCGAAACTCCCTCAGGCATAAATTTTGTAGAACTTGGAGAACTGATTTAGGGTTATTTAGATAAAAATTACAAGATCAAGAGGCGCATTTGAGAATAAAAATAAGCAGAGGTGATTTATGAATCAAAGAAAATTATTTCTCACGTATTCTTACTCTCCTTGTTTTTTCCTATGGGGACCGCTTTCCTCATCTCCCATGGAAAAGAAAAAAGTCTTGCAATTTACTGAGAAAATTGTGGCTCATATCCACTCATGAGTATGGTCATACCGCTATAAAGATTCGGACTACTGATAGGTTAATCTTGACCTTGTTGATCTTTTAAATCTGAGAAGTCTTTCCAAAGCTGGCATCTTTCTCACTAACCGCATTCACGGAGGATCATTTCTCTCCAAGCACAATCAAAACTATTTCCCAAGAAAAAAGAAAGATTGTCTCAATCCTTTCTGTGACAGGAGTTCTCAGAAATATAAATACTTAAATCATCCTGAATCCAGAAGGAAAGATAAAAGCTGATGGGTTTGATATAGAAAGGATACCTTCTTATAACGAAAGCTATCCAAAAAACTCTGGATATCTCGGTTTTGTCTTTACCATCGATAACATCCGAATTTATTGCTCTGGGGACACAAGCTTTAATCAGAAATTGAAGTTCCTTTCTGACATAGATATTGCAGGATTGAACATACGAAATCCCTAATCTCTTTATGTTAAAAATGTTGTGGAATTTTTAAGGATTGTGAAACCAAAAGTTATAAATCCTATTCACTGGATGCCTGAAGATGATAAATCGATGACTCAGAAGAAATAAAATATATTCAACAAAACATTCTCGACACCATTTCTCTTCTCTTATTGACACCACAATAAAAAAGCATTTTCTCTTTTTAATATTTCTCTCATTTCAAGGTCTTCAAATTTTTGGTATTTTTTGATTTTGTTATGAACAGCTTTTATTTTTAATAAGCTCTTCTCTTTATTACAATATAAGAGATGCAATTCTAACAATTGATTTTCTTTAAGAATATTGTTATTATATTAAATCTGGAGGTTCAAGTGGCAAGAAGATGTGAGATTTGTGGAAAAGGACCTATTTTTGGGCATAACATTAGCCATTCTCACAGAGTAACAAGCAGAAGATGGAATCCCAATCTTCAAAAAGTCCATGCAATAATAGATGGAAAAAAGAAAAGAATCAAAGTCTGCACTGAATGTTTAAAATCCGGCAAGGTGCAGAAAGCGATCTGAGATAATTTTTAATCTTCTTTCACCCTTTCAAGCTTAAAAACTACAGGATTGTCAGGATCAGGGCAAGCTACCTTCGCTTCTCCTTCCTTTTCCCAGGGGAAATTTCCACCAAAGTAAAGCACTCTGATATAAGGAAAAATAGTATTAAAGGCTGAGGGGCATATATCAGGAAGTCTTCCCTCGTAAACAAACTTATCACCCTCTTTGTGCTTAAAACCGCATTCTCCCTTTTGAAAAATCACTGTTATAATTACTTTAGCCATTTTTTATCTCTTTAAATTATCTCCTTATTCAACTACTGCTATAACTTCTATTTCGATCTTTACATCCCTGGGTAATCTTGCCACTTGAAAGGCAGAGCGAGCAGGGAAAGGCTCCTTAAAAAATCGAGAGTAAACCTCATTCATTTTCTGGAAGTCATTCATGTCCGAAAGAAAAACCGTTGCTTTAACCACATGATCCATGGAAAGTCCGTTGTCTTCGAGAATTCCTTTGATATTCATAAGAACCCTTTCTGCTTGCTCCTCTATGGAGCCTTTTACTACCTCTCCTGTGCTGGGATCCACTGGAATCTGCCCTGACAGGAATACAAACTGTCCTACCTTAATACCTATAGAATAAGGACCTATTGCCTTAGGTGCTTTTGAAGAAGAAATAGCAAGTTTTTTCATTTCTCCTCCATAAATTTTTTTAAAAATTCCTCCAAGAAACCCTAAAAAAAGAATTGAAAAGGCTCTTCTCTTCATAACCTCCTCACTGAGACCACTCCTTTAATATCTTTTATTGATTTTAAAATCTTCTCCAGATGCTCTATGTCTCTTACATCTATTGCCAGATCAATTTTTGCATTCCCATCAGGGAAAGCTTCAGCTAAAGCTTTTCTTATATTGGTATTTGTATCTGATACAGTATTGGCAACCTTTGCAAAAATTCCTGGGATATCCTTGCAAAGAATTCTTATTTTTGCAGGATAAATCGTCTCTGTTCCGTCCTGCCATTCAGCGCTTAACAGTCTTTCCTTTTCAAGAATTTCTTTCACTACATTAGGACAATCTTTTGAATGAATGGTAATTCCTTTCCCTCTTGTTATGTAGCCAACTATTCTCTCTCCTTTTATAGGGTTGCAGCATTTTGCAATCTTTACAAGAATATCATCGTACCCATCGATTTTGACTCCCAATTCCTCTTTCTTAGAGACAAGCTCGAAAAATTTTCTAAAAATGCTCTTTTCCTGCAATCTAAAATCTGGAAAAAGTTTTTCTATTAAAGAAGAATTGAGGAGAGTTTTTCCAAAGCCTATGGAAGAGTAGAATTCCTCAAGATGGTTGAAGCGAAGATTTTTGAGCCTTTCTTCCAGTGTTTTCTCATCAGCAATTTTTTTAAAATCTGCTGAAAATCTTTTTATAAACTTTACCCAAAGTTTCTTACCTTCTTCAACGCTTCTCTGCTTTTCAATTTTTGCAAACCATTCTTTTATTTTCCTTTTCGCTCTTTCAGTCTTCACAAAATTAAGCCAATCTCTGCTTGGAGCATGCTCTTGAGAGGTCTCTATTTCCACCACATCCCATGTTTTCAATTGATAACGGAGGGGAACAGATCTACCGTTAACCTTGGCTCCTTTGCATCTATAACCTATGTCAGTATGAACCTGAAAAGCAAAATCTACAGAGGTAGAGCCTTCCGGAAGAGGTATGACCTTCCCTTTTGGAGTAAGGGGATAAATCATGGGAGTTTTAAGATCTTTTCTGAGATTCTCAATAAACTTTATAGGACTCTTGCTGTCCATCTGGAACTCAAGAAAATCGGAAAATCTCTCCTTCAACTCCTTCTGGAGATCTTTTATGTCCTGTTTGTAGATCCAATGGGCAGCAAATCCATGCTCAGCAATCCAGTGCATTTCTCTTGTTCTGATCTGAATTTCGTAGTGAATCCCTTCTTCAGAAATAATTGTTAAATGTATTGATTGGTATTTGTTCTGTTTCGGCATGGCAATGAAATCCTTGTATCTTGTTGGGATTGTTCTCCACTTTTGTGTTATCCAGCCCTGAATTGCATAACAATCATCTACGGTGTTTGTAATTATTCTGATGCCAAGAATATCAAACACATGATCGAAATCCACACCCTGTTTCCTCATTTTTTTCCAGATACTGTAAAGTCTCTTTACTCTGTATTGAACCTCAGCCTCCACAACATGTTCAGCAAGCAACTTCTCTATTCTACTCTTCATTTTTTTAAGTCTTGTCTCCGCTTCTGGTCTCCTCTCTTCCAGAGTAGAGGCAAGGGAAAAATAAGATTCAGGCTCAAGGTATCTAAAAGAAAGCTCCTCCAACTCTTCTTTTATTTCTCCCATTCCGAGTCTATCTGCAAGGGGAGAATATATATCAAGAGTTTCACGAGCTATCCTCTTCTGATCTTCTTCAGGGAATATATGTAGAGTTCTCATATTATGAAGTCTATCCGCCAGTTTTATAAGTATCACCCTAACATCCTCAAGCATGGCATGAAAAATTCTCCTTATATTCTCTCCTTGCCTTTCTTCATCCGCAAGATGAAGAGCTGAAATTTTGGTAAGACTCTCCACCACATCCGCAATCTCTTTACCAAAAAGAGACTTTAACTCATCATATTTAATATCTGTATCCTCGAGAACATCGTGAAGTAGCCCTCCTGCGATGCTTATCTCATCAAGCCTCATAGAAGCGAGAATATTTGTTACCTCAAGAAGATGCTGAAGGTAAGGTTCGCCGGTTCTTCTCGTTTGTCCTTTGTGAGCTTTCGCAGCAAAAACATATGCTTTTCTCAGAAGATCAGCATCCGCATCGGGTTTATAAGAGAGCACTTTGTGAAGAATGTCCTCGAACCTTATCATATATTTATAATAGCATCCATTGTAAAGAAAAAGAAGGATTTGATTTCAATAAATTAAAAATAGAAAAATCAAAAAAGTTTTATATATTAAAAAAATGCCGAGGGGCGGAATCGAACCGCCGACGCAGGGCTTTTCAGGCCCTCGCTCTACCGACTGAGCTACCTCGGCAAGATAGAATAAAGATTATCAATTCATGCACTTTTTGTCAAGAGAAGCGATAGTTACCATCTCTTTTTTATGCTCTCCAGTTCTCTTTGAGGTTCGATAAAAGTAGTAAAAATTTGACAACTTCATGAATTGAAATTATATTATATTCGATGAAAATTGAGGTAGAAAAATTCAAAGAGTTTCTCGACATAAAGCGTATGAGATTCACAAAAGGAAGGCAAGCTATAATTGAGGAGATTCTTTCTTTTCCTGACACCCATCTTGATGCTGAAGAGATTTACAAAAGACTGAGGGAAAAGGGCACAAAAGTTTCCAGAGCCACTCTTTACAGAACTCTTTCTCTTCTTGTAAAAGGCGGGGTTTTAAAAGCGATCTCCTTAGGAGAAGGACATAGTCATTTCGAACTCGGGCTTTCTAAAAAGATCCACGGACATTTGATATGTATATATTGCAAAGAGGTAAAAGAATTTCAAGGAGACGAGATAAGGGAAATTCTCAAAAAACTGGTTAAAAAACATGGATTCTCCTTACAGAATGTGGAAATTCAGGTTTTCGGGTTATGTAAGAAACATAAAAAAAACTGAAATTTGAACCTCTTGAAAATAATTAATTTTTAATATAAATTGAAGGCATTAAATTTTATAAGGAGTGAGGAATGGATTACAAACCATTTGTTTCTGAAACAACCGATTTAAAAGAGTTTACTTTAAGAGCTTTAATTTTGGGTCTTCTCATGAGTGTGATCTTGGGTGCTGCTAATGCATATCTTGGATTGAGAGCAGGGATGACAATCGCTGCAACTTATCCAGCTGCTGTAATAGGAATGGCATTTCTCAAATTGATGGGTGGGTCCATTCTTGAAGAAAATTTTGCTCGAACTGTAGGTTCAATTGGAGAGTCTGTGGCTGCTGGCGCTATATTCACAATTCCAGCTTTTCTTATCACAGGAGTCTGGACAAGATTTGATACTGTGGAAGCCTATCTAAAATCCTCTGCCTTAATGTTTGTAGGTGGCTTTTTGGGAATTCTCTTTGTAACATTTCTCAGAAGAGTTATGGTTACAGACCCTGAACTACCCTTCCCTGAATCAGTAGCTGCAAGTGAAATTCATAAAGCTGGACAGAAAGGAAGTGCAGGAGCAAAATTCCTATTTCAAGCCATGGGTGTAGGAGCATTGATCTATGCTCTTGGGGTTACTAAGCTTTTCGCTGCTTCAAAAGATTTCATTATTAAGTTGGGAACCATTGGAAAAAGCTTTGTTCGTTTAGGGACTGAAAAAATTTCTCCTACAGTCGATACTGGTGGAACTGTGGCTGTTGCAGGCCCGGGAATTTATCCCGCTTACATAGGAGTGGGATACATAATAGGTCCGAGGCTCGCATCTTTGAACTTTGCAGGTGGTGTTCTTGCATGGGGTCTTTTTACACCTCTTTTAATATATTTCCTTGGTCCACAACTCGCAGAGAAATTTTATCCAGGAGTTCCTATGGCTGAGGTCTCATGGGAAGCTATGGTGGGAAATGTTTGGAAATTTATAATCAGACCCATTGCAGTAGGAGGAATGCTTGTTGGAGCCTTTTTCACCCTTTACAGAATGAGAAAAAATCTTGCTGCTGGAATTAAAAGGTCAATTTCGGATGTAAAGAAAGCAGCTGAAGCAGGAGAAATCACATCAAGGATAGAGAAGGATCTTAACATTAAGGTTGTTTTAATAGGTCTTCTTGTATCTTTCATTCTTATGATTTTCCTTTACCAGGTCTTCGCTGGAGCTTTCAGCCCTGCGCTTCTTGCTGCTGTGGTAATGTTCGTAGCAGGTTTCTTCTTTGCAGCAGTTTCAGGAAACTTAGTGGGAATGATAGGTTCCTCCAACAACCCTATATCTGGATTGACCCTTTCCACTCTTATAATAGCTGCTCTTTTAATGGTTCTCATTGGAGCTACTGGAATGAGCGGAGTTTCAGCTGTTCTTGGTGTTGCAGCAGTGGTATGCGTATCTTCAGCTGTTGCAGGTGAAATGCTACAGGATCTAAAAGTAGGACATATTCTTGGCGGAACTCCTTGGAAAATGCAGGTAGGAGATGTTTTCGGTGTATTTCTTGCTTCGCTGGTTCTCTTTTTCCCCTTAATGATACTTCACGGAGCTTTTACCTTTGGTTCAAAAGAATTGCCCGCTCCTCAGGCAGGGCTTATGTCATCCATCTCTCAAGGCATTGTAGGAGGTGAGATGGCTTGGCCTCTTGTGGTTGTTGGTATATTCATGGGATTTGCGATGATTCTTGTTCAAGTGCGTTCCCCAATGCTTGTAGCAGTGGGAATGTATTTACCCCTGGAGACCACCTTTGCTATTTTTATCGGAGGAGTTATAAAAGCCATAGTGGACAGAATGGCAGAAAAGAAAAGCTTGAACAAAGCTCAAAAGACAAGGGTTGAAAATATGGGAGTTCTTCTCGCATCAGGACTTATCGCAGGAGAAGCTTTAACAGGACTTCTAAGGGCAGCACTAACATTTGCTCAGGTTAAGATACCTGAGATCTTTGCTTCGCCCAGCTATTGGATTGGCGGGATATTCCTAATTATAATTGCTTTATATTTAATTGGGGTCCCCTTGAGAAACGCTGGCTCTCCAGAAGAAGAAGCGCCACCTTCAGCTGTCGTTTAAAAATATAACTTAAAACAAGGTAAAAAGTCGGTAGGGATTTTTTGTAGCTTTCTTTATTTAAATCTAAAAAGCATTAAAAATTAAATTCTCAGTATTGAAAAACTTAAACAAGATAGGTAGAATTTATTCATGAAGTTGAGAATTAGAGGCAAGAAGGATCTTAAAGGGGTTGTAAAAATATGTGGTGCGAAAAATTCTGCTCTTCCAGCAATTTCTGCTTCCATTCTCACTGATAAAGAAGTTATTCTAAGAAATGTTCCCAAAGTGAAAGATGTGGAAACCATGCTGGAAATAATTGGAATTATAGGAGGTGAGTGGAGCTGGAGAGGAGATACCCTTTCTATAAAAGTGAAAGATATTAGAAATGTCAGAATCCCTTATGAACTGGTATCCAAGATGAGAGCCTCTATTCTTGTTCTTGGTTCCCTCATTGTGAGAGCTGGAAGAGCTGAAGTTCCTCATCCAGGAGGCTGTGATATTGGTCCAAGACCTGTAGATCTGCATGTGGAGGGTTTGAAGGCGCTTGGAATTGATATCCAACAGGAGCATGGCTATTACAAAGCTCAAGCGAATAATTTAAAAGGAAACAAATTCATCTTTTCAAAAAAGAGTGTAACTGGAACTGAAAATCTTTTAATGACGTCCGCTGGAATTTTAGAAGAAGTGGTGCTTCACAATTGTGCCATGGAACCAGAAGTGCAAGATCTTGCCCATCTCCTCCAAAAAATGGGAGTAAAAATAGAGGGAATAGGAAAGGAAACAATGGTAATAAGAGGCAAGAAAATTCTAAATGGTGCTTCCCATTCAATTATACCTGACCGAATAGAAGCCGGAACTTATATGGTTCTTGGTTCTTTTCCCAGGAACGATGTGAAAGTTGAGAAAATAAATTGTGCCCATCTATCTAGTATCATCAATAAACTGATGGAATGTGGAGTTGAAGTAAAAGAGGAAGAAGATTCTGTTAAAGTGGAGCATTCACAAAAATTTATGCCCATAGAAATTGAAACCTCTCCCTTTCCAGGTTTTCCCACTGATATGCAAGCTCAATTCACCACTCTTTTGACACAGGCGGAAGGCGAATCAAAAATAAAGGAGACCATTTTTCCCTTCAGATTCCACCATGCATATGAGCTTCAGAGAATGGGTGCAAAGATTGAGGTTCAAGAGGGTTTAGCAAAAATTTTCGGGAAAACAGAGCTTTCAGGAACAGATGTCTCAGCCAATGACTTAAGAGCTTCAGCCTCTCTTGTAATTGCGGGTTTAATAGCTAGAGGAGAAACTATCATTCACAACATTCACCATCTTGAGAGAGGTTATGAAGATATGGTGGGCAAACTTCAAAATCTTGGCGCAGAGATAGAAAAAATTCCTTAGATAAATTTTTAGGAGAAATGAAGAATTGTATTTTCTGTCAAATAATTAAGGGAGAGAAACCCGCAAAGAAGATTTTGGAAGACGAATTTATATTCGCTTTTGAGGATATAAATCCTCAGGCACCTTTGCATTTTCTCGTAGTTCCAAAGAAACATCTCTCCTCTTTGAATACCTCCAATGAAGAAGACATTCTACTTCTTGGTCACATGCTTTACAAAACAAAAGAAATTGCGATTTCTAAGGGTTTGGGAAATGGCTACAGAATCGTCATAAACACAGGTGCTATGGCAGGCCAATCTATTTTCCATCTTCACTTTCATCTTCTTGGTGGAAGAGCTATGGGCTGGCCACCTGGATAAAATTAAAATTTATAATAAATTTTGAGTAAGGAGGGCAAAATGAAAATTTACTGGTTAGGTCATTCTGCTATCAAGATGGAAGGAACAAAAATTGTATATGTTGATCCTTTCTTAACAGGAAACCCTCTCTCAGCTATTTCCATTGATAAAGTGGATAGAGCTGATGTGGTAGTTCTTACCCATGACCATGAAGATCATTTGGGAGATGCTTTTTCGATCTGTAAAAAAACAGGGGCAACTCTTGTTTCATATCATGAACTTGCTGTTAAAGCCTCTAAAGAAGGGATTAAATCGGAAGGAATGAACATTGGCGGAACTGTAGAGATAAATGGTGTAAAAGTCTCGCTTGTTCAAGCTTTGCATTCATCCTACTCTGGTCATCCTATGGGTGCCATTGTGAAAATGGATGGCAAAACTATTTATCATACTGGAGACACAGGAGTCTTTATGGACATGAAGCTCATCTCTGAAATTTTTAATCCTGATATAGTCTTTTTGCCCATTGACGGAAGATATAACATGGATATAATTCAGGCATCAAAAGCTGTGGAACTCATGGGTAAAAGAAAGTTTGTTCCCATACATTACGACACATTTCCAATAATTCAAGCAGATCCCCTGAAATTTAAGGAGCTCTCAGAGCAGATGGGCGAAATAATTATTATAAAACCAGGAGAATTTGTGGAACTTTAAAATCATGTTGGACTGAATTAAACAAAATGCCTTATTTGATCGACGGAGATAATTTACTATGGGTATGGGAATTAGAAGGAGATATTGAGGAAAGAAGATCAAAACTTCTTAACATAATATTAAAATTCCAGAAAAAGAAAAAATCAAAATTTGTGGTTTTTTTTGATGGTCCATTAAAAAAGGAATTCCCACAAAATGAAAATTTAAAACTTGTAATATCGGAAAGAGGAGTTTCAGCTGATGAATTGATAAAAGAGATGCTCGACCCCCTCCATGACTGCAAAAATTTTATTCTTGTATCTTCTGATAGAGAATTAAGATATCAGGCTAAAATTAAAAGAGCGCGGTTAATTAATTCCTTAGAGTTTAAAAAAATTCTCTTAAAAGCAGCAGGAAAAACTAAATGCGAAGACAAGGAATTTGAACCCTCTTCTCTTGAAATAAAGCTATGGGAGAACCTATTCAAAAAGAAAAAGAACGATTATAAGAAGAAAAAACAGAGAAATGGATAAAAGAGACAAGCTCACTTTAAAAAGAGAGATTTCCATAATAGGGACAGGAAGAGCAGGAACATCTTTAGCTTATGTTTTAAAGAAAAAAGGGTGGAGAATTCTTTATCTTTGCGATATTTCCAGCTTCTCAGCTCTTGAATCAAAGAAGATTATAGGAGAGGGTAAAGTTCTTGAAATGGAGGAAATTATAGAGAAAGGAGATTTCTTTATTTTATCAGTGCCTGATAATGCTTTAGAAACCTTAGCGAAAGAAATAGCTTCGAAACATAAGAATTTAAAGGATAAGACCTTTATCCATTTAAGTGGTTCTCTTTCTTATAAGGTCTTAGCGAAATTAAAAGAGAGAGAAGCTTATATAGGCTCTCTGCATCCTGCATTCCCTTTTCCTACAAAAAAGACAGAAATACCAAAAGGAATATATTTTGGATGGGATGGAGAGAAGAAAGCTCTGGAGAAAGCATCTGCTATAGTAAAAGCCCTCAAAGGTAAACTTGTATTAATAAAAAAAGAGAAGGCTCTCTACCATCTTGCATGTTCACTTGCTTCCTATTTCCCCTCCATTCTTTATCTTATGGGACTCGAAAAGTTAAAAAAAACGGGCTTGAAAATTGAACATGCAAGAGAAATGCTCTTCCAGCTATGTTACAATGCATTGAAGTCTGTAAAGGACAAAGAATGGCAGGGAGTCTCAGGACCAGCTTTAAGAGGTGATACCGAAACCATTTTAGCTCACTTGAAGAACCTGGAGTCCCAAGAAAAAAGAATTTACAAAGAAATTTTGCTGTATTTTCTCAAAAAAAATCCTGTAAAAGGAGCTGATGAAATTTTAAGAGTCATTAAAGAGAAAAAAAGAATTACTTAAATCTCTTTTTCAACTCTCTGCCTATCTCTTTTTTAATCTCTCTCTCCTTTATAACCTCCTTTTTCTCCCACTTCTTTCTTCCTCTAGCCAAGGCAAGCTTCACTTTCACCCTTCCCATTTCGTTGAAATATATCTCAAGGGGTATAAGGGTCAATCCCCTCTCTCTTACTTTACCGTAAAGTTTTCTTATCTCCGCTTTATGAAGGAGGAGTTTCCTTTCCCGCTCGGGGTCATATTTGACAAAAGGTGAAGAATAAGGATAGGCACTTATATGAAAATTAACAAGGAAAACCTCACCGTTTTTTACAACCGCATAGCTATCTTTTATATTTGCCATTCCTAATCTTAGAGATTTTACCTCGTTTCCTGTAAGAGATATACCAGCTTCTATTGTCTGAATAATCTCGTAATTGGCATATCCTTTTTTATTCGTTGCTATTACCTTCATTTTCTTCTTTTATTTTAACTCTAACCTTGCTCATTTGAAATCCTGTCATTTCTTCAATTAAATACTCAGCATTTTCAAAGAGTAAAATATCTCCCTTTGAAGGAATTTTACCCAATTTCGACATGAGAAAACCTGCAAGGGTCACATAACTTTTCTTTTCAGGAATATTTATCCCCAAAATTTTTTTTAAACTTTTAACAGAAACTGAACCTGAAACAAGAAATTCTTTCTCAGAAATTACTTTTATACCCTCCTCTTCCTCATCATGCTCATCCTGAATTTCTCCCACAAGTTCCTCAAGGATATCTTCAAGAGTGACAATTCCCACCATCCTTCCCCATTCATCTGTAACAATTGCCATGTGAGCTTTCCTCTTTTTCATTCCCTTTAGCACCTCTTCTGCAAGTGCTGATTCAGGAACAAAATATGCCTCTCGCAATATTTTTCTGACATAAAAATCAGGATTATCTACAAAATCAATGAGATCCTTAGCATGAATTATTCCCTCAATATTGTCTAAAGAACCTTCATAAACAGGATATCTTGAAAATTCGTTCTCTCTTACAATTTCGAGAATCTCCTTTATGGAGGCATCTATCTTTATAGCCACTACTTTCACCCTGGGAATCATAACTGCTTTGACAGGTATGTGCTTAATATCAAAAACCCTCTCCAGCATCTCTTTTCTTTCCTTTGGAATCATTTCCCTCCATGGATTTTCTTTTAAAAGAAATTCCAGTTCTTCCTCAACATCAATTTTTTGCGATACAAGGGGTTTACGAACGGAGAATACTTTCAGGATTTTCTTTGATAGATAGCTAAAAAACTTGGAAATTGGGGAAAGAATAAACATCACAAAACGAAAAGGAAGAATGCCTGCTCTTGCAATAGTTTCAGGGTGATAAGCTGCAAATGTTTTTGGAAGCATCTCTCCGAAAATGAGAATGACAATTGTGGTAAAGATGGTAGAATAAAGAATCGCCTCTTCTTTCTTTAATCTAAAACTCGTGAATATCAAAACTGAAATAGAGGCTGCGGCAATATTCACAAGGTTATTTCCCACAAGAATTGTTGAAAGAAATGACTCAGGAGTGTCAATAATGGATTTCAGTTTTTTAGCCTTTTTATCCCCCTTTTTTTCAAGAATCTTTATTCTGAGTCTATCAATACTTAGATAAGCTGTTTCAGAGGAGGAAAAGAAAGAACTCAATAATATCATCACCACAAAAAGTATTAAAAGAATTGTCATGGAAAATTAAATATCTTGAAGGGATTTAATGGATTTTTTGAGAGCAGACTCGATTTTTTCCAAAGCCTTCTCGTAAGGCCAGTTTTTCGCTTCTGCTATTTCAGAAGTGAGAAGTTCTTTTGCTTTTCGCATCATCTCTTTCTCCCTGAAGGAGAGGGATTTTCTTCTGCTTAAAAAATAAAGGTTTTTCAAAACACATATTAGATGCTCAGGATTTCCAGATCTTAAAAGGCTTTCATGCTCTCTATACCTGCATTTCCATTCCAGGTTAAAATTCACCTCCATATTCTCCACAAGGGATAAAATATGGGAAACCTCCTTTTCGTTAATTATTCTTCTTACACCTATCTCTCTTGCCTGAGAAACTGGCACAAAAACAGATGAACAGTTTGACAATAATTTCAGATGATAGAATGTAATTATTTTTCCCTCAAATTCCTTCTCTATGATATCCTCAATTATACTCACACCTTGCAAAGGATATATAACTTTCTGACCTTTTAGAAAGTCTATTTTATCCATTAAATTTAATTTTAATGTAAATCAGCCATGATTGTCAAATGTGCCAAGATTAAACCCTGCGGAAACATGGATTTTCTAAGATGCGACCCAAAAGTTTTTTCTTACCTTCTGAAGTTCAATGTTCAACCATAAAAAAATTGTTTTCAGGATCTGGTCGGGGTGAGCGGATTTGAACCGCTGACCCCCTGCTCCCGAAGCAGGTGCTCTACCAGGCTGAGCCACACCCCGATCTATAAAGCCTTTTTTATCAAAAAGAAGCCCATCAAAAGTAAAATAAAAAATACTATAGTGAGAAGGTTAAAGTATTTGTCAATAAAATCCTTTATTTTTTCACCGAAAAATTTAAAAAGAACAGCTATTAAAAAAAACCTAGCGGATCTGCTAAAAGCAGAGGCAAGAAGAAAAATTTTGAAATCCACCTTACAAACACCAGCTGTTATTGTAGCAACTTTGTAAGGAATGGGTGTAAAACCTGCTATTCCTACCACCCATGCGTTGTATTGATTATACAAATTTTGAACATTATAATAGTTGCTCATTAATCCATAAAATCGGAGAATTGGCTCTCCTATAATATTGAAAAATTGTAAGCCTATGAAATAACCAAACATTCCACCAAGAACGGAGCCTAAGGATGTGATCAAAGCAAAACGAAATGACTTATTCACAGCTCCCAAACTGAGCGCTATAAGGATTACATCAGGTGGTATAGGGAAGAAGGAAGATTCAGCAAAAGCAACAAGGAAAAGGACAAGAGGTCCGTAAGGGGTCTGAGCCCATTTTAAAACCCAATCATACATTCTTCTTAAAAATTTCATCTGCTCCTTCCCGAATAAATTTCTCTAATTGAGCTCCTTTTAATTTATGAAGGAATTCCCTTGCAGTAAGATCAAGATGAATTGGTGTAATGGAGATATAATTATTTTTGACCGCTCCTACATCAGTGTCTTCAGAACCCTCCATAACGGGATTACCATTACCGATCCAGAAATATTTCCTCCCTCTGGGATCCACCCTTTCAATAATGTCTGGAGAATACCTTTTCCTACCCAAAGATGTGATTTTTACTCCCTTAACAGGTGGAGGAGGAACATTCACGCTGAGAACCACTCCCTCTGGCAAACCATTTTCCAGAACCCATCTTGTAAGCATAAGAGCAATTCTTGCTGAATCCTCAAAATAGAATTTTCCTTCTTTTGAAATTGTGGAAATTGCAATTGATGGGACATCGAAAAGAGCTGCTTGAATTGCAGCAGAAACTGTTCCTGAGAAAATTGTATCATCACCAAGATTGGGACCAAGATTTATTCCTGAAACCACAAGAGCGGGTTTATCTTTCATTATCTCTTTTAAAGCTATATTTACGCAATCCGCAGGAGTTCCATCCACAATGTAAAAATTCTCTCTTAATTCTATAACCCTCAAGGGTCTATGAAGGGTAAGGGAGAAACTTACAGCGGATCTTTCTTTGTCAGGAGCAACCACAATTACTTTTCCCATCTCTTTAAGGGTATTCTCAAGAATATTTAAGCCTTCAGAATGAAAACCATCATCATTCGTCAGCAGGATATTTCTCATTATCGAAAACCTTTTTCTATAAATAATTTAAAAATTTGATATGTCTTTCTCTTTTATTTCTGAACCTGGAAAAATAAATTCAGAAAAATTAATGGTCGGGACGAGTGGATTTGAACCACCGACCACACGCACCCCAAGCGTGTGCGCTACCAGGCTGCGCCACGTCCCGGCCATCTTATTTTTTATCATTATCAGCCAGAATAGTCAATATACCCTGAAGTTCCTTCTTTACCTCTTTTAGAAGATGGTAGAGGGGACTTCCATCCCATTCCTTTTTTTCCTGAAGCAGTCTTCTTCTAACCCCTGAAAGAGTCAAACCCTCTTTGTAGAGAAGATCTTTTATTTTAAAAAAGATTTCTAAATCCTCCTTTCTGTAAAACTTTCCTTTCTCATTGATAACAGGATTAAAAAATGGAATGTGCTCTTCCCAGAATTGCAAAACTCTACCCTCCACCCTTATCATCTTTTCTGCTTCCTCCACTGAAAAAAGTGTTTTCTCTTCGCTCAATTGTTATCCCAATTTTTCCATTACAGCATTGGCGCTCCCAACGCTGTTCAAAGTCTTTATTAACTTCAAGGCTTCCCTGTAAGATTCTTCTAAAATTCTTTCCTGATATTTTTTGCCAATGGAATCGATCTCTTTTTTGAATTCTTTGTTTGCATATTTGATATCTTTTTTATTTACCTCCGCCCATTTTTTCATACTCTCAAACAACTCCTTGGGAAGATTTGAATGAGCTATATTCTGCCATAAAGTCCCTACATTTACTTTTTTAATTCCGTGGAGAGGAAATTTAGAAATAATCTCATCAGGAGTTCCGGTGGTTCCATGTTGAGCAATGCTAACCCTCCACTTCTTCAGAGCATCGAATATCTCCTTTGTCCTTTGAAGATCAATGAAAATCTCCTCGCCCTCTTTGTAATTACCATGCCTTGAACCATTATTAATAGCGAGAAGGTCAGGTGTCATTTCATTTGAGGTCAGAAAACTTATATACTCTACAGCTTCGGAAATCTCTGTAATCTTTCCCATCTCCTCACCAGCGGTTATCTCACCTACTTCCACTTCTAACCCGAATCCTTTTCTATCCAAATCCATACCAAGTTCCAAGGTTATCCTCATGTTTTCATTTAGAGGGTTGTGAGAAGCATCTATGGCAAACGAAGTATAACCCGCTTCATAACATGCCATAAGAAGTCTGCGGGCATAATCTATTTCTTGATCGGAAGCATCTCTTACTGATGTATGATCAGCGTGGAGGAAGAAAGGCAGGTTAAAATTCTCCTTTTCAGCGAACTCTGCTACAGTATCGAAAAATGAGAAGGGAGTAAAACCTGTATAACCACCTTCCAGATTGCATTCTGTTCTTGCTAACTCAAATCCCACCACAGCTTCACACTCTTTTGCTGCTCTCATTATTCCTGGTATAACCCATTTTATCCTTGTGTTACATGCGATCAAAGATAAAGGAAGATCGTAGAGAGAATCAAATATTTCCCTGCCTGAAAGAAGTAAGATTTTAGATTTCTTACCCAATCTTTTCAAAACATTTTCAGGCCTTCTCTCAAGAAGCTTTGAAAAACTCATATTTTAGACCTCTTTATAAAGATTATCAAGAGTTTGGAGAATAGTCAAAATTTAATTTTTTATATTACCCCGTATTTCTTGCCCACCTTCATGAAAGCTTCTATTGCTCTGTCTAAGTGCTCCTTAGTATGAGCAGCTGAGATCTGAACTCTTATTCTTGCTTGTCCTTTTGGAACTACAGGGTATGAAAAACCAACAACATAAATCTTCTCATAAAGAAGATCCCTTGCCATATCATGCGCAAGCTTAGCATCTCCAAGCATTATGGGAACTATGGGATGAAAACCTTCCTTTATATTGAAACCTAATTTTTTCATCTCCTCTCTGAAATAAATTGTGTTCTTCTCCAATCTGTCCCTCAACTCAGTGGTTTCCAGAAGAATGTCAAGAACCTTTATGGCTGCGGAAACAATTACAGGTGGAAGAGAATTGGAAAAAAGATATGGTCTTGAGCGTTGCCTCAAAAATTCAATTATTTCCTTTTTTCCAGTGGTAAATCCTCCAGAAGCTCCACCCATCGCCTTGCCGAGGGTAGAAGTTATTACATCTACCCTTCCCATTACATTACAAAACTCAATGGAGCCTCTTCCTGTCTTTCCAAAGAATCCAGTGGCATGAGAGTCATCCACCATTACAAGGGCATCATACTTCTCTGCAAGATCACATATTTTATCCAGAGGAGCAACATCACCATCCATACTGAAAACCCCATCTGTGGCAATCATTCTGTATCTAAAATCCATGCTCTCTTTAAGCTTCTCTTCCAGATCATTCATGTCCATATGTTTGTAAACCTTCCTCTGAGCTTTGCAAAGCCTAATGCCATCTATTATGGAAGCATGATTTAACTCATCTGAAATCACCACATCCTCTGCACTGAGCAAAGGCTCAAAAAGACCGCCGTTAGCATCAAAGCAGGAAGAGTAAAGGATAGTGTCTTCTGTCTGAAGAAACAGACTGATTTTTTTCTCGAGTTCTTTATGAATATCCTGCGTTCCACATATGAACCTTACAGAAGACATTCCATAACCTCTATATTCCAGCCCCTCCTTGGCAGCCTGAAGAAGAGCAGGATGGTCAGAAAGCCCGAGATAATTATTAGCACAAAAATTTATCACCTCTCCCAGCCGAACAATTATGTCAGCTCTCTGAGGTGAAAGAATTATCCTTTCGTCTTTGTAAAGTCCTGCCTGCTTTATTGAGCTCAATTCATTTTCAATGCTATTTTTCCATTTCTCAGAAAACATAACGCCTCCTCATAAAAGATTTTAATAACAAAATTATGAAATTAAAAGTAAAGTTTATTGCAATCATCTTCTCAAGGAAATAGAACAATTTTAGCAGATTTATCTGGGCGGAGCATCAATTCAAAACCCTTTTCAAAATCAGAGAGCGGGAATTTGTGAGTTATGACAGGGGATATATCCAGTTTTCCCTCTCTTAGCCATGAAGCTGTCTTCAGCCAAGTCCGATACATATCCCTTCCATTTATTCCATAAATGGTAATACCTTTAAAAACAAGGTTGTTGTTGTAGTCAATAGTGACTGTGGAAGGAGGTATTCCAAATGCCACAAAAACCCCTCCTTTCCTTACCACTTTCAAGCCATTGGTAATAGCTTCATTGGCTCCAGCCATTTCTATCACCACATCCGCTCCAGTTCCATTTGTAAGATCCATAATACTCTCAACTATACTCTCTTTTTTTGCATGTAAAACATGGTCAGCTCCAAGAGATTTTGCCATATCCAATCGGAAATCTATGAGTCCTACCATGATTATTTTTGATGCTCCTGAAATCTTAGCCACAGCAGTAGAGAACAAGCCTATAGGACCATCTCCAAATATCACCACGGTCATTCCGGTTATATCTGTAACAGTTGTAGCATAAATTGCGTTTCCAAGAGGCTCCTGAATAGAAGCAATCTCAGGGGGTATGGATTTATCGTTCTTCCATGCCACCTCCTCTGGAATCGCAATATATTCAGCAAAACTTCCATTAATATCCACTCCTACGATTTTCAAATATGAACAAATATGTTTCTGTCCTGAAAGGCACTGGACACACTTATTGCAAGGGATATGAGTCTCGCAAGAAATGTAATCTCCCACATTTAATCTTTCCACATGGCTCCCCTTTTCAACAACCTCTCCGGCAAACTCATGCCCCATAATATGAGGGAGGCTTTTTATTCTTGATCGAGCCCATTCATTCCATTCGAATATATGAACATCTGTTCCGCATATTGATGTGGCAATTATTTTTACAAGAACTTCCTTTTTCCCAGGAGTTGGGACTTCCACCTCTTCAAGTTCAGCTCCTTTTCCCTCTTTGCTCTTTACCACTGCTTTCATTTTCATTTTTCACCTCCTGGTTTTGATTCAGAAAAAAATATATTTGTTTTTCCAAAATGTGTCAACTTCAAAAGAAGGCTCTTTGGTTCTTGCTCTTTTTAAAGGAGATTTTATTATACTTTTCTTTGGAAATTTGATTTTTATTGAGAAATCTAAGAAAATTAAAAATGGAGGTTAAAGTGATAACTAAGGATCAGGTAATGCAAAGATTGGAAGAGGTGATTGACCCTGAGATAGGTCTTAACATTGTGGAAATGGGCCTCATTTACGGAGTTGAAATAAAAGAGGATTCAGTGAATGTAAAAATGACTCTGACTGCTCCAGGATGTCCTCTTCAAAACACTCTGGTTGCCATTGCAAAAGATTCCCTACAGCAAATTCCAGGGATAAAGGATGTTAAAATAGAGATTGTCTGGGATCCGCCTTGGCATCCATCCATGCTCTCAGAGGACGCCAAGAAAAAATTGGGCTTCAGCTGATCTTATAGAAATTTAAGAGTAGTATCCTTATCTATTAAAAAGCTTTTTATTTTATACCCTCTTTTCTCAAACTTTTCTTTTAAAAATTCCTCAAAACCTTTAACATGAGAAGCTCCAATATCCACAATGCAAACATCGTAAATTCCCTCTATTTCTTTAAATTGAATGAGAAAATTGAAAAATAATCTCTCCTCCACCTTCTCTTCCATTCTCCAGTAAACAAAAAATTTATCGTTCCTTGAGGATAGTGGTAATATCTCCATATCCTTTTCCATGCAATATTCAATATACGCAGAGTATTTTCCGAGCTCCCTTTTAAGCAAATCCCTGTCCATCTTCATCTTTTTAATCAACTCTCTCTCATCCATCATAAAAATTTCTGAAAAGAGAACAGCTTTTCTACTCCTGGTGAGAAAATCAATACAATATCTTATTTTTTCGACAACCCCTTCGTTTCCGTGATGGAAGTCTCCAAGAATATAAATTTCCACTCTCCTATTATAAGGTGAAGACGCCCTTTTATCAACGAATATTTTGACAATAATTCTGCATGGTATAACCTTTCTTTTAAGAACCGAAAAATTATACAAAAACTTGACAAGAGTTTTTTTTAATGATATGCATAAAAAGAAATGCTTTGGAGATTTGAAAGATGAAAAAATATTATACAATATTGATAATCCCTTCTTCCAGGTTAAAATCAAGAAAAATTGTTATCAGCAACAAAGCAGTAAAACTCTATCTTATACTGCTCTCCATCTTAACAGTTATTTTTACTTTTATCTTCCTCGATTGGCTAAGAACAAGCTATGCAAAGATTGAGGTAAGAAAATTAAGAGCAGAAAATCAATTACAAAAAGACAAAATACAGAAGCTGGAAAATATAGCACAGGAGTTGGAGAATAAAATTAACCACTTTAAAAGTTACACTGAAAAACTAAATGTCTTTGCTGGACTTCAGTCTCCTTACGCTTTAAAGGAAGTGGGGTCTGGGGGTATAAGCCCAAATGATGTAGGGACATTGATATCAAACTCTATCCCTAAGTCCCCCTTAGAGAAAACAAAAACCCTAATTAATACAGCAAAAGAGATAGAACAAAATTTAAAAATCCTCTATCAATTCTTTCAGGATCAGAGTTTAAGACTTGCTGCTCTTCCCTCCATATGGCCAACGAGAGGCTATCTAAGCGCTTTTTTTGGAAATAGAAGAGATCCTTTCACAGGAAAGATAGATTTTCACTCAGGGCTTGATATTTCCACTCAGTTGGGAAATAAGGTTGTTGCTACTGCAAATGGGATGGTAATAGTTGCAGAATATAGAAAAGGTTACGGAAACATGGTAATTATCGACCATGGTTTCGGTTTTACCACTCTTTATGCTCATCTCTCAAGAATAGCTGTAAAGGAGGGGCAGAAGGTGAAAAGGTGGGATGTTATTGGCTATGTTGGAACTACAGGGAAAAGCACAGGTCCTCATCTCCACTATGAGGTCAGAAGATACAACAAAGCTGTGAACCCTCTCGATTTTATTCTGGAGGATTTTAACGTTTAGCTTTGAAAAATTCCTTTTAAAAAGAAAAAAAACGGATCTTTATTAAAATCTTTATTAAAATTATGGCGATTTTTTTATTTTAAGAGAGTTCATTTTTCCCGCCAGAGTGTTCCTATGAATCCCGAGAGACTTGGATGCCTTGGATTTATTCCCTTTGTTTAGCTTAAGAGCAATTTCTATAAAGACCTTTTCAAACTCTGAAAGGGCTTCTTTAAGATAGAGATTTGATTCGATCATCTCCTTAGCTATGTTCTCCATCTTTTCTCTAATGGTTAAATCCTTAAACTCTTTTACCATTTTCCCCTCCTCTTTCAATCATTTCAATGTTTTTCTCAAATCTCTCGTAAATCTCAACTGGCAAAATTTTTGCAATGGAACTCGTGATCTGAATGGTATAGTATGCAATGAAAGATCTCTCAGTCAGTCTGGTTTTTGGGAAAAAAGCTATGAGGAGAATTATTATTATAAAAACTATTAAAGTGCCCTTGATAGCTCCAAAAAAAGCTCCAAGGATTCTATCCAAGAATTTTATGGGACCTTTCAGAATAAACTTTCTAAAAATAAAGGAAAGAAAAGCTCCAATACAAAGGAAAAGAATTAGGATTAAGAAAAAGGATATAAAATCACAAACTCCTTCTATTTTTAAAAAGGGTCTTAAGAGAATAGATAGATGCTTAAATTTACTGAAAGCGAAAATTAAACCTATTACCAAAAAAGTTATTGTCACAGTCTCCCTTAATAGCCCTTTAACAAAACCCGTAATAAATGTAAAGAATATTATTATCAAAAATAAAAGGTCAATCCAAGGAAAGCTTTCATACACTTTTTCTCCTCCTTTCTGCAAGCATCTCTACTATTGTGTAATCTCCTTCTTCCACAGAGGCGAAAGGAACATGCGGTTTAATACTTCCGTGAAAATCAGAGCCAGGTGTGGGAATCAAATCCAGTTCTTTTGCAATATTTATATAAAATATTTTCTTTTCTGGTGAATGGTAAGATGTCCACACTTCTATACCCTCGAGCCCCTTTTTCTTGAGTAACAAGAGATCATCCTTATCCACCATGCAGAAGGATGCTCCTGGGTGAGCCAGAACAGGAACTCCTTCTGAAGACCTAACAACATCAATTGCTTCTTCTGTTGAAACATAATGAAAAGGGACATATGCTGGTCCTCCTGGTTCGAAATAATCCTTGTAGAATCTATATGGGGCTTTAGATGGTTCTTGCAAATACTTTTGGAGCAGAGGATGATCCGGTTGGATCAGAAATAGAACTCTTGCAATTGCTGTTCCTATAGGTATGGCATTGAGAGAGTAAGAAAGAACATCATCAAGGGTTATTGAAAAACCTATCTTCTTTAATTTTTTAATTCTTTCTTCAGCCAGAAACATCCTCCCATCCTTTAATCTCTCAAGAAGTTCTTTAATCGATTCTCTTTTCTCGATAAAAGGCGTAAGAACATGAAGTTCTCTCCCATTAAAATAAGTTGTGATTTCGACACTCTGTATTACCTCCACATTCTTCGCTTTTCCCAAAAAAACAGCTTCAGGATAGGCATCAAGAGTATCGTGGTCAGCAATTGAAATAGCCCTTAATTCTCTGCTTGCAAGATCTATAATCTCCTGAATACTTAAATCTCCATCAGAGCTCTTGTTAGAATGAACATGAAGGTCTATCTTTTCTCTTCCTTTCAACTTTTGCCTCTCGCTTATTTATCTAATTTATCTAAATTTATTGAAATTCTATTCTGAATACATAGAGAAAAGAGAGAAATTAATTCTATACAACATAAAAAATTTTCTACTCTGTGACTTCAAAACCTGCCTTAACTTCTTTTGAAACATTGGCAATTTTATCAGTAATTTTTATTATCAATTCATACTTCCCAGGCTCAATCAGATTAAGGGGAAGAGGATACCCGCCTGCGAGTGCCCGCTCAGCTCCTTCTGGAACTTCCATTTCGTTAGAATCCGGGGGAAGCTGATAAGTTTTTTTATCAGACTTTATCAAAATTTCAGTATAAATAGAACATTTCTTATTTTTGGTCTTAAAATTATAAATTTTGTAAAGAAAATTAAGGGTCTCATTTCTCTTGAAAACCATACTCCACCTTGGATTTGCTCTGAACTGCCCAAAAACGAAGGACGTAATTTCATCCTTTGATATTGTTTCGATATTTTCAACATTTCCTGTCAATATGGGTGAGCTAACTATTAACTCATCTGTCCAGAAATTGGGGACCTCCAATTCACTAATCTTAATAGTGAACTTCTCCGAGCCTTTTTCTCTTAAACCGAGAAGGATTTTGTATTTTTTTGGCATGGCAGGAACTCCAGCTATAAACAGGCCAGTTTCTCCTTCAATTGTTGGCTCTGTTTCCTTCATAAAATCTTCAAATGTTTCATCCTCAGCCTTAATTCTTCCAAATATCACAGCCTTCTTGGAGGATAAATCTTTAGCATTCAATTTAACAAGAAAAGTGAGATAGGTGCATCCACTCGTTGCTTTATCAAAATAGAGTTTCCACTCAAAGGGTATATCCTCATGTTCCTGCCCACTCTTCAAAGCCTCCTCCACTCTCTTTCCCTCGAAAGAATTTGCAGGTATTAAAAACTTCTTCTGATATTTTGGAATCTCTTTCAGATTTGGGTTCACTATGAACTTTTGTGGAACTGTCATCAAAAGCTGTAAAATCTTTGGCTGGGTGAGAGAAGAATCAACCTCGTATCCGTACTGAAGATCTACAAAATAAATTTTAAAAGTCTCGAGGAAACCTAAATCTGGCATGGGAGGATAGACCCAAACTTCTGGAGGTGAAGAGGTAGCTCCTTCTCTGAGAACAGGTCTCACCGAATTGTCAGTATATCTCTGGGAGGGCTGACCGAGAAGAATATAAACCCTACCCATATCTGATTTAGCCCCCTTTTTCATGCCATACACAAATGTCTTTTCTGCATACTCGAGTCTCTTGTAATAGAGGGTCTTAAATTCATTTTCCTCAGTTAAGGGAGTAGGATCTCTTTTCGCCCAAAAAAGAGCAATGAAACTTTCCTTCTCTTTATCGTTTTTCAGCTCCTTAAATGCCTTTTCCTCTTCCTTTGTAATGATAAGAAAGACTTCATCCTTTAACCATTTTTCATATTTATCCTTTTTGGCAAGTAGCAAAGACGAAAAAGAAGAAATCAAAAAAAATACAAGAACAAAAGTAATAAAAAATCTTTTCAAGGTAACCTCCTAATAGAAATTTTTTATCACTTGAAAGATGATATGTCAATATTTCGCACAATTGACACCTCTGTCTTAAAAATATATAATAAAATATGAGTTGGCAGGGTTAAATGAAAAAGATAATTGAATTTATAATAAACAACCCTTTAAAAATCGTTATCCCCATCCTCGGCATCTTTGTATTTTTCGCATACTGGAGCAAAAACCTGAAAGTGGATGCTGATATAATGAGGGCTCTACCCAAAAGAATACCTGAAAGAAAATATTACGATAAAATCACAGAAATCTTTCCTGGAAAAGAAGCCATATTTATTGCCTTAAAAATGGAAGACCCTTTCTCCATTCACTCAATAAATCTCACATACAATCTTACAAAAAAATTAGAGGATATTAAAGGAGTCTGGTCTGTTCTAAGCCCAACCAATGCAAAAAACATAAAAGGGACAGAGGATGGGCTGGAAATCTCCGAAAACCTTTCTAATCTTTTGTCCACAAGAGAAGAAGCGGAAGAATTCAAATCCAAGTTTCTTTCTGATGAGTTAATTTCAGAGCTTCTTTTGGGAAAAGACGGGAAAACTTTTTTAATAATGCTAACTTTGTCAAAAACAGCGGATTCTAAAAAAACCACTGAAGAGGTTATAAAGGTTTCCGAAGAATTCAAAAAGAGTCATCCGGAAATAGGAGAGATATTTTTTGCAGGTAAACCAGTTGCCACTTATTATATAGGGAAACTTATTGGCCCTGACTTGGGAAAGCTTTTCTCCATAGGGATTGTATTGATATTTCTTATTTTTTTCTTATACTTCAAAAGTTTAAGAAGTGTTTTAATTCCTCTGTTCGTCGTAATCTTCTCTGTTTCCATTCCCATAGGAGCTCTTCCCCTTTTGGGCATGACATTTTCCCATAGCTTGGAAATAATGCCCATAATTGTCATGACAATCTCAGTGGCTTACAGTATATATTTCCTCACAAGCTACTATCAAAACTTGAAAAATTTTCCCGAAAAAAAGGAGCTCGTCAGATTTGTTCTTGCATCCCTTTCCACTCCAGTTTTAATGTCTGCTCTTACAGATATGGCAGGGTTTCTCGGGCTCAACGGCTCTGGTGTGGAGAGTCTAAATGAGCTGGGAATATTTACAGCCATAGGAATATTTGCGGGTTTAATAGCAAGTATGTTTTTCATTCCTTCTGTTCTTATGTTACTCAAGTTCCCAATAAAGCCAGAAGAAAAAAGAGATAATTTCAGCCGTTTCATGAGTATATTAGGCAGAAAATTAGTAAAGTATAGAATTTCCATCCTCCTTATTTTTCTATTCATTATTATATTCATGATTTTTGGTATGACAAAGCTCGACTTTGAAACAACAACAATAGCAAATCTTCCCAAAAATCACCCCTTGAGGAAGTCTGACCGGATAATAAACAATTACTTTTCAGGCTCCACAATTCTTGATATTGTTATAGAAGGGAAAGAGGAAGGAATTATTAAAGATATAAAAGTTCTTTCTGCTATGGATGAGCTGATTTCCCATGTAAGATCTTTACCATATGTGGGAGGAGCAAGAGGATTCTCTGAGATTGTCAAAAAAATGAACATGGTTCTTCACAGCAACAGAGAGGAATTCTACAGAATTCCCCATGAAAAGGAAATTGAAATTTTTATGGAAAAAGGTGAAAGCAAAATCGTAGAGACTGATGGACAGGAACTTGCATCCCAACTTATTCAACTTTATGAAATGTCAGCTTCTCCTGAGGAGCTTTCCTCATTGGTGGATCCAGAATACAAGATGACAAAATTATCGATATTTTTGAGAACGGATAGAAGAACTGTTCTAAAAAATACAGTGAAAGAAATAGAAGATTTTGTTAAAAAAAGATTTAGGGACTTACCCGTGAATGTGCAGAGCTCAGGGATGGCTGTCCTTTTCATAGCAATAAATGATAGGGTGGTAAGGGGCCAGGCATTAAGTATTATAATAGCCATGTCCATTGTTTTCATAATTACTTCCATAATGTTCAAATCCTTCAGACTCGGTTTTTTAAGCGTCATTCCTCTATTTTTTTCCATACTCTTTAACTTCGGGGTGATGGGTCTTCTAAATATTAAAGTGAGTCTTGAGACCATGGTGGTATCTTCAATCGCTATAGGAGTGGGCGTGGATTATGCGATTCAATTTATTTACTCTCTCCGGGAAAAAATTAAAGAGAATCTTATGATAGAAGAGGCTATATCAGCTGTTTATTCTGAGAGAGGAGTGGCTATTGTAATAAATGCAATGGTTGTAGCTCTCGGATTCTTTACTCTATTTTTCTCATCTTTAAAGCAGATTTCAAACATGGGTTATTTAATGGCTCAGGCTATGATCACTGCCTGCCTTGGAGCCATGGGGCTTCTGCCTATCCTATTTCTTTTATTGAAAATAAAGATTTTCAAGGGGGTGAAGTCATGAAAAAACTTTTGACTTTAATTCTTGCTTTTCTCATTTTTGACAAAATCTATGCGGAAACAGGTAGAGAAATAATGGAAAAAGTTATAAACAAAGAGACATGGAAAGACATGAGTGCTGATCTGTATCTCACTATTGTGGATTCGAGAGGTAGCAAGAGAGAAAGAGTTATAAAATCCTTCATGAAAAAATACTCAACCGATGAATCGAAAATGCTTATGTATTTTATCAAACCCGCTGATGTCAAAGGTTCCTCTTTTCTTATAATAGAGCACAAAGAAAGGGATGATGATCGATATCTTTACCTTCCAGCTCTGAGAAGGGTGAAAAGAATCCTATCCTCAGGAAAAAAGGGCTCCTTTATGGCGTCAGATTTTTCTTTTTACGATATTGGCAAGCCTCAAATTGAAGATTTCAAATATAATCTCACAGGGGAAGAAAAAGTTAACGGACAAATATGTTATGTTATAGAGTGCATATCTGCTACTCCTCAGATTGAGAAAGACACAGGATACTCTAAGATAGTAAGATGGGTAATAAAGGAAAATTTCATGATTTTAAAGGCTGAATATTACTCAAGAGAAGGTAAAAAATTTAAAGTTCTTGATGTGGAAAAAATTGAAGAAATTGAAAAAGTTCTTTTTGCTACTATAATGTCCATGAGAGATTTGCTTTCAGGAAGAACAAGCAGAATGGAGTTTAAAAACATCAAAGTAAATCTTGGCCTTGATGATTCTCTCTTTTCTGAAACTTCTCTGGACAGAATTAATATAGGAGAGAAATAACATTAAATGAGAAAATTAGAAATTCTCTTAGCTTTTCCTCTAATAATGATGGCTTTTAAATCAAATCTTCTTCCTCAACCCGAGCTTTCAGGTTACCTGAAATTTCTAACCTATATAAATCTATTTGGAGAAACAAAAAATTCTTTTGAGAAGAGCGGAACAAGGCTTCAGCTCAATTTCTCTTCTTCATACGGTATCTCTTCCTTTCGTTCCACCATCAATGTGGACACTTACACCGGAAGAAAAGAAATAACTAGCATAAACCCTGTGGAATTCTATCTTGATCTTAACTTAAAACCTTTAAAACTCCGTATCGGAAGGCAATTTGTATTCTGGGGGAAGAATGAATGGGGGTCTCCCACAGATGTGATAACACCATGGGACTACGAAAATATCTCCTCTGAAATAGAAGACTACAGAATTCCCCAGACAATAATTCAGGGACAAACTGAATTCAAAGGAATAAGGATACAAGCAATAATAAACCCTATTTTCTCACCCAACAAAATATCCTTTCCGTCCAATAATTTTATCCAGTTTGAGAAAGAAAAACTCCCTGAGAAAAAACTTTCCAACTCTGAGTTTGGTTCTAAATTTTCTTTCCAAATAGAAGGATGGGACATATCTCTTAGTGGCTGGAGAGGATTTGACAAATTCCCCTCTATTTACTTTTCCTTTGATCCCATTCAAAATATTCTGAAAGCCAGCCCAGTTTATAAAAGAATAGATATGATAGGGTTTGATGTGGAAAAAACATGGGGTAGCTACGGAATAAAAGCTGAGTTTTCCTATAATCGAACTGAAGACAAAAATGGCAAAAATATTTTTGTAAATAATCCCCATATAAAGTATCTTATAGGTCTGGACTGGATGCCCACGGAAAAGCTTAATTTTCAAGCACAGTATTTGAGAGAAGAACTATTGAAATTCGACTACGAACTTGAAAAATTAGAATGGCAAAGAATGGGAATTTCAAACAGAATCCCTGAGAAGATTACAGATTACGGAGTAATAATTGCAAAATGGAATCCCGGAGATTATCTATCTCTTCAATGGATAAATGTAAGAAATTTAAAAAGTAAAGATTGGCTCGGGCTGTTCCTGGGGAGCTACGAAATACAAGATGCTTTAAAACTCATAACTGGCTTCGTAATTTTTGAAGGAGATAAAGGAACAACATTTGGAAACCTCAAAAATTCTTCCAGAGGCTTTATAGAGCTAAAATACAGTTTTTAAAAAATCAATTAAGAAAATATACTGTTAATAGATGAAAAACTGAGAGAAAATGATTTTAAAAATTTTTTCATCCCAAAATAGTGATTAAGAATTCTCTTGTGATCAAAAGCTATTTCCCCAGGGAGGTTATCCTCTTTAAAAAAGCCAATTTCCTTTGCATCATCCATTGCCTTAGCTTTACCCTCTCCTTTTGCAACATAAACTATTGATATGGTATGTCCTCTCGGATCTCTCCGGCTTTCGGAATAACAATGAAACTGGCATATCAAATTAATATCAAGATTGGTTTCCTCCTTTGCCTCTCTCAAAGCTGCTTCCTCTGCAGACTCTCCATACTCTATGAAACCTCCGGGAAGAGCCCATCCATAGGGTGGGTTTTTCCTCTTTATCAAGATGATACTATCCTCCTCTGGATACTCAATTATAATATCCACCGCCACAGAAGGTTTTTTATACATGAAATTAATATAAAAAGTTTTTGAGATTATTTCAACTTCTTGAAAAGTCCTTGAATCCTTCCCCAACACGATATTTTTAGGCTTTTTCAAATTTTGTTTTTCTATTTTTTAAATTATCTAAAACAATCT